>Ga0182739_1001598_pt1 | contig 23238 bp, 18 predicted proteins | sample eDN5th30CBELigBY_FD_128873 | JGI IMG/M metagenome (GOLD analysis project Ga0182739, IMG submission 128873) | Enriched backyard soil microbial communities from Emeryville, California, USA - eDNA 5th pass 30_C BE-Lig BY (version 2) (version 2) | ecosystem: Environmental > Terrestrial > Soil >... | reverse complement strand
CACATCGGTCGCGACCAGAACCGAGCAACTGCGATTGGCGAATTGGATCATGACGTCCTCACGCTCACGCTGTTCGAGGTCGCCGTGCAAGGCGAGGGCGCTGATGCCGCGCGATTCGAGATACGAAGCCAGCGTGCGGCATTGAGCTTTGGTGTTGCAGAACGCCAGCGTGGACTCGGGCCGATAATGCTCCAGCAATTGCGCCACGACGATTTCGCGGCGGTCGTCATCGATTTCGTAGAACCGCTGTTCGATCTGGCCGGCACGATGCACCGAATCCACCTTGATCTCTTCGGGCCGGTTCAGAAATCTGGCGCTTGCCCGGCGAATGTCATCCTCATAGGTCGCGGAGAAAAGCAGGGTCTGGCGCTTGGGCGGGCATGCGCTCGCGATCTTCTTCACATCGTCGTAAAAGCCCATATCGAGCATGCGATCCGCCTCGTCCAATACCAGGGTGCGCACGCCGTCCAGCACCGCGGTGCCGCGGTCGATGTGATCCATGATCCGGCCAGGGGTGCCCACGAGGATGTGGGCACCGAATTTCAGCGATTCGATCTGGGGCCGTATCGGCGTGCCGCCACACAGCGTGTACACCTTGACGTTGTCCAGCGCGCGCGCAAGCCGGCGCAACTCATTGGCGACCTGTTCGGCCAATTCCCGCGTAGGGCACAAGACCAGCGCTTGAGGGTTGAAGTCGGCGGGATTCAGGGTGTGCATGATGCCCAGGCCGAAGGCGGCGGTCTTGCCGCTGCCCGTTTTGGCTTGTGCAATGAGGTCGCGGCCCGCCAGCGCGGCCGGCACGGCGGCGGCCTGTATGGGCGTCATGTGGTGGTAGCCCAGCGTCTCGAGATTGTCGAGCATGGCGGGCGAGAGGGGCAGGCTGGAGAAAGAGAGGGAGGTCACGATAGGGCGGGGCCGGAACGGATGGCCTGGCCCGCAACCAGGATGGATTGCGGGTCGGTAAGGCTAAGGCAACCCGCATTGTAGCCGTCCCGGAAGACGGCTTCGCGCGGCCGTCCGCACGGCCACCCGAATCAGGTCGCGACGGCAGCCTGGCCACTTCTCAAAAGTAGGACGGACCCGCCGGGTTCAGGCTGCTTCGACCGCTACGGCCGCATCTTGATTCTGGAACGACTTGTTCGCGATTGTCTTGATGGTCTCGATGGCGCTTGCCATGGCGAGCTGGCGCGTCTCGTCGCCCAGGTTCACGCCTTCCGCACGGACGATGCGAATGTCGGAAATGCCGAAGAAGCCGAATATCGTCTGGAGATACGATTCCTGGTGTTCCATGGCACGGCCGGCCTCGCTGGTGGAGTACACGCCGCCGCGGCTCAATGCGATGATGACCGTCTTGCCGCCAGCCAGGCCTACGGCACCCGCTTCCGTGTATTTGAAGGTGCGTCCGGCCTGGGCGATACGATCTATCCATGCCTTGAGCTGCGTGGGGATCGAGAAGTTGTACAGGGGCGCCCCGATCACGATGGCGTCAGCAGACAGGAACTGCGTGACAAGCGCCTCCGACAGTTCATTTTCGCGTCGCTGCACGTCGCTCAGGGTCTCCGACGAAGGCGGCAGCCTGAAGCCCAGCGAATCCACGGACAAATGCGAGGGAGCGTCGGCGGCAAGGTCCAGGTATTCGACTTCCGTTTCGGGATGGTCCTTGGTCCATTCCGCAACCACATTGCGGGTCAATGCGCGCGACACAGAATCCGCGCCGGTAATGCTCGAGTCGATGTGCAGTAGTTTCATAAGGTACTCCGATAGCTTTGAGAGGGTGTGAGTCAATACAAACGATGTATGCAGTATGGATTAGGCTCGCCCGTTTGATAAGTGGCCGTTTTTGGAATAGATTGTCCTATTGGTGTCAATAATGGTGGGTCTATGCAAGACTTCAACGACATGCTGTTTTTTGCTGCGGTGGTTGACGAGGGCGGCTTCGCGGCGGCCGGAAGGAGCCTGGGCTTGCCGAAGTCGCGCCTGTCACGGCGCGTGGCATTGCTCGAAGCGCAATTAGGTGTCCGACTGCTTCATCGGAGCACGCGCAAGTTGTCGCTGACGCCGGCCGGCGAACTTTATTACCGACATTGCAGTGCCATGCGACAAGAAGCCGATGCCGCGCAGGCTGCGATCGCACAAGTACAGAGCGAGCCGCGTGGCATCATCCGGGTGGTGTGCCCGGTGACCCTGGCGCAGACCGTTGTCGGCCCTATCCTGCCCGACTACCTGCGGCAGCACCCTCTGGTTCATATCCACATGCAGGTCAGCAACCGGGTGGTCGACCTGGTGGAAGAGGGCGTCGATGTTGCATTGCGAGTTCGCGCGTCACTGGCCGAGAGCGGGAGCCTGGTCGTCAAGCACCTGGGCTTGAGCCATGCTGTACTCGCCGCCAGTCCGGCGCTGCTGGCCCGCCAGGGCGCGCCGACTCAACCCGCCGATCTGGCCCGAATGGATTCGGTCGTCATGTCATCCACCGACGGGAAAGCGCAGTGGAAGCTTTTTGGGCCGAATGGGGCCCAGCAGACCGTGACGCACACACCTGTCTTCATCGCGGACGATCTGCTGACCTTGAAATTTGCCGTACTCGGGGGCGTGGGCATGGCGATCCTGCCCGACTATATGTGCCTCGAGGAGATCGAGAGCGGGCGCCTCGTGTCCGTGCTGCCTGAATGGGCGCCGCAACCAGGTATCGTCCACGCTGTCTTCGCTTCCCGACGCGGTCTCGTTCCGGCACTGCGATCTTTCCTGGATTTCCTGGGGGATCGGATGGCGCCCGAACGCAGGCCGTTTCCGGCCGCTCAAGAAGGACGCACCGGGTAGTTACTTATCGTTGCGCCCGGCGATACATGGTATCTTCGGATGTTGGCCATGTCTCGTTGTGTTTCCCCGTTCCAGGCCCTCTACAGAGACTATCGAATGTCCGTGCGATCCAGTTCCGACGCCTCTCTGCGGCCGACCGACATGGCGGCCCTGTCGGCGCCGCTACAGGGCAGGTTCCAGGACATCATCCACTGCAATGGCGGCGCCCTTCTCGAACTCGCCGACCTGCTGAACGACAGTGTCATCGTCGTCGACCGGCATGACACGATCACGTATTTCAATCGCGCCGCCGAGAGGCTGTTCGGCTTTCGCCGCAGTGCTGTCCTGGGCAGGCCGGTCGCCGGCCTGATCAAGCAGGGTGGGCATCGCGAGGCCAAGGCCGGCCATGCCGTTGCACTCATGGAAGCCCAGGGCGCACGCAAGGACGGTTCGGTATTCTCGCTGGAAGGCACGGTGACGATGCTCGAGCAGCCCGCCGACTGGTGTCGCGTCTACGTCGTACGGGACGCAACCGATAGCGGCGCGGTCGAATCCGCAAAACTGGCGTCGCTGGTGTATCACAATACCAGCGAGGGCATGCTGGTCATGGATCCTACCGGCATCATCCTCGATGTGAATCCCGCCTTCGTTCGCCTGCGGGGCTACGTGCCGGCCGAGGCCGTAGGCCGGCACATCCGCACGCTCAATTCAGCACACCACGATCGCGATTTCTACCGAGCCATCTGGCGCGCGGTCATGAACAATGGCAGCTGGCAGGGCGAACACTGGGGCCAGCATAAAAACGGCGAGGTCTATCCTGAATGGCTCAGCATCAACACCATATTCAAGAAGGACGGCACTGTTTTCCGCCGCGTGATGATCTTTTCGAACATCACCGAAATAAAGCGGGCTGAAGCGATCATCTGGAAGCAGGCGAACTTCGATCGTCTTACCGAACTGCCCAATCGCCAGATGTTCCACCTGCGACTCGATCAAAGCATCAAGAAGGCGCAGGACCATGGCAGCAAATTCGCGCTCATGTTCCTGGACCTGGACCGCTTCAAGGAAATCAACGACACGCTCGGCCACGCCATGGGTGACATCCTGCTGAAGCAGGCGGCGCGGCGCCTCAGTCTTTGTGTCCGGCAGTCGGACACCGTGGCGCGCCTGGGCGGCGACGAGTTCACCGTCCTGCTCGACGACCTGCGCGAAACGTCCGATGCGCTGAAGGTGGCCAGGTCCATCTTGCAGCGCATGTCCGAGCCTTTTCTGCTGGGCATGGAAACGGTCTATATCTCGACCAGTATCGGCATCACTTTCTATCCGGATGACAGCACGTCGATAGAAACGCTGCTGAATAACGCCGACCAGGCCATGTACGTCGCCAAGCGGCAGGGCCGCAACCGGTACAGCTACTTCACCCCTTCGATGCAGGAAGAAGCGCAAACCCGGATGCGCCTGGCGAACGACTTGCATATCGCCTTGATGAACGACGAGTTCTCGCTGGTGTACCAGCCTATCGTCGACCTCGCCACCGGGGTCGTCATCAAGGCCGAAGCGCTGTTGCGCTGGCACCATCCGCAGCGCGGCCTGGTTCCGCCCGAGGAGTTCATTCCGCTGGCCGAGGAAACGGGTCTGGTGACCTCGATCGGAGACTGGGTATTCCGGGCGGCGGTGCGGCAGGCGGCTTATTGGCGTCAGGCCTACAGGCCTGATTTCCAGATCAGCGTCAACACATCGCCGGTCCAGTTCCGGAACGAAGGCATCGACCTCACATCCTGGCTCAATTGCCTCAAGGACGAGAACCTGCCAGGCACGGGGCTCGTCATTGAAATCACCGAAGGCATCCTGCTGGATGCCACCGCGGCAAACAATGACCAGCTCGCGTCCTTTCGCGAGGCCGGCATACAGATTTCGCTGGACGATTTCGGTACGGGCTATTCATCGCTCTCGTACCTGCGCAAGTTCAATATCGACTATCTTAAGATCGATCAGTCGTTCATCAGCAATCTCGACACGTCCGACAACGATCGCGCCCTGTGTGAAACCATTATTGTCATGGCCCACAAGCTGGGCCTGAAAGTGGTCGCGGAAGGGGTCGAAACTCAGGAACAGTACAACGTACTGATGCAGGCCGGCTGCGATTACGGCCAGGGATATCTGTTCTCGCGTCCCGTCCCGGCACAGCAATTCGAGCTGCTGCTGACCCAGACGCTCAATTAGTTTTTTCGCGCTGGCACGAAGGGTCCGGCGGGATGATGGCCCAATTAAGGTCGATGATCGAGCTCTTGTCGGATGACCAGGGTACGGCCGCAGTTCCTTGCCAGCGTCCCTGCTCGAAAAGCTGCCTGATCGCGGGGGCCGGGTCGCCCTTGGTCTGCTTGCTATAGACCACGAGCAGTCCGCAATCCAGCGCATCGCTCCGGTGCAGCCAGGGCGATTCCTCGTAACTGCCATCGATGAAGACCTGCGTCGCGGGGCCGCTATGGATGGCGATGTTGCCGCCCAGCCAGGTATCTGACGCAATCAATGTCAGCGGCGTGTCGGGCACGTGCTTCTGCCAGAGTGCGGTCATGTGCGACGAAATGATGGCACCCGGGAACATGGAACGGGTATCGCGGCCCGAATACCAGGCGAGGGGGCCTCGGCCGATCGCGTAGCCCACCGCCATAAGCACATGCGCGCCGATGACGAGTATGGCGATACGCCGCAGGTTGCGTTTTTCGTCGCCGTGCATCCACCACAGCACGAAGAACCCGTACAGCATGAAGAATGTCGTTCCCCACGAGGCCACCAGTCGGGTGCCAAGAAGGGCGGATACCGCCACCGTCGCGATAAACGGCGTGAGTCCCACCCACAGCAGGAAGGAGCGGTCCCAGCGGGACAGCGCGCTCGCGTAGCTCTGGGAGCTGCCTGCAGGGCGGCTGTCGTGGCCCGGCCGCTTGTCGCTGCGCTTCGTCCAGTACGCCCAGGCGAGCGCGACGACGATCATGGGGCTGAGTCGCGCAAGCTGATCGAGTGTGAAGTCCAGGATGGACTTGAGGGCCGCCAGATAGCCGCCCGCCTCGAGAGAGCTATCGGCATAGCGCAGCGGCTGGAACTCATTCGCCGCGAGCCAATACACGTGAGGGAAAAGGACCACGGCAAACAGGCACAGTGCGATGCCCACGCCTTTCCAGACATCACGTTCCTTCAGGCTGCCTTGCCGCAGCATGAAGAGAAAAAAAGCAAAAAACTGGATGACGGCACTATATTTCGTCATGACCGCGATGGCGGCGACAGCGCCCAGCCACGCCCACGCGGCAAGCGAGCGATGGCGCAGCGCCCGGTAGAAAAGCCAGGTCGCCGCCGCGATGGACCACAGTTGCACGGTATTGTGGTTGTAGATCGTGCCGCGCAGCGAGAAGTAAATGGTTGCCGACACGAGCAGCATGGCCACGAAGGCCTTGCGGGGTGTCGTGAATTCGCACCCGAGTCGCCAGATGAACCATAGCGCGATCGCGGAAAAGAGCTGGCCGGCAAAAAAAGTGAGCCACACCGGCCGGCCGAAGACCTGCGTCAGGCCGTGCATAAACCACGACGGTACGGGCGGGTGCTTGTGGTAGCCCAGTTCGAGGCTGGAGGCCCACACGAGCTCCTCCATGCCGTCCAGGTCGGGCGCGCGGTGACTGATGGCGCACAGCACCGTCCAGAGGCCCACCATGCCGACCAAAAAAAGCAAAACCAGCAGGTTGAGCGGCATGCCTGTCCTGCTGGCGATGGGGGCCATGGTAGCGGCGTTTTCCGTCGAGGACATAGATTCTTCAGCTATAAAACGACTACGAATAAACAACAGGGCAGGAGAAAAGGCGTTGCAATTTGATTCGAATCAAGATGCGCGCCGCTGGATGAGCGAAGATTGTAAGCGTAGTAACGGGAGCCCGGCAAAAGACCCTGCGCCAAAAGCACCGTCGTCCACGAGCCAGGCTTTTACTTTATTTGGGGATCCTTTATGAAACTATGGTCAATGCTGTTCGCCCTCATCTGCTCTTTGATGATGGGACCTTCTTTCGCGGCCCACGGCGATCCGGGCAGCAGCTCGGTCACCTACACGCCGGACATCACATTTACGCTGCGCACCAATATTGCCGACGGCCAGCTCGTATTCATTGGCGACGCGGGCGCCATCAAGGGCAAGGTCAACCCGGACCTGCAGGTCCCCGAGGGCGCGGTCGTGCAGATCAACCTCGTCAATGGCGATGGCGCCGTTCACGATATCGCGGTGCCGGAATTCAACGCGAAATCCGACCAGATCACGGGGAAGGGCGCAGCGACGGCCATCGTGTTCCGGGCCAACAAGAACGGCACGTTCGAATACCTGTGCACCTTGCCGGGCCACAAGGCCGCCGGCATGTTCGGCAAGCTGATCGTAGGCGAGCCGCAGGCTGCGGCAGAGCCAGAGGGGCTCGATATCTCGCAGGATCCCACCATGACCGGCGAGCCCGTCGGCAAGAGGGCGCCCAAGCACATCACCCTTGACCTCGAAACGACGGAAGTGGTCGGCCAATTGGCACAAGGCAGCACGTATCGCTACTGGACCTTCAACAACAAGGTGCCGGGCCCCTTCGTGCGCATCCGCGTGGGCGATACCGTCACCGTCAATGTGACCAATGCGAAGGATTCGTCGCACATCCACTCCGTGGACTTTCACGCTGTGACGGGCCCTGGGGGCGGTGCTGCCGTGACCCAGGTGCCTCCCGGCCAGACCAAGAGCTTCACCTTCAAGGCGCTGCATCCCGGCCTGTTCGTCTATCACTGCGCGACGCCCATGGTGGCTCACCACATCACCAACGGCATGTACGGCATGATCCTGGTCGAACCTGAAGGCGGGCTGTCAAAGGTGGACCGCGAGTTCTACGTCATGCAGGGCGAGCTCTACACCGCGCAAAAGCACGGCTCGTTGGGCCCACAAGAATTCTCGCTGGAGAAGCTGCTGGACGAGAATCCGGAACACCTGATGTTCAACGGCTCCATGCACGCCCTTAGCGACAAGTACAAGCTGCAGGCCAAGACCGGCGAAACCGTGCGCATTTTCTTCGGTGTCGGCGGCCCTAACCTGACGTCCAGCTTCCACGTCATCGGCGAAGTGTTCGACCGGGTCTATGACCAAGCCTCGCTGACCAGCACGCCCTTGACCGATGTGCAGACCACCCTTGTGCCTCCGGGTGGCGCGACGATGGTCGAGTTCAAGGTCGACGTTCCGGGCAACTACATCCTGGTCGACCATGCCCTCTCGCGTGTCGAGAAAGGCCTGTCGGGCATCCTGCAAGTAACCGGTCCGGAGAACGCCGAGATCTTCCACAGCAAGGAAAAGATCGACCATACTTCCGGGCACTAAAGTGCTCCAAGGTCCGTCACGCTGGCGGGCCCTGATTTCTTCATGGCCGCCCTTGTTAAAGGAGCGGCCCTTTTTTTCCATGTCAGATCGCCGCTTGATCGATCTGTTCGGCTATATCCAGTATTTCGCCGGGGGGCTTGAATTTGTCGCGACTCATCCCTACCATTCGACTAACTTTTTACATTTGGTCGGAGAATTGGCAATGTATCGTGTTCACGATCAGAAGCAGGAGCTATACACCGACGGCCCATTCGTCGGGCGCAGGAAGGAGCACCCCTATCACACTGTGCTGTCGCGCCTGCACAGGATGGGTGTCAGTCCGCTCGAACGGCAGTTTGGCGAGAGCGACCATGCCTATGTCGAGCGCATGGACCGCAGTTTTGCGGGTTTGTTCTCGGACATCTTGCGTGAAGGCTTGCTGAGCAACAAGCCGTGATCCGGTTGGGCGTGCAGCCGTACAGACGTGCGGCTGTGAAGCCGTGTCGGCTCGGTTGCAGGCGGCAGGCGCGCCTGCACAGACGCCAAGGCCTCCATCGCGTCCGATGGGCTGCATGGCCTAGCCGATCCGGCGCAAGACAGCGATGCCGATGTTGCTTATATTGAAGCCTGGGCTATGCACCTTGACTCAGCGGATCTCGGCCGAAGCGGCCAACGCATCCACGCCAAGGGGCTGGCCCAGCCCTTTTTGGCATTCTTGTTTTCGACGACGGACCCTCGTTATGCTGGGTCGATCTTGTCCGACGCATGGCCCGCTCCGCGTTACCGCGGAAAGTTCGGCATATCTCTTTCTAGACACAATTCGGCAAGCACCGCTGCGTACATTCCTGGTGTGCGGGTTATGGCTGGCCCGACCAGTAGATGTGGCTTATGCTAGATGGTTGGCCGAAGCAAGTTCGCTCGGGCCACACTTTTATAGTTGGGGTTGACATGGACAAGAAGGGTACAGATCAAAAGCAGGGCCAGGAGGTAGTGAAGCCTGCCAGCGCAGGGCCTGCACCGAAGCAGGCGCGTTGGCCTGGCCTGGGGGGTAACGCGGGGATTAAGAACGCAAAGTCGGTGCATAACCGCATGCCTACCGGCCGGGGCTCTGCCCGGGGTCGATGAGTGACCCTTGCGCCGGTTACGGGCACTAAAAAGGGCACCTATTTGCAGGTGCCCAGTGATGCGGTCAATTAATAGCCGGTCGTCATGCGCGTTTCGGACCGGACGAAGTCGAGCCGATCTCTTTGATTGAAGCCTTAGCCCGGCAGGTTGGAGGCACTTAAGCAAATGTGCAGTCGATTGCGCCGCCGTGCGTTTATTTGGTAACAGAGCTGGCTTTATAGTGCTCCAGCACCCATAGTGGCCATGGGGATATCTTTCCCTTCTACTTAGGATCTACATTGAAAACAGAAATCGGTATCGTGAAGTGGTTCAACAACGACAAGGGATTCGGCTTTATCATGCCCGAATCGGGTGGCAAGGACCTCTTCGCACACTACAGCGACATCCAAGGCGCAGGCCACAAGAGCCTCGAAGAAAATCAGCGCGTATCGTTTGTAGCAACGCAAGGGCAGAAAGGCCCTCAGGCGTCCATGATTCAAGCTATTTGATAGCTCAGCTCGCCTGATTTGGCGGGCGCATAGAGCAGTCAGCCGTGGCCGAACCTTTTGAAGCATTGGGTTCGGCCTTTTGTTGGGCGGGTTACTTCATTCAGGCGCGGATTCGCAACTGTGCGCCTGTTAGCGATTGGGCGCGCGCGAGACAGGCAAGATTCCACGCTTCATCGTCCTCGTCTTCTGGTACTCGCGCCTCCAAAGCCTCCCGCACATGCTCTCCAAGGTTCGCTGCGCTTTCTCGAAAGCCTCCCGCACCTTGGCGGCTGCGTGGGCTTCGGCTTGGTCGGTGGCGATGAACATGGCTTCGCTTGGAGCGACGTTCATCCCAATAAACCTATCTCGCAGTTCGCCGTTACTTACGCCGATGGCTCAGGGCCAGCGTCGCCACTAGGCGGCAGAAGGATGCTGGTGGCGAACTGGCCCCAGAGATTAACCCTAGCGGTGGCGCTTGCCGGGATTTTTCTTGTGGTGGGTATGCGCGCCACGCTCTCGGCTCGCACGTTGGCCGCCGCCTTGAGATGTAAAGGTCACACCTTTGGGAGCGGCGGGACGTGGGGTGCGCTTGCGGTCCGCTTCAGTAACGATTTTGTTGCCCATGGAAATCTCTCTCAAGTTTAGGTAGAGCTTGCCATTGTTACACATTCGCCCGGTTTATTCTTGGCCGCAGGAGGCAGGCAGAGGATATCCCCGCTTGAGTGCGGAGCAGGGTCATCACATAGGCGGCGGCGTGGAGCGGAGCTAATGCCACGGCGAGACTATGAAGCGCCGGAATGTTAGGGATTGAAATAGGCCTGAGCCGGTCTATGTGATGGCGTGCAGTGGAACAGTGCAATGTGGACCAGCGGCCAAGCAAACATAACCGGCGTGGCAACCGGAAGCCGCAACTGGTCGCTGGCAGAAAGCAGTCTGCGTGCACGCCGTCAAGCATCGCCACAAGGCAGAAATCGAAGCAGATGCCGGAACGAGCGGGGATACGCAACCCCGACGGTGCAGCTTCGCGTCGGAGCACGATACGCCCAAACTCGCCCTCCCTTCATCCACAGTCCTGGCAGGCTTCGTTTGCTGGGAGGGCACCCCTATTACACGGAGAAGAAGATGCCAGCGATAAGCTGTTGCCGTCGCGAATCGCTATGAGTTCGGAGCGCGGAAGTGGGTCGGTAGGCATGATTCCATACTGTATGGATGAACAGTATGATAGCGCATCGGCGGAACGACAAAAAGCCCCGTAAGCGCTAGGCTCCGGGGCTCTAAACATGCTGACCAAAATGCTGACCATACAGACCAAAACAGCCTATAAAAACGGTCATTATTCGGTGTTGCTGTCCTTCTAACTACTTGATTTTATTGAAAATGCTGGTGGAGTCGGGGGGAATTGAACCCCCGTCCGCAAGCCCTCTGCAGGCAGTTCTACATGCTTATTCGGTTCACTTTAAGTTTTAACCTTGGAGCGTGCCAACCGACAGGCCCTTCCTTGGCGATTCACGTCAATTTAAGTTCAGGCTGAGTGACCCAACCAGAACCGATTCTTTGTAAATGACGCTGCTGTAGGTTTTACCCTACCTAACCCAAAGACAAATTAGTGCAGCGGCTTACCGCATTAAGCGGCTAAAGCGAAACGCTCGTCGTTGGCGTTTATATGTGTTCCAGTGGATTTACGAGCTTACTGGTGCTCGGCATGCCCTACACTGTTTCGCGACCCACGTCGAAGCCGGATCGACCCCAGTACATGCATTATAACTGATGACTGTATTTTTAGACAGCATGGGCGGGTGGTAAAATTTTGCCTCAGCAATATGAGGATATTCTGCAACAAGAGTCAGACGCCCCCGGGCAGACTGGCCCCGCACAGCCGGACAAGCATGCCGGCGTCTTCATGCGGAGGAGCCGAACAACCCGTCTGTACAGGCGCCAGAGCCTGTATTCTGGAGCGTCTATGAGCAGCACCTTAGTCAAGCGTCACCCGCTGATGCAATTCGTCCTGCATGGCAGCCTTGTCCTGCAGATCCTCGTCGGGCTCGTCGCGGGCGTTGTGCTGGCAGTGGTCTATCCCCAGGGCGGTGCGGCAGCGGCCTTGTTGGGCCAACTCTTTGTCGGCGCCCTGAAGTCGGTCGCCCCAGTGTTGGTTTTCGTACTGGTTACCGCCTCCATCGCCAATCACAGGCCGGGTCAGCAGGTCCGGCTGGGCCCCATCCTGGTCCTGTACCTGGTCGGCACGTTTGCGGCGGCGGTAGTCGCCGTGCTCGCGAGCTTCATGTTTCCGCTGACGATAGAGCTGACCGCCACAGAAGGCGCGCTGAACCCGCCGGGGGGCATCGTCGAAGTGCTGACATCGCTGCTCATGAGCGTGGTCGATAATCCCGTTTCAGCCATCATGAATGCCAACTACATCGGGATCCTGGCTTGGGCGATCGGCTTGGGTATCGCCCTGCGGCATGCCCATGGCGCCACCCGGAATGTCCTGACGGATCTATCAGCTGCCGTGTCATTCATCGTCAAGATCATTATCCGGCTCGCGCCATTGGGCATTTTTGGTCTTGTCGCATCGACGATCATCCAGACGGGCTTTGACGCCTTGCTGGGCTATGGACGCTTACTGGCGCTATTGCTGGGTTGCATGGTGTTCGTCGCGTTGGTGGTCAATCCCCTGATCGTCTTCCTGCGCATTCGGCACAACCCGTATCCACTTGTCTTTACCTGCTTGCGGGAGAGTGGCATAACGGCCTTCTTCACTCGGAGTTCCGCGGCCAATATCCCGGTGAACATGGCCTTGTGCAAACGACTGGGGCTGGATGAGGACACCTATTCCGTGTCGATTCCGCTGGGCGCGACGATCAACATGGCGGGTGCGTCCGTCACGATCACCGTCCTGACGCTTGCCGCCGTGAACACCCTGGGGATCCCGGTCGACATCCCGACTGCCGTGCTGCTCAGCATCGTCGCGGCCATTTGTGCCTGCGGGGCGTCGGGCGTGGCCGGCGGCTCGTTGCTGTTGATTCCGCTGGCCTGCAGCCTTTTTGGCATTTCCAACGATCTGGCCATTCAGGTGGTTGGCGTGGGCTTCATCATTGGTGTGCTGCAGGACGCGGCCGAGACGGCGCTTAATTCGTCCACCGACGTGCTGTTCACCGCGGCCGGCTCGTATGCCGGCGAGGACACCGCCGCCTTTACTGCCCGGCTGTAGACGTCTGCTGCGCGCTGGCCCAGTTCTGGATGGCGGGCCAGAGTTCTTGTGGCGACTGCGCGATGGCGTCGGCCTCCCAGGCGTGCAGGGCGGTTTCTTGCCCGCAATACCCATACGCGGCAACAATCGTGGCCATTCCAGCCGCCTTGCCGGCAATGATGTCGCGCTGATCGTCGCCGACATACACGCATTGCGAGGGCTCCACGCCCGCTACACGGGCCGCATGCAGCAAGGGCGCCGGATGCGGCTTGGCATGGTCGGTGGTATCGCCGCCGACCGTCACCACGCAATCGGTATACAGGCCCAGGTGGACAACCAATGGCATGGCGAGATATTCCATCTTGTTGGTGACGATGCCCCAGGCGTAGCCCTGTGCCTTCAAGGTGGACAGCAATTCTGAAACACCCGGGAAAAGGGTGGTGAGCGTCGTCATGTCCTGTTCGTAGTCTTCCAGGAATTGCTGGCGGCAGGTTTCGTAATCGGGATGGCCTGGCTCGATATCGAGCGCGATTTTCAGCAGGCCGCGGGCGCCATGCGAGGCGTAAGGGCGGTAGTCCTCGTAGGGCAGCGGAGCCATGTTTCGGCGGCCGCGCTGTTTGTTGGCCGCTGCGGCCAGGTCGGGGGCCGTATCGGCAAGCGTTCCGTCAAAGTCGAATAAAACCAGTTTGGACATGAAGTTCAGTTCTCGCGGCGGGTGGCCACCAGGTAGTTCACCGAGGTATCGCTGCTTAGCTTGTAGTGGCGCGTTAAGGGGTTGTATTCCATGCCCGCCAGACGGATGGGCTCGAGGCCGGCGCTGCGTGCCGACGCGACAAGCTCGCTGGGGCGGATGAAATTCTCGTAGTTATGCGTGCCGCGCGGCAGCATCTGAAGCACGTATTCTGCGCCGACGATCGCGAAGAGAAATGATTTGGCGTTGCGGTTCAGCGTCGAGAAAAAGACCCATCCGCCCGGTTTGACCAGCGTCGCGCAGGCCCGCACGATGGACCCCGGGTCGGGCACGTGCTCAAGCATTTCCATGCACGTGACGATGTCGTAGTGGCCGGGCCGTTCGGCGGCGAAGTCTTCTGCGCTGACAGTTTTGTATTCCACCGCGATGCCGGATTCCAACCCATGCAGCTTTGCCACCTTGAGCGACTTTTCTGCCAGATCGATGCCTGTGACTGTTGCGTTCAGCCGCGCCATGCTTTCGGCCAGGATGCCTCCGCCGCAGCCGACGTCAAGGATGGCCTTGTTTGCCAGTGGACCGGCTTGTTGCACGATCCAGTCGAGCCGTAATGGGTTGATTGCGTGCAGTGGCTTGAACTCGCTTTCCGGATCCCACCAGCGCGAGGCCAGCGCGCTGAACTTTTCCAGTTCTGCCGGGTCGACGTTGACGTTGTGGCCGGATGCTGACGAGGTACTTGCGTTCATGGCTTTCCGATAGCGGCTGATGGGGGGTTGCGTTCAGTCGGGGTACGTTCGCCGCGCGCAATGCATAAGGGCCCCGCGACGCGGAGCCCTTATTGTAGCGTTGAACGCTACAAGCAATACGACTATGTATTACTTGCGCGTACCCACGATCTCGATTTCCACGCGGCGGTTCTGTGCGCGGCCTTCACGAGTCTTGTTGGAAGCAACAGGGCTCGATTCGCCTTTACCTTCGGCGTAGATGCGATCAGCAGGGATGCCTTTCGAAATCAGGTAGTTCTTGACGGTGTTGGCGCGACGCTCGGACAGGCCCTGGTTGTACTTTTCAGTACCGATGGAGTCGGTGTGGCCAGTAGCGATAAGGGTTTCGAGCTTGATCGTGTCGGCTTGTGCAGCAACTTGATCGAGGATTTGACGGCCTTCGGGCTTCAGGGTCGATTTGTCGAAATCGAAGAAGGTGTCAGCATTCAGGACAACTTTGGTCGCGGTAGGAGCAACCACGGGCGCTTCGGCTTGGGCAACTGGTACGCCGTCGCAGCCGGGGATACCGGTGGCGGGAGTCCAGAAGTTGTCGCGCCAGCACAATTCATTGGTGCCGTTTTTCCAAACGTCGCCAAACGGGTTGCGCCAGTTATCGACGGTTTGCGCAGATACTGCACCAGTGGCCGAAGCGGCGGCAATGGCGAGTGCAAGTGCGATTTTGGAGGGTTTGTTCATGTTTCTCCTCGTTGAGCTTAATGCTGGTAAGTGACCGCAGCGAACCCCTGCCGCATATCAAGAAAACGGAGCCAGTATAGCAACGCTATGATTGAATCAAAGAATTGCGCTGGGTTTCATGCGTGTTAGGGCGAATCTTACGGCATTTCTGGGTGCTTGGTTAAGCAAGCGCACTACATATAGGCCAGATATCCGGATTTCTACGCTAAGTCCTCAATAATTGTTGGTTTTCGACAACAAGACCACGAACGCTTAAAGTGGTTTATCAAGATACACAGGAGAGAACTGCCACCACCCGTCCTGATAATGGCCAGAGTAAGCAATTCCCGTACCGGCGACCGGGGCTATAGGGTGGAAGTGCTAGAATTTCCCATTCGCCCGTACACGGCCCGATTTCACGATTTTAGGTTCAAGACACCCTATGGATTCCTTCGCCAAGGAGACGCTTCCAATTTCGTTGGAAGACGAAATGCGCCGCAGTTACCTCGATTACGCGATGAGCGTGATTGTAGGCCGCGCCTTGCCGGATGTGCGGGATGGCCTCAAGCCCGTGCACCGGCGTGTGCTTTTCGCGATGCACGAACTCAATAACGACTGGAACCGGGCCTACAAGAAGTCTGCGCGTATCGTCGGTGACGTCATCGGTAAGTACCATCCGCATGGCGACTCTGCGGTGTACGACACGATCGTTCGCATGGCGCAGGATTTTTCCTTGCGCTATATGTTGGTGGACGGGCAGGGCAACTTCGGCTCCATCGACGGCGACAACGCCGCAGCGATGCGATACACCGAAATTCGCCTGGCCAAGATCGCGCACGAGCTGCTGGCCGACATCGACCAGGAAACCGTCGATTTTGGCCCCAACTACGATGGCAGCGAACAAGAGCCGCTGCTGCTGCCGTCGCGACTGCCCAACTTGCTGGTCAATGGGAGCTCCGGGATCGCCGTGGGCATGGCGACAAATATTCCCCCGCACAACCTGTCCGAAGTCGTCGATGGTTGTCTATATTGTCTGCGTAACCCGGATTGTTCGGTCGACGACCTCATCGAACTCATTCCGGCCCCCGATTTCCCCACCGGCGGCGTCATCTATGGCATGTCTGGTGTGCGCGAGGGCTACCGGACAGGGCGCGGGCGCGTCATCATGCGGGCCAAGACGCACTTCGAAGACATGGAAAAGGGGCACAGGCAGGCGATTATCGTCGACGCCATCCCTTACCAGGTCAACAAGAAGACGCTGCAGGAAAAGATCGCCGAACTGGTCAACGAAAAGAAAATCGAGGGCATTTCCGATATTCGCGACGAGTCGGACAAGGACGGCATGCGCCTGGTCATCGAGCTCAAGCGCGGCGAAGTGCCCGAAGTCATCCTGAACAACCTGTATAAGAATACACAGCTGCAGGACACGTTCGGCATGAACATGGTGGCGCTGGTCGATGGCCAGCCCCGCTTGCTGAACCTCAAGCAGATGGTGGAGTACTTCCTGTTCCACCGCCGCGAGGTCGTGACGCGCCGCACCGTATTCCAGTTACGCAAGGCGCGCGAGCGTGGGCATGTGCTGGAGGGCTTGGCCGTTGCGCTGGCCAACATCGACGATTTCATCGCGATCATCAAGGCGGCGCCGACGCCGCCAGTGGCGCGCCAGGACTTGATGGCGCGTTCCTGGGATTCGTCCCTGGTGCGCGAGATGCTGCGCGCTGCCGACCAGGGCGCGACGCCGGGCGGGCGAGCCGCATATCGGCCCGAATCCTTGCCGGAAGGTTATGGATTGCAGGACGACGGGATGTATCGCCTCAGTGAGGTCCAGGCGCAGGAAATCCTGAACATGCGTCTGCAGCGCCTGACGGGTCTCGAGCAGGACAAGATCATTGGCGAGTACAAGGACGTCATGGCCACCATTGCCGACCTGCTCGACATCCTGGCTCGTCCGGAACGCATCACGACGATCATCGGCGACGAACTGCTCGCCATCAAGGCTGAATTTTCGACGGGCGCCAAGGATATCCGCCGATCCGAGATCGAGCACAATGCCACCGAGCTGGACACCGAAGATCTCATCACGCCCATGGACATGGTCGTGACCTTGTCGCAGACCGGCTATATCAAGAGCCAGCCCCTGTCCGAGTATCGCGCCCAGAAACGTGGTGGGCGCGGCAAGCAGGCCACGACCATGAAAGAGAATGACTGGATAGACCAGTTGTTCATTGCCAATACACACGATTACCTGCTGTGTTTCTCGGATCGCGGCCGGGTCTACTGGCTGAAGGTGTGGGAAGTGCCACAAGGCTCACGCGGCTCCCGCGGCAGGCCTATCGTCAACATGTTCCCGCTGGTCGAAGGCGAGAAGATTACCGTCGTCCTGGCCGTCAAGGAGTTCAGCGAAGATCACTACGTGTTCATGGCCACTTCGCGTGGTACGGTCAAGAAGACGCCGCTGTCCGACTTCTCCAATCCGCGCAAGGCTGGCATCATCGCGGTGGCGCTGGACGAGGGCGATTACCTCATCGGCGCTGACCTGACCGACGGCAAGCACGACGTGATGCTGTTCTCCGACGCCGGCAAGGCCGTACGCTTCGACGAGAACGACGTCCGACCCATGGGGCGGACTGCTCGCGGCGTGCGCGGCATGATGCTGGAAGACGGCCAGGCAGTCATTGCCATGCTGGTGGCCGACGACGAGTCACAAAGCGTGCTGACCGCCACCGAGAACGGCTTCGGCAAGCGGACCTCCATCGTCGAGTACACCCGTCATGGCCGCGGCACCAAGGGCATGATCGCCATCCAGACCTCGGCCCGCAACGGCAAGGTGGTGGGCGCCGTCCTGGTCACGCCGTCCGACGAGATCATGCTGATTACAACGGGTGGGGTGCTGGTGCGTACCCGTGTTGCCGAGATCCGGGAAATGGGGCGTGCCACCCAAGGCGTGACCCTCATCAATGTGGACGAAAACAGCATGTTGTCGGGCGTACGGCGCGTTGTCGAAAGCGATGCCGATGACGATCAAGACGACGAAGACGGTACGCCGGAAGGTGGCGTGCAGCCAACGTCGACGCAGGCAGACAGTGGCGCCGACGCGGACGAGTCCTCCGGCAATGCCGATGAATCCGCGCGCGATGCGGACGATGGCGAAACTCATAACGATAAGGACGATGCCTGATGCGCCCGTGGAATTTTTCGGCAGGGCCGTCGGCCCTGCCGCTCGAGGTGCTGGAACAGGCAGCGGCTGAAATGACCAACTGGCATGGTTCGGGCATGTCGGTCATGGAAATGAGTCATCGCGGAAGGCAATTCACGCAGATTCGCAATGAAGCCGAAGCCGACTTGCGCGAGCTGCTCGCGGTGCCCGACGATTACGCCGTGCTGTTCATGCAGGGGGGCGCAACGGCACAGAATGCGATCGTGCCGCTCAACCTGATCGGGCGCACAGCCTCGCGCAAGGCCGACTACATCCTGACGGGTATCTGGTCGAACAAATCCCACAAGGAGGCCCAGCGCTATGGCGACATCGCAGTAGCCGCCTCCAGCGGCGCTGCCACCGTGCTGGACGGCGTCGAGCAAGGCCCCTGGACATGGTATCCGCAGCCTGCCGAATGGACCGTTCGCCCGGATGCGGCGTATCTGCATCTGTGCAGCAACGAAACCATCGGAGGCCTCGAATTCGCCGACTGGCCCGACATGGCGGCGCTGGGCGTCCCCGATGTGCCGCTGGTCGTCGACGCCTCGTCGCATTTTCTGTCCCGTCCCATCGACTTCTCGCGGGCCGCCATGGTCTATGCCGGGGCGCAAAAGAACGCCGGGCCTGCAGGCGTGACGGTGGTCCTGATACGCAAGGATCTGATCGGACACGCGTTGCCGGAGTGTCCGTCGGCCTTCGACTACGCGAATGTGGCGGGTGCCGACTCGATGTTCAACACGCCACCCACGTATGCCATCTATATGGCGGGCCTGGTGTTCAAGTGGTTGAAGCGGCAGGGCGGGGTCGCAGCCATCGAGGCGGCCAATCGGGCCAAGGCCGAGGCGCTTTACACCTACCTCGACACCTCCGGTTTTTATGTCAGCCGCGTGCACGGGCCGTCGCGTTCGCGCATGAACGCCCCGTTCTTCCTGCGCGATGAGTCCCTGAATGCCGTGTTTCTGGAATCGGCCGAACAGGCCGGCCTCATGCAGTTGAAAGGGCACAAGAGCGTAGGGGGAATGCGTGCGTCCATCTATAATGCCGTGCCTCTGGTAGCGGTTCACGCATTGATCTCATTTATGCAGGACTTCGAGCGCCGACATGGATAATTCTTTACAAGCCCGCCTGCGCCCCTTGCGCGAACGCATCGACGCCCTGGACGAGCAGATACTTTCCTTGCTGAACCAGCGCGCCATGACTGCGCAGGATGTCGGCAAGGTCAAGCAGGAATTCGATGTCGAGGGACCGATATTGAAGCCCGAGCGCGAGGCTGCCATCATCCGCAGGCTGCAGGCGTTGAATCCGGGGCCTTTCACGGCCCAGGCCATCGATGCCGTCTGGTCCCAGATCATCTCTACCTGTCGCGGCCTTGAAAGCGTGCTGACTGTCGCTTATCTGGGGCCTCAGGGGTCGTTTTCCGAGCAGGCGGCTTTCGAACACTTCGGCCATGCCGTCACCCCTTTACGCTGTGATTCGTTCGACGAAGTCTTTCGGGCCGTGGAGGCCGGTCAGGCGGATGTCGGCATGGTGCCCGTCGAGAACTCCACGGAAGGCGCCGTCAACCGCACGCTCGATCTATTGCTGAATTCGCCCTTGAAGGTGCTGGGCGAGCGCTCCATAAAGATCCATCACAATCTCATGACGCAGTCGGGCACCCTCCAGGGCGTCACCCGTGTCATGGCGCATCCTCAAGCGCTGGCACAGTGTCAGGCGTGGCTGACGCAGCATCATCCGGAACTGATCCGGGATGCGGCGTCAAGCAACGGCGAAGCGGCCAGGATCGCTTCGCAAGACCCGACGGTCGCCGCCATTGCCGGCACAACCGCAGCGCAAGCTTGGGATCTCCAGATCGTTGCGTCGGGCATCCAGGACGATCCGCAGAATCGCACCCGCTTCCTGGCGGTGGGCGCCATCGAAACCTTGCCCACGGACAGCGACAAGACCAGCATCATTCTGGCGGTGCCCAATCGCGCCGGCGCCGTCTACGACATGCTGGCGCCGTTGGCGGCCAACGGTGTCTCGATGACGCGTCTGGAGTCGCGTCCCGCAAGGACGGGGCAGTGGGAATATTACTTTTATGTCGATCTGCTCGGACATCGCAACGAGGCCGCCGTGGCCCAGGCCTTGTCCGAACTGAAGAAACAGGTCGCCTTTTTCAAAGTGCTGGGTTCTTATCCCCGGCAGCAGGAAGCGCTCGCATGAATACCAAAGACAACCATGCCGCGGCCAGTGCTGCGGCTGTGCCGGAATACATCCTGGGCATAGCCCCTTATCGGGCCGGCAAGCCCATCGAAGAATTGGCGCGCGAATTCAAGCTGGATCCGGCCGGCATCGTGAAGCTCGCTTCCAATGAAAATCCCCTCGGCCTTCCCAAGTCGGCGCAATTCGCCATGATCGAGGCAGCCGGCTCGCTGAATCGTTATCCCGACTCGAATGGCTTTGCCTTGAAGGAGGCCCTGTCGGGCCGGTATGCCGTACCCGCCGCCTGGATCACGCTGGGCAACGGGTCCAACGACCTGCTCGAACTTGCCTCACTGGCGCTGCTTGCTCCGGGAACGGCGAGCGTCTACGCGCAGCATGCCTTTACCGTGTATCGCCTGGCGACCCAGGCACGCGGCGCCCGGCACATCATGGTGCCGGCCAAGGACTACGGGCATGATCTGGACGCCATGTTCGCGGCCATCGATGCCGATACGCGCGTCGTCTTTATCGCCAACCCCAATAACCCGACGGGGACTTTCCTGCCCGCGGACGACATTGCCGCGTTCCTGAAGCAGGTCCACGATGCGCACGGCGACCGCGTGACCGTGGTGCTGGACGAGGCCTACAACGAGTATCTGGATCCGGAGCTGCGTTTCGATAGCGCCCGTTGGGTCGAGCAGTATTCCAACCTGATCGTTACGCGCACTTTCTCGAAGGCTTACGGACTGGCTGGATTACGGGTCGGCTTTGCGCTGGCACAGCCGCGGCTGACCGACCTGCTCAACCGCGTGCGCCAGCCTTTCAACGTCAACAGCATGGCGCAGGCAGCCGCCATTGCGGTGCTGGGCGACACGGTTTTCCTGCAACAGTCTTACGACATGAACAAGGCGGGCAAGAAAACGCTCGCCGAGGCGTTCACGCGGCTGAATCTGCCGTACGTGCCGAGCTTCGCCAACTTCGTGCTGGTACGCGTGGGGGACGCCGATCGCGTCAATCTGGAGTTGCTCAGGCGGGGCGTCATCGTGCGTCCCGTGGGTGGCGATGGCTTGCCGGAGTGGCTGCGTGTCTCGATAGGGCTGCCGAAAGAGAACACACAGTTCATCGACGCGCTGACCGACATTCTTTCAGGCTCATGACGCCCAGTCAGCACAACGACCACGGCGCGCCTCTTGTTCCGGTGCTTGCCGTGGTGGGCGTCGGTTTGATTGGCGGCTCGTTTGCGGCGGCATTGCGCGCCGCCGGCGCGGTCGGACGTGTCCTGGGTGTGGGCCGGCGTTCATCCTCGTTGGCGCAGGCGCTCCGGCTGGGCCTCATCGATGAAGCCGTCAGCCTGGAAGAGGCGGCGCAGCGTGCCGACGTCATCCTGCTGTCCATGCCCGTCGGCGCGACCGCAAAGGTGCTGAGCGACCTTCAGCCGCTGTTGAGGCCCGGGACGCTGGTGACGGACGCGGGAAGCACCAAGGTGAATGTCGTGTCGGCGGCACGTTCCGCATTGGGTGCACGCGTCGGGCAATTCATCCCGGGTCATCCCATTGCGGGTGCCGAGACGACCGGGCCGGAGGCTGCGGAGGCATCCCTGTATCGCGGCCGGACCGTCGTGTTGACGCCCCTGGCCGAGAACTCGACGCAGGACAGGCAGCGCCTGTCCCGACTATGGGAGGCCTGCGGCGCACGAGTCATGTCCATGGAGCCCGATGTCCATGACACGATGCTGGCGTCAGTCAGCCATCTGCCGCACCTCCTGTCGTCCGCCTTCATGTGGCAGGTTGCCACGTCAGACGATTCGGACGTGCGACTGGCGCTGGCGGGCAGCGGCTTTCGGGATTTCACCCGTATTGCCGCCGGATCGGCCGAAGTGTGGCGCGACATCTTCATCGCGAACCGGGCTGCTGTGCTCGCGGAGCTGCAGCAGGTTAAGGCAGCGCTTGCGCGCGCCGAGGAGGCGCTGCAGGAGTCCGATGGTGACCGCCTGCAGGAATTTCTGGAATGTGCGGCAGTGGCACGCCGCTTTTGGGGAAGCAGGAGCGGTTTGTCATGATGGAAGTTCCCAGTCTGTGTCTGGCGCCCGTGACGACGGCATCGGGCACCATTCAGTTGCCCGGATCCAAGAGCATTTCGAATCGTGTGCTGCTCCTTTCGGCGCTGGCCGAGGGCACGACGCAGGTGGCCGGCTTGCTCGACTCGGACGATACGCGCGTCATGCTCGATGCCTTGCGCATACTGGGTGTGCCGCTGCGCGACAACGGCGCGGGCGACATACAGGTCGAGGGCGTATGTCCGTTCCCGGTTCGCAGCGCCGAGCTGTTCCTGGGCAATGCCGGAACGGCGTTTCGGCCTCTCACTGCGGCGCTGGCCATCATGGGCGGCGACTACCGGCTCTCTGGCGTGCCGCGCATGCACGAACGGCCTATCGGTGACCTGGTGGACGCGCTGACGGGATACGGGTGCGACATCCACTATCAGGCGAATCCCGGTTATCCGCCGTTGCACATCGGCCAGGGACAGTTGCGTGACGGGCAACCCATCAAGGTCAAGGGCTCGGTATCGAGCCAGTTCCTGACAGCGTTGCTCATGGCTGCGCCCATTCATGCGGCGCAGGCTGCGTCCGACGTGATCATCGACGTCGACGGCGAACTCATTTCCAAGCCATACATCGCCATTACCTTGAATCTCATGGCGCAGTTTGGCGTGGATGTCCGGCGCGAGGGATGGCAGCGCTTCGTCGTGCCGGCAGGCGCGCGTTACCGTTCGCCGGGCCGGATCGTCGTCGAAGGCGATGCAT
>Ga0182739_1001596_pt1 | contig 23249 bp, 23 predicted proteins | sample eDN5th30CBELigBY_FD_128873 | JGI IMG/M metagenome (GOLD analysis project Ga0182739, IMG submission 128873) | Enriched backyard soil microbial communities from Emeryville, California, USA - eDNA 5th pass 30_C BE-Lig BY (version 2) (version 2) | ecosystem: Environmental > Terrestrial > Soil >... | reverse complement strand
CTTTTGTACCGCTCATTTTAGTGGCGGTAATGAACAATTACTTAATTACAGCCATTCCTAGATGGTATCCGAATGGATTTGACTTTGCGGCGATCGGTCTATCTGACTATTCGATTGATGTTGCTGCAAATGCCTCTATTTGGGCGATTGAAATTGCGGTCATCGTCGGCATTGTTTCGGCATTCGCCTATAACTTTAAACGTGTTATCCGACAAGTGAAAGAAGGATTATAAAAAACGATCGGCGGTGCATTACTGGCGGTAATAAACACAGGTTCCGAATACGGATTTGGTGGAGTCATCGCTGTATTGCCCGGTTTTTCGACGATTAGCAGTGGAATATCGGGCACCTTTACAAACCCGCTTGTAAATGGTGCAGTAACGACGAGTGTGTTAGCAGGTGTTACAGGATCTGCTTCGGGTGGAATGGGAATTGCGCTAGGTGCAATGGGTGACCAGTTTAACAGGGCGATTGCAGCTGCCAATATTTCACCGGAAGTTATGCACCGCGTTGTAGCAATGGCATCAGGTGGAATGGATACATTGCCGCACAATGGTGCAGTCATTACACTTCTGGCTGTAACGGGATTAACGCATAAACAGTCGTACGGAGATATTTTTGCTATTACGCTAATTAAAACAGCAGCTGTATTTGCCGTCATTGCACTGTATACATGGTTTGGAATTATTTAAGTAAGAGAAGATTGAATAGTTATTGAGTAGAGCTGGAGATCAAATTGAGTCTCCAGCTCTTTTTTATTTAAAAAACAAATGGTTTATTTTCACTTTAAAATAAATACATCTTTTTAGCTTTTTTCTAAATACTAATGCAGAGGAAATTTATTAAGGAAGTGATAAAATGCAGAGAAAAAAATGGAAAAGAATTGCTTTTATTTTATTTTTAGTCCTTTTATTTATATTTGCAGCTATGTACGTTTTCAATAGTCTCGGGGAAGCAAAAGGACGGGACTATTATGAAGAAACAGGTCAAATTATTTGGGATATTCAAACGGACGAAAAGGTAGTGGCCCTGACATTTGATGATGGGCCACATCCGAAATATACTAGCCAAATACTTGATTTACTTGAACAATATGAGGCAAAAGCAACGTTTTTTATCGTGGGGCAATTGGCTGAAAAAAGCCCCGAACTCGTTTTGCGAATGCATGAAAGTGGACATGAGATCGCCAATCATACGTACACACATCCCTTTACAAAATCAGTTTCTCCCATTATGGAAGAGGTTAATCAAACATCCGATACAATTTTCAGCATTACAGGGGTGAAACCGAATTTATTTCGGCCGGTCGAGGGACATTATACAGATGAACTCGTAAAAGAATCCGTTAAAAACGGCTATAAAATTGTTATGTGGTCATGGCATCAGGATACTGAAGACTGGAAAGATCCAGGTGTAAATAAAATAGTAAATACCGTATTGAACGGTCTTGGAAATGGAAATGTTGTGCTTTTCCATGATGGAGGGGGCAATCGGGAGCAGACGGTTCAAGCGTTGGAGAAAATTTTGCCCAAGCTGAAAGAGCAGGGCTACCGGTTTATTACAATTTCACAAATGATCCGATTACAAAATGATACGAAACAACATATCGTAGAGGAGGAGAAGTGATGAAATACAGAATTGCATTGATGATGACAGCCATTTTCATCCTAGCATTTATCCCGGTTGCCGATGCATCAGCTGAAGAGGCCACCACCTTGACAAAGGAACAGCTAATGCAAAAAAGGATGGACTATTATATACAGCATGAAAATATATTATTGCCCTGGTATTATCTGGCTGCTGTCGATCAATTTGAACGCAATATCCAGGAAGTGCGAACGGATATACCAAAACGGGAAAGTGTCATAGCCATTCAATTTTCGGATGAATTTTGGTCCGGTATTTTAAATCCGGCGGGCGATGATACATCCCCGGTTTCGATTGCCTATTTTAATGGGAACGGTAAGGACGGCAATGGAGATGGTGTGGCAGACCGGTCCGATGATGCCGATGCATTATATACATTAGCGAGCTATTTAAGACAGTATGGATATGGTGAGGATAATTTTAAATTGGCCTTATGGGATTATTATCAAAATGAACTTTCGGTCAATCAAATACTTGTAATTGCAAAATTATATGAGAAATTCGGAACAATCAATTTAGATGATCATACATTTCCGTTATCCACTCATGCCGACTACAGCTATAGAGGAACATGGGGAGCAAATCGCGGCTGGGGTGGACGTAGAATCCATGAAGGTACAGATATTTTTGCACCTTACAACACACCGGTCTATTCAACATCATACGGTGTAATTGAAGTGATGGGCTGGAATCAGTTTGGCGGCTGGCGTGTCGGTATCCGTGATAACCATAACTCGTACCATTATTATGCACACCTCGCTTATTTCCAGAAAGGGCTTAAAGAAGGCGATATAGTCGAGGCAGGACAAATTATCGGCTATGTCGGAAGTACAGGGTACGGAAAAGAAGGAACAGCCGGAAAATTCCCGCCGCATCTTCATTACGGAATCTATAAATTTAACGGCCGTACAGAGTGGGCTTTTGATCCGTATCCAGCTTTGGCAAGATGGGAAAAAGAAGCGAAGCAAAGAAAACAATAATGAGGTATTCATTCTCGCTGTCTATAAAAGTGACGGTATCCCATATTCAATCCAAGTGGGCTTTTAGTGACATTGCTTCTGTTAACAGAAGTTAAATTTCTGAATAAGCTATGAGAACTTTGCTTTTATAGATAGGAGAAATAACATGAAAACAAACTTCAATTTTTTAGTATTGATCTGCCTTTGTTTACTTACAGGCTGTGAAAAAGAGTCGTATTCTGAGGCTCCCGATACGGTGGAAGAACAAGAACCGCAAATTGAAACTTCGACTACAGCACCTTCGGAAAGTGAAGCGATTGTCGGAGAATATCCGCTTATTTATCCAGCTGTCATAACATTGCTCGATCCGAGAACAATGGAAATCGTGAAATCGTTCACACCGCAATTATTAGGTTATGGAACGGATAACGGACTGTACGAGGCTAACGTAAAAAAAATAGCAAGGGAACTGGCAAGAGGGACTAAAAAAAGGACCGGCTATGATCAAACAATGGTTCTTCATAAAGTCGGGGATAATGGGGATCTTATTGAAGGGATTCCCGGAATCGTATTAAAGGAAAGTGAATTGGTTGAAAAAATTTTAGCAGCTTCACCTAAAGGAGATCATATATTTTTGCCTCTGTATATTTTGGAAACCAATCTGGATATAGATATTCCTTCACTGGATGATGTGACCATTGCATCGTTTACGACTTATTTTAATGCATCAAAAACCGGAAGAAGCGAAAATATCCAGCTTTCCTCTAAGGCAATTCATAATATTTTAGTGGGGGATGGCGATTACTTTTCTTTTAACACAATGGTTGGAGAGCGGACAGTGGAAAAAGGATATCAACCGGCACCTGAAATTATTAATAAGGAACTGGTAATGGGGATCGGCGGTGGAATTTGCCAAACCTCCTCAACATTGTTCAATGCTGTTGATCAGTTAGGAATTCGCATTACCGAAAGGCATCACCACTCATTGAATATCGGGTATGTACCAACAGGCAGAGACGCCACGGTTTCTTATGATTCGCTCGATTTCAAATTCCAAAATACGAGCGGGGCTCCGTTTTTAATTAAATCGTATTACAGTAAAGGTGCGCTGACAATCGCCATCACGACATCGCATCAATATAAAGATCTATTTAAAAAGCAATGACTAACTGCTCTTTATAAAAGGGCGGTTTTTTACTTTGCTGGTGTACCTTGATGGAAGAAAATACGCCATGTACCGTTTTCATTGCGCCAAAGGGAGCTGCGGTTTTGCTTGTTGCCATTTGTGCGATTTGTCGTAACGAATCGTGTTTGCACAATCTGATCTGCAATTGCAATTGCCTGGAAGTCCGTAACGGTAAATAAGGATTCTTCAATGCCTTGTTCTGTTATCTCATTCAGTAGGAAAGATTTATCCATTTTGCCTCCGGAAGACCCGTATTCCAGAAAATCCTCGCTCAAGAGGCGGATAAAGTCTTCCTTTTTGTAATACATGAGTTGCTGTTCAAGAAGCAGAAATTGATTGTTGAGTGCTGTCATAAATTATCCCCCATTCGAATTGACTATCAGTGGAACGATTTTCAATGTAAATCGTTTCTTTACATGGTATGATTTTGTCTTGTAGTTGTAAAGAAGGTTTAAGAAGGTGATTGTTATGTGGGAATCGATAAAATGGTTAATTCCGTCTGTTACCGCACCAACTGTAGCAGATGGTCTGGCGGCTGCAGCAATAATCGTCGCCGGTTTACTCATCATTCGATTCGTAATACGGCCGCTGTTATTTAAAATCGCGGACTTGTTCAATAAAAAAAATCATCCCGTTTTTGGAGACATAACGAAAAGTGTGTATCCATCAATACGTAACGCCATTATTTTCAGCCTGATTGTGATGGCGGTTTCTCTATTAATCGAAGTATGGCTGTTTGATAATACGAAACTTGGTATTTATATCGATTCGGTGTATGTATTTTTTGCGTTTAAAGCGCTGTATGATGTACTCGGTTTTTATTTGAAAAATCCCCACCGATTTGAAACAGGGAAAGATCAGGATATTTTAACACCGTTTTTCCTAAGGATGAGTAAAGTTGCAGTAATGGTCATTGCGATGTTTACAATTGCGTCACTGTGGAACTTTAATTTAAACGGGTTTTTAACTGCGATTGGACTAACAGGTGTTGCGCTCGCATTTGGTATACGTGACACGCTCGCCCATATATTCGGCGGTATGAGTGTTGCCTTGGATAAACCATTCCAAATCGGGGATTGGGTTATGTCGGGAGATGAAAAAATCGACGGCACGATTCAGGATATAAATTTGCGCAGTACGGTCATTCAAACTTCCGATAAAGGAACGGTTTATGTACCGAACTCGTATTTGGTCAACCGACCGATTTATAATTTGTCGACACGGATCGAAAGAAAAGTGGAGCATTTCCTCCATATTTCAAATGAAAATACTGAGGAAAGCATTGTAAAGTTTTTGGAATCGGTACGAGAGCAAATTTCATTGCATCCGAAAATCTCGAAAAAAATCATCCATGTGGCAATGGATGAGCTGATGCCGACAAGCTGTCGTATTCTTATACGATATTTTGTCGAAACAAATGATACGGGCATTATGCTGGAGGTTCGTCAGGAAATATTATTTGTGGCAAAACATTACTGTGAAGTGTATGACATTAAACTTGTTGATCCGAATGACGGTCAGTATGCATGGAATAATGGATGACCGTCGCCAAATTTAGAAAATATGGCGTAACGGTTCTACATCCAACGCGTAATTGTAGTATACTGAACATAAGGATTTAAAGTAACAAGCGTTAGAAATCCATTAGTTTACATAAGAGAGGATGTATCGCAAATGGCTGAGAAACAACAAGTAGCATTCGTACAACCAACACCGGTTGGTAAAGAAGAATTAGGAAAGATTGAAGTCGCGCCAGAAGTAATTGAAGTTATCGCAGGTATCGCTGCAACAGAGGTGGATGGAATCGCTGCAACACGCGGAAATTTCGCATCAGGTGTTGCCGAACGTTTCGGTAAAAAAGTTCATTCGAAAGGCATCAAGTCAGCAATGTCTGAAGAAGGCAATATTGTCATTGATGTATTTTGCACAGTGAAATATGGTTATGCCATTCCAAAAGTGGCGAAAGAAGTACAAACAACGATTCGACAAGCCATTTTAAATATGACAGCCATTGAAACAAGCGAAGTGAACATCCACATTACAGGGATTCAGTTCGAAACTTCAAAAGACGCAGAATAACTGTATAAACAGGAACCGAGTTCATTTAATTGATGCTCGGTTTTTTTGTTTTCTCAAAAATAAAGAATTTAATTTAGAATGTTTTTTCATATTTTTGTGAATTTTAGGATATGAACAAGGCGAAAATAGGGTATAGACTAAAAGCTTCATTTGGTAAGGAGGAAAACGGTATGGGAAACTTTTCTGCAAATGCAAGAGAGCGACTGAAAGAAACATTAATAGAAGACACCTTTGATCTGTTTGTTATAGGTGGTGGGATTACAGGTGCGGGGATTGCGCTTGATGCCGCCACACGAGGTTTAAAAGTAGGGTTGGCAGAGATGCAGGATTTTGCGGAAGGCACAAGTAGCCGATCGACAAAACTTGTACACGGCGGCCTCCGTTACTTAAAACAATTCGAAATAAAAGAGGTTGCGGAGCTTGGTCGAGAGCGGGCAATCGTTTATGAAAACGGACCACATGTAACAACTCCTGTATGGATGTTGCTTCCCTTCCATAAAGGAGGGACATTTGGTTCGTTTTCGACAGCGCTTGGATTGAAAGTATACGATATTTTAGCGAATGTTAAAAAGGATGAAAGACGTTTTATGCTGTCCGCAGATGAAACGATTGCCCGGGAACCGCTTATTAAAAAGGACGGTTTGCTTGGCGGCGGTGTTTATGTGGAATACCGTACAGATGATGCACGTCTGACAATCGAAGTAATGAAGGCAGCGGTTGCCAACGGGGCAATCGCAATGAATCACTTGAAAGTTGTCGGGATTGAGGCAAATAACGTGGCCTTTTCTAAAGTGACGGTGGAAGATCAGCTCACTGGTGAACAATATGAGATCCGAGCGAAGAAAGTCGTCAATGCTGCAGGTCCATGGGTTGATGATGTGCGCAAATTGGATGGGGAACTTAGTAACAAGCATCTTATTTTATCGAAAGGTGTGCATCTCGTTTTCGACGAAGATGATTTCCCGTTGCAGCAGGCGATCTATTTTGATACCGAAAAAGATGGACGGATGATTTTTGCGATTCCGCGGGATGGCAAAGCGTATGTAGGGACAACAGATACTTTTTATGAGGGGGATCCTGCAGACATAAAGGTAACGAAAGAGGATCGACAATATATTATGGATGCGATTCATTACATGTTCCCTCAACTTCAGCTGACAGATGATAAAATCGAGTCGTCATGGGCAGGGGTGAGACCGCTTATCCATGAAGAAGGTAAGGAACCGTCGGAAATTTCACGTAAAGATGAAATTTGGCAATCGGATAGTGGTCTTATTACGATTGCTGGCGGGAAACTGACTGGCTACCGTAAAATGGCGGAAAAAATTGTCGACCTTGTCGTAAAGCAATTAAACGACGAATACCAGCTGAAATACGGTAAATCGATTACAAAAAATCTTCCTATTTCGGGCGGGGAAACGAGCGGCTCGAAGTTTTTTGAATCGTTTGTTGAAAAACGTACGGTGAAAGGACAGGACCTGGGGTTAACGGAAGAGCAAAGCCGTTATTTAGCGAAATTTTACGGTACAAATGTTGATAAAGTATTCGATTATATTAAACAGGCGAAAGGTAACTTGCCGCCGATTGTTTACGGTCAGCTGTACTATGCGATTAACGAGGAATCTGCATGTACGCCGAGTGACTTTTTCGTTCGTCGTACCGGCGCACTATTATTTAATATTCACCTGGTAAAACAATATAAACAGCATGTAATTGATGAAATGAGCGACTACCTCAACTGGACTGCTGAAGAAAAGCAGCAGCATACAGATCAACTAGAACAGGAACTACAAAACGTAACAATGACTTAGTGAAAAGAGGCGAAGGGAATGTCAACATTTTTAGCAGAATTAGTAGGAACAATGATCTTAATTGTATTAGGTGGCGGGGTTGTTGCTGGTTCCTTGCTGAAATTTTCCAAAGCGGAAAATAGCGGCTGGGTCGTTATTACGATCGCCTGGGGTTTTGCCGTAGCAATCGCGGCATATACTGTAGGCGGAATCAGTGGTGCGCATCTAAACCCTGCATTGACAATAGCATTTGCAACAATTGGTGACTTCCCGTGGGCGGATGTTCCGATGTATATTATTGCACAAATTTTAGGGGCAATTATTGGCGCAATCATCGTATATATTGCCTATTTGCCGCACTGGTCTCAAACGAAAGACCAAGATGCAAAACTGGCTGTATTTGCTACAATTCCTGCCATTCGTCATCCATTGGCGAACATGGTAACAGAAATGATCGGTACTTTTATATTATTATTAGGGATTTTGGCATTAGGCGGTAATTCATTGGCGGACGGTATTAATCCGTTGCTTGTCGGTATTATCGTTATTGCGATTGGGATGAGTTTAGGTGGACCAACAGGGTATGCCATCAACCCTGCCCGTGATTTAGGACCCCGTATCGCGCATTTCTTCTTACCGATACCAGGTAAACGTGATTCGGACTGGTCTTATGCCTTTGTACCGATTGTCGGACCGATTATTGGTGGCGTAACAGGGGCATTATTTTACAAACAATTCTTTTTAAATGAAAATTCCGTGGCATTTTGGCTCTTTACAACGTTATTTGTTGTCATTTGTGTCGTTGCATTTATTACACAATCCAAAGCCGCTAAAAAGGAGATCGTATAATGGAAAAATATATTATGGCGTTAGATCAGGGTACGACAAGTTCACGTGCCATTTTATTCAATAAAAAAGGGGATATTGTTCATATAGCACAGCAGGAATTTAAACAATATTTTCCGAAATCGGGCTGGGTTGAACATAACGCAAAAGAAATTTGGAGTTCGATTTTATCCGTAATTGCCAAAGTATTATCGGAAAATAATATCCAGGCGTCACAAATCGAAGGGATCGGGATTACAAACCAACGTGAGACAACGGTTGTGTGGGATAAAAATACGGGGGAACCTGTATATAATGCGATTGTTTGGCAATCACGTCAAACTGCGGATATTTGCGACTCTTTAAAAGAAGCAGGGCATAATGAGCTGTTCCGCAATAAAACAGGTTTGCTTATCGATGCTTATTTCTCCGGGACGAAAGTAAAATGGATTTTGGATAATGTTGAAGGAACGCGTGAAAAGGCGGAAGCGGGTGACCTGTTATTCGGAACGATTGATACATGGATTATTTGGAAGCTGACAGAAGGGGCTGTTCATGTAACGGACTATTCGAATGCATCGAGAACTTTAATGTATAATATTTACGATTTAAAATGGGATGAGGAATTGCTGGACATTTTAGGTGTTCCTGCATCCATGCTTCCGGAAGTGAAACCGTCCTCTGAAATATATGGTGAAATCGCAGGTAATCACTTCTTTGGTCATCGGGTACCAATCGCTGGTATAGCCGGAGACCAGCAGGCGGCATTATTCGGTCAGGCTTGCTATGAAAAAGGGATGGTAAAAAATACTTACGGTACCGGTTGTTTCATGCTGATGAATACAGGTGAGGAAGCGGTAAAATCCGAGCACGGTCTACTTACTACAATCGCTTGGGGCTATGACGGAAAAGTGACCTATGCACTTGAAGGGAGTATATTTGTAGCTGGTTCAGCGATTCAATGGCTTCGAGACGGGCTACGTATGTTTAGGAAATCTTCCGAAAGTGAAGCCTATGCAGCTCGTGTAAAAGATACAGAAGGTGTGTACGTTGTACCAGCATTTGTCGGATTAGGGACACCGTACTGGGATAGTGAGGTGCGTGGTTCGGTATTTGGTTTAACACGCGGCACCTCGAAAGAACACTTTATCCGTGCGACATTGGAGTCGTTAGCCTATCAAACACGCGATGTACTGTCAGCGATGGAATCGGATTCTGGCATCGATTTAAAAACACTGCGCGTTGACGGTGGTGCGGTTATGAACGACTTTTTAATGCAGTTCCAGTCGGATATTTTAAACGTACCTGTTGAACGTGCATCAATCAATGAAACAACGGCACTCGGAGCAGCCTATTTAGCTGGACTTGCTGTCGGCTTCTGGGAGAATCTAGACGAAGTGCAAAAGCATTGGCAACTGGATCGTCAATTTGAGCCGGAAATGGATGAAGAACAACGTGAATCATTATTCGCTGGATGGCACAAAGCCGTTAAAGCTGCACAGGCATTTAAGTAATAAATTTTACTAGAAAATCAATGATCTAAAAATCGTTTGGCAGCAGATTCCTAATCACTAGGGGAATTATGTTATAATAGGTCATTATCTAGTTGAGGAGTTAAAATGATATGAGCAATGATTATATTCGAATAGCAAATGTAGAAGATTTAACGTTGATTAACGCTTACTTTAAGCAAGCATTGTCACACTATGAAGAAGTAGGAGAGCTGATGGCGATGCAAGACATCCGTTATTTCCTGGAAAATATGGAGCATTTCCAGTTCTACGTACTAAAAGAAACAGCTGAACAAATTACGTACCTATTTGAGTTCCCTGAATCAGGAAACGAAAAGCGCGAAACAGGTACGCTGATGATACCGTTACAGAATAATTAGAGCCAAAAAGTATAAAGACGACATGTTGATTTATCTCAAACATGTCGTTTTTTTATCGCAAATTTCACCATTTTAAGGAAGAATACAAAAATCTCTTTTTACAGCTAAAATTTTTCTGTCAAACTGTGCGATGCCTTGCAAAATATGCTATGATAACAAGTAATGCTACTTATGAAGGAGAGCTATTATTTATGAAACGAACAGAGGCGCGTCAAAAAGCGTTACAAGCTTTGTTTCAGTTAGACAGCACAGAATTAACAATAGAAGAGGCGATCGGCCATGTTCTTGAAGAAGAGCAAAAATCGAATGTCTTTTTGGAGCAATTAGTTCGTGGGACAACTGAAAATCTCGAAGCAATTGATGCAGCGCTAGAAAAAAACCTAGAAAAATGGACGATCAGTCGTCTGCCAAAAATTGAAAGAACAATTTTGCGTTTAGCGGTATATGAATTATTATATGCAGAAGAAACGCCAAACAAAGTTATTATGAACGAAGCAATCGAGCTTTCAAAAACATTCGGTGACGACAAATCAAGCAAGTTCGTCAATGGTGTACTTTCGAAATTTACTGAGCAATAAATCAATAAATGTATTCAATTCTATAAAGATTAATATATCAAGATTTAACTGGTAGGTTGTCATAGCAAGCAGCAGGCAGCCTTTCCGATTGTCGTAATCACTGGAAGGAGCAACAACATGTCAAGCGTAATAATTAATGGTAAAGAGATCGGTCAAGAAATTCGAACAGGGGTCGCTACTCGAGTACAAGCGCTAAAAGATAAAGGGATCACTCCCGGTTTAGCTGTTATTTTAGTAGGAGACAACCCTGCATCCAAAACATATGTCGCAAACAAACAAAAGTCTTGTGAGCAAATTGGGATGTATTCGGAACTTGTCAAACTACCTGAAGAAATTTCAGAACAGGCTTTACTAGAAAAAATTCGTGAATTAAACGAACGTGCTTCGATTCACGGTATTCTCGTTCAGCTTCCATTACCAAAACATATCAACGAGGATAAAGTCATCCAAACGATCTCTCCGGAGAAAGACGTGGATGGATTCTCACCGATTAGTGTAGGAAAAATGATGCTTGGACAGGATACATACTTGCCATGTACTCCTTATGGGGTTATGAAAATGCTCGAACATGCGGGAATAGATGTTGCAGGAAAGCATGCAGTCATCGTAGGACGCAGCCATATCGTCGGGAAACCGATGGGACAACTATTGTTGCAAAAAGACGCTACCGTAACGTATACACACTCTAAAACACCGGATTTACCTTCCTTTACGAAACAGGCCGATATTTTAATCGCGGCTGTTGGTCGTGCAAACTTTATTACAAGCGAGCATATTAAAGAAGGCGCGGTTGTTATTGATGTAGGGATTAACCGTAACCAGGACAATCGTTTATGCGGTGATGTCGACTTTGACGATGTACAAGGAATCGCATCACATATTACACCTGTTCCGGGTGGGGTTGGTCCAATGACGATTACAATGTTACTGGAAAACACAGTACAAGCAGCTGAAAAAGAGTTAGAACGTCAAGAGAATTAATCTAACTTCAAAAATCACGATTTTGATGTAGATCAAAATCGTGATTTTTAGCTTATAGGGTACAATAAGGGAAGCTTAAATTTAAATATACTACTTTTTTCGCCTTACTTTAGGATGAACCAACTGTTAAATCTGTTGGTCTTACCAAAACTACATATACGAAAAAAGATCTACCGTAAAGGAGCAATACGTTTATGACATCGAATTCTTATTTATCCGTAAAAGCATTAACAAAATATATTAAACGAAAATTTGATGCCGATCCGCATTTACGTGATGTGTACGTAACGGGAGAGCTTTCAAATGTAAAAGTACATAGTTCAGGACATATTTATTTTACGCTGAAAGATGACAGTTCGCGGATAAACGCGACGATGTTCCGTTCACAGGCTTCGAAACTTTCTTTTAAACCTGAAGAAGGGATGAAAGTTTTTATACGAGGCGATGTGAATGTTTATGAAGCAAGCGGCGCATATCAGCTTTATGCCCAGACAATGGAGCCGGACGGGATTGGCGGATTGTTTGTCGCATTTAATCAGTTGAAGGAACGTCTGCAAAAAGAAGGCCTATTCAATCCGAATTTTAAGCAGCCGATTCCGCAATTTCCGAAAACAATCGGTGTGTTAACTGCGACGACTGGTGCCGCTATTCGTGATATTTGCACAACGATTACCCGACGCTATCCACAGGCTGAAATTTTAATTTATCCGACGCTCGTACAAGGCGCAGGCGCAGCACCAAATATTACTGAAAATATATATTTAGCGAACCGCCACGGATTTTGTGATGTACTCATTGTTGGACGCGGTGGCGGATCGATTGAAGATTTATGGGCATTCAATGAAGAGATTGTTGCACGGGCTATTTTTGAAAGCCGTATTCCGGTCATTAGTGCTGTCGGCCATGAAACCGATACGACGATTGCGGACTTTGTTGCCGATTTGCGTGCACCGACACCAACTGCTGCGGCAGAACTGGCTGTTCCGAACCAGCAGCAGCTGTATCAGCAAATCCTTCATCATCAGTCGATTCTTCATCAAATGATGACATCAAAGCTTAATTTCGAACGCAATCGCTTAACTAAACTGCAAAATTCCTATCCGCTTGCAACACCTGAGCGATTATATCGTCCTTTTATTGAAAGACTTGTTCAGGTGGATTTATCACTGCAAAATGCAACGAAACTTTATATGTTGAATGAAAAATCAAAACTGCAGTCAATAGACAGCAAGATGAAACTGTATTCGCCGGTACATCAGTTAACTGCCGCTAAACAGCAGCTTGAACACCGTACGCAAACATTAACGAATCGAATGCAGCAACAGCTCGCACAAAATAAGGTTGCTTTTACTAATCAGCTGCGTATGCTGGAGGCGTTAAATCCGCTCGCATTAATGAGTAAAGGCTTTAGCGTGGCATATAAAGAGGAAAACGTAGTAAAATCAGTTCACGAGCTGGAAAAAGGCGACGTGATCCAAGTGACGTTTCAGGATGGATATGCAGAAGCGAAAATTGAGAAAAAGCATGTGCAAAAGGAAGGGGAAGCAAAGTGACAAAACCGACATTTGCGACAGCAATGACAGAATTAGAAGAAGTTGTACGTAAGCTTGAACAAGGAGATGTTCCACTGGAAGAAGCAATTGACCTTTACAAAAAGGGCATGGAACTATCAAAACTTTGTCATGATACACTGCAAAATGCAGAACAGCAATTAATTTCAATCGTTGGAGAAGATGGTGAAAAGAAAGCTTTCCAACAAGGAAATGGAGAAGACTAACTGATGGAAAACACGTTAAAGCAGTTTATTGATCTTAATATACCGCAGCTCGAAACGACAATGTACGAACTCGTTGAATCGATACAAGCACCGGCACATTTAAAAGAATCGATGCTGTATTCATTAAAAGCAGGAGGCAAACGAATTCGTCCATTATTTGTTGTGGCGGTTTGCGAAATGTACAATCAGTCTCTTGAAGCAAGTTATTCACTAGGCGCTGCTGTTGAAATGATCCATACGTATTCATTAATCCATGATGACCTGCCTAGTATGGATGATGATGAATTGCGCCGCGGCAAGCCAACAAACCATGTTGTATACGGTGAAGCATTGGCCACTTTGGCGGGAGACGCATTAAACACATTGGCATTTGGTGTCATCGCACGATTAAATAATCTATCTGCAGAAAAGCGCATTGAACTTGTCAATCTGTTAAGTATTGCGGCAGGTGCTGAAGGAATGGTCGGCGGACAAGTACTAGATATGGACGGAGAAAAGCGTCTATTAAATATACAGGAGCTTGAAACGGTTCATGTAAATAAAACAGGAGCATTGCTTCGTTTTAGTATTGAAGCAGGTGCCGTGCTGGCAAATGCAAGTAGTTCTGACCGAAAAGCATTAGTGGAATATGCGCACCATATCGGTTTAGCCTTCCAAATCCAAGATGATATTTTAGATATTGAGGGAACTTCGGAACAGCTAGGGAAAACAGCAGGAAAAGACGTAGCAAGCGAAAAAAGTACATACCCTGCTTTACTTACATTAGACGGTGCAAAGCAAAAGCTGAATGAACATTATGAGCTGGCGATTGATGCATTGCAAAAAATCGACATCGATACGACATTACTTCGACAATTTGCACAGTATATTGTGAGACGTAGTAACTAAAATGTGTTAAACTTTTGTCTTGTGTTGTACATTGATATAATAGAAAAATCACAACGGTGAATAAACTGATGAAAAGGTGTGTGGATGAGATGGATTTAACTAAAATTTCTAGTCCATCCTTTTTGAAAGACTTGAATAAAAAGCAACTAGAAGCGCTGGCTGGAGAAATTCGCGCTTTTCTGATCGAAAAATGTTCAATTACGGGTGGTCATATTGGCCCGAATTTAGGTGTCGTTGAGCTGACGATTGCACTGCATAAAGCTTTTAACAGTCCAAAGGATAAATTTTTATGGGATGTCGGGCATCAAGCATATGTCCACAAAATTTTAACAGGCCGGGCAAGTCAATTTGACACATTGCGTCAATTTAAAGGACTTTGCGGTTTCCCGAAGCTTGTCGAAAGTGAACACGATATGTGGGAAACAGGGCATAGTTCCACTTCTTTATCTGCAGCTATGGGTATGGCTGCGGCGAGAGATATTAAAGGGGACAAAAACTTTGTTGTACCGATTATCGGTGATGGTGCACTGACAGGCGGTATGGCACTGGAAGCATTGAACCATATTGGTCATGAAAAAACGAATATGATCGTTATCTTAAATGATAACGAAATGTCGATTGCGCCGAACGTTGGGGCATTGCATGACGTTTTAGGACGTCTGCGCACGGCAAAAGAATATTCACGTGCAAAAGAAGATTTGGAATCATTAATTCACAAAATTCCAATGGTTGGCGACAAACTTGCCGCTACTGCTGAACGTGTAAAAGACAGCCTAAAGTATTTAGTTGTATCAGGTGTATTCTTTGAGGAATTAGGATTCAAATATTTAGGTCCGATTGACGGACATGATTTTGAAGCACTGGAAAAAACATTGGAATATGCGAAAAAAGTACAGGGTCCTGTGCTTGTCCATGTATTGACGAAAAAAGGCAAAGGCTACAAACCTGCCGAAGACGATACAATCGGTACTTGGCATGGTACGGGTCCATATAAAATGGAAACTGGTGCTTTCGTAAAATCTTCAACAAAAGGTCCTGCGTGGAGCAGCCTAGTCGCAGAATCGGTTCGTAAGTGCATGAAGGAAGATAACCGGATTGTAACGATTACACCGGCAATGCCTGTCGGTTCAAAACTGGAAGGCATTCAAAAAGACTTCCCGAATCGCTTCTTTGATGTAGGGATTGCCGAACAGCATGCAACTACAATGGCGGCAGGTCTTGCAACACAACAAATGAAACCGTTTTTATCAATTTATTCGACGTTTTTACAACGTGCGTATGACCAGGTGTTGCATGATATTGCCCGCCCGAACTTGAATGTATTCATCGGTATTGACCGTGCTGGCCTTGTTGGCGCGGACGGCGAAACACACCAAGGCGTATTTGATGTATCGTTTTTACGTCATATTCCGAATATCGTATTGATGATGCCTAAAGATGAAAATGAAGGTCAGCATATGGTAAAAACTGCACTTGAATATAATGATGGTCCAATCGCGCTTCGTTACCCTCGCGGCAATGGCTTAGGTGTTGAAATGGATGCGGAAATGAAAGCATTGCCGATCGGTTCATGGGAAGTGCTGCGTGAAGGTTCGGATGCAGTTATTCTGACATTCGGTACAACGATTCCAATGGCATTGAAGGCAGCGGAACAGTTGGCTTATCAAGGTATTGATGTACGCGTTGTGAATGCACGTTTCATCAAACCGATGGATGAAGCAATGCTGCATGAAATTATGCAGGAAAACTTGCCGATTTTAACAATTGAAGAATCATTGCTGCAAGGCGGATTTGGTAGTGCGGTGCTGGAATTTGCAATCGATAAGAAATACCGTAATGTTCAAATTGAGCGTATCGGGATTCCGGATGAATTTATCGAGCATGGTGAAGTTGATTTATTATTGGAAGAAATAAACGTGACAGCTGAAGAAGCGGTAAAACGCATTACACAGCTTGTACCGAAAAAACAGTCGGATAGGGTTTAATAAAGAATGACAAAGCAAAAAAAAGAACGAGTAGATATAATGCTTGTAGAACGCGGTTTATGTGAGACGCGTGAAAAGGCAAAACGCTCGATTATGGCTGGTCTCGTGTTCTCAAACGAAATCCGCATAGATAAAGCAGGGGAAAAAATCGAAATCGATGCACCGCTGCAAGTAAAAGGCTCTCAGCTAAAATATGTGTCACGAGGCGGACTGAAGCTGGAAAAGGCACTTGAAATTTTTGATCTATCTGTAGAAGGTAAGCTAATGCTTGATATCGGCTCTTCTACAGGCGGATTTACGGATTGTGCACTGCAAAACGGTGCGCGCCATTGCTATGCACTGGATGTCGGATCGAACCAGCTTGCATGGAAAATCCGTTCGGATGAGCGTGTAACGGTTATGGAAAAAACCAATTTCCGATATACAAAGCCGGAAGATTTAGTAGAAGGTTTACCAAGTTTCGCGACAATCGATGTTTCATTTATTTCGCTATCGTTGATTCTGCCTGTATTAAAAACGGTTTTAACGCCTGGTGGCGATGTGATGGCACTCGTAAAACCGCAATTTGAAGCAGGTCGTGAAAATGTAGGGAAAAAAGGAATTGTCCGTGAACCGAAAGTCCATTTAGCCGTTTTGGAAGAAACAGCTAAAATGGCAACGGAAATCGGGTTTGTTGTCAAGGATGCTTCGTTTTCACCGATAACGGGCGGGGAAGGGAATATTGAATTTTTATTCCACTTGTATAATCCGCATGACGGTGAAGAGGTAGAAGCCTTCACAAACTTCGAGCAAGTCGTAAAAGAAGCGCATATGCAGCTGAAATAAAGAAAAGCACAAAACAGATTCTTTTTGGATTTGTTTTGTGCTTTTTTGATTAAGTTGCGACGGTCTAATGAAGCATTGTAAATTGAATTTTTATTTATACTAATGACCAAGTTTTATACGAAAATTGAAGTTGATTACATTCTTTTTTATGGAGAAAATAGTCGAAAAAAACGGATTTTTGAACATATGTACGGTTTTTTCTTGTTTTTCCTTTATGCAAATGGTAGTGTAAATATACATATATTCCTATACATTTTAATGAGGTGACTTTTGTGAACAAAGGACAGCGCCATATACGCATCCGTGATATTATTACAAATAACGAAATCGAGACACAGGACGATTTAGTCGACCAGCTGAAAAATGCCGGCTACAATGTCACTCAAGCAACGGTTTCACGTGATATTAAAGAATTGCATTTAGTAAAAGTACCGTTACAGGACGGTCGTTATAAATATAGCTTACCAGCAGACCAACGCTTCAACCCAATCCAAAAATTGCATCGTTCGTTGGCAGATGCTTTCGTTTCGATTGATGGAGCGTCACATTTTTTAGTAATGAAAACATTGCCGGGGAATGCCAATGCAATCGGATCATTGTTGGACCATCTGGACTGGTCTGAGATATTAGGAACGATTTGTGGGGACGATACGATTTTAATCATGTGTCGAACAGAGGACGAACGTGAAGAAATAAAAAATCGCTTATTAGATATGCTGTAAACCGAGGTGGAATGGTTTGTTAAGAGAATTAAGCATTCGAAATTTTGCTATTATTGATGATTTAACCGTTAGTTTTTTCGGAGGTCTGACTGTTTTGACAGGTGAAACAGGTGCCGGAAAATCGATCATTATTGATGCGGTTAATATATTGGCTGGCGGACGAGGGTCTACCGAATTTATCCGCCATGGAGAAAAAAAAGCGGAACTGGGCGGCTTATTCCATGTGGATAATAGTCAGCATCCGATTTTTGCGAAACTCGAAGAACATGGGATAGAATCAGAGGAAGATACGATTATTTTAAGACGTGATCTGCATGATTCAGGAAAGAGTGTTTGCAGAGTGAACGGCAAACTTGTTCCATTATCGGTTTTACGGGATATTGGCGGCAGTTTAATCGATATTCATGGGCAGCATGAAAATCAGGAGCTGATGGATGAAAAATTCCATATCAATTTACTGGATCATTATGCACATCATGAGCTTCAGCCGGTGAAAGCGAAGTACGATGAAGCGTATGAAGCGTACCGCCAATTGAAAAGAGAAGTGGCCGAGCTGAGTATGGACGAGCAGCGGATGGCACAGCGCATCGATTTATATCAATTCCAAATACAGGAGCTGGAACAGGCCGGTTTGAAAATTGATGAAGAAGAGGCACTGGATGAAGAACGTCTTCGTTTGATGAATTTCCATAAAATATTTGAGCGTGCGAACATTGCGTATTCAGCCATTTCCGATGATGGAACAGGACTGGATTTCATCGGGAATGCGATGAATGCTCTGGAAGACATTGTCGCGCTTGATTCGAATTTCAAAGAGGCTTCTGAAGCGGTTACTTCGAGCTTTTATGCATTGCAGGATGCGGCATATCAAGTGAAAAATGTGCTTGATGATTTAGAATATGATGCGGAACGCTTGAACGAGGTCGAGCAGCGTCTTGCTTTATACCAAACTATGAAACGTAAATATGGTACGACAGTTGAAGAGATTTTATCGTATCATGAAAAAATCGAAGAAGAGTTAAGCCAGCTTATGAACCGTGATGAAACATTGCAGAAAAATGAGCAATTGCTGGCGAAGATGGAAGCCGATCTTAATAAAATTGCAGATCAGTTGACGACGATCCGTAAAGAGAATGCCATTAAGCTAAGTGATGCCATAATGAATGAGCTGCGGATGCTGCATATGGAAAAAGCGCAGTTTATCGTTAAATTCGAGCCGCTTAATCAACTGGATGCAAACGGCAAGGATTTTGTCGCATTCTACATTTCAACAAATGTTGGGGAACCACCGAAGTCGCTGCCTAAAGTTGCTTCAGGCGGGGAACTTTCACGGATGATGCTGGCGCTTAAAACGATTTTCTCGTCATCAAATGGCATTACATCGATTATTTTCGATGAGGTCGATACGGGTGTGAGCGGACGTGTCGCTCAGGCAATTGCAGAAAAAATTGCCGCTATTTCAGTCAATTCGCAAGTATTATGTATTTCTCACTTGCCGCAAGTTGCCGCAATGGCGGATCATCACTACTATATTAAAAAGCAAGTAGAGCATAATCGCACATTTACGTCGATTACGGAAATGGAAGAAAAAGAACGCATTGTGGAAATCAGTCGCATGATGAGCGGGGCCGAAATTACAGACCTGACATTACAACATGCTTCCGAATTAATCCATATGGCCAATGAACGTAAAGAAACGATGAATTAAATAGACAAAAAAACCGTTGAAAATAAAAAAATTTTCGACGGTTTTTTATTTTTTGTAACGTATATTTTTCAAGGTCGCGAAGCAACAAGGATTACAGAGGATACATTCTAATTTTTCCTCATATCAACAAAATTTTTCCGTTCATAACTCCGTCAAATTTTCACATAGTAAGCGCATAGAGGAGGTGAATGATGATTAAAAAATGGTCGATACTCGTTGCATTGCTTTTTATGTTATCACCAATAGAAGTATTGGGGAAATCATTAATTCCAATGGGCCATTCAATTGGCGTTCAGTTGGAGATGCCTTATGTAATGGTTGCACAGGACGTATTATTGGAAAATAGTGAGTGGTTGAAAAAGGGAGAACATATTTTAGAACTTAATGGTGAAAAAGTGAGCCAGTTAGAAGACATTGCCGGCAAAGGCGAATCATTTACACTGACCGTTGAAAATGGGAAGCAACAACGAGAGATCAACGTATCAGCTCATGAACTGGTGCATTTAAAACCATTTTTAAAAAGTGAAACAGATGGAATTGGAACGTTAACGTATATCGATCCTGAAACGATGGAGTACGGAGCACTTGGACATCAAATTGTAGACTCTACAATGAAGCAACCTCCGAAATTCAATGATGGTGCAATCTTTGAAGCATCTATCTCACAAGTGAAGAAAAGTACGCCTGGACAGCCAGGGTACAAAATTTCAGTTGTAGATAAATCGCAAACGCCACTCGGTTCAGTAAAAAGCAATGATGTATACGGAATTTTTGGTAATTGGAAACAATCATTACATGACAGTTTGCATCCTCCGCTGGAAATTATACATGCAAATGAGTTAAAAAAGGGAAAAGCACAAATCTTAACGGCAATCGACGGGGAAGAGGTCAATTTGTTCGATATCGAAATTGACAAACAAACGGATAATACGTTTACTTTCAATGTCGTCGATGACCGTCTAATAAAGAAAACGGGCGGCATTGTTCAAGGGATGAGCGGAAGTCCTATTATACAGAATAACCAGTTCGTTGGTGCGGTAACACATATGTTTATCGAAGAACCAACAAAAGGTGCCGGTATTCTTGTTATTGAAATGCTGAAAAAGAGCCCGTAATAAAAATACTTTAGACTATACTTTTTAATAAAGTGTAGTCTTTTTTTGCTTTTTTCATTACAATAGTACATGATGATTAATCGACAAATGATGAACCATATATTTCCTTGTCGATAAACAGAGAAAAGGTACTACTTGTTACTTATTTTTTATGAAAGAAAAGGAAATTTAGTAATTCTGTCGAAACTTCTCTAAAAGACAATGCAAAATAAGAGAGAACGAAAGACAACTGTCGTTCATTTTTGTTACAATTGTATTACACAAGAAGTTTGGACATTTGTAAGAAAGCTCATACAATTTGCCATTGTAATGAATATATAAGAGATAGAATTATAAAAGGGGGATTTTGTTTGTCAAAGGTGAAAATTGCGATTGCTGATGATAATCGCGAATTAGTTAAAATGATGGAAGTGTATTTTACGAATCATCCGCAAATTGAAATTGTTGCAACAGCGTCTAACGGTAAAATCTGTATTAAAATGCTGGAAGAGCATAAAATCGATGTGCTGCTATTGGATATCATTATGCCGCATTTGGATGGCCTTGCTGTATTGGAAGAGATGTATAACGATGAGCGTCATACACAGACTCAAGTCATTATGCTAACTGCTTTTGGCCAAGAAGATGTTATGAAGCAGGCTGTGAATTTCGGTGCATCTTACTTCATGTTAAAGCCTTTTGAATTTGAGCAGCTTGTTCAAAAAATTCTGCATTGTGCAGGAAAGAAAGTTGAACAGGAAAAACGTGTACCGGTTTTATCAACGAGTACACCTGCTAAAATGGACACACGTTTATTGGATACAACGATTACAGGCATCATCAAAGAGATTGGTGTACCTGCACATATAAAAGGATATGCTTATTTACGTGAAGCGATCCAGATGGTTTACAACGATATTGAGTTGTTAAGCTCGGTTACAAAAATTTTATATCCGGAAATCGCGAAAAAATTCGGGACAACCCCGTCACGTGTGGAACGTGCCATTCGCCATGCCATTGAAGTAGCCTGGAACCGCGGCAGCTATGAGAACATCTCGGAACTGTTCGGCTATACCGTACACCATATGAAATCAAAACCGACGAACTCAGAATTCATTGCAATGATCGCTGACAAAATCCGTATTGAGATGGTAGCGAGCTAATTATTCGTAGGCATGCAATTTGCCACTGGACTTATTCTATTACAAGATTATTATTTTAATAATTAAGCCTTCTTACCTTTCTATAGTTAAGAAGGCTTTTATATTTCTTTATACGGTACCAAAAGAATTATCCATCCTACTTACGATAGTTGAGATGTCTTCATCAACAAAGATGAAGGTATCTTTAATTATTACGTAACTATCCACAGCTTTCGCGAGGTGCTCATCATTTTCAAGCATTTCTTTTAAATCTTCACTTACAAAGTAACAGTCTTCCGAACGATCATAAGAGCAATCTTCTATCTCGCTTAGATCGACATCTTCAAAATATTTCTCCATTTTCTTCAAAATATTAAGTAACTTTTTATCTGAAAAATACTTGAATTCATTGCCGTCAAACATCTTAATATATAAATATTCGAACTTGTATTCACTCCAGAGTTCTTCCTCATTCATTAGGAACAGAAAAAGTAATCTTTCTTCTGCTTTTTCATTTCTATAATAAATTTTTTCGGTATTCACCTCGTAATTTTTTATCCTTTTAAGAAAAAGCCTTTTGTTATCAAGTACAATAACACTCATTTCATAATCATCCTTTTACATTCATTGGTAATTTATGAGTATTTTAACCTGAAAATAGAAATTTTAGACTTTGTAACACTATAAAAGTTGTAAATCATAGAAAGCGAATAAAAAATTTTAATTTACGTTTAACAAAAAATAACAACGGGTAAAATTAAATAGCAAGGCTAAGAAATTCTTCGTCTTCGTTTTACCTCCTTTCTTTGGATAGTATGTTTGAGAACGTATTATTCTTTTTGTGTCTAGCGGATGCTGGACACTTTTTTTGTTGTCATAGGATTTTAATATTAATTTCATATTATTAATATAAATACGCAGTAGAATAGGGGGACAACAATAAGGAGCGATGAAAAATGAAACGATGGAAATTTCTAATGATTCTTCTCGGCGTCCTGACATTTTTTCTGCTTGTAGAATTTCCGCAAGATTTTGATGCATCCCAAACAACGACGGCCAATTCTCCTGATGAGGTTGTGAAAAAATATAAAGAAGAATTACATGTTCAACGTGAGACGTGTTACAACGATATATTGCTGCTTGGTACATTAAGCAATACACAGCTTCAAAAT
>Ga0182739_1001595_pt1 | contig 23253 bp, 19 predicted proteins | sample eDN5th30CBELigBY_FD_128873 | JGI IMG/M metagenome (GOLD analysis project Ga0182739, IMG submission 128873) | Enriched backyard soil microbial communities from Emeryville, California, USA - eDNA 5th pass 30_C BE-Lig BY (version 2) (version 2) | ecosystem: Environmental > Terrestrial > Soil >... | reverse complement strand
CTGGGCGTGGCGGCCGAAAGCTTGATCAAGGCGCCATCCGGCGCCAGCGAGCCGCGCAGCACCGCGATCGCCGCGCCCTCGACCACCGGATTGTCGAGCGGCCGGATCACATCGTTGTCGACATAGGCCGGCCAGCGCTTGACCACATCGCCGAGCGTTTCGTCGGACACGGTCCGGGCCGAGAGGTCGAGGTGGTCCTGCAGCCGCCGCCACAGCGCCGGCACCGCGCCGCCGACGTGGAAATCAGGGGCGAAGTGCTCGCCGGCCGGACGCAGGTTGGCGAGCACCGGCACTTCGCGGCCGATCCGGTCGAGCTCGTCGAGGTCGTAGGCGAGGCCCGCGCGGCCGGCGATGGCGGCAAGGTGGACCACACCGTTGGTCGAGCCGGAAGTCGCCTGCAGCACCGCCGAGGCGTTGCGCAGCGCGGCCTCGGTGAGAAGTTCGCGCGGCCGTGGGCCGCCGGCCACCGCCATCTCGACCGCGCGCTTGCCGGTCGCTTCGGCAATCCGCATGCGCTCGGAGGAGACCGCCGGCGCCGTCGCGGCGCCCGGCAGCGTGAAGCCGAGCGTCTCGGCGATCATCGCCATCGTGCTCGCGGTGCCCATCACCATGCAGGTGCCGGCGGTCGGCATCAGCGCGTCATGCGCGCGGCCGAGCGCGTCCCCGTCCAGTTCGCCGGCGCGGAACGCCGCCCACAGCCGGCGGCAGTCGGTGCAGGCGCCCATGCGCACGCCCTCGTGCATGCCGGACATCATCGGCCCGACCGGGATCACGATCGAGGGCACGTCAGCGCTGACCGCGCCCATCAATTCGGCGGGGATAGTCTTGTCGCAGCCGCCGATCAGCACCGCGGAGTCGAGCGGCAGCGCCCGCAGCATCTCCTCGGTGTCCATCGACATCAGGTTCCGCAGCAGCATCGAGGTCGGAAAGGAGAACGCCTCGTGGATCGAGATGGTCGGGAAGATGAAGGGCAGGCCGCCGGCAAGCCGGACCCCGGTCGCGATCTTCTCCGCAAGCTGACCGGCCGTCCGATGGCACGGATTGAAGTCGGAGGCGGTTGAGAGAATGCCGACGATCGGGCGGTCGAGCGCCTCGTCGGTGTAGCCGGCGCCTTTCAGAAAGCCCCGGCGCAGGAACAGTGCAAATTCTTCGTCGCCATACTTCGCGAGGCGCGACCGCAAGCCCTTTTTCATGAACGCTCCCGTTTCCCTGTCGCCCGCCTTGGGGCGATGTCCGGCCACAACGCGCCGGCTCTCGGGAACGGGATAGCTCAAACTTGGAAAAATTACAGCCCGCCCAGACGGGGTCTGGGCGGGCGTTTCGATCGGCGCAAGGGCGGACGGGAGGCGTTACGTCGACCGGAAAGGGATCAGTACGGCACGACCGAGCAGACGCGGCGGACGCCGATGTACTCGCCGTGGCGGTTGAAGCGCTTCACCAGGTTGCACTTGCGGACGTAGTAGACGTCCTCCTGCCAGGCGGGGTGGAAGGCCGGGCCGACGAAGCCGAGGCCGAACCCGATGCCGACGCGGTGCCAGCGGCGCGCCTCGGCGTCCTTGGCGGAAAAGGCGAGCGCGCCGGTGAGGGTGGCGGCGGTGAGGGCGAGAGCGAAAAACTTCTTCATGGCTGGATCCCTTCCTTTAAGGAGCGTTTGAGAGCGGGCCGCAGCGGCCGTCCCCCATCAGTCGCGCGGGCCCGGCGGAAGGTTCAAAGCGGATTGCAAAAGCGGATTGCATCAATGGCGGAACCGTCCGGGTGGGCCTAGAATTGACCCGCCAAGCGGTCCGGCAGGGCGCGGCGCCAGAGCCCGTCCGCCATCCTCAAGCGGGAGCCACGCCATGCTGCAGAAGCTGGAATTCAAGCGCGAAGCGAACCTGATCGGCGGCGAATGGGTGGGGGCCGACAGCGGCAAGACCATCGAGGTCACGGACCCCTCGACCGGCGAGGTGATCGGCACCGTGCCGGGCGCCGGGCGGGCGGAGACCCGGCGCGCGATCGAGGCGGCTGCCGCGGCATTCCCGGAGTGGAGCCGGAAGACCGCGGCCGAGCGCGCCGACGCGCTGCGCCGGCTGGCGGCATTGATCGAGCAGAACAAGGAAGAACTGGCGATGCTGCTCACCGTCGAGCAGGGCAAGCCGCTGGCGGAATCCCGCACCGAGGTCGCGTCCAGCGCCGCCTATGTGCTGTGGTTCGCCGAGGAAGCGCGCCGCGTCTATGGCGACACCATCCCCTCGCCGTGGCCGGACCGCCGCATCGTGGTGATCAAGCAGCCGGTGGGCGTGGTGGCGGCGATCACGCCGTGGAACTTCCCGTCCTCGATGATCGCCCGCAAGCTCGGCCCCGCGCTCGCGACCGGCTGCACGATGGTCATCAAGCCGGCGTCGCAGACGCCGTATTCGGGGCTGGCCTGGGGTGCGCTGTGCGAGAAGGCAGGCATCCCGCCGGGCGTGGTCAACATCGTCACCGGCTCGGCGTCCGAGATCGGCGCGGAGATGACCTCGAACCCGGCGGTGCGGAAGATCACCTTCACCGGCTCGACCGAGGTCGGCAAGAAGCTGGTCGAGCAGGCCTCGCACACCATGAAGCGCACCTCGATGGAACTCGGCGGCAACGCGCCGTTCCTGGTGTTTGACGATGCGGATGTCGAGGCGGCAGTGGCGGGCGCGATGCCATCGAAATACCGCAACGCAGGGCAGACCTGCGTTTGCGCCAACCGCTTCATCGTGCAGGCCGGGATCTATGATGCCTTCGCGCAAAAGCTGGCCGAAGCCTCGCGCAAGCTGTCGATCGGCAGCGGGCTCGAAGACGGCGTACAGATCGGCCCGCTGATCGACGACAAGGCGGTGGCCAAGGTCGAGGAGCACATCGCCGATGCGGTGGCCAAGGGCGGCCGTGTCGTGACCGGCGGCAAGCGCCACAAGCTCGGCGGCACCTTCTTCGAACCGACGGTGATCGCCAACGTCACGCCGGAGATGAAGGTGGCGCGCGAGGAGACCTTCGGTCCGGTTGCGCCGCTGTTCCGCTTTGAGACCGAGGAGGAAGGCGTGCGGATGGCGAACGCCACCGAATTCGGGCTCGCCTGCTACTTCTATACCCGCGATCTCGGCCGCGCCTTCCGGGTCGCCGAGGGCCTGCAATATGGTCAGGTCGGCATCAATGCCGGGCTGATCACCACCGAGGTCGCGCCGTTCGGCGGCGTCAAGGAATCAGGGCTCGGCCGCGAGGGTTCCAAGTATGGCTGGGATGACTATGTTGACGTCAAATATCTTGCCATCGGCGGGATCTGAGCAGGCAACGGCATTGCCCGCGGCGTGAGCATCTGGCAGTTGAAGGCTCCTTCTGCACCCCGTGGTGGCATGATTGATGCACCACGAAGCACGATGGTGCGTTGCCGACTCGATCGTGCTTTGCCGATTCATGGGGTCATCCAATGAACATCCCTCTGACCCGCTCCACCACGCTGTCTCATCTGCAGGCGGTCGATCCCGCCGACAAGGACGAGCCGCTGCGCGAGGACATCCGTCTGCTCGGCCGTATCCTTGGCGATACGGTGCGCGAGCAGGAGGGGGCTGGCGTTTTCAACAGCATCGAGCGCATCCGCCAGACCTCGATCCGCTTCCGCCGCGATGAAGATCTGGCGGCGCGCCGCGAACTGGAAGCGATGCTCGACGGGCTCTCCCCCGAATACACGATCCAGGTCACCCGCGCCTTCAGCTACTTCTCGCACCTCGCCAATATTGCCGAAGACCTGCACCACATCCGCCGCAACCGCGCCCATGCGCTGGAAGGCTCCGCGCCCCGCAGGGGCTCCATGGCGCATGTGCTGGAATGCGCGCAGGCCGCCGACATCCCGCGCGGCCGGCTGCACGCATTTTTCAACGAGGCGCTGATCGTGCCGGTGCTGACCGCGCATCCGACTGAAGTGCGCCGCCGCAGCACCATCAACCGCGAGATGGACGTGGCGGCGCTGATCGCCGAGCGCGACCGCAGCGTGCTGACGCCGGAGGAGGAGGAAGCGAGCGGGGAGGCGTTGCGGCGCGCGGTGCTCACGCTCTGGCAGACCAGCCTGCTCCGCAGCACCAAGCTCGAAGTGCTGGACGAGGTCGTCAACGGGCTCGCGCATTACGACTATACGTTTCTGCGTCAACTGCCGCGCTTTTACGGCGCGCTGGAAGACCATCTCGCCACGCGCGATCCAGCCTGGAACCAGTCGGAACTGCCGTCCTTCCTGCGGATGGGAAGCTGGATCGGCGGCGACCGCGACGGCAATCCCTTCGTCACCGCCGACGTGCTGCGCGAGACGCTGCGCCTGCAGAGCCACCGCGCGTTCAAGTTCTATCTCGCGGAGCTGGACGAACTCGGTGGCGAACTCTCGCTCGATACGCGCCGCGTCGGCGTCTCCGAAAAGCTGATGGCACTCGCCGATCAATCGCCGGACCAGTCCGAACGCCGCCTCGTCGAACCCTATCGCCGTGCCATCGACGGCATCTATGCCCGCCTCGCGGCCACTGCCCGTGCGCTCGACGATTTCGATGGGCCGCGGCCGCCGGCGGGTGAGGCGCCACGCTATGCGGGGGCGGCCGAACTTTACGCCGACCTCGATGTAATACACCGTTCGCTGCTGGCCAACGGCTCCGAGCTTCTGGCGCGAGGCCGCTTGCGCAGCCTGCGGCGGGCGGTCGATGTGTTCGGCTTCCATCTCGCCAGCGTCGATCTTCGCCAGAACGCCGACGTTCACGAGCGCACGGTGGCGGAACTGTTCGAGGCCGCGACGTCCGGCATTGACTATCGTGCGCTCAGTGAAGACGAACGCGTCGCGCATTTGCTGGCCGAACTGAAAACCACGCGGCCGCTGACCTCGCCATTCATCGGCTATTCGCAGGAGACGCGCGGAGAACTCGACATCGTGCGCGCCGCGGCAACGCTGCGTGAAGCCTACGGCGCGGCGGCGGTGCCGAACTACGTGATCTCCAAGGCGGAGGGCATTTCCGACGTCCTCGAAGTGGCGCTGCTGCTCAAGGAAGCCGGCCTGCTGCGGCCGCGCGAGGGCGAGCTCGACCTCAACATCGTGCCGCTGTTCGAAACCATCGACGATCTGCGCAACTGCGGTGGCGTCATGGATGCGCTGCTGAGCCTGCCGGACTACCGGCGCTTCCTGGAGAGCCGCGGCGGCGTGCAGGAAGTGATGCTCGGCTATTCCGACAGCAACAAGGACGGCGGCTTCCTCACTTCCGGCTGGGAACTCTACAAGGCGGAGCGGGTACTGGTTGACGTCTTCGCGCGTCATGGCGTGCGGCTGCGCCTGTTCCACGGACGCGGCGGCTCGATCGGCCGCGGCGGCGGGCCGACCTATCAGGCGATCCTCGCGCAGCCGCCGGGCGCGGTGCAGGGCTCCATCCGCGTCACCGAGCAGGGCGAGGTGATCGCGGCGAAGTATTCCAACCCGGAGGTCGGCCGGCGCAATCTGGAGATCATGGCGGCGGCGACGCTGGAAGCAACGCTGCTGCATCCCGAGCAGGAAGCGCCGCGCGAGGAATTCCTCGCCGCGATGGACGAGCTTTCCGCGCACGCCTACCGCGCCTATCGGAGCCTCGTCTACGAGACCGAGGGCTTCGAGCGTTACTTCTGGGAATCGACGGTGATCGGCGAGATCGCCAATCTGCGTATCGGCAGTCGCCCGTCATCGCGAACCAGGTCGCACCGGATCGAGGACCTGCGCGCGATCCCCTGGGTGTTCGGCTGGGCGCAGAGCCGGCTGATGCTGCCGGGCTGGTACGGCTTCGGCGCGGCGGTGAAGGCGTTCCTAGCGACCCGCGGCGATGATGGCATGGCGCTGTTGCGGCGCATGTATCGCGAGTGGCCGTTCTTCGAGATGCTCTTGTCGAACATGGACATGGTGCTGGCCAAGAGCGACATCGCCATCGCCTCGCGCTATGCGGAACTGGTCGAGGACGTCGCGCTGCGCGAGGCGGTGTTCACGCGGCTGCGCGCGGAGTGGAAGGATTCCATCGAGGCTCTGTTTGAGGTCATGCAGCAGGAAGCGCTGCTCGACAGCAATCCGCTGCTGGCGCGCTCGATCCGCAACCGCTTCCCCTATCTCGACCCGCTCAACCACGTACAGATCGAACTGCTCAAGCGCCACCGCGCTGGTGACAGCGACGAGCGGGTGGTGCAGGGCATCCACCTTACCATCAACGGCATCGCGGCCGGCCTGCGGAATACGGGTTAAGCCACCGTCCTGCCGGGTTGACGGTGCTATAAGCGCCAGGTGGCCATTACCGAATCCGCCCTCGATGCAAACGAACTGCCGGAAGTGTTCGCGCGCTGGTTCGCCAGCCGCGGATGGCAGCCGCGGGCGCACCAGCTCGAATTACTGGCGAAGGCCCGCGCGCAGCGCTCGGCGCTGCTGATCGCGCCCACCGGCGCCGGCAAGACGCTGGCGGGCTTTCTGCCGACATTGGTGGAGTTGAGCGAGGGGCGTGCGGCACGGCGCCCACCTCCCCCCTTGAGGGGGAGGTCGTCGCGCGAAGCGCGGCGGGAGGGGGGTGAGCCACAGACACTGCGTTCTGCGACGTACCCCCCTCCCCAACCCTCCCCCTCAAGGGGGGAGGGAGCAGTCCGAGCAAGGGGAGAGAGTAAGGGCCTCCACACCCTCTACATCTCGCCGCTGAAGGCGCTGGCAGTCGACATCGCGCGCAACCTCGAAACGCCGGTCGCGGAGATGGATCTGCCGATCCGGCTCGAAACCCGCACCGGCGACACGCCGGCCTCCAAGCGCCAGCGCCAGCGCCGCGATCCGCCCGACATCCTGCTCACGACGCCGGAGCAGCTTTCGCTGCTGCTCGCCTCCGCCGACGCGCCTTTCCTGTTCGGCGATCTGCGCCGTATCGTGCTGGACGAATTGCACGCTCTCGTCACCTCGAAGCGTGGCGACCTGTTGTCGCTCGCACTGGCGCGACTTTACCGGCTCGCGCCCGAACTGACCGCGGTGGGACTGTCCGCGACGGTGGCGGAGCCGGAAGACCTCTGCCGCTTTCTCGTACCGCAGCGGGAAGGCGAGACGCGCAGCGCCGATCTTGTGATCGCGGCCGGCGGCGCGCAGCCTATCGTGACCATGCTCGACACCGCCGAGCATCTGCCGTGGTCGGGCCATTCGGCGCGCCATGCGCTGAACGAAGTCTACGGCCTGATCGGGCGCAACCGCCTCAGCCTCGTCTTCGTCAACACGCGCAGCCAGGCCGAGATGCTGTTCCAGGAACTCTGGCGCATCAACGAGGACAATCTCGCGATCGCACTGCATCACGGCTCGCTCGACGTGACGCAGCGGCGCAGGGTCGAGGATGCGATGGCGGCGGGACGCCTGCGCGCGGTCGTGTGTACCTCCTCGCTCGACCTCGGCGTCGATTGGGGCGACGTCGATCTCGTGGTGCATGTCGGTGCGCCGAAGGGCTCCTCGCGCCTGATGCAGCGCATCGGCCGCGCCAACCATCGTCTCGACGAGCCTTCGCGCGGTGTGCTGGTGCCCGCGAACCGCTTCGAAGTGCTGGAATGCCGCGCGGCGATCGACGCCATTGTCGAGAACGCGCAGGACACGCCGCCCTTGCGCACCGGCGCGCTCGATGTGCTTGCGCAGCATGTGCTCGGCTGCGCCTGCGCGGAACCGTTCCTCGCCGACGACCTCTACGCGGAAGTGTGCGCGGCCGCGCCTTATGCGGAACTGAGCCGCGCCGACTTCGACGCCACCGTCGATTTCGTCGCCACCGGCGGCTATGCGCTCAAGAGCTATGAGCGGTTCGCGAAGCTGCGGGAGCGCGCCGACGGACGCTGGCGCATCGCGCATCCGAACGTGACGCAGCGCTACCGCCTCAACGTCGGCACCATCGTCGAGGCCGACATGCTGAAGGTGCGGCTGGTGCGCTCGCGCGCGAGCCGCAGCGGCTATGCCGGCAAGATCGCCTATGGCGGCAGGCGGCTCGGGGAGATCGAGGAATATTTCATCGAGACGCTGACGCCGGGCGACACTTTCGTGTTCGCAGGCGAAGTGCTGCGCTACGAGGCGCTGGTCGAGGACGAGGTCTATGTCTCGCGCGCCACGGCGCAGGACCCGAAAGTGCCGTCCTACGAGGGCGGAAAATTTCCGCTTTCGACCTATCTCGCGGGCCGCGTGCGCGGCATCCTCGCCGACCCTGAAGCCTGGGGCGCGCTGCCGGCACAGGTGCGCGAATGGCTGGAGATCCAGCGCTGGCGCTCGCTCATCCCGCCCGCCGGCGATCTGCTCGTCGAGACCTTTCCGCGCGCCGCCAAGCATTACCTCGTCTGTTATCCGTTCGAGGGCCGGCTCGCGCACCAGACCCTCGGCATGCTGCTGACGCGGCGGCTCGAGCGCGCGCGCCTCAAGCCGCTCGGCTTCGTCGCCAACGAATATGCGCTGGCGCTCTGGGGCATCGGCGACATCGCGCTGCGTATCCGGCGCGGCGAGTTCTCGCTGGCAGAATTGTTCGCCGAGGACATGCTGGGCGACGATCTCGACGCGTGGCTCGCGGAATCGGCGCTGATGAAGCGCACGTTCCGCTCCTGCGCCATCATTGCCGGGCTGATCGAGCGGCGCTTTCCGGGCGAGGAGAAGACGCGGCGGCAGATGACGGTCTCGACCGATCTCGTTTACGACGTATTGCGGCGCTATCAGCCGGACCATCTGCTCCTGCGCGCGGCGGCGGTAGATGCATCCACCGGCCTGCTCGACATCCGCCGTCTGGGACAGATGCTCTCGCGCGTGAAGGGGCGAATCATCCATAAACCGCTGGAACGGGTCTCGCCGCTGGCGGTGCCGGTGCTGCTCGAAATCGGCCGCGAGCCGGTCTATGGCGAGGCCAATGACGCGCTGCTGGCCGAAGCGGCGGACGAACTGGTGAAGGAGGCGATGGGATGACACGCATCCTGACATGCATCCTCGGGGGTGTCTTGGCATTGGCGGCCGGACCCGTCCTCGCGCAGTCGGGACCGTCCTTTCCGGTCAACCAACTCTGGCAGGCGGAAACGCTCAATGGCGAGAACGTACGCGCGGCAAAGGTCACGCTGACCGTGACGCGCGATACCGAAGGCACGCGCGGCGCGGGTTATGCCGGCTGCAATCGCTGGGCGGCGAGCGTCACCATCGGCCCGCAACAACTGACCTTCGGGCCGATCATGGGAACGCGCCGGGCCTGCGCCGGGCCGGCGATGCAGATCGAAGAGGCGTTCCTGAAGCTTCTCGACGCCAAGCCCGGCTGGAAGATGCAGGGCGAAACATTGGTACTCAGCGGCGCGGGCGGCGAAGTCCACTTCGCCCGAGGTAAGTGACGGCTCAAGACAGCTTATGCCCGCCGACAGCTATTCATTCCCACGACGAACGCCGGACGAACCGCCGCCGGCGCAGCGCGCAAGCGATGTGGATGTCGGCGGCGCCGCGCTCGTCGCCGATTGCGACGGCGCGCTGTACTGGCCGCAAGAGCGCTTGCTGGCGGTGGCTGATCTGCATCTCGAAAAGGGCTCCGGCTTCGCCGCGCGCGGTTCGCTGCTGCCGCCTTACGACACGCACGATACGCTCGCCCGCCTGTCGCGGCTGATCCAGCGCTATGCGCCAAGCGCCGTGGTCGCGCTCGGAGACAATTTTCACGATCAGGGAGGGGGCAATCGTATCGACGGCGCGGACCGTGCGTCACTCTCCGCGATGCAGCGCGGGCGGGAATGGATCTGGATCGCCGGCAATCACGATCCCGAGCCCATGCCGGGCATCGACGGCGCGCATGCGGAAGTGCTGAAGGTTGGTCCGATCACCTTCCGTCACGAGCCGTCCGGCGACGACGCGGTGGGCGAGATCGGCGGCCATTTGCACCCGGTTGCGGTCGTGGTCGCGCGGGGGAGGGGTGTGCGCCGGCGCTGCTTCATCAGCAACGGCCGCCGCATGGTGATGCCGGCCTTCGGCGCCTATGCCGGCGGGCTCAACATCCGCCATCGCGCCTTCGCCGCGATCTTCGGCCGGAATTTCACGGCGCATGTGATGGGCAGCGAACGCGTCTTCGCGTTCAGCGCATCGCAATGCGTGGGATGAGCGCAAAACTGGCGGGGCGCCGCGCGGGATGCTCCGCACGACGCCCCTCAGAGCGATGCATCAGCCGGCCTGTAAGCCGGGTTTTGTAGGGCACGAAACCGCTTTCGCGGTCCCGCACGTGACGGCCATTCCTCTGGGACGACGCTTGCGCGCCGCCTCTGGCAACCTACCCGGGCGGCTTGGCCGGACAAGCCTTGAGGCCGAAGCCCCGCGCCGCCCCTATTCGGTTTTGCTCCCGGTGGGGTTTGCCGTGCCGGTCCCGTTACCGGTCCCGCGGTGCGCTCTTACCGCACCCTTTCACCCTTGCCGCCGTCACCTCGCAGCGACGGATGGCGGTCTGCTCTCTGTGGCACTTTCCCTGGGGTTGCCCCCGCCGGACGTTATCCGGCACCGTCTGTCCATGGAGCCCGGACTTTCCTCCCCGGCGGCCTTTCGGCACTTGCCGGAGCGGCCGTCCGGCCGACTGACACGCCGCTAGGGATGGGGGCGTTGCGCCCGCACGTCAAGACCCAGGCGAGCCCGGCGCTGGCTCGACGCGGTGCGTGCGGGCTCGGTATTGTCCGTGTGGCTGGCGATCAGGCGTCGCGCGCGCGTGCAGTAGGCGAGGTTCGCGCCGTTCATCCGCTCGGCCCGATGGCCGCTCTGGTAGCGCATGACGGTGCCACAGACGTCGCCGCGCGCGAGTTTGTGCGCACCGGCGAGATAGCGCATGCCCCATTCGAGGTTGGTCGCCGGTTGCATCAGTTCCTCGGCGCTGCCGTTAAAGCCGATCCCGCGCGCGGTGGCGTACTTGATCTGCATCAGGCCGAGCGCCCGCCCGCCGACGGCGCGCGGATTGTAGTTCGACTCGATCCGGACCACGGCATGCGCGAGGGCAACCGGAACGCCGTGCTTGAGCGCCTTGGCCGTCACCAATGCCTGCATTTCAGGGGCGACGGTTCCGCGCCGCCCCACGGCCTGCATCGGGCGCGGTTCCGGCGTCGGGCGTGATTCCGACGCGGGTTCGGCGGCAGCTTGCGGTGGCGGCGGTTCCTGTGCCGGCGGCGTGAAAAGCGACTGGGCCGCGGGCGGCGCGGCGTTGCCGGCGAGCCATCCGAACAGCGAGGCGGGGCCTTGCGTCGGGCCGGCATAGGCGCTCGCCGTCAATTCCTCCTGCCGCGCGCGTGGCGCGACGGGTTCCGTGGGTGCGGCGGCCGCGACTGTCCTTGTCGGCGTCGCTACGCCGCGCTTCACGGGGCGCGGCATGGGCACCGGAGCGCTTGTCGGTGCGGCGGCACTGGCGTGTGACGCGCGCGGTGCTTCCCGCGCAAGGGAGGGTTGGGGGGCGGGCTGGGCGGCGTTCAGGGTGCCGCGAAAGCCGGAGAACAAAGCGCCGATGCCGGGATTGGCCGGCGGCAGACGGTCGTCGAGGCTCTGCGCGGTCGCCGTCCCGAAGACGGACGCCACCGCTAGACCAACGATCGCTCCGGATAGCCCCGCCCGCCGCATATTCCCTCGTGCCGATCCGCGTCGCCCCTTGAGACAGGGCACGCGTTACGAAAAATTAACGGGCACCTCGGCGGGAGAATGCGGCAGAACCGGGACAAGGGCGCCATAGTCCCGACATTAGGCGGCCGCTGTGTCGCCAGGGTCACAGCGCGGCAAGCAGGCGATCCAGGCTCTCAACCGTCGAACGGTCGGCGATTCCGTCCACGCGGGCCGGGCGGAAGTGGCGCTGGAAGGCCCGCACGACGGCCTCGGTCGTCGCGTCGTAGCGGCCATGCGTCTCGACCGCATAGCCGTAGCGGGAGAGGGCGGTTTGCAGCTTGCGGACCGCGGGGCCGCTCTCGCCGGCGGAAAGCGCGTCCGTCATCGGGCCGGGCGGTTCGGGGGGAACCCAGAGGCCGACGCCAGCGGCATGAAGCCTTTCCCAGGGAAATTTCTCGCCAGGATCCTGCTTGCGCAGCGGTGCAATGTCGGAATGGGCGAGCACCCGCTCCGGCCGGATTCGGTGGCGGCCTATAATGTCGCGACAGAGCGCGATCACCGCCGCGATCTGCCGGTCGGGGAAATCCGGATAGCCGTAGTCGTGGCCCGGATTGACGATCTCGATGCCGACCGAGCGGGAATTGAGATCGAGGTCGCCCGCCCAGGGCTCGCCCCCGGCGTGCCAGGCGCGACGCGCCTCGGCCACCATCTGGATGATCGCGCCTTCTTCCAGCACCAGATAGTGCGCCGAGACTTCGGCCGCCGGGTCGCACAGCCGGGCCAGGGCTTCGCGCGCGCTGCGCATCCCGGTGTAGTGCAGGATCAGCATGTCCACGCCGAGGCCGTTGCGCCGCTCGCCGTGGTTCGGCGAGGGCATCAGTTCGACCGGCAAAGCAGGGTCTTTCTCGAACGGCGGCATTCGGGAACGCATAGCAGAGTCGGTCGGCGTAAGCGTCGATATTCGCCTCTAGAGTATGATCCGTTCAGGTTGAATCGGATCATGCTCTAGAAGTTGTTGTCTGGTCGCATTTTCTAACGGTGAACCGATATCCGCTTCACCGGAAAATGCTCTAGCCGGCTGAACCCGAGCAGTGTCCTCCAAAAGAAAGCCCCCCGGAGCGTTCGCTCCGGAGGGCTCTGCAACAGCTGTCGCTGTCGTTACTTGGTGCCGCCGGACTTGGTACCGGTCGTCGACGGTGCGCGGTAGCGCTCGAACGACGGGGCCTTCTCAAGCTGCTCCTTGGTCCAGCTTACGCGCAGATTGACGCTGTTCGGGTCCATCACGCTGCCCTTCATGCCTTCCCCGGCGCCGGTCGCAGGCGCGGGTGTGGCACTGCCCGTCATCGCGCTCTTGTCGCGGTCGGCCGGGACGACCTCGAAGGCGGCGAGATCGATTGCGACGTCCTTCTGGCCGATCCCGAGGAACCCGCCGACGCCGACGACGATGCCGACGACCTTGCCGTTGGTGTCGAACAGCACGTCGTTCACGTCGCCGACCTTCTCGTTATTCGGGCCGATCACGTCGGTGCCGCGGAAGCGCGAACCGAGGAACTGGCTGGTGGTCTGCGCCGCGATGAACTTGGGCGCGGTCGCCGCTGCCGACGGCGCGGGCTGGGTCGCCGACGGCGCGGGCGCGGGCTGGGTCGCGGCCGGCGGTGCAGCCGGCTCCTGCGTGGCCGGAGCCTGGGCGAGCGCCGTGGAAACCATGAGACCGCCGATCGCGGTCGCCGTCATGAACGTCTTCAACATATCATGCCTCCGTCTACGATGATTTGCGGGGTGAACAAGGATTTCGATGAACAAAATCACCCCTTCCGAAAGCTACAACGCTGAATGACGAAGTCATGTTCCCGCGAATTTCCTAATTTCTAGCGGAAGTGGTAATCCGTTCGAGGGTCGTTATGCTGGCAATGAAAGGATAAAATCTTTGAATGCTGTATATGTATACTTTGGCAAAGCAAATTTCGCCGGAGAAACGCCGGCGAAACCGATCTTTAAGTTTATGCCGCGTTAATTCGCTGGTGCGCCCCAGGTTCCGACAACACGCGCTACCGTGCGTTGACGCCCATAAATGCCCATGCTATCCCAAATCATCCCGCAAGGATCGCCGGCCGTCGTGGCCCGGATTCCCTGCGTCCGGACGCAAATGCGTTTCGTGGCGCAGCAGCCCTGTTCAGGGGCGCGGGCGCAGTGGTGTGAGGCCGCAAATGCGGCGGCCAGCGGCTGCAAGGGGGCTCATGGACCGTTTCGTGTCCAACTTCACGCTGCGCCTCGACGCGAAGGGGCGTGTGTCGATTCCGGCACCGTTTCGTGCGGTTCTCGCGCGCGACGGGTTCGAAGGGCTCTACTGCTATCCCTCGCTGGACCAGCCAGCGATCGACGCCGGCGGGCATGCACTGCTGGCGGAGATAGAGGAACTGTTGGCACGCTTTCCCGCTTATTCGGATCAGCGGGACGAGCTTTCGCTCTCTCTGTACGGGACGAGCGAGACATTGAAGGCCGACGGCGAGGGGCGTGTGACGTTGTCCGATGCGTTGAAGAGCCATGCGCAAGTGACCGATGCGGTTACCTTCGTGGGGCTTGGCCACAAGTTTCAGATCTGGGAGCCCGGCCGTTTCCGCGCGCAGCTCGCGGAGGCCACCGGAAAGGTGCGCGCTTTGAAGCGGCAACTGGGTTCGCAGGTGGGGGCGCACGAGGCGCAAGGAGCACGGGAATGAATCGGGGCCGCGGCATCGGCAACACCGATGTCGCTGGCGGACCGGCCCCGCACATTCCCGTGCTCGCCCGCCCCGCCATCGACCATCTCGCGCCGCGCGACGGCGGTCTCTACATCGACGGAACATTCGGGGCCGGCGGACACACGCGGCTCATTCTCGCCGCTGCCGATTGCCGCGTGATCGGCATCGATCGCGACCGCAGCGCGATTGCGCTCGGCGCGCCGCTGGTGGCCGAGGCCGAAGGGCGTCTGATCCTCACCGAGAGCAGGTTTTCAGAGATCGAGGCGGTGCTGGCCAGGAACGGCGTCACGTCGATCGACGGCCTGCTGATCGATCTCGGCGTTTCGTCGATGCAACTCGACCAGGCCGCGCGCGGCTTTTCCTTCCGGCGCGACGGCCCGCTCGACATGCGGATGGATGCCGAGGGCCCGACAGCCGCCGATCTTGTCGCCGCGGCCTCGGAGCGCACGCTCGCCAAAGTGATCGCGACGCTGGGCGAGGAGCGCCACGCGCGCGCGGTCGCACGCGCCATCGTGAAGCGGCGCGAAGAAGGGCCGATCCGGACCACGCGCGAGCTTGCCGAGACCGTCGAAAGCGTGGTGTGGGCGAAGCCCGGCGAGATTCATCCGGCGACGCGCACCTTCCAGGCGTTGCGCATGTTCCTCAATGACGAGCTTGGCGAACTGGTCTCGGCGCTCGCCACGGCCGAGCGCCTGCTGGCGCCGGGCGGGCGGCTGGTCGTCATCTCGTTCCATTCGCTGGAGGACCGCATCGTCAAGCGCTTCTTCGCCGCGCGCGGGCGCGCTGCCAGCGTCTCCCGGCACCAGCCCCTGACGCCGTCGGCGGCCCCGACGTTACGCATCCTGACGTCGCGTGCAGTGACGGCCTCCGCTGAAGAAAACGCCGAAAATCCCCGCGCGCGCTCAGCCAAACTGCGCGCCGCGGAGCGCACCGATGCCGCGGCTTCGGCCCTGCCGATCGAGGCGGTGCCGGAACTTCCCGGACTTGATGATGCCCTGAGGGGGCGCTGACATGCTGCGCCTGTTCAACATTCTGGTGATCGCTGCGCTGCTCGGTTCCGCGGCCTGGGTCTACAAGATCAAGTTCGAGGCCACCGTGCAGGCGGAAAGCGTCGCCAAGCTGCGCACCGAGATCCGTCGCGAGCGCGATCAGATCGCCATCCTGCGCGCCGAGTGGGCGCATCTCGACCGGCCGGACCGGCTGCAGGAACTGGCCAAGCGCCATCTCAAGATGCGGCCGATCGAGGTCACGCAGTTCGATACGCTCGACGGTCTTCCGGAGCGTCCGAAGCCGATTGTTCCGCCCGGCACCGCCGACCCGATCGGCGCCATCATCGAGGACTTTGCCGACGCGGACGTTCTCAACGGCACACTGCCCGACCGCCAGCGCCGGTGATCCATCATGGTTGATACCCCCACCGTTTCGCCTTCCGCACCCGCCACGCCGGTCCGCCGAAGTCTCGTCGCCGCGGTGCTCTATGGCCGCAACGCCAACCGGTCGGCGAAATCGAAGGCGCGGGTGGTGCTCGCCATCGCTGCGTTCTCGCTCATCTATGCGATCATCGCTGCGCGGCTGGTCGCTTTCGCGCTGACGCCCGACCCGAACCTCAACCGCCGTGGCGGTGGACAGGATGCGACCGCGACGACGCGTCCCGACATGATCGACCGCAACGGCGCGCTGCTTGCCACCGACGTCAAGACGCCGTCGTTGTTTGCGGAGCCGCGGCGGATCATCGATGTCGACGAGGCGGTGGAATTGCTCTCGGCGGTGCTGCCCGATCTCGACGTTGCGGAGACGCGCAGCCGGCTCGACTCCCGGCGCGGCTTCGCGTGGCTCCGGCGCGAGATCACGCCGGTGCAGCAGCAGCAGATCCATCGCCTTGGCATTCCCGGCGTCGGCTTCTTGCGCGAGAACAAGCGCACTTATCCGGCCGGCGCGACGGTGTCGCATCTCATCGGCCACGTGAATATCGACAACCAGGGCATCGCGGGCCTCGAGCGCTGGCTCGACGGCAATGGCCTTGCCGACCTGCATCGCGCCGGCTTCGCCGTCGATCGCCAGCAGCGCCCCGTGGAGCTTGCGGTCGATCTTCGCGTGCAGCACGCGATGCGCGACGAACTCCTTGCGGCGCGCGAGAAGTTCAAGGCGATCGCTGCCGCGGGACTGGTGGTCGACGTGCGCACCGGCGAGATCCTCGCGCTGGTCTCGGTGCCCGACTACGATCCGAACAATCCGCGCGAGGCGAACGATCCTACCCGCATCAACCGCCTGACCACCGGCGTGTTCGAGATGGGCTCGACGTTCAAGGCGCTCACCATCGCGATGGCGCTCGATTCCGGCAAGGTCAGTCTCAATTCGACTTTCGACGCCCGTGGCTCGCTGCGCTACGGCCGGTTCCGCATCAACGACTATCGCGGCCAGAACCGCGTGCTGTCGGTGCCGGAGATATTCACCTATTCGTCGAACATCGGCACGGCGCGCATGGCGCTGGCGCTCGGCGTCGACCATCACCGCAGCTTCCTGCGCAAGCTCGGACAGCTCGACCGCCTGCGCACCGAACTGCCGGAAAGCGCCGAGCCGATCGTGCCGAAGCGCTGGGGCGAGCTCAACACCGTGACCATCGCGTTCGGACACGGGCTTTCGGTGGCGCCGCTACAGGCGGTGATGGGCATCGGCGCGCTGGTCAACGGCGGCAAGCTGATCCCGCCCACATTCCTCAAGCGCAGCGAAGCCGAGGCCGCGCAACTCGCCAAACAGGTCATCAAGCCCGAGACCAGCTTGCGCATGCGCTACCTGATGCGGCTCAACGCCGAGAAGGGCTCGGCGCGCCGCGCCGAGGTTCCCGGCTTCTACGTGGGCGGCAAGACCGGCACCTCGGAGAAGGTGGTCAACGGCCGCTACGCGAAGGGGCGGTTGCTGACGAGCTTCACCGCCATTCTCCCTTCCGATAATCCGCGCTACCAGGTGCTCATCATGCTCGATGAGCCGAAGGGGCTGCCCGAAACCCACGGCTTCGCCACATCAGGCTGGAACGCAGTGCCGACGGCCGGCAAGGTCATCGCGCGCATCGCGCCGCTGCTCGGTCTCGAGCCGCGGCCCGACCTTCCGCCGGCGGATCAGTTGATCCTCGCGCGGCGCGGCGTGCGGTAAAGGTTGGGGATCCTCAGAGTCTGGCCGGAAATGAATCGCGACCTGTCAATCACGTGTCCCGGGCGCAGCGCAGCGTGAAGCGGTGCGCTGCAGACCCGGGACCCCGGTAAAGTTCAGGAAACCGGTACCCCGCGTCTGCGGTGCATCACTTCGTGCTGCACCGCAGACGCGGGGAACGGCAGAGATAAGCGATTGAGTCGCTACGACTCATTTCCGGTCAGGCTCTCAGGATTGATACCCGGCGGCGGCCGTCAGGCGATCAGCCGCAAGGCGGGCTTCGACCGTTCGCGTGCCGGCTCGGACACATGCCGCTGCCGCTGCCGCACCGGCCGCGCGCCGATCGCGCGGGTCACGGCCTCGCACAGTGCCACCGGATTGTATGGCTTGGGCACGAATGCCGCCTCGGGCACTGCGCGCGGATCGCCGTCCTCGGCGCCGCCGGAAGCATAGACCACGGGAAGACCGGGCTGCATCTCGCGCAGCGCTTCGGCGAGTTCCCACCCGTCGAGTGCGCCGGCGAGGTTGATGTCGGTGACCAGGGCGTCGAACGGCACATCCATGACGGCCAGACCGAGGCCGTCTTCGGCGGCGGTGACGGACGTCACTTCGAAGCCCGCGCCCTCGAGGGCGCCGGCCGCGAGTTCGGCGATCAGCACATCGTCCTCGACCAGCAGCACGGCCGGACGGCTATCGGAAATCGGCGATCGCAGGGGCATGGCGGTCTCCCAACGCGGACGATGATCTCACGTCCTGACTGATGGACGGTGAACGCGACTGGGCGCATTTCTCTTCAAGGTTTCAGAAAATAGCACCGGGTATCGATAACACCGCGTTAACGCGCGGTTCCCGGCCATGCCGGCTCTTCCATCTGCCCGCTTTGCGTGCGCGTGCCGAGGCCGGCTTGCGCGCCACGGCGCCTCCCGGCGCGGCTCGGGATTGACGTTCCTATCGGCGTGGTCTGGAGTTATCCTGAGCCGCAGAGACGCTAGACAAGCATTACCGCAATGGCCAGCCGCGAAACCGCATCAGTCGAGATCACACCTGAAGTACTTCTGAAGGCGTATGCCTGCGGCATCTTCCCGATGGCCGAAAGCGCGGAAGACCCGGCGCTCTACTGGATCGAGCCCGAGCGCCGCGGCGTGATACCGCTGGACGGTTTCCACATCGCATCGAGGCTGGCGCGCACGGTCCGCTCGGATCGCTTCGAGGTCGTCTGCGACCGCGATTTCGATGCCGTGATCGACGGCTGCGGCGAATCGCAGCCCGGCCGTACCACCACCTGGATCAACAGGCGGATCCGCGCGCTTTATGCGGCGCTGTTCGCGCGCGGAAGCTGCCATACGGTGGAGGCCTACGAGGGTGGCCGGCTGGTGGGCGGCCTTTACGGCGTCCGGCTGGGCGCGGCGTTTTTCGGCGAGAGCATGTTCCACCGTGCGACCGACGCTTCCAAGGTGGCGCTGGTGCATCTTGTCGCGCGGCTGCGCGCCGGCGGGTTCCGCTTGCTGGACACCCAGTTCGTCACGCCGCATCTGCTGACTTTCGGCGCGCGCGAGGTGTCACGCCGCCAGTATCACCGGCTTCTGGAACGGGCGGTCGCCGCCGAAGCGGATTTCTCGGCGGTGCCGCCGGACCGGCCGTTATCCGGGGCCGACGCGCTGGCGCTGGTCGCGCGAAGCCGGGACAGGAGCTAGCGCCGGATCGGCGGACTGGGCGGGTTGCGCGGCATTGCTTGGCCGGACCCCGTAGCCGGGGGTTCGGCAGGTGCAGGTGCGGGTGCTGCCTGCGGGGCAGGGGCGGGCGACGCGTTGCCATTGGCCGATGCGACCTGCGGCGCCTGCTTTTTGCAGTCAGTCAGCCACACGTCATAGATCGGGTGCTCGACCGCGTTGAGGCCCGGGCTCGCCGCGAACATCCAGCCCGTGAACAGCCGCTTTACCTCGCCCTGCAGCGTGATCTCGTCGACTTCGACGAAGCCGTCGGTATTGGCTGGCTCGGTCGGTGGCCGCGTGTAGCAGGCCCGCGGGGTCAGCCGCAGCGCGCCGAACTGCACCGTCTCGTTGATCGAGACATCGAAGCTGATGATGCGGCCGGTGATCTTGTCGAGCCCTGCAAACGCCGCCGTCGGGTTGACGATGCGCTCCTTGGGGGGCGGCACCACGACGCCGTCGGGCTCGCTGGCGGAGAAGCCGGGCTGGGGCGTGCCGCGCGGCTGGCGCTGCCCTGGCGGCAGGCCGACGAGCGGAGGCTGGCCGGGACCGGCAGCAGGGGGCTGGCCCGCCTGTTCCGACGGGGGCGCTGCTGTGCCTCCGGGAGGCGGTGGCAAGGGTTCGCTCTGGACGCCGGGCGCACGGCCGGCAGGGTCCGGCGCCGGCGGCAGCCGGGTCAAAGGCGGCGGCGGAGGCTCGGGTTCGCGCTGGCGGCGCCAGGGATCATAGCCCGGCTCGCGCGGGAGGCGCTCGTCCCGGTAGTCCTCCTGGGGCACATTCGCGGGCGGCCGCGGCGGCCCGAAGATCGACCCGAATTGCGCGGCAGCGGGCAAAGCGCCGGTCAGCATCAGCCCGACACAGGCCAGTCCAAGCTTGGATCGGACAGTCACCATCCGGCGATTCCTATGGCCGCATCCTGCGCATCGCGGCCGATGCAGCCTGCGATAGACATCGCGAATGCGGCACGGGCAGGGCGAATCAAGGCCGCGTCGTTTCGCCCGGCTGCCAGGGCCGATAGTCGCCGGTGGCGCGCGGACGCCGGTTCTGCCCGAGGATCGAACCGGGCGGGCGCAAAGCGCCGGGGGTGCCGGTCAGATTCGGCCGGTGCGGCTTATGCCAGGAGCGCGCCCGGTACTCCTCCGCCGTCGGCGGCGTATCGACGGTATGGTGCAGCCAGCCGTGCCAGGCCGGCGGCACGGTGCTGGGCTCGGCATAGCCGTTATAGATCACCCAGCGCCGTTCGAAGCCGAGCGTCGGATCGATCTTGCCTCCGCGCGTGCGGAAGTACCGGTTGCCGAACTCGTCCTCGCCGACGAATTCGCCGTAGAGCCAGGTCCAGAACTGGGTTCCGAAGGTCTGGCCGTTCCACCAGGTAAAGAAGCGCGTCAGGAAGTTCTTCATCGTTCCGACAAAAGGCATACGGGGGCACGGTGCGCCGTTCATGCCAGCTTACCGGCCCCCTGTCGAGTTCGGAACCGGCGTCGGCTGGGCGGATTTTCCGCGGGCGGGGGGCAGACCGGCGGCACCTTGCCGGCTTTTAGCCGAACCGCTCGCGCGCGAGCCTCGCGCCCGCGCCGAGCGCGGCGAGTTTCGCCATCGCGATGTCGCGGCGCATCGGCGCCATGCCGCAATTGGTGCACGGGAAGATGCGCTCTTTCGGCACATGCTTCATCGCCGCCGCGATGGTGTCGGCGACCTCCTCGGGCGTCTCGATCGTGTCGGTCGCGACGTCGATGGCGCCCACCAGAACGTCCTTGCCGGCAAGCAGCGACATCAGTTCCATCGGCACGTGCGAATTGCGGCATTCGAGCGAGACCTGGTTGATGCGGCTCGCCGCCAGCGCGGGAAAGATCGCTTCGTATTGCCGCCACTCGCCGCCGAGCGTCGCCTTCCAGTCGAGGTTGGCCTGGATGCCGTAGCCGTAGCAGATGTGGACGGCGGTGGTGCAGGCGAGCCCTTCCGCCGCGCGCTGCAGCGTGTCGATGCCCCAGTCCTTCACGGCGTCCATGTAGACGTTGAACGCGGGCTCATCGAACTGGACGACGTCGACGCCATCGGCCTCAAGGGCGCGTGCCTCCTGGTTCAAGAGTTCGGCGAAGGCCATCGCCAGCTTGATGCGGTCGCCATAGTGCTGGTCAGCGATGGTGTCCACGATCGTCATCGGACCCGGCAGCGTGAATTTGAGCTTCCGCGTCGTATGCGCGCGGGCGATCCGTGCTTCTGCCTCGTGAACGCGGCCGCGCAGCCGCAAGGGGCCGGTCACCACAGGCACCATCGCTTTGTAGCGGTCGGCGCGAATGCCCATCTCGACCTTGTGCTCGCGGTCGATGCCCTCGACCTGTTCGAGAAAGCGGTGCACGAAATGCTGGCGCGACTGTTCGCCGTCCGACACGATGTCGATGCCGGCGTCCTCCTGCTCCTTGATCGCGAGTAGCGTTGCGTCGGCCTTTGCGTCGGCAAGTTCGTCGCGGGCCAGTTTCCATTGCGGCCACAGCTTGTTCGGCTCCGCGAGCCAGGACGGCTTCGGCAGGCTGCCGGCAACGGTCGTCTGGAACATCGGCATTTCCTCCCTCGAACGCTTATTTGGTTGATGGCTTTGAGCTTACGCGTCCTTCCAACCATACAGCCAATCGTAGCGCGTGAGCAGCCTTGTCCCGCCCATCCGGCGCAGTGCGAGGTCGCGTGCGGTTGAAAGCGGCCAGCGCAGGCCGTAGCGCCAGGCTTGGCGCGCCGCCTCCTCCTGCACGCGCGCGGTGCGCGGCTGTCGCAGGGATTCATATGCGCGCATCGCCGCCGGCATATCGTCGGGGCGCTGTGAAAGGCAGCGCGCGAGCACGGCCGCGTCCTCGATTGCCATCGCCGCGCCCTGGGCAAGGAACGGCCGCATCGCATGCGCGGCGTCGCCGAGCAGTGTGATCGGGCCGACGCCCCATTGCGGCAGCGGCGGGTGCGCATGTAGCGCCCATTTCTCCCAGCGTTCGGGAGTCTCGATGAGCTCGCGCAGGGCAGGGGCCCAGCGTCTGGCGCGGGCGCGCAGAACCGCCGGGTCGCCCGGCTCGTTCCACGCGGGTTTGTGCCAGTCCTCGCGGATGATCGCGACCACGTTGACGCGCGCGCCGCCGCTCACGGGATAGTGGACGACATGCGCATGCGGTCCGAGCCAGAGCGTCGTCTCGGCATAGCGGAAGTCCTCTGCGACGGCGTCGATAGGAAGCAACGCACGCCACGCGGTCTGCCGATAGAACGCCGGCTTGATCTTGATCCCCAGCCGCTCGCGTGAAAACGACCACAGCCCGTCCGCGGCGACAAGCGCATCGCCCTCCATCTGCACCATCGCGATGCGGCCGCGGCCGACCACGACCATGCGGCCGTTACGCTGGCCGAAATCCTCGATCCGCACGCCGAGATGCAGGTCGATGTTCGGGGTCTCGGCCACCGCCTGCGCCAGCACCCGCTGCAGGTCGCCGCGATGGATGACCCAGAACGGCGCACCGTGACGCTCCGCGGCTGCGCTGAAGGGAGCGTGCACGATTTCGCGCCCGTTGCGTATGCTTCTGACGCTGAGCGTTTCGGGCGCGACGGCGTGCGGCGCGAGCGCCGGCCCGAGGCCGAGGTCGAGCAGAATACGGCTGGCGTTCGGAGAAAGCTGGATGCCGGCGCCGATCTCCTCAAGCCGCGCGGCGGCTTCGGTCACGGTCACCGCGAAGCCGGCGCGGGCAAGCGCCAGCGCGGCGGTCAGCCCGCCGATCCCGGCGCCGATGATCAGAATTTTTCGGGGAGCGGCCATGGCCCTCACGCCCGACCCTCACGCCCGGCCGCCGAGGCCGTCAATTGCCCGCGGGTTCGCGGATGCCGGCCGGCTCATGCAGCGCGCATTCGGCTGGCTTCGCGTCGTGCGGGTCGAGTGCGGCGTTGTAGCGGTAGAGCGTGGAGCAGTACGAGCAGATGATCTCGTTATCGTCGCCCATATCGCAGAAAATGTGCGGATGATCGAAGGGGGGCAGGGCGCCGACGCACATGAAACGCCGCGCCCCGATCTCGATCACGGGGACGCCGGGCTCGTTGTGGAAGTGCGGAACGACGTGGTCGGCCATGGGTAACG
>Ga0182739_1001592_pt1 | contig 23274 bp, 25 predicted proteins | sample eDN5th30CBELigBY_FD_128873 | JGI IMG/M metagenome (GOLD analysis project Ga0182739, IMG submission 128873) | Enriched backyard soil microbial communities from Emeryville, California, USA - eDNA 5th pass 30_C BE-Lig BY (version 2) (version 2) | ecosystem: Environmental > Terrestrial > Soil >... | reverse complement strand
TTTTCCGATTCTCCGGCGTTGCTCGCTGCGGTCGGTATCTTAGGATACCGCCCTTACTCGCGCCTTGGAGAATACGAAAAATCACCTCGAACTTTTTCAAGGAACTAACCTAACACGACACTAAGGCTTCCCTCCAGATAGTTTTTAACAAATGTCGTGCGCTCTTCGACTGCTGAGGTGGTTTTCCAGGGCATGTTTTGCCCAGTAGTGTCACCCATGCGCCCGGTCCGGACAATCCCTCAGCCCAGCCCAACGGGCTGGGTAACCGGTTGAGCAGATGATGCGGCCTGAAAGGTCGCGACAACCCGCCCCTAATTCAACGAAGGATCATCCGGCGCTTCCGCAAGCAGGCGGAACCACGGCCCAAATTCGCGGATGATGGAGGTCCAGAGGTTCTGGCACTGTTCGGGGTCGAGGATTTCCTGCCCCGGTTTCTGGACCACCCACGCCTTGGCCTGGAGTTCGTGTTCCAGTTGCCCCGCGCTCCAGCCGGCGTAACCGGCAAAGGCCCGGACGACGGTCCCCGGTTCCCGGGTCAGGTCGCGCGCCTCGTCGAGTTCCAGGTTGGCGCGGCACTCCAGCGATTCGGACCCGGCATCCCACCGGAAGGCGGCAAAGGTGAGGCGATCGGTGCCGACCGGCCCGCCGTGAAACACCGGGATTTCCCCCAGCGGGCCGGGATCGGTGAGCTGGATCACCTCTCCGACGCTTTTTCCCGAACGGCGGTTGAGGATCAACCCGTACGAGCCTTCCCCAGGCTCGTTGGCGACCATGAACAGGATCGTCCGCCGGAAGTTCGGGTCGAGCAGGTTGGGGTGTGCGATGAGCAGCGAGCCTGAAAGCCCCAGAGATGATGGTTGAAACTTTCGCACAGCGTTTCGTACATTAAAAGCAAGGCGTGACACCATGCAAGTTCTATCCGCACGTCAGGGTGGAAACGGTCTCATGCTTCTGGTAATCTTTGCGATTCCATGTCATCGGATTCATCCACTCCACTCGTCATCGCCGGTCGCGCCTTTTCCTCACGCCTGCTGCTCGGAACGGGCAAGTTTGCCTCCAATCCGCTCATGAGCGCCGCGCTGGAGGCGAGCGGCACGGAACTGGTCACCGTCGCCCTGCGCCGCGCCGACCTGACCGGAAAGCATGATCCGTTTGCAAACATTCTCGATTTCATCGACCCGGAGCGCTACCTCCTGCTCCCGAACACGAGCGGCGCGATGAATGCGGAGGAGGCGGTCCGGCTCGCCCGGCTCGCAGCCTCGGCAGGGTTGCCCAAATGGATCAAGCTCGAAATCCACCCCGACCCGCGCTACCTCCTGCCCGACCCGATCGAAACCCTCGCGGCGGCGGAGACCCTTGTCGGGGAAGGGTTCACCGTCCTGCCGTACATCAATGCCGACCCGGTGCTCGCCAAGCGGTTGCAGGAGGTCGGGACCGCGGCGGTCATGCCGCTCGGCTCGCCGATCGGGAGCAACCGGGGGATCGAAACCCGCGCGCAGGTGGAGATCATCATCGAACAGGCGACCGTGCCGGTGATCGTCGATGCCGGTCTGGGCGCGCCGAGCCAGGCAGCCGAAGCGCTCGAAATGGGGGCCGATGCCGTACTGGTCAACACCGCCATTGCCGTCGCTTCCGACCCGGTGCGGATGGGGCGCGCCTTTCGCGACGCCGTCAAGGCGGGTCGGACCGCCTTTGAAGTCGGGCTCGCCTCGCCGCAACAGACCGCCTGCGCCACCAGCCCGCTCACCGGTTTTCTCCGGAAAGATGGGGCGGGCGCGTAAAAAAGGTGGCGGTGGCGCGATTCAACCTTAAGCTCCCTTGATCAAACCTGTTGCCTTCCGCCATGCCGTTGCTTGAAGTCCAATCGCTGAAAACCTGGTTCCCCGTTCATGCCGGGCTGCTCCGGCGTCATGTCGATGATGTCAAGGCGGTGGACGATGTGAGTTTTTCCATTCCCGAAGGCTCGACCGTCGGCCTGGTTGGCGAGAGCGGTTCGGGGAAGACGACCATCGGGCGGACGATCCTGAAACTCGCCCCGGCCACCTCGGGAAAAGTCCTTTTTGAAGGGAGCGACATCCTGCCGTTGAGCGAACGCGCCTTTCGCCCCTACCGGCGGCAGATGCAGATGATCTTTCAGGACCCGTTCGGCTCGCTCGATCCCCGGATGTCGATTTTCTCCATCATCTCCGAAGCGCTGGAGATCCATTTTCCCGAAATGAGCCGGGCCGACCGGCGCGAACGGGTCGCCGAACTGCTGCGACAGGTCGGCCTTGCAGCGGAGATGATGAACCGCTACCCGCACGAGTTCAGCGGCGGCCAGCGGCAACGGATCGGGATCGCCCGGGCGCTGGCGGTCAAGCCGAAGTTCATCGTCTGCGACGAACCGGTCAGCGCGCTTGATGTCAGCGTGCAGGCGCAGATCGTCAACCTGCTCCAGGATCTTCAGGAGGAACTCGGGCTAACCTACCTCTTCATCGCCCACGATCTCGCCGTGGTCGAACATATCAGCGACCATGTGCTGGTGATGTACCGGGGGAAGATCGTCGAATCCGCCCCGGCCGAGGCGATCTACGAAAACCCGCAGCACGAATACACCAAAAAACTCCTCGCCGCCGTGCCGAAGCTGGCCTGATCCCTGCTCGCCGAGAGAACCCGTCATGACGCCGCTGCTCCGAAAGCTTTTTGGGATGAACTGGCTCCTGATCGCCCTGATGCTGGCGCTCGCCATTTTTGGGGTGATCGCCATCTACAGTTGCACCCACATGCGGGAGACCGCGGCCTACCACACGATGTGGCGCAAGCAGTCGGTCTGGGTGGCGATCAGCACCGTCGGGTTTTTCGTCGTCAGCCTGATCAACTACCGCTGGGTCCGCTGGGGGGCGCTGCCGATGTACCTGCTGGGGATCACGTTTTTGATCCTGACGCTGGTGATGGGGATCACGCTCGAAGGGGCGAAAAGCTGGCTCGCGCTCGGGCCGGTCCAGTTCCAACCCGCACAGTTCGCCGTCCTGTCGGGGGTGATCGTCCTCGCCCTGTTTTTAAGCCAGTTCCGAACCTTGCACCCGATCCTGAAGGTGCTCGCGGCGGGGGTGATGGCCGGAGCCCCGGCGCTGCTCATCCTGTTGCAGCCCGACTTCGGGGAGACCATGGTCTGGGCCCCGGTCGTCTTCATCATGCTTTTTATCAGCCGGGTCCCCCTCCGTTACCTGATCGTCATCGTCCTGCTCGGGACGATCGCCCTGCCGCTCGGTTACCATTTCAAGATGAAAGGCTACCAGCAACGCCGGATCATCTCGTTCATCGACCCGGAGATCGACCCGCAGGGGGCCAGTTGGGCGGTCAACCGGACCTTGATCGCCATCGGCTCGGGCGGTTTTTCCGGCAAGGGGTTCGACGCGCCCAACTCCGAAGTGGCGCTCGGCTACGTCCCGCGCACCACCGTGCCCAACGACTATATCTTCGCCGCCGTCGGCGAACAGTGGGGTTTTATTGGAGGACTGGCGCTGATTTCCGCCTTCGCGCTGCTCCTGATGACCTGCGTCTTCGTCGGGTTTAATGCCACCGATGAACTGGGGCTGCTGTTATGTACGGGGATCGCGGGGTTGATCTTTACCCACACCTTCCAGAATATCGCGATGACGGTCTCGCTCATGCCGGTCACCGGCGTCCCTCTGCCGCTGATCAGTTACAGCGGTTCGTTCGTCGCGGTCATCATGTTCGGGCTCGGGGTCGTCAACAGCGTCTGGATTCACCGCAAGGACCGCTCCGGTGCTCCGGCGAAGGAACGCGCCCTCTAAAACGATGAAATACGCACCTGCCAGGACGCCGATCGAGTCGGTCACGCTCGAGGAACTCAAAGCCCTTTTTTCGCAGTGGGGACAACCGGCCTACCGTGCAGGGCAGGTGCTCGACTGGATTTTCAGGAAACGGGTCGCCTCCTTCGCGCAGATGAGCAACCTTCCCGCCCCCTTGCGGGAAAGGCTTGATGCGGAGTTCGGCTTCCGCTCGCTGGAGCCGGTCCGCAAACAAGGCTCGCGCGATACGACGCAGAAGTTCCTCTTCCGCCTGGGCGACGGTTCGTTGATCGAGACGGTTCTCATTCCCGCCTCGCCCGCGCTTTACGGCGAACGCTCCGACCGCCGCACGCTCTGCGTTTCCTCGCAGGTCGGGTGCGCCTACGGCTGCAAATTCTGCGCCAGCGGGCTCGACGGCTTTTCGCGTAACCTGCACGCGGGGGAGATCGTCGGGCAACTCCTGCAGGTGGAGGCGCTCAGCGGCGAAAAGGTCAACAACATTGTCTTCATGGGGATGGGCGAACCGCTGGCGAACTACGATTCGCTCCTGCGCGCCATCACCATCCTCAACGCGCCGTGGGGCGTCGGCCTCGGCGCACGGCAGATGACCGTTTCGACCAGCGGCCTCGCCCCGCAGATCCGCAAACTGGCCGAGCAGCCGCTCCAGATCCGGCTCGCGATTTCGCTCCACGGGGCGACCAACGAAGTGCGCGACCAGATCATGCCCGTGAACCGGAAATACCCGGTCGAGGTGCTGCTGGAAGCGTGCCGCCACTACCGCGAACACAAGAAACAGCGGATCACCTTCGAGTTCATCCTGATCGAAGGGATCAACGACTCGCTCGAACAGGCCGCCGCCCTCGCCCAGGCCGCGCGACGACTCGAGGCGAAGGTCAACTGCATCCCGTACAACCGGGTGGAGGGCCTGCCGTGGAACCGCCCCTCCCTGCGGCGGCAGGATGCCTTTATGGAAGTCCTCGAGCGGGCCGGGGTCTCTGCGACCATCCGTCGCGAAAAGGGGCACGACATCGAAGCCGCCTGCGGCCAGTTGCGCCTTCAGGTCAAGCGCGAACCGGGGTTGGCGGCACCGGTGGATGCTGCGTAAGCGTCTGGCAAAGGGCGGTCCATGGATCATCGAACGCCGCCTTCACCCTCGCCTCCAGCGTGGGACCATCGGCGGCGTCGCGCAGCACGGCGAAGCAGGTGGAGCCCGAGCCGGACATCAGCGCGCCGAGCGTTTCCGGCTGGCGCAGGAGCCACCGCTTGAGGACCGCGAGGAAGAGGTGTTTTTCAAAGACCGGGCGTTCCAGATCGTTGACCAGTTCGCCGAAGGGGAGTTTTTGCACCCCGTAAGGAATGTCAGGGAGTTCGCTTGAGCCTTGCCATTGTTGGTAAGCCCACGGCGTCGGAATGGAAAAGCCGGGTTTGACCAGCAACAGCGGCAGTTTTTCGGTGAAAGCGTACGGCTCAACCTGCTCCCCCCGGCCCCGGCAGAGCGCCGCGCCTCCCTTAAGGAAGAACGGGACATCCGAGCCGAGGGCGGCGGCGATCGCATGAAGCGTTTCGGCGGAAAGCGGGCGGCCCAGCGCGGTGTTAAGCCCCGAAAGGGTGCTCGCGGCATCGCTGCTTCCGCCGCCGAGACCCGCCCCGTGGGGGATCGACTTGTGCAGATGAAGCGTGGCGGCGGGAGCCTGCCCGGCATGTTCAAAAAAGAGGCGTGCGGCGCGGTAGACGAGGTTGGAGTCGTCGGTCGGCAGGGAAGGGTCGCTACAGGTGAGTTGCAGCCCGCTTTCCGGGGAGGTGAGCGTGAGGGTCAGCTCATCGCAGAGCGAGATCGGGAGCATCACGCTCTCGATTTCGTGAAACTGGTCGGGCCGCTTGCGCAGGATGCGGAGCGAGAGGTTGATTTTTGCCGGTGCGAGGAGATTCACGCCGCCAACATGAGGCAAAAAAGGGTCTTTCCGGAAGCGAAAAGCACCACCGGGGAAAACCGGCGTTGCCGCATACCTCCAAAGCCAAACGGGTTTCCGAAACGGGGGAGTGTTCAGGAGCTTTGTCAACAGGAGTGGGGCGTGGAGTGTCACCTGGGGCGTGGCGGCGGTGATCCTGGCGCTGGTGGTCGCTTCGCATGCCTTTCGCGGGCGCAGAAGCGGGGAGGCGACCTTCACGCCGACGGTTTCGGGGCCGATCGCGATGCTCGAAAAGCCGAGCCTGCCGTTTCTGCCGAAGCCGACGCCCCCTTCGCCAAAGGAACTGGCAGTCCGCCAACTGCGGAAGATGGGGCTGGAACCGACCCGCGGCGCGCTGGCGCAGGTGGTGCGCCGCGGGGGGATCGAAGCGATGGAGCTTTTCTTTCAGGCCGGGTTTTCACCCGATACCGGGACGCCCCAGGGCGAACCGATCCTGCTCCTCGCCTGCGAAACGGGGCAGGTCGCTTCGGTCAACCTCCTGCTCGCGGCGGGGGCCGACCCGAATGCGACCGCCGGACGGACCGGGGTGACGCCGGTGCTCGCCACGGCGGCGCGGGGCGACCGGTTGATGCTCGAACAGCTCGCCCGGGCCGGGGCCGACCTCCAGCACCGCGACCGCCGGGGGCACAACGCGCTTCATTACGCGATGGCGGCGGTACAGCGAAAAACCGTCGATTGGCTGCTGGAACGGCAGGTGGCGATCGAAGGCCCCTGCTGCGACGGCACCGAAACCCTCCTTTCCCATACGCTCAAGGGGCACGATCTTTTCTTCATCCGCCAGCTTCTCGGCGCGCTCAAACCGCACGACTGGAGCGATGCCGCGCGCGAGGCGCTTCTCGACGGCGTCCGGCACCGGGACGAACCGCTGGTGCGTCTCCTGCTCGAAAACCATGGCGCTCCGCCGACGCCGCACGGTGCGCGCCAGCCGCTGCTCGGCTACGCGATCGGCTGGGGCCAGACCGACGTGCTCCGCCTTTTGCTCGAGTGCGGGGCCGACCCCAACACGCCGCTGGAGAGCCCCGTGGAAAAGAAGTTCGCGGAGCTGATCCCGAGCGAAACAGTCCGCTACTACCTTCAGAAGGAGGAGGGGATGACGCCGCTGATGCTCGCCGCAGGGCTCGGCCGGCGGGAGGCGGTGGAACTGCTGCTCGAACATGGGGCAAAACGCGGCACGGTCACGAAAAAATGGCGCATGGCGGCGTTGAGCCTCGCCGCCCGGGGCAAACATACGCCGGTGATCCAGCTTCTCCTCGGCAAACGGCCCGAACAGCAGCAGACGAGGATCGACATCTCCCTCGACTCCCAGCGGGCGACCCTCTGGAGGGAGGGGGAGCCGGTCCTCTCGACCCGCATCTCCACCGGTCGCAAGGGGTATGCAACGCCCCGGGGCGAATTTGTGATCACCGACAAACACCGCAGCCGCGTTTCCACCATCTACAAGGTGAAGATGCCGTACTTCATGCGCCTGAATTGCAGCGACATCGGGATGCACGCCGGGGCCGTGCCGGGGTATCCCGCCTCGCACGGTTGCATCCGCCTGCCGCGCGAGGTGGCGATCCGCTTTTTCAAGGAGGTCGAGGCGGGAACGGTGGTGACGATCCGGTAACGAAAGAAACCGTCGACTTTTCATGGCCCCAAGGAGCATAAAGAGGGGGTGACTTCAGACGATCGACCCGAACGAGGCAAAGGCTGCTCCGACCCCGAGGCCTATGAACGGGCGCGTGCGGCGATCGACGCCCTCCATCGGCTCGACCCGCAGAAGGATGCCGGGGGGCAACCGGCGGAACTGCTCTACGCCGACCACGTGGAGGCGTGGACAAAGCGTCTCTTTGCGCAGGCCTCGCCGCTGCTGCTCCTGGCGGCGCGCTGCCAGCACCTGGAACGGTGGAGCGTACCGCGCGCGACCTTTCCCGAGGGGCGGGCCGGTTATCTCGCGTGGCGGCAACGGCTTTATGTCACCCAGGCGCAACGGGCGGAGGCGCTGCTCCTTGAAGCCGGGGTAAACGAAGAGGAGGCACAGGCGGCTTCCCTCTGGGTTTCCAAGACCGGCCTTCGGAGGATCGAAGGAACGCAGGTGTTGCAGGACGCCGCCGTACTGGTCTTTCTGGAGCGGGAGATCGGGGCTTTTGTGGCGCAGCGGGGCGATTATCCCCGGGAAAAATTCCTCAACATCCTGAAAAAAACATGGCGCAAACTGAGCCCGGCGGGGCAGGCGGCGACGGAGCAGGTGGCCCTGCCCGAAGCGCTCGCGCAGCTTTTTGAGGAGGCGAAGAGCGGTGGCGTTCACGGCCCGGATGTGGCATGATGGCGGGATGGAGAAACGCAGCGGGGCGGGGAAGTCCGTTCTCTTCCCGTAGAGATGCCTCGCTTCCCCCTTTTAGAAGAAAATGATCCGCAACCTTCTCACCCAGTTACGGCGTCGCCGGGCGATCCAGCTCTTTCTGGATACCTGGGCGAAGGCTGCCGTGGCGGCGGTGTTGCTGGCGGGGTTGGGGGTCTGGCTCTCTTCGGGATCTGCTGCGTGGTGGCTGGCCGGTGCCGTGGCAGGGAGCGCGGCTGCGGCGGCGCTCTGGAGTCTTTATCGCCGCCCGACCCTGGCCGAAGTGGCGGCCATGATCGACCGGAAGGCCGCAACGCGCGATCGCCTCTCGACTGCCCTCGCTTTTGAAGCACTGGGGCAGCGCACCCCCCTTCACGACGCCGCGCTGGCCGAGTGCGAGGCGGCCCTGCGTGATTTCGAGCCGCAACGCTGGACCCCGTGGCGTCTTCCGCGTGAAACGCCGTGGCTCGCCGTGGCGCTCGGCGGGGTGTTGCTCGCCGTCTGGCTGCCGCGCCACTTCGCCCCGCCCGTCCTGCCGCCGGATGCCGCCGCCGTGGCGACCGCCGAGCGGCTGGAGCAACTCGCCAATACGCTGGAAAAGGAAAAGACGGAGGAGGACCAGCTCGCCGAAGTGGTGGAGGCGATCCGCCAGAGCGCCAGCCGTCTCCGCGCGGAAGCAACCACCGTCGATGCGCAGAAGGCGGCGCTGCGGGAGCTTTCCGGCCTGGAAGCGATGCTTGAGGCGGCGCAACAGGCTTCGCAGGAGGAAGCGCTCGCGCAATTGGGCGAGGCGCTCGCGGAGAGCGAAGCGACGCGGGAGGCGGGCAAGGCACTGGAAAAGGGCGATGCCGAGGGAGCCGCCGAAAAGCTCGACCAAGCCGCCCGGGAATGGGACGAAAAAAAGCAGCAGGAAGAGGCGCTGGCAAAGGCGATGCAGCAACTGGCGCAACAGCTCGGGGGCTCGCAACTCGGTTCCGCCGCGCAGGAGATGGCCTCCGCCCTCCGGCAGCAACCGCAGGGCCAGCGCGGTTCCGCCGGCGAAGCGCTCCAGAAACTGGCCGAAGCCGTCCGGCAGGCGGAAGCGGCTTCCCGGTCGGGACAGGCCGGTAATGAAAAGCTTCAGAAAATGGCGCGCGCCATGCAGGAGATGAAAACCGGGCAGGGCCAGGGGCAGCCGGGCCGGAACTCCGCAGAGGGCGAAGGCGAAGCGGGCGTGATGATGGTGGAAGCCCCCGGCGGCGGTGCGCCCAAGGCGGCGGCCCCGGGCAGCGGCGACGGCTCGACCGGCAGCCCGGGGAGCGAACTCGACCAGGGGACCAAGCCCAACGCCCTCGGCGCGACTGCGGTGCCCGATCCGGTGGAGCCGGAGCTTTCCGCGCAGTTGCAAGGTTTGCTCGGGGAAGGGGAGACGCTCCAGTCGCTCATCGCCACCGCTTCGGGCGAGGCCGCCGCGAAACGGGGTTACCAGGCGATCTATGAAGCCGCCCTCCCCGCCGCGCAGGAGGCGGTCAACCAGGAAAAGATCCCGCTCGGCTCCCGCCTTCTGGTAAAACGCTATTTCGAATCCATCCGACCCAAACCTTAGATTTCCCTCATGATGAACCAGAACCAGAACCAGACCGAAGCCGACGCCGAAGCGTTCCGCACCCTTTTCCTCAACCTCTCCAGCGAACTGGAAAAGCGGATCGTCGGGCAAAGGGAAATCATCGAAGGCGTTCTCGTTGCGCTGCTGGTCGGCGGGCACGTCCTGCTCGAAGGGGTGCCGGGGCTCGGGAAGACGATGCTGGTTCGGACGCTGGCCGAAGTGGCCGACCTCGAGTTTTCGCGGATTCAGTTCACCCCCGACCTGATGCCCTCGGACATCGTCGGCACCAACCTGATCGCCGGGGAGGAGGGGACGCGGATGTTCGAGTTCCAGCCGGGGCCGATCTTTGCGAATCTCGTGCTGGCGGATGAAATCAACCGCGCGACCCCCAAGACGCAGAGCGCCCTGCTCGAAGCGATGCAGGAGCACCACGTCACCGTCGGCGGCAGGCAACACCCCCTTTCCGAGCCGTTCCTGGTCCTGGCGACGCAAAACCCCCTGGAGATGGAAGGGACCTACCCGCTTCCCGAGGCGCAGCTCGACCGTTTTCTCTTCAAGCTGAAGGTCGCCTATCCGAGCGCGGACGAGTTGCACACCATCCTCGACCGGACCACGGGCGGGGAGCATGCTCCGTTGAAAAAGGTGAGCGGCGACGCCGCCGGGCTTCTCCGCTGGCGGGCGTTTGTGCGGGAAGTGCCGATGGCCCGGGAAGTGCAGGAACGCGCGGTGCAGATCGTCCTCGCAACCCACCCCGATCGCCCCGAAGCAAGCGAAAAGGCAAAGCGTTATGTCCGCTACGGGGCGAGCCCCCGTGGTGCGCAGGCGTTGATCCTCGCCGGGAAAATCTATGCGCTGCTCGACGGCCGTTTCCACGTCTCCCGCGCCGATCTGGAGCGGGCGGTGCTGCCGGCGCTGCGGCACCGGGTGCTCCTCAACTTCGAAGGGGAAGCCGAGGGAATCTCGACTGACGAGATCTTGTGCGACATCGTCAGCCGAGTTTGATTGATCAGAGATTTCCTGCTCGCAGGACTTGGTTTCGAGGCCCAACGGGCCGTCAATTCCTCAGCCCAGCCCAACGGGCTGGGTAGCCTTCCCGGCGAATCTGCGGTCTGAAGGACCGCGATCTCTTACGAAACGATTTCGAGGATCGCTTCCACCTCCACGGCAAAGCCGAAGGGAAGCGTGGCGAAACCGAGCGCCGAACGGGCGTGGTGGCCGGCTTCTTCGGTTCCGAAAATTTCGTGGACCACGTGGCTCGCGCCGTTGATCACGCCGGAGCAATCCTGGAAGTCCTGCGTGGCGTTGACGCAGCCGAGCAGCTTGACGACGCGCAGGTTGTTGAGCGTACCGTTTTCCGCGGCGACCGAGCTAAGAACGTCGATCATCGCTTCCCGGGCAGCCTGGTAGCCTTGTTCGGTGGTGAGATCCGCGCCGAGCTTGCCGACCTGTTTGCTGACGTGGCCGGAGGTGTGGTAAACGTTGCCCAGGCGTGCGCTTTTGTTCAGGAAAGGACGCTTTTCAGGTTTGGTAAAGGTGACGCCAAGAGCCTTGGCTTTTTCATCGGGTGTACTCATGTGGCCCCGAGTTTTGGAGGGCGAGCCGCGCGATGTCGACTGTTTTTTTAGGGAGCGGGGATCGCCGCCGTGAGGTCGACCTCCACCAGCATCCCCGGCCATGCGAGCCCGTGGACGATGATGAGCGTATGTGCCGGAAGATCCGCAATCCCTTCAAACGCCTCGCGCCGGGCGCGGTGGTAGTTCGGGCATTCCCGGGTGTCGAGCAGGTAGGTGGTGATCTTCACCACATCCTTCAGGCAGGCGCCGTGCCGCGCGAGGAGCTCCGCCGCCTTGCGGTAGGCGGTCCGGGTCTGTTCGTAGACATTGCCGGGGTGCCGGATCGCCCCCGGTTGGCTGCCGCCCTCTTCCGCCCCGATTCCGGAGAGGTAAAGCAGCTTCCCCGGGCCCTTGACCGTCACGAGTTCGGAAAAAAGCTCCTGCGACCAACCGGCGTATTGATGGTGTTTCTTTTCAAAGGGTTCAGTCATCACCGTGAAAGGGTACGGCCATCGGGTGCGATGCGTCAGTCCATTTTTCCGAAATGGGCAAACAGGATGGCGATACAAACGCATTTTGCGATCACGGAGCCCGGGTGCCAGTAGCCAAACAGGAGAAGCATGACTGGAAAATAGATGACGTAAAAGCCGGTAAAGGCGTAGACGGCCCATCGGCGCATCCGCCAGAAACCGAAAACGCAAACCGCCATAAAGAAGGTGCTCAACACCAGAAACGGCGGATACCAGTCGGCGACATCGTCGAAGCCCTCCGACATGTCCCGGGCGAAACTGCTGAGCAGGCCGGTCCAGCCTATCAGGCAGAGTGCGGTGATGATGAAAGGTCTTTCCTGGTCTTCCATGGGAAAAAAGTGGGGGTGGGGAGAATGAGCCATCACGGGCATGGAAGGCTCGCGGGAGAGTCGTATCGCTTTTCGTCACCACCTGCAAGCCAAGGGATACGACCTGATGCCGGTTGGATTCGTTGTATCAACAGGTTCCCGCTTTGGTGCATCCTGCAACGCGGCGCACCCGCCTGCCTGAGAGCGCCGCGCCGGGTTCAAAAAACTTGTCATCAGGAAGGAGGGGGATAGAGTGGCGCTCTCGCAAAAAAAGAGAAATCATTCGATGAAGTACCTCCGCCATTTGCTGACGGGCACCTGTTTATTGATCGTAAGCCATTGTGTCGCGGCGGCTGCCTCCGGCACGGAGGCGGGCGTGTATATCGGTCTTTTCGGAGGGGTGGGCTCTTCCTCCTCGACGGGCTTGCAGCAGCGGGGGGAGGTTTACCTGAATCCGCCCCACAGTTTTCCCACCCTTCCCATTGATGCCGAGGGTCCGATGAACAGCAACCAGGGCATCCCGGTAGTCGGCGCTCATATCGGCTACGAATGGAACCAGTGGGATATCGCTCCCGGCTGGGGTCTAAGGCCAGCGATCGAAGTTGAGGGGCTTTATATCGGAGAACATTCGCCGTTCGGTGTCATGCCGGTTGATCCCGAGTTCCTCGGCACACAGTATGTGAGCGTTCCCATGACGACCGGCGTTGTCCTCTCAAATGCGGTCCTTATCCTCAAAACTCCTTACACCGACAAGCTGTTTCCCTACCTCGGTTTTGGAGCCGGAGCGGCCTTTGTCTCCATCGACGGATCAAACTCCACGAACCCGTCGGAACCCGGTATCAACCATTTCAATTCGGCCCCGGACGCTTCCGACCGCGCCTTCGCGTTACAGCTCAAAGCCGGTATCAAGGCTGAAGTCTACCGGCATACCTACCTGTTTCTGGAATACCGGTATCTGTCTGTCGATCCCACCAGCTATTGCTTTGGTTCGACGGACTACCCGGGCGTCCACCTTCCGACGACCACCTGGGATGTCAATCTCGGCCGCCTGGAGTACAATCTGTTTACCGTCGGCCTGCAATACAAGTTCTGAGACCCGGGTCGCAGGAAGAAGCGGCTTTGATGCCGGTCGGATTCGTTGTATCTAACAGACCTGCATCGACCGCCAAAGCCTTATGACCGCCAAAGCACAATTCGCCAGGGAACAGACCGCCACCGGAGAGTTTGAACGTCAGGAGGACGCCTTTCGGGACCTTGTTTCCCGCGATGGCTCGACCCCCTTCGCCGCTGCCGCCGGGCGTTACCACCTCTACATCTCGCTCGCCTGCCCGTGGGCCTGCCGGACGTTGATCGTGCGCCATCTCAAGGGGCTGGAGGAGGCGATCGGCGTGACCGTGGTCGATCCCGTGCGGGATGACCGCGGGTGGGCGTTCCGCGACGGAGCCGGTTTCAGCCACGATCCCATCAACGGCTTTTCCTTCCTGAGCGAAGCCTACGCGGCGAGCGATCCCGCTTTTAACGACGCCGACCGGGTGACCGTCCCCGTCCTGTGGGACCGCGAGACCGGGCGCATCGTCAACAATTCGGAGGACGACATCTGCCGGATGTTCAACGACGGGTTCAACGAATTTGCCCGCCACCCGGAGGTCGATCTCTTTCCGCCCGACCTGCGCGAGGAGATGGATTATTGGAGTACGCTGATCTACGAGCAGGTCAACAACGGGGTCTACCGCGCCGGGTTCGCCACTTCGCAGGCGGCTTATGAAAAGGCGTGCCGCCTCCTTTTCTCCACGCTCGATGAACTCGACGCGCGCCTTTCCACCCGGCGCTACCTGATGGGGAGCCGCATCGTGGAGACCGACTGGCGGCTCTTCTGCACGCTGGTCCGCTTCGACGTGGTCTATTTCGGGCACTTCAAGTGCAACGTGCGGCGGATAACCGATTACCCGCACCTGCAAGGCTACCTGCTCGATCTCTACCAGCAGCCGGGGATCGCGGCAACGGTCGATTTTGACCACATCAAGCGGCATTACTACATGACGCACGACGAAATCAACCCGACCCGCATCGTCCCGATCGGCCCGTTGCTCGACTGGACCCGGCCCCACGGACGGGACCGGTGGTGAGCGGGATCGACAGCGCCGGGTCCGCCGGTTTACGATGGTCGTCACGATGAACCACCCGAAAGACCCCGAACCGAGGTTGCGGATTTTCGCCGGAACCGCCCTTGATGAAACCGCCCTGGAACGGCTGCGCCGGAGCGTTGCGCCGCACGAGGTGATCGTGCCCGAACAGGGAGGCTCCACCGTGCTCGGCGTTTCTCAGGAACCGCTGGAGGGGTTTGACATCGCCTTCGGCCAGCCCGACGTTGCGAGGGTGCTCGCGGCAAAGCGGCTCCAATGGGTTCACCTGACCTCTGCGGGATATGCCCGCTACGACACGCCCGAATTTCGCGAGGCGGCAAAGGCGAGGGGATTGATCGTGACCAACAGTTCCAGCGTCTACGACGAACCGTGCGCGGAACAGCTTCTCGCCTATATCCTTGCAGGAGCGCGGCAATTGCCGCAGACGCTCGGGGTCCGTTGCGAACACCGTTCGGCGCAGTGGCGCCAACTGCGCGCGGGTTGCGAGTCGCTGCGCGGACAGTCGGTCGTCCTGCTCGGGTATGGCGCGATCGCGCGGCGGCTGGCGGAGATGCTCGCCCCGCTTGGCATGAAGCTGGCGGCGCTCCGCCGACACCCGCGCGGCGATGAGACGGTCCCGATGCTTTCGCCCGACGAACTTCCCGCAGCGTTCGCCGGGGCGGATCACCTGGTTAACATCCTGCCCGAAAACGCGGCCACCCGGCATTTTCTCGACGCACAACGGCTCGGCTGGCTCAAACCCGGGGCGTCGCTCTACAACATCGGTCGCGGGACGACGGTCGACCAGGAAGCGCTGGCGGAAGCGTTGCGCTCCGGCCGCCTCGGCGCGGCGTGGCTCGACGTGACCGAGCCCGAGCCGCTGCCGGAAGGGCACCCGCTGCTCGCGCTGGAGAACTGTTTCATCACGCCGCACATCGGCGGCGGCCACCGGCGCGAGTTCGAGTCGCTGGTCGCGCATTTTGTACGCAACTTCGGGCATTTTCTCAAAACCGGCGCGTCGGATCTGGCCGACCGCATTCTGTAGGGCATTTACGCCGGTTGCGGGGCGGCTTCGAGGAACGGGTAGTCGGTATAACCGACCGGTCCTTCGCTGTAAAACGTCTCCGGATTGGGCGCGTTGAGCGGCGCACCGAGGGCGAACCGTCGTGGCAGGTCGGGGTTGGCGATGAAGGAGACGCCAAAGGCGACCGCATCGGCTTCCCCGGCGGCGAGCACCTGGTTGGCGCTCTCCCGCGTAAACCCTTCGTTGGCGATGAAGTTCAGGCCCGAGGCGGCCTTGATCTTCGGCCCGAGGCGGTTCTCCTGAAGCGATTCGCGGGCGCAGATGAAGGCGAGCCGGCGTTTGCCCAGTTCGCGCGCGACGTAGAGGAAGGTCTGCTCCGGGTTGGAATCGCCCATGTCGTGGGCGTCGCGCCGGGGCGCGAGGTGCATGCCGACCCGGTCGGCCCCCCAGACGGAGACCACGGCGTCGGTCACTTCCAGCATCAGCCGGGCGCGATTTTCGACCGGGCCGCCATAGGCGTCGGTGCGGCGGTTGGTCCTGTCCTGAAGAAACTGGTCGAGCAGGTAGCCGTTGGCTCCATGGATCTCCACGCCGTCAAAACCGGCGGCGACCGCATTTTCCGCCCCCTTGCGGTAGGCTTCGATGACGCCGGGGATCTCCTCCAGCTCCAGCGCCCGCGGGGTGGGGTACGGCCTCTGGGGCCGGAGCAGGCTGACATGCCCGGAGGCGGCGATGGCACTCGGGGCGACCGGGAGTTCGCCATTGAGGAAAACGGGGTCCGAAATCCGCCCGACATGCCAGAGTTGCAGCAGGATGCGCCCCCCGGCCTGGTGGACGGCATCGGTCACCCGCTTCCAACCGGCGACCTGTTCCTGCGACCAGATGCCGGGCGTATCGGCATAGCCAACTCCCATCGGCGTGACCGAGGTCGCTTCCGAAAGGATGAGACCTGCACTGGCGCGCTGGACGTAATACTCGATCATCAGATCGTTGGGAATGCGCTCCGCCCCCGAGCGGGAACGGGTGAGCGGGGCCATGATGACACGGTTGGGGAGGTCCAAAGCGCCAAGGCGGACGGGATCAGTCAAGGTAGGCATGGGTATGATGAGCAAAAGGTTGGTAAGCTTCTTTGTTCGATGAACATCAAACTATCACGTCTTTTCGCGGTTCGTCAAAAACTATTTCGATGATTGTCGAACTATGCGGCAGGTGGTAAGGTGGGAGAAACCGCCGGAGCCCTTCCGCCACAGGTCTCCGATCCGATCTTTCATGACGACCAAAAAATATTCCCACCCGAAAATGGAGGAGATCACGCTCCCGGTGCTCATGCAGGCATTGGCCGACCCGTGCCGACTGGCGATCGTGCGTGAACTCCTTCTTGCCGACGACCGCCCGCTGGCGTGCAATGAGGTGCCGCTGGAAGTGACCAAGGCGACCCGTTCGCACCATTTCAAGGTCCTGCGCGAGGCGGGGTTGATCTCCCATCAGATGGAAGGAACCCGCTGCATGACCTCCCTGCGCCGCGCCGAACTCGACACCTGTTTTCCCGGCTTGCTTGCCCTGATCAGGAAGCGGATTTAATTTATCTCCCGTTCCTCAATGCCCGCTTTGGCGCCAGAGGTTGGAGCGAGCCGGCACCGCCCCGTGCAACGATGGAATCCCCTTTAAAAAAAGCGCATCCCGCCATGGCAACACGATTCCACTTGAGGAAAGTGGTTCCCTGACAACCGCCCGATTTCGATTGCTTTGAACGTGTAAAATTTTACTACTCAAGCACCATGGCTTCCAACCACATCGGTCAACTCCTCCTCTCCGGCGTTCCCGGGCCGGAACTCGACGCCGCAACGGCAGAGCGGTTCCGCCGGATTCAACCCGGCGGCTTCATCCTTTTCGGGCGCAACATCAAGAGCCCGCGCCAGCTTCGCAAACTGATCGACGACCTGCGCGATCTCTCGCAGGTCGAGCCGATCATCACCATCGACCAGGAGGGGGGCCGCGTGTCGCGCCTGCGCGAGATCGGTTCCGAACCGCCCAACGCCCAGCAACTCCGCGACAAGGGCGAACGCGAACTCGTCTCCCGCCACGGCCACATCACCGGACGCCTTCTGCGGCTCTTCGGGTTCAACCTCGACCTCTGCCCCGTGCTCGACATCTCGTTTGACGACGATGCCGACAACTCCCTGCGCGGCCGTTGCTACGGCAGGAATGTTGAACAGGTGATCGACCTCGCCGGAGCGTTCAATGACGGCCTGCGTGCGGAAGGGATCGCCAGTTGCGGCAAGCACTTCCCCGGTTACTCGTGCGCGGAAGTCGACGCCCATCACGAACTGCCGGAAATCCGCCGTTCCCGCGCCGAACTCGATGCCCACGAACTCGCGGTTTTCCGGCACTTCGTCCCGCATATCGACAGCATGATGATCGGCCACGCCTTTTATCCCTCCCTCGACGCCACCCGCACCCCGGCTTCCCTCTCGCGGCAGGTGATCACCGGTCTGCTTCGGGAGCATTTCGGTTTTCAGGGGCTCATCATGACCGACGACCTCGACATGGGAGCGATCCTCAACGACTACGGGCTGGAGGAAACCCTCCGCCTCGCCCTCGCGGCGGGGAACGACCTGGCGATGATCTGCCACCGCGTCGAATGCGTGGAGGAAGCCTTCTCGATCCTGCAAACCCTTCCTGCGCGCGACACCGACCGGGCGCTCGCCAGCGTCGCGCGTTTCAAACAGAAACTGGTGCCGCCCGACACGTTCAGCGAAGAGGAGTTCGAGCGCCGCGACGCCGCCGTCTACCAGCTCCGGGTCGATACGCTCGGCGCGGAACAGGCAAAATTCCGCAGCCCCGAGGATGGAAAACGCTCACCCGTGGAATTGTATTAAAGATGATCGCCCACACCGAATCGTTCACCGTCTCCACGCGCGGCAAGGGGACTTATGAAGTCACCCCGGCGATCGAAAAGATCGTCACCCGCACCGGCGTTGAGACCGGGGTCGCCACCGTCTTCATCCGCCATACCAGCGCGAGCCTCATCATTTTCGAAAACGCCGACCGCTCCGCACGGGTCGACCTCGAAGCCTATTTCGAGCGCCTCGTCCCCGAAGAGACCGACTACTTCACCCACACGGCGGAAGGAGCCGACGACTCGACCTCCCACATCAAAATGGTGCTGACCCGTTCCAGCGAAACGATCCCGATCGCGCAGGGCAAGCTGCAACTCGGCACCTGGCAGGGGATCTTTCTTTTTGAACACCGCCACGCCCCTCACCAGCGCGAACTGGCCGTGAGCGTGGTCGGCATTCCGTAACCTGAAGGTTTTCAGGCGATGTTTGCCACACGCCGGAGGTTTGCCTCCTCCACCGCCGGGACGCCGTGCGGTTCGAAGAGCACCGGGCCGACCTGTTCGATGAACCGCTTGCCAAGCGCCCGGTAGCCGTCCGCGTTCGGGTGAAGGTTGTCGGGCATCAGGTGGCCCAGCGACTCGTCGTAGAGTTCCAGCCCGTCGATGTAGTGGATCGCGTGGTCGCCATGCGCCCGAAGCCGTTCCACCGATTCCTTCACCGACTTCCGGTAATTGCAGAGGTTCCACCCGATCACATTCGGCTCGGTCTCGCGTTTGAAGCTGTAAATCGGCGAGATGATGACGAGCGGGGTCGTCGGATGCTTTTCGCGAAGGATTTCGACGAAACCGATCAGGTTGCTCGGAAACGTCCGCGCGTTCAGGCTGCCGCTGCCCTGAATATTGATCCCGGCGCAGATCGAGATGAAATCAGCGGGAAGGTCGCGGATCATCCGGGCAATGCCGGGGTCGAGATGGCACTGGCCGCCGTACCCGAGATTGAAGTGGTAGAGATCGTACGCCTGCGCAACGATCGCGGGCCAGGTTTGCGATGGGGAGGCCGCCTCCCCGCAATGGGTGATCGAACTGCCGTAGGTGATCCAGCGGAGCCGCTCGTCGGTCACGGTCGCAAAGGTCGCCCCGTCGTCAATTTCCAGCGAACGGAGGTCGAACTGCCCCCGCTGCGGGAGCCAAAGCTCAATCCGCTTTTCCCCTTCGGGCAGGTCGTTCCACTCCACCCGGTCGCGGCCGTCGAGGGTTGCCGTGTCGAGCACGCGGCCATCGACCATCAGGTCGAGCTTCGTGTTCCCCTCAAGCGGCACGAGGTTGACCGCGAGCGCACGGGTGTTGCTCTGGAACGCCAGGCGCACCCCCGCAGGCATGCCCGCGCGAAGGACCAGCGTTTCTTCAAAAAGCCCCTTTTTGTGAAACGGAATGCGCCAGGCGCGCGAAAAGTCTTCCGTCGTTTCAACAGTGATCGCCCCCAGCCAGGCAAGGCGGGAGTCGTTGTGGGAGATGAGAGTCATGGGTGATGGGAGATGGGTAAACCGACAGTTGCAGAAAACGATAAATCCCCGCCGCGCTCAAGAACAAGCTTGAAGAATGGGAGACTCTTCGTGTTGAGTGATGCCTTAAATGTCAGAATCCACCCTTTCGGCCAGTCCGGAGACCCTCTCGGAGAACGTTTCAGTCAAGCCCAAGCCCAAGTACCGGCGGATCATCCTCAAGGTGAGCGGCGAAGCGCTCAGGGAACCGGGGAGCGGCGACAACATCTCGCCGCAGATCGTGCAGGATATCGCCCAGCAGATCCGCGAGATCCACCAGTGCGGGGTGCAGGTCGCCGTGGTGATCGGCGGCGGCAACATCTGGCGGGGGCTTTCCGCCAGCCATCGCGGCATGGAACGGACCACTGCCGACCATATGGGAATGCTCGCCACCGTCATCAACGGCATGGCGCTTCAAAGCGGCCTCGAACAGGCGGGGGTCGTCACCCGCGTTCAGACAGCCATCCGGATGGACAACGTGGCCGAGCCGTTCATCCGCCGCCGGGCGATCCGCCACCTGGAGCGGGGGCGCGTCGTCATCTTTGTCGCCGGGACGGGGAGCCCTTTTTTCTCCACCGACACGACCGCCGCGCTCCGGGCGAGCGAAATCGGCGCTGAAGTGATCCTCAAAGCGACCAAAGTCGACGGGATCTACACCGCCGACCCGAAAAAAGACCCCACTGCCACCCGTTACGACCGGATCACCTATTCCGAAGCGCTCGCCAAACGCCTTGCGGTGATGGATTCCACCGCCTTTTCACTCTGCATGGACAACAAGGTGCCGATCGTCGTCTTCGACATGGCCGTTTCCAAAAATATCAAACGGGCTGTTTTCGGCGAACAGGTCGGCACGCTGGTTACCTCCGATTAAAATTTCACCTATGGACTCAGATACCATTCTTCTCGAAACCGAGGCCGCGATGGAAAAAGCGGTCGATTTCATGAAACAGGACTTCGCCGGAGTGCGCACCGGCAAGGCTTCACCCGGCCTGGTCGAAAATCTCGACGTCGAGGTCTACGGCAGCCATATGCGGCTCAAGCAACTGGCGCTGATCACCACGCCCGAAGCGCGCCTGCTCGTCATTCAGCCTTTCGACGCCACCACCGTCAAGGCGATCGAGAAGGGGATCAAGGAGTCGCGTCTCGGCATCATGCCCAACGTCGACGGAAAGATCCTGCGCCTGCGCATTCCCGAGTTGAGCGAGGAACGCCGCCGCGAACTCGTCAAGACCGTCAAGAGCATGGCGGAAGAGACGCGGGTGCGCGTTCGCGGGTTCCGTCGCGACGGGATCGACCAGCTCAAGAAACTCGAAAAAGCGGGGGAAATCTCCGAGGACAACCTCCATACGCTCGAAAAAGAGGTGCAGGGGTTGACCGACCGTTTCGTGAAAGCGATTGACGAGAACGTCACCGCCAAGGAGGCTGAAATCCTCAAAGTCTGATTTTTTTCTCCGTCCTTCCATCCGGCTCCATCATGAAACGCTTCCTCTCCCTCGGCCTCGCGGCCCTGTTTGCCACTCTTTGCGTCTCCCACGGAAACGTCGTCCGCCCGGCGCCCGACGTCGTGCTCGAAACCGGCAAATCGCTCAAGTCGCTGCGGGGGCAGCCGGTCGTGATCCTGGTGGCCCCGCATCCGCAGTCGCGCTCGTTTCGCAAGCAGGTCAAGCGCCTGGAGCGCGACTATCCCCGGTTCGCCGCACGCGGCACGGTCTTTGTAGCGGCCTTTACGGAGAACGCGGCGGGGTTGCGTTCCAACATTCCCTTTGTCGTCGCGCAGAACGGCGGGGCCGTCGCTGCCCACTACGGGGTCAATACGCCTTTCGCCCTTCTCGTCGTCGGCAAGGATGGCAACCTCGACCTCCAAACTTCCAAGGTCTCCGGCACCTGGCAGGTCCGCGACGCCATCCTGAACAACTACGCCGAGCAGGCCGGCCGGCGAAGGTAGGCGGATTTTCAGTGTTGGCGCGGGAGCGCCTTGGAGGGCGGACCTCCGCGTCCGCCGCGGGGTTTGAGGTCGCCGGGGGATCGCGGGTGTACCGAAGTCCAACGTCGCTGACGACGCGGAGGTCGACCCTCGAGCGTTGGCCGCCTACTCCGTTGCCCGGAAACGGAACTTCCGCCAACGGGCGCAGAGATCGTTGGCGGCTTCCGGCCAGGTCGGGAACTCGAATTCAAAACCGTTTTCCAGCAGCCGGCCCGGTGTCACCCGGCGGCTTTTAAGGATCAGTTCCGTCTCCGTCCGCAGGAAAAGAGCGCCGATCTCCAGCATCCACTCCGTCGCCGGCAACCCGGTGCGGGTTCCCCATGCCTCGCGCAACACGCGCATAAACTCCTCATTGGGAACGGGATGGGGCGCTGCGAGATTCACCGGTCCGGAAAACCCGTCGCGGTCGATCAGCCACTCCACCGCCCGCACGAAGTCGTCCTGATGAATCCACGAGACATATTGCCGTCCGTCGCCGTTTTTGCCGCCCAGCCCGCAACGGACGAGGTTGAGCAATACTTCGAAAACGCCGCCCGGCGTGGCGCTTAAAACCAGGCTCGTCCGGAGAATGACCGTGCGGGTCTCCGGCAGGGGACCGACCTCCTCCACCGCCGCTTCCCACGAGCGGGCGACCTCGTTGGTGAAACGCCACTTTTCCGGCAGGTCCGCGTCGTCGGCATCGAACTGCCCGGTCTTCTCGTCGTTGGGAGCATCGAACCGGTGGGCGTAGATCGTCGCCGTACCCGCCTGAAGCCAGAGCTGCGGCGGGCGCTGGCACGCCGCGATCGCTTCCCCGATCGCCCGGGTGGAATCGACGCGCGAGGCGAGAATCTCCCGGCGGTTCTCCGGCGTGTAGCGGCAGTTGACGCTCCGCCCCGCGAGATTGATCACCACGTCCGCCCCTTCCAGTTCCTCCACCCACGGGCCGGGGTTCCTCCCGTCCCACTCCACAACCCGACCGGCCCGCAACGGGTGGGGGCGGCGGCTTAAAATCACCACGTCGTCCCCGTTTTTGATGAAAGTCTGCGTCAGCAACGAGCCGATCTGTCCCGATCCACCTGCAATGATGATTTTCCTCATACGCTTTTTTTCACCGAGACGTGAACCTAACCGGCAATACCCAAAAACCAGCCGGAATGATGACAGAGCCTTTTTAGAGAAAAGAACGACCCGTGTCACACTGAAAAAGCGCCGGAAACAGGCGTCAGGCGGGAACCATCGCCTGGAGGGTTTCGCAGCAGCGGCGAAACCATGCGCGAAACGGAAGAAAAGTTTCTCCCCTCCGACTTTTTTTCTTTTTGGGGTGGGGAATCAACGGTATTTCAGGATTTCTCAAAAATAAGAAACCTCTGATGACGCACCCCGATCCCTCCCATCCCCTTCGCCACCTTTTCAGCACCCTTCCTTCGAAATCGCCCGGCCTGTTGCGCCGCTGGCTGCCCTCGATCTGCGCCTGCTCCCTTGCGTTGACGGTGAGCGCCTGGGGGGCGGTGGATGGAGGCAATGGCCAGAATGGAAACGGCACAACGGGAGGAGCAGGCGGGCCCGGAGGGGTTTCCGACAGTGGTACGGCGGGGAGTGGAGGAGCAGGCGGCGGGGACGATGAACGCGACGGCACTGGAACCGACGGCGGGGGGACTTACGGCGGAAAGGCCGGTCATATCATCGTCCCGGGTGCAGGGGGAAGCGGAGGGGGTGCGGGG
>Ga0182739_1001590_pt1 | contig 23280 bp, 16 predicted proteins | sample eDN5th30CBELigBY_FD_128873 | JGI IMG/M metagenome (GOLD analysis project Ga0182739, IMG submission 128873) | Enriched backyard soil microbial communities from Emeryville, California, USA - eDNA 5th pass 30_C BE-Lig BY (version 2) (version 2) | ecosystem: Environmental > Terrestrial > Soil >... | reverse complement strand
TGCGTTCTGAACTTCGTCAGCCTGCATCGACGAATCCTGGGGATTCGTCTGCTTCGGCTTCCTTGTCAGAACACAAATCGTCAGAACACAAATCGCTCGATCTCGCCTGACAAAGCACCTTTCGGGACAGACTCTAAAACGCACTAGTGCTTTGTCAATTTAAGAAATTCGGGTAGGTCTTCACACAAAGTTCGACAATGGAGGACGTTTCGCGATCACGTCCCCGAAATCCAAGCCCTGACAGGGCACGAGAGCGCATTCACCCCGTATTGTCCGGGTTCTGCCTCGCGGCATTCAGCGTTTCATCAATCAAAATACCTTTCCCGTGGGCACAGGCGAGAGCAACTTGCTCTAGTCCGGCAATGGTTCTGCGAGAAGTCGCGTGACGGCAATTCCAACTCGCTTCACAATTTGTGTAAACATCTGCCGGCCTTTGACAGTTGTAGCCAGATCGGCCCGGCCGGTTGCCCCATTCCTGGTCCGCTGGGACATGTCCCGGCAAATGAAGACCCCTTCGATCATGTCGTCCACGGGAATTCCATTGTCTTCCAGCACCGTCTGATCAACAAGATCTGGCCGCAGGAACAGCATCAGTGAAGTTTCCGCTTCGCAGGCATGTCCCACGGTTTTGTCATCCCCTTCCATCAGGGCGGCAATTTCTTCAGCAGCAATCGACCAGTAGGAATGTCCAGCCAGCAGGCAATCGGGATTCCGCAGGTGCAGATTGCGAAGCGCCGCCCGAAGTGGATCGATGTTACCTCCGTGCCCATTCAGAATGAAAATACGACGGTAGCCATCATCCAGGAGCGGTGCGAGCAACTCTTCAATCAATGTGAGGTAGGTTACCATTCCTGCGGTAAGGGTGGCCCCCAGACGCAGATGATGGGTACTGGCTCCCAGCCAAAGCGTCGGCAAGAGTAAAATCTGGTCCGGATTCGCTGACTCCACTCCCTCTGCAATGGAACGACACAAAATCGTATCCGTCCCGGTGGGACAGTGCGGACCATGTTGCTCACAAGCAGCAATGGGAAGCATGACCAGCGTCTGCTCACGATCGACAGTGCGCAATTGTGGCGCTCTCATCTCTTCAAAACGCATGGTTCACATCCGCGACGAGAGAAAGAAAATCGAACATCGTCATTCATAAAAAATACCGGCCCGTCCGGTGATCAAATGGGCCGGTTGCACACAGACGTTGAAAGCACGGGGCTCTTGCCTGTACCCGCGTCGAAAGGGTTTCACTTGATGAAAACTGAATACTGCGAGGCAAGTTCACGACAAGATTTACAAAAACGCTCTAGAGCTTCATCAATTTTAAAAAATCAAGTAGGGCTTAACGCAAAGTCCGACAACGGAGGACATTTCGCGATCACGGACGCCAAACCCAAACCCTGGCAGGGCTCTAGAATCCGATGCATTCGGCCATGCCCTGCAGATCTGCGCGGGTCTCCGAGATTTACTTCCCGGCCGGGGTTTTCAGGTACTGATCGTTGAGACGATCGCAGGACCAGAGCAGTCCCCGGGTGACCAGGTTGAGATAACGATCATCATCCACGGTTTCGTTGTTGTGGCCCAGTGTCGTGGAGAAGACCCGGGTTTTTTCCTGGTACTCATTCGTCCAGACCAGAATACTACCGGCATTCACTTCCTTGCCTTCCTTGTTCTTATAAATCTGATGACCGGAGGCCAGAGGAGTAGCGGTCTCCAACAACTTGCCGGTGGTGTTGTTATACAGTTCTTCCCGGATCGTGGTCCAATTTTGCATTCCTTTGGTAATGGGATTGGCAGGATCAAGGAAACGGATTTCGATTGGAATTTGTGGTCCGTGTCCGGTGGTTTGCAGCCCGGTGAATTCAAACCAGGGGGTGATGTTCGGAAAACCTTCGCTGCGATAGCAGTGCATTCCGCAGTGCAGGACAACGGCCGGCAATCCTCGTCGATGCGGCTCCAGAATGCGGTCGATGACCCCCAGTTCTTTCACGTCCGCTGAGCATTCATCGTGAATGACCACGTCATAGCCTTCGGCCCAGTTGGGATTTTCATAGACTGGATTCAGATGTTTTGTGGAAGTGTCCGGGTCATAGGCGATGGTCACTTCAACATGGGCCCGATCGGAAATTCCTTTGGAAAGCAGGTGCTGCTGAACTTTGTAATCGTGGCAACATCCTCCCAACACCAACAGTGCTTTCAGCGGTTTGACGGCCGGTTCCGCAGCGAACAGCGGTTGCATGGTAGAACCGGACCACGCAATTCCCATGGCCACCGACAGAAAGAGTATCCGAACTTGAGACTGCAGCAACATGTCATTTCCTTCTCAGGGTTGTGAATTGGTGTGTCTGCCTATGACGCACACTCGCAATTTTGTCCTGGAAAATCAACTTCACAGCCTCTTTCGTCAGTGCTTTCACTTTTTTAGATTTTGGTATTCCCAGGGGTTTTGCCCGGTCTTAGAGCATTTTTGTAAATCTTGTAGCGCACTTGCCTCGCGGCATTCGGCATTTCATCAAGTGAAACCTATTCGACGCGGGCACATGATAGACCAAACTGGTCTAGAGCGCATTCACGCCGTATCGTCCGCGTGCTGCCTCGCGATATTCAGCGTTTCATCGAATCAAAAATCCCTTTCTCGCGGGCACAGTCGAGAGCAACTTGCTCTATGAGAGGCGAAAGTCCTGTTCTTTCGTAAAGATGATTAGACAAACTGGGGTGATCGCGGTGGCTTGAGGGACTTTTTGCGGTGTTCGCATTTGTATTCATGCAGCGACTACACGCCCCCACTCGATTTTATTGCCGAACGATGTATCCGACTGCCGAAACCTATTTGTGGCATCGAGTTTCAATTCCAGCAGGTTGGTGAAGAGATTGCGTTTTGCGACGGCGCCAACGGCCATTGTCCTCTCGGTCTTTCCCGAGCAGGATTGAAGCTCCACGAGTCGGGCACATTTTCTAAATCCCCCGGACGCGGCAATCAGTTTTGAGGTACAGGCGTATGCGTCGTTCGCAACGATCCAACCATTCTTTTGGCCGGAACTTTCTGGCTCTGTTGGTGGCAGGGGGAGCACTGGGGCTCGCTCAACTCAATCTCGACACGTTCGGGATGACATCCGGGACAGGAAATCGCGCACTGGCAAAAATGGCGGGACCGCAATTCACTCCCCCGCCATCGGTCCGTTCTGACGCCAATCCGGCTGGAACGGAAACCAGGGATCACACGACGGCCCATCCACAACACGAAGATGATCCCGCAATTTTGTATGGAATCTGGGCTGTGAAGATGGCCTCCGCCTTGCTTGAAAAGGGGTGCGAGAATTTCGCCAAGATTCCTGACTACACCGCAAATATGCTCAAACAGGAACGCATCAACGGCGCACTGGGAGACTGCCAGGTGATCGACGTCAAGATTCGCCACGAGCCCTTCAGCGTTTATATGAAGTGGAATGAAGGAGATCGCGGGCGGCAGCTGATTTATGTCGACGGACAGAACGATGGAAATATGCTTGTCCAGCCAGGCGGCATTCGTGGCCGGTTGACAGGTGTCCTCACACTGGAGCCGACGGGGTCGCTGGCCATGTCTGATTCTCGATATTCCATCACAAAAGCGGGCTTGCTGGAACTGGCCCGTACCGTGTTGTCTTATCAAAAAGCGGATTTGCAGCGCGGCAAGGGGTTTACCTGTCAATTGTTCGATCATCAGAAGTTTGAAGACCGGGACTGCTATCTTTATTTAATCGAATATGAAGCAGCAGAGTTTAATGAGATGTATCGTAAGTCAATGATCTATGTGGACAAAGAACTCTCCTTGCCCATTTGTGTGAAGAACTATACCTGGGGGCGTGACGTCGATCCCGAGAAGATCGATGAAGAAACGCTCGTGGAATTTTATGCCTATACCGATCTTAAATTCTCCCAGGAACTTACCGCGGCAGACTTCGATAAAAGCAATTCCTCTTACCGAATGCGTGTGAAGTAGAACAAGTTGCTTCGGTTCGACACAAAAAAATCCCGCGAGAACTGGTCTCGCGGGATTTCGTTTTTTAGACTCTGTTCAACCTGCCTGGCTTACCAATTGTCGTTGCATTCAGCAACCGGGCTATCGCAAGCAATCTGGTTGCAGGCAGCATCGCACTGATCGCGATGATCACCGAAGGAAGAACCGCGAGTGACAGACTTGGTGCTTCCGTTGCCCTTGTAAGCATGGAAGCCGGTGTAGTAGAAGGACTGGTTCAAAGATCCGATGGCGTGAGCCACGTCGTTGAGTTCTTCGACCACAGCGTACTGAACCTGGCTCAGGCCGACGATCAGGCCCAGAACGAGGATGGTCGCAATCAGGACCAGTTCGGCGGAGACAATGAAACCAGCTTCATCATTGAGGAGTTGACGCAACATTGTGTAATTTCCCTTGAAATCTGTGTGATGGTGTTATGGATGAGTACAGTTTCTCCCCCAGGGCTGATCCTCCTGGATGAGAAGAGAACGCCTTCACGCCGACCCGTGAAGTACGTGGGCACCACGACAAGGGTCAGCCTGCCGTACACCCTGTGAAGAGCACGACCACAATTGCACTCAACTTGCGGTCTGCTTCACCTCCACGAAGCACACCTGTGGCCAATGGGCTGGTGTCGCTTCGCTGATCCACAACCGATTCATCCGATTGCAGATGTGAAGAAGGAAAAGCATGGAGCATGCCGTTTCACCACGCACACCGCCGCGATGATGCACAAATGCAACACGCGTTTGCGCCGGGAACACACAAAAAGCCTGTCAAAATCGGGCACAAAATGCTGTTGCAGAAATTCAACAGCCCATCAGAAATGTTGCCCGGACGCCACCTGTCAGCGGCATCGGCGCCAAGATGCCTGAACAATCTGAATGAAACACTGTTTCAAAGATCGCTCAGTTGTCCCACGTCTGCCCTGCACATCTGCCCCGTTGGAGAAGGAATGGAAAGGGGAAAGGGAAAGCAGGTGATGCTGGGCTTTTCCCTATTCTTTTTCCTCGTTCCCTCAAAAACAAACATAACGGTGATACCGACTCCTGTGGTTCGACTCATGTGATCCGGTTCTTGCAATCCGGTCGTCTGTCATGACTGTAACGATTGCAACAATCATGCCGGTGGCGTCAACTTCAGGTCGCCTCGCCACAAGAAGAGAATCCCATAGATCAAGCCTGCCAGCGTGACCGGAATCCATTGAGAGAACTGGTAATAGACGGAAGCTGCCAGAACACTTTCCTGGTCCAACGTGAAGAACTGCATCACGCTCATGAAAATGAGTTGCATGACCCCGATGTAGCCGGGCGAGCTGGGAATGGCCACACCAAACGCAATCGCCCCCATTAACACCATCCCAATGGAAAGGGAATGCGGCAAACCGAAACTCCACAAGGCCAACAATGCCAGCAACCCATTCAGCCCCCATTTCACCAGCGAAATGACCAGCATCAACATCACCAGCCGAGGGGCCTTTAACGAGGCCAGGCCTTGTGCTCCTTCTTCCAGAATCGTACAGATCTTCCTAGTCACAAGAGCCGGAAGAAAAGGAATTTTATCCAGCACTCGCTCGACAAAAGTGACGAATGGTTTTGTCCAGATGACATAGACCAGACACGAGACGACGACTGCTGCTGCAACCACGGAGAAGATGAAGGCTCCCTGTTGTACACGCGGGTCCAGTCCCTGGACGAACAGCAGTCCAATTGACAGGTAAAATACAATGGCCATGCCATCCATAATGCGTTCCAGGATGACGCTGGAGAGGGCCACGGTCAGCGGCAGGCGTTGTTGTTTTGCAAAGGCATGGCATCGTAACAGTTCACCAATCCGTAGCGGCAACAGATTATTGAATCCGAAACCAATCATGATTGGGCCCAGCAAATCTCGCAACGGGTGGAAGTGTCCCACCGAAGAAAGCAGTAATTTCCATCGAAGTGCTTTCAACCAGTAAAAGGCAAACAGCAACAACCAGATGACAGGCAGAGAGGCATATCTGGCCTCCCGAAAAGCGGTGACGATCTTGTCCCAGGCATCCGGCGCTCCAAACAGATCTCGAACTGCAAACCAGAGGCTGCCAATGGAAATCAGCAGCCCGATAAAGATCTTCAGCCAGTTTTTCGCACTGAAGCGTTTCTGTTCGAGTGGATTGACAGCGGCATCTGCAGTCATAAAGTGCCCATCGAGAGGCGAGGAGGCGAGTGCTTCGTCTACTCTAAAATTTGGGGTAGGCCTTAACGCAAAGTCCGACAACGGAGGACGTTTCGCGATCACGCATCCCAAATCCAAGCCCTGACAGGAATCCAAGTCCTGACAGGGCACGAGTGCAAGTTGCTCTCACAAGTTGCTCTCAACGGTCTGGCAAATCGTGATGCGGCCCATACCGGGATGGACCCGCCATCCGACCGCTGATCTCTGAATCCTCTATTCGCCATTCTCAGGCTTCTGCGAGTTCTAAAACGGCTTTCCATTCTTCGGGTGTCACCGGTTGAATGGAAAGCCGTGATCCTTTTTTCAGCACCATCATCTCCGCCAGTTCGGGAGACTGTTTCAGTTCATCTCGAGTGACCGGTCTGGGAAATTTTTTAAGTAGTTGAATATCGACCATAAACCAGGTCGGTTCTTCCGGTCGGCTTTTCGGATCATAATGCTTTTCATTTTTGTCGAATGCCGTATGGTCCGGATACCCTTTTCGAACCACTTCGCAAATTCCCGCGATTTCCAGCGGGTCACAGTTGCTGTGATAAAAGAAAACTTTGTCCCCCACTTGCACGTCATCTCGCAACATATTACGCGCCTGATAGTTCCGTACGCCATCCCAGAATGTTGTCCGGTTCTTTTCGCGGCTGAGATCATCGATGGAGTAGCAGTCGGCTTCGGACTTAAAAAGCCAGTATTTGCGTGAGGAGCTTGCAGAAGTTTTGGTCATGGTCCTTATGGGGCGGGAGGATCCTGATGGAATGGGACAACCTCCTATGCTGACTGATTCTGATGGAGGACGGGGCACTCATCTGATGAAGTAATATATGTCACGATGGAGAATGCGTCGAGAGGCAGCCCCTGTTGGTCAGGCTTTTGCCAAGACAAACCGGGTCAGACTCCAGTGGAAGGGCGCCCAGATAAAGCCCAGCTAGTGCCCTGTCAGGGCTTGGATTTCGAGGACGTGATCGCGAAACGTCCTCCGTTGTCGGACTTTGTGTTAAGTCCTACCCGAATTTTTAAAATTGACGAAGCACTAGAGACTCGTATCAATTCACGCTTTTCCCGGTTTGTGGCTCGACAGGGGGCTTCGTTCTCTGGTGTTGAATCAAAAATGCGAAAGCCCTGTCTCTTGGTGACGTTCGTGGATTCTCAACCATGAGTTGGATGCAATCTTCGTCGGATTCATCATTTAAGAAATTTTGAAAAGAGCGGAGAGGACCGGGCCGGGACGATCTTGTCTCATCCAATCGGATCACCTATCCTCGCCGGTGCAGGTTTCATTACCGAACCTGTTGACGGGGTGGAGACTGGTCGAAAAAAGCCGAATTGATTCGCCCCGCATCATGACGGAAATGGATATTTCGAAGGAGCGAAGCTGTGCCTTTTCGCAGCAGCAGGATCTCGGCGGTTGCTTGTGCCGCTATTTTTTGTCTGGGACAAGTTTCATTCACTCTGGGAGCAGACGATCCGGCCCCAGCAGATTCTGTCCCCGCAGCCCGCGTCGTGGCGGGTTTGGGAAGCGCCCAGAAAGTGTTGGATTCCCTGGAGTATATCGTCTCCAAACTGGCCAATAAGACCAAGTCCTGGCAAGACAATATTTTTCCGAACCTGGACATCTTTCTGATTGGTGTTTCGACAGACCAGCCAATTCGTTTTGACCTGGTGTTCGATCCAGTCAATGGATATCTGACACAGGCAATCATCCCAACGGCAAATCTAAAGGATTTTCGGCTGGACAATCTTGATCCCATTGGGATTGAGACGAATCAGGACCGAAAAGACAAGAACCTTTATCAGTGTCAAGGAACGGTCTATACAGGCTGGATGCGCTATTTGCCCAAGCCCACCCCCTACTCCATATTCTTTAGCCAGAAAGAAGCCATTCCAGCCAGTATGCCCCATCCGGAAACACTGCACAAGCCATTGGCAGAGAAGGACTACATGGGCTTTTTGTATATGGCGAACCCGGCCACCGGAATTGAACGTCGGCAGGCTTCTTTTGATGCCTATCGCAAGACTGCGGATGAGAGTTTTAAAAAACTGAGCACCGAATCCCGGGAACAGTATGAATTCCGCAAAGCCCTGCGGGATGAAAACATGGCGATTTTCAAACAGTGGATTTCGGAAATCGCACATGGAGAATTTGGTGCCCAGATCGATCAGTCAACGGGGACTTTTCCCACGACATTGACAATCGCAGCTCTGCCCAAGACGCCCCTGGCCCGTGACCTGAAAACACTGCGGGAACATGGCAGTCAGTTCGCGAGTGTCAGCCCTTCAGAAAACAATATCCTGACAGCACGTATTAACATGCCGCTGAATGCCGAACGCATTCCTGGCTTCAAAAAGATCTACGAGCTGGCCCGTCCGGTCGTTAAAGAGCGTCTGGCAAAGAGCAGCAAGACGACAGCAGAAGAAAAAGCCGCCCTCAACGAAATTGCGTCCATACTTCTGGACGTGCTGACGGAAAATCTGGATTCGCAAAAAACGCTGGATGCCATCCTGGACGTCCGGCCCATCAATGGCAAACACACCATCTTGATGGCCGTTTCCGCTTCTGGGCAAGCTCAGATCAATGAATTGATTCAAAAAATTCCAGCTGCCCAAGCAGGCTGGAATGTGACGATGAATGCTGAAAAAGTAGGGGAAACAGATCTTCACAAACTGACCTTTGGCGAGCATCCTCCCAAGTCCTTGACCGATTTTTATGGAGACTCGAATACAGCCTGGCTTGGAGTCAGTTCCAAAAATGTCTGGCTGGCGGGAGGTGAAGGAGCACTCGATCTGCTCAAAACAGAGATTGCCAAAGTGGAGGCCGCCACTCCCGGACCGGGAGATGGAACTCTAGTGGTCGCTGAAATGAACGTATTGCCTGTAATCCAAAGCTTCGATGCCATGAGGAACGATCCCGAACTGGAAATCCTCAGGCAGATCAACATCAAGGGAGTTCGCCAGGAGCGAATGAAAGAAAGCAATGGGGCCGCCGCAGGGAAAGAAAACCAGAAACCCGGACAGCGGGCCACCGGAAATCTCGCAAACTTTGTCTGGATTCCGACTGCCATTGCCAATTTGCAGGGGCAACCAGATCGGATGGTGCTTTCTTTGAAGCTGGATGAAAACGACAATCTCGTGGGCGGCTCAAACGCCCAGGTTGGTGTGCTCAAGGCCATTGGGGCTCTTCTCGCCAAATTCGCGGACGAGAACCTGCAGTAACTTTGCCTGCGGTGCTTTGTCAATTTTTGAGATCAAAGCCGATCGTCCTCACTGGTGTCTCAAATGCAAAAATCCTGCATGGAAACATTTTCCATGCAGGATTTTATTTTCTTCAACCCGCCTCAAATTCCGTGAGAGCACACTCCAGAGCGTATCCTTTCCAAATCGATCGCGGGTCGCCCCGGTTGCAGAAAGGATTCCACAATTCGCCATCCTGCCAGACGGCAATCAGCGAAATGATGGATCGGCCCCGATGAGGGCAATTTGTTCTTGCCCAAGGTGCTTTCATCGCGCGTTGCGGCCAGAACAACTTCTTCTCTCGTTGCTAGACCAGTTTGGTCTATCATGTGCCCGCGTCGACGAGGTTTCACTTGATGAAAGACTGAATGCCGCGAGGCAAGTCCGCCACAAGATTGACTAAAACGCTCTAGTGCCCTGTCAGGGCTTGGATTTGGGGTGCGTGATCGCGAAACGTCCTCCGTTGTCGGACTTTGCGTGAAGACCGCCCTCAAATTTTAGAGTAGACAAAGCACTGGGATCTGGTGAATTACCGGTGCGTTTCGAAGAGCTCATCAAACAGCAGCTTCATATTTGCCCAGGAACGGCGATCCGCTTCCGCGTTGTAAGCAATGTTATCAATGCCATATTCCCCAGCTTTGGGATTGGTGAAGCTGTGTCGGGCACCCCCGAAGATCAGAATGGAATATTTCGCTTTGGCCGCTTCCATGCCAAAGGCAAAGGCGTCGATCTGGGCGGCTGGAATTGAGGTGTCCGCTCCTCCGGTACAAATCAAAACTTGTGGTTTGATGGTCGCGCCTGCGTCCGGTGGGACCAGTGCTCCATGAAAGCTGACGACCGCTTTCACCGGTGCTCCCGCATAGGCCAGTTGCACCGCCGTCGATCCACCAAAACAGTATCCAATGGCGGCCAGTTGGTCCGGGTTCACGCCAGGTTGCTGCTTGAGAACATTCAGACCAGCCAGGGCTCGATCTCGCCATTTTTGCGTATTGGAACGTGCTCCGCTGGCCCATTCTTTCGCTTGAGCCGGTTCTGTGGTCGCTTTCCCTTCACCATACATATCCAGCGCGAAAGCAACATACCCCATCCTGGCGAGTTCTTCCGCACGGCCCCGGGCGAAGTCATTCAGTCCCCACCACTCATGGACCACCAGCACACCTGGACGCTGACCAGTGCCAGCATCATCCCAGGCCAGAAAACCTTTCAATGTGGTTCCATCATGCTCATAGGTCACGGACTTACTTTTGACTTCAGCTTGAACAAGTCCTCCGGTTCCAGCAAAAATCAACCCGGCACACAGGGCTCGAACAAGGGATCGCCTGAAACTTCGCATCGTGTCACTCCTGAAGAAATCGATGTGGGTCGCGCTTCTGGATTTGAAGCGAGAGAGTTCACAATCAGTTTGAGAGCCTACCAGTGATCCAGACCGCGTCAACCCGCAGAGGTCCTCTGAGAGTCTATCCGGCAAGCAATTCTCTTCCGGGCTGTGCAGGTCGCAATGCGGCTGAGGAAGGATCGCACCCGAAATCGCGAAGCAGTCGCCTGTTAGATCAGTTTGGTCTCTCCTGTCCCCGCGTCGAAAAGGTTTCACTTGATGAAAAACGGAATGCTGCGAGGCGAGGCCAGATCGTGCGAGGGCATGCCTTGTCGCTGAGGACCGTATCTTTCATCAAAAATCGCTGGAGACCAATTTGTGATCTGAGCTATACTCATGCTGTACTTCGAAGTCTGATGCAGGGGAGACCAGAGAAAAAAGGAGAGAAAATAGAGAAGAGATGAGTCTTGGACTTTTTCATTTTCCCTGTCTTCTCTTTTCTTCCTATCCTTTGCGTCACATTGAACCAGCATCCAAACTTGGAACGACTGCCATTGCACGTGATCTTGCTGGCAATTCAGCGGGGCTGCATTCTTTAGAGGTTTGATCCGGTTTGTGATACGGTGAAAGACCCGGGGCTGGGGGAGAGCAAGGTGTTCTCGCCTGGGGTCGCGATGGACGTCTTTGAATTGAGGAACTACTGCCCTGCCAGGACTTGGATTTGGGGGACGTCATCGCGAAACATCCTCCGTTGTCGGACTTTGCGTTTAGACCAACCCCCAATTTTTAGAGTCGACAATGAACTACTGAATACCGCGAGATGGAAACCGGACCATACGGGCTGGATGTGCTCCCGTTTGAGGATTCGGCGTTGCCATTTGGGGATTCACGAACATGGATGTTCAGAAGCGAGAAAGGAATCTCAATTGATGTTGCACCGTTCACATGGGTCTGTGCTCTGCCCGTTCGACTTTACGCAGGCGATGGTCCGGCTGTGTCATGATATCACCGAGCGTCATGAAGCCTTTGCCCATATCGACATCTCCAAGGTGGCGGTTTGCTTTACTCAGACTCGATCAAAAGTGTTACATGGTCTGCAGGCAAAATTGACCCCCATGCGTTTTGAGCGGGGATCGTTGACCTGTTTTCGGCGCGGACGATCCTGGACTGTGCAACGGCTTTATGTGGGGAAGCAGGAAATGTCTTATATCCTGACGTTCTATCTGCCGCGGTTTCTGGATCAGAGTTTTTCAGAAAAATTCATTACGATCCTGCACGAGCTGTATCACATCAGCCCGCATTTTGATGGAGATATTCGCAGATTCTCGGGGCGATGCCACGTTCATTCCAAAAGCCAACAGGATTATGATGACCAGATGGAGATCTATGCTCGCGAATATCTCTCCTGTCAGCCTCCTGCCGAATTGTATTCTTTCCTGGAACTGAACTTCCAGCAGATCCTGAAACAATATGGAGGCGTGATTGGCCTGCAGGTGCCGATTCCCAAATTGATTCTTCTTGAACAGGCAAAATCTGCCTGAGTGCCGATCGACTGGTGAATTGTGCGGGACAAATTTTAGGTTACTGGTTTAGACGAAGCACTCGGTTGTTTTTCAACAGCCTGATAGGTTTTCAGTGGGAAGTATTTTCTTCATTCAAAAATCTGACGCAGCAAGACGCGTCAGTATCGCGGAATCTCTCTGATTCTTTCCGGGACATTTCTCTCGATTTATTATCGGAAAGGAATGCCAGATTTTTGCCGATACAAGTCATGAGAAATGATGGCTTCGTCAGTTGCTGGTCTCACGCTGAGCGTCCTTTTTTCTGCTGCCACCAGCAATTTTCCGGAAGCATTCCAACTTGAGTGAACCTGGAAATCGGTCTGAAATTCTCCCAGCTGCCCCATGCGTGGGAGAATAACCGGAATTCCTGAAAAACGATCGTCCTGTCACTCCAGGAATCCGATGTTCAAAATATGTTTAAAACCACTGCAGCAGGGAACGCTTAACGTGTTCACCCAAGGACTGGGGCGTCTTTTTGTGTTTCGCGCCGACCTGGTCGGGATCATTGCAACAGATGAACGTGTTTCATTTTCATACTGCTTGATTTTCCGTGCATGACAGGCGCGAAAATGTCCTGGTGGGCCTTAGGGCCGCATTTTGCCCCATTCTGGTCATCATATGTCTATTACTCGACTCGCCCGATTCTCCTATTTTTCTCACCATGTGACGAATCGACCTCTCCCTCTGACAAGAAATCTGGTAATGCGAAGCTACCGCGCTGCGATTTGCGTTTTGGCATTTTCCGTGCTCGCGCCAGCATACGCGGCAGATCCCGTCAGGGCTCCAGGAGTTCAAAATCCTGTCGATCCCATCATCCCGCTGGTGGATCGGGCTATCACAGTGACCCGGCAACGTAACCTGGATTTTAAAGTCCATACGCCCTGGCAGATTTTGCATGGCCTGCTGGCGTTAAGGAATGACTATACGGTCAAAAATGGCTCGGAATTTGTGAATGCTCTGGATTACATTTCGACGACCGCAAAATTCAAAAACGAACGCTGGTTCGAGCGGACGGCGGTTGGAGCCAAGGCTCATCCCTATAATGGAACACCATACGATTTTGAAGGGCACGTCAATCAGACGCTCTCCATCATGGCGATGTGTGATCTGCCGCTGACACATGAATTCACTTTGAAAGATGGCAGCAAAGCGACCATGGCAGACATGGTACGGCATGCTCAATGGGCCGTCACCACAAAAGAAGAAACCACCTGGACGTTGTGGTTTCTCACGCACTATGTGGACCAGGACGCCCAATGGAAAAACTTTGAAGGGGAACAGTGGAGTATGGAACGGCTGGTGAAAGTCCAGAATGCCGCATCCACATACAATGCTCCCTGCGGCGGTTGTCATAGCCTGTTCGCCCTGGCGTATGCCCGTAATGCCTATATGCAGAAACACGGAAAACTACAAGGGGCCTGGCTCGAAGCGGATCAGAAGCTCCAGCAATATATCACCGCAGCACAGTCCATGATGAATCGAGATGGCTCTTTCGCAACGCAATATTTCAAGGCACGTGGATTTAGCTATGACTTCAACGAACGGATTGCTTCGTCTGGACATATGATCGAATGGCTGATGCTGGCGTTGCCGCGTAAACGCCTGGATGAAGCCTGGCTGAGACAGGGCGTTCAAACTTTAGCGAATGACTTGATTCGAAATGCTTCACAACCCGCTGACTGCGGTCCGCTCTATCACTCGTTGCATGCCCTGATTTTGTACAAACAGCGAGTCGACATTTCGCCTGCTCCCAGCATCCCGTCCGAACTGGCTGCCAAGGAAACGGTGAACGCGGGACCATTGACCTCGTCCATTCCAGATGGCGAATCCATGCCCCTGACCGCCCAGCAGATGCGGGAAATTCACAAAACTCCGGTTCTGGAATCTCCCAAACCTGCCACAACAGTCGCTGCAGACCCCAAAACCGTGACCCCCGGAACCGTGGTTTCAATAGAAACTCCACAAGCTTCGCAGAAGAATTCGAACGAGGATCCGGCAGAGACTTCAAAGTCCGTGAACGACGGAGACAGTACAGCCGCTTTGAAACCTGCACCAATAACATCTGCTCCCGCGCTTCTGGCCCCCGTCACCGAGGGAAGCTCCAACTTGCAACCCGCCCCGACCACCGCAATGCCGGCCGCTGCGGATGAGGCAAGCAAAAAAATGGATGAGGCCGATAAAAAAATGACCAAATCGGAAGGTGAGAAAATCGAGGAGGCCACCACCGAATCAGCCACCACCGACACCGCCGCGTCCGTCAAGACCACTGAACCGGTTCAACAACTGGCTCCAATTGAAGGTGGCATGCCCATCCTCAAGAAAGGACAGGGTGGAAACGCTGCAGGGGATCCCTCAAAAAAACTCGTCGACAGGAACGACGTGATCAACGCCACGAAAACCGGAACCGTTGAGAATGCAGCAACGGGCAGCACAGCCACAACGTCGTCGGAAAAATCCGCAACGACAACTCCGGAGCAAACATCTAAGAAGTGAGCCTGCAAGCGAAAATCTCAGTTGCCCGGACTTCCAGGGAACTGTGCGAGAGTCTGCCCGGAATGGTGCTTTGTCAGGCGGGATCGAGCGGTGTGTGTGCTGACAAGGAAGTCACAGCAGGCGAATTCTCGGGATTCGTCGATGCGAACTGACGTCAATGCAGGCTGACGAAGTTCAGAACGCAATAGAGCCGATCGCAACCCAAATTGACTTTCCTGGACAGGTTCCTAGGGCGTTTTAGTCAATCTTGTGGCGAACTTGCTCGCGGCGTTCAGTCTTTCATCAGGTGAAACCCTTTCGACGCGGGCACATGAGAGACCAAACTGGTCTGAAAAAGTGCGAATGTCGAACTTTGATGCAATCTTGCCGCGTCAAAAATCTCGAAATTTGAGACTTCTGAGTGATGGGATGATGGCCCCCGGACTCCCGTGCTTTGGCGGAAGTCGCCTTCTTTCTCTGGGTGAGTCCCTTTTCAGCTGGCACCCTGTCGCATGGAATCGTGAATTTTTTTCAGCGTGTGCGCCTGCTTGGTGCCATGGCAAGGGATAGGGGCCATACGTTTTCATTCAACAACAGGTAGTGGGGAATGCGTCTCGGCAAGTGGCGGATGTGTCGTCTGGGAGGAATAAAGTTTTCGTGAAATCCCGCAAAATCTGTGTAACCCGATTGACCCTGCTAATCGGCAGGGTAATATCTCGCTCCGTGGGAAACACGCCCACAATTGCTCTTTGAAAACATTTGCAAGTGGGAACTCAACCCAATAGACTGAAGTTCGCTTTTGCGAACTCTTTCTCCAATCCAAAACGCAGCAGTCGGTCAGCTTCCGAAACCGGAAGCCTTTTGAGAAATGGATCTCAAGCGACAACTGTTGCGGGTCATGACTATGCCCGACATTCCTCAATCATTTCTGACTGGAGAATACCGGCGGGCATTGGATGATCGATTTCGACTGACTCTCCCCACGGAATTTGCTACCGGGGTGACAGACGACGCTGGTGAGACCATCCTGGCGAAGGAACGTTATGGATGTCTCAGCCTGTGGAAAGCAGGCGACTGGCGGCAGCGGATGAACGACGGAGTGTCGTTGATTCGCGAAAAGATCCGCGCCGGACGTATGGAACAGAGATGGACCGACGTCCAACGGCTCGGCCGGCTTCTTTCAACCCGCTCTGTCGATGTGAGTCTCGCCAACCGTGCACGCCTTTTGATTCCCGAGGGATTCCGGGAATTTCTGGGAGTGGAAAAAGGGGGCGATGTCATGGTGATTGGCGCCGTGATCTGTGTCGAAATCTGGCAACCTCAAGCCTGGATGGATCAGCTGCGAAACGACATGCCAGAGTTCGGAGAACTCTTCAGGCAATTGTCGAGCTAAGACCAGTCTGGTCTATCATGTGCCCGCGTCGAAGAGGTTTCACTTGATGAAAGACTGAATGCCGCGAGGCAAGTCCGCCACAAGATTTACAAAAACGCACTAGTGCCCTGTCAGGGCCATGTTTTGGGATACGTGATCGCGAAGCGTCCTCCGTCGTTGGACTTTGCGTTAAGTCTTACCCGAATTTTTTAAATAGACAAAGCACTCGAGCAGCTTGCTCTCGCCGGGGGAACTTGCATTCAGGTTGATTTCCCATTTGTCGGGTTCGATGAACGCATGCCCGGCGGCTGCAGAGAAAGCTCACTCAACACTCCCGAGCCCCACACTCGGTGACAGGAATGGAATCAGGCACGGATGCCACTTTCTCAGACTTCCGCCGGGCATGTTCTTTCACTGAGTAACATGTTCTTTCATTAAGTAAAACGTACAATGTCAGCAGAAACAGAATTCTCAAAGCAGTCGGGAATGGTCAATGTGTGGCATTGTCGGGTATCTCGGTACATCTCAGGCTGTCCCGCAACTCATTCAGGGACTCCAGCACCTGGAGTATCGTGGCTATGATTCTGCCGGACTGGCCATCTGGGACAATTTCCAATTGAACATTCGGCGTTGCGTGGGACAGGTGGCTGTTCTGGCAGAATCTGTCGAGGCCGAGCCGCTGCCGGGAACTCTTGGCATTGCTCACACACGTTGGGCGACTCACGGAAAACCCTCCGTGGCCAATGCTCATCCACAATCGGACTCAGCCCGGAAAATTGCACTGGTTCATAACGGGGTGATCGAAAATCAGGCAGCCATTCGAACTCTGCTGATCAGCCAGGGCGTTGAATTCCACAGTGAGACAGACACGGAAGTTCTCGCGCAGTTGATCGGCATGTATTACTCCCAGTGCGGCCACTTTGAGGGCAGTGTCCGTGAAGCTCTCAAGATGGTGGATGGTGCGTATGGAATTGCCGTGCTGTGTGTTGATGCTCCTCGGACCATGATTATCGCCCGTAATGGGAGTCCGCTCATTGCCGGCATCATGCGGGTGGGGGAATATCTGGTGGCTTCAGATGCGGCTGCGCTGGCGGGGCATGCTTCTGAAGCCGTCTTTCTGAAAGATGGGGAACTCGGAGTCCTCACGGATGGTGGACTTCAGCTTTCCACCATTGACGCCCAGCCGGTGGAAATGACTTTTGAGCCCATTGAGCAAAAGCTCGAACAGATCGATTTAGGGCTCTTTCAGCATTACATGCACAAAGAGATTCACGAGCAACCGGACAGCCTGCGGATGTCACTGACGGGTCGCATCGATCCCGGGAAGGCCCGCATCACTTTAGGCGGGCTCAGTGCCTTGGAGCGGCAACTCAGCCAGGTGAAGCGAGTCTTGCTGTTTGGGTGTGGCAGCGCCTGGCACGCCGGATTGATTGGTGAATTCCTGATCGAAGAACTGGCCGGTCTGCCGACAGAAGTTCAATATTCCAGCGAATTGCGATACCGCAATCCGCTGATCGAAGAGGGAACGCTGGCCATTGCGATTTCCCAGTCCGGTGAGACTGCCGATACACTGGCTGCATTGCAGGAAGTGCGCTTACGAGGCGCCACTGTGCTGGGTGTCGTCAACAATGTCGGTTCGTCCATTGCCCGCGCAACAGATGGCGGGGTCTATCTGCATGTCGGTCCGGAAATCGGGGTTGCCAGTACGAAAGCCTTTCTGGGGCAAGTCACGGTCTTAGCAATGATCGCTGCCTATTTAGGACGGCGCAAACATCTTTCCCATGAAACGCTGGAAACATTTCTGACCGCACTGCAGGCTGTTCCAGCATCCATTTCGAAGATCCTGGAGCAGGAAGATCAGATCCGAAGTATTGCGGAACGTTTTGCGGGTCGGCAGAACTGGCTTTATCTGGGACGTGGAATCAACTATCCAACAGCCTTGGAAGGGGCACTCAAACTGAAAGAAGTGAGCTATCTGCATGCGGAAGGACTGCCGGCTGCGGAGATGAAACACGGTCCCATCGCCATGATCGACGAAGGGATGCCGGTCGTGGTCGTCGCCACTCAGGATGTGACCTATCAGAAAATTCTCTCCAATATCGAGGAAGTTCGCAGCCGCGGCGGAGAAGTCATTGCGGTGGTAAATCAGTGTGATCCGCAACTGGCCCGATTGGCAAGCGAGATCATCCACGTTCCCGCGACGTTGCCGTTACTTTCTCCACTCCTGTCCAGCGTTCCGCTGCAGTTACTGGCTTATCATGCGGCCCTGGTTCGCGGTCTGAATGTCGACAAACCGCGAAATCTGGCGAAGAGCGTGACAGTGGAATAATGTGGCGGTGAGGAATGACGTGGCAGCAAGAGGAATCATTATGCTCGAGTGTTGACAAATTCCTTATATCCGGTTTGCTCAAAATCTTTCAGAACGGATTCGAGTCGTCCTTTTACTTCGCGAACCCGTTCCGGATCGCGAATTTTGTTCTGGTCTGCCTCCATGACATAGAATACGTCCAGCACCTGATCGAAGTGGGTGGCGATTTTGGCCATATCGATCGACAGATTCAGTTCAAACAGTGTGCGTGTGACAATATATAACAGCCCCGTCCGGTCGTGAGCGAAGACATCAATAATCGTCCGGTTCTCCGAAGACTCATTATCAATCTGCACACGCTGCGGAAGATTTGAAACCGCCCGAGGAACACGGTTGCTGCCGAATCGTTGTTTCTTCTTGAATAATGATTCCACCCGCACCTTGGATTGCAGCACATCTCGAAATGTCTCGGCAATTTCACGAAAACGGCTTGGGGGAGGCTGCGAGCTGAAATCCGGATCTGTCACCCAGTAGCTATCCACAACCACTCCCTCGGCAGTGGTGTTAATGTCGGCGGAAAGAATCTCCATATGATGGGCGGCCAGCACGCCGCACATTTTATGAAAGCAACCCGTAATGGCCAGGGGGTTTTTCGTGATGATCCGGTATTCCGTCGTCCGGGTTTCTTCTGACCAACTGGAGAGCACTTCAATTGCCGTGGGTGAAAGTGTTTCGATCACTCGCAAGTCGTCAGCGATACGGTCCGGAGGAGTGGTCGTTAAATAATAGGCAGAAAATCCATCCAATTGGGCTTCCACCCAATCCGAAGTGACCTGAGAAGATTGTTCTGCTTTAAGAATGTCGTAGACGGTTTCTTTAATAATGCGAATACGTTCTGCTTCATGAAACGAATAGCGTTTCCCGCTGAGCATCACAAGACAACGATCAAACAACTCTTCCAGCAGACTTGCTTTCCACTGGGTCCACGTACCTGGTCCCACGGCGGTGACGTCTGCCGCTGTCAGGACATAGAGCATGCGTAATGTTTCCGGAGAACCAATCTCCTGGCTGAAGCTCAGGACCAGGGATTCATCGGTGATATCTCTTCGCCAGGCCAGGTCGGCCATTTCCAGGTGCTTGCGGACCAGCAATGCCAGTTGTTCGATTTGATTTTCCGGAAGAAACAAACGGCGTCCGAGGCGCAGTGCGATTTCTTCACCCACCAGGCAATGGTCGCGTTTGAACCCTTTGCCGATGTCGTGAAGCAGAACGGCCAGATGCAGCAGATTTTTGTGACGAATCTGGCGATAGGATTCGCCCACGGGACCTTCGTCGTCGTCAAAAGAAACTGCCACCTCCACCGCGCGTAACGTGTGTTCATCCACCGTGAAGTGATGGTACTGATTGAATTGCAGGAGGTTGCGGACGTGTGTGATATCCGGGATGACGACATCCAGAAGTCCGGTGTTGAACATGCTGCGCAGAATGAAGGGGAGGGCTGCCGTATCACAAAAGAGATCCATGAACAGTCGTGCCCCCTCTTCGGACAGGTCTTTGTTCAGGTGGGGAACCGCCTGCTTCATGGCCTCCGTGACTTTGGGGGCCAGCGGGATTCCGTACAGGGCCGCTGACTTATACGCCCGCAGCATCGATTCCACATTTTCACACACCTGGGGCAGATGTCGATCGGCAACGGTAATCTGGTTTCCCCCCACATACAAAATTCCTTCCGCACGATGACCGATCATCAGATCGCGGGCACGTTCCACAATCGATTGAGATCGTTGCAGCAACGCAAAACGATGTGCAATGGCCGCGAGTGCGGAGCTGTGGCGAAAATATTCCTGCATGAACCGTTCGACCGGCCGCTGCTCTGCCGTTTCCTGGAATCCTCTCTGATGTGCGATTCTTAATTGTTCATCGCGAGTTAATCGATCTTGAGTTTTTCCCGCAGCCAGGTGCAGATCAATCCGTAATCGGGTTAAAAATTCCCAGGCGGCCTTCAAATCACTGGTGTCGGCCTTGCTCAGCGTCCCCTGCAGCCGTAATGAATCGATGTCTTTGAGGCCATATCTGGCAAAGGCAATCCAGCGAATCAGATGCAAATCTCGCAGTCCACCAGAACTGGACTTGATATTGGGTTGTAATTCCTGGGCGGGCGGGCCCTCTGCTGACCAGCCTTCAGAGCGGGCCCGGACACAGTCTTCGATGAATTGCCGGCGGCGGGCATTCACCACTTTGCGACGAAACTGCAACATCAATCGGTCATATAATTGCTGGTTTCCCCAGAGCAGACGGGCTTCCACCAGGGCTGTTGCAATTTGTGCATCCTTCCGGCTCAGGCTGATGCAGTCGGGAATGTCCCGGATGGAATGCCCCAGTTGAATTCCAGAGTCCCAGCAGATCTGGACAAACTTCTGAGCGAATTCATCAAATGTTTTTGCACGATTCGACTGATGCAGGCAGAGCAGATCGATATCCGAATAAGGGGCCAGTTCCCCCCGACCGGTTCCGCCAATGGCGATGATGGCCCCTTCCTTGAGGGCCTGCTCGCGGCGGTCTCCCAGATCTTTTAATGCTTCTTCGATCAGTTCCCGCAACACCAGTTCCGTGCCGCATCCGATCGCTGTGGCAATTTGAATACCGGTCGCTCCCGCATCAAACATCACCTGGGCCTGCCTGCGGACCGCCGCCAGCAGTGCCTTACGGCGAGCGATTTCCTGAACCGGACTCAACTGAGAAGTGAACATAGACGCAAGTAATGGTGTTTGTAGACTGAATGAAACTTACCTCGCCAGACACGTTGCCTTTTGAAAATCAAAACAGGAGCCGCAACATCTGCTGGAAGCGGAGTGAATCGATCTCTATTCTCCGCGACTGAAGGACGACTGTCTATCCGCCTGTTGAAAAACGCACAGGCTGCCAGGGCCGTGCAGGAGCAATACACCCTAATCGACAACATCGAATCCGAGCTCATTCGTCATATCTTCTGGATCACCGTTATAATTAATGGTGACTTCATCTCCGGGCTGAATATCCCGATAAGCAGTGAAGACTTTGGTCTGCCGGCCCACGTCTTCGTAATAGGCGTTGGGATGAAAGCTATGGTTGTACAAAGACCCGTAGCCCATCGCGAGTGCGGCCTTTTTCTTCGTCCAGCAATAGGCATAGTGCCCAAGTTCGGAGTCCATGATTTTGTCCCAGGTGACGATAATCAGTGGGACCCGCTCGATCACCGTCCCTTTGGAAATGGCCTTGCGGGCAAAAACGCCACGCCCTTTCTCTTTGGTGTCGCGAACTTCCAGATAGTCGGATTGAGAATGTGCCATGCTGAACGTTCTTGCATGAATGCATGTTGGACGGTGATCTGTCCGGAACGCCATGTGTCCGCGAGCCGTCGAAAAATCGGCATGCATCTTCCCGCATTTGCCCGGACTTTCAACTCTGCAGACACCGTTTCTGCTCCCGAATCAGGGCAGGGAGCAAGTTGCTCTCGCCATGTGTTCGCGGAAAAAGAGTTTCACTTGATGAAAGATTGAATGTCGTGAGGCAGGCCCCGGACAGTGCGGGGGCGTGCGTTTCAGGAGCTGGATTCAAGCAACGTACTGACCGGCCCTGGGATCGCAGACGTCTGATTGCATGTATTTTAGAAAAGTCAGCCTGCGTTCCCGCCACTCTCATTTTTCGACCGCATACAATCTGTCATTGGAGGCACCGGGAAGATTGCAGATCGGCCATCTAAGCGATAATCTGCATGAATGAGATCCAAAAATTCACCACAACCTGCTGATGACAACGTCGAATCCCTGGCCCAGAATCTGCTTGGGGTCGAATTTCATGCCAATGATGATTCTGACGAGCCGTTGGATGTCGACGGGCTTGGTCTGGAAGATTTGGGATTTGGCCCCCCCCCAACTGCTGATGAAACGCCCGAAACCGTGTCACCGGTCGGCTCCGCCGGTGTTTCTGAGATGCCACCTCCTCGTCACGAAGAGGACGATCCACTGGCATGGATTGTCAAGGCCGCCAAAACTCCTCCACCTCAGCCTGCCACTTCATCCGTCAGTCACTGGAATGACGATAATGACGACGACGACGATTTTGGCGTCGGCCTGATCGACGATGACGAAGTCGACGATGACGAATTTGACGGAGATGAATTTAACGGTATTGAAGACGGTGAAGAGGCAGCCCCGCCGTCGCACTCGGGAAAGGAGATTCCTTCCGGGAAAGTGGCTGCAGTATTCCCGGTTGAGGAAGAAGAAATCGGATTCGACGTCTCCGGCTCGGGAAAATCATCGCGAGACGAAGACGAAGATCTGGATGCCGCCGAAGGGGCAGTGGCTCCCGATAAGGCTTCCAAGCGTGATCAGTATTGGGATGCACTTGAAGGCTGGGACGGATGGGAAGACAAGCCAGGGGAATCGTCCGGATCCGTCGGTAGAGGACGTCGTCATGGCGGCGGTGGAAGTGGGCGAAGCGAACATGAGCCTCAGCGGGGGCGAAGCGATTCGTCGCGCCGTGGTGGCCGGAAGCCGGAGTCTCGCCAACCTTTAGCAGAGTCTCAGGTCGCAGAGTCTCGGGCGGAAGCCGAAAGTAGAGAAGAGTCCCTGGGGACCTCTGGAAGCTCTCATTCTGGGGCGAAGAAAACTGGGCGGCCTCGACGGGAACGACCGTCGCGGGAATCTCGGGAGCGGGAATCAGCACCTGTCGAAAACGAAAAGCGAACCCGCGAACCTCGTAAGACGGAAGAACGGCCCGAAGAAGCCAGGCGGCCTCGGTCACGTCAGTCTGATCGCGGACGCTCCTCCAGCGACAGATCCGGGCAAT
>Ga0182739_1001589_pt1 | contig 23285 bp, 20 predicted proteins | sample eDN5th30CBELigBY_FD_128873 | JGI IMG/M metagenome (GOLD analysis project Ga0182739, IMG submission 128873) | Enriched backyard soil microbial communities from Emeryville, California, USA - eDNA 5th pass 30_C BE-Lig BY (version 2) (version 2) | ecosystem: Environmental > Terrestrial > Soil >... | reverse complement strand
TTTAAAATGAATGAATAACCATTCATTGAACAAGAGGAGGCAGCATTTTGAGTAGAATCTCATATATTGAAAATTTTGAACAGTGGCAAACTAGTTTTTCCTTTAAGCAAGAGGTGAAGGTTCGTTTTTCGGAAACAGATATGTTCGGTCATCTAAATAATACGATTACATTCACGTATTTTGAGGAAGCAAGAATGGAATACTTTAAGCATTTAGGCTTAATGCAAAAATGGTTAGAGGCAAACGATGATGCCATCATTGTTGTAGCTGATTTGCAATGTGATTATCTTCAACAAGTGTTTTTTGATGAACACTTATATGTGCATGTTAAGGCAGCCAAAATCGGTACTTCGTCTGTGGATCTTCATTATATGATTACAAGAGAAGACGGCTCAGTTTGCTATACGGGCAGGGGAGCAATTGTTCAAATTTCGAAAGCTACTGGGAGGTCCCTTCCTTGGGCTGAAGAAGTGAAAGCGGTATTGGGACAATTTCAAGAAGTAGAGTAAGAATAGTCAGCTTCAGCTATATAATTTTATATGAAGGTATGTAAAATCTCCTAGGAAAAGACTTCTAGGAGATTTTTCTGATTGGATAGTCTTGGTTCATTGTTGCTGTTTCTGAGAGATGCTTGAAAATTGTTTGAAGTTGTTCTGTCCTTTACTTACAATAAAATATTGTAGGTATTTTAGTATAAGTTGAGAAAAATGTGCTGATATGAAATTTCCAGTATGATGCTAGACTATTATTCTTTTAATAATAAACGAATAGAGACAGGAGAATTTGCATTATCGGATGAAGCATTTGATTTGCTTAGTGATGCTGCAAATGTAGAAGCAGTTAGAAGCATGAGTGTATTTAGGGAAGAAGGAGAGAGCAGTTTTAACCAATTTCTTAATGACTTAGACGATAATCAATGGTCGCTTTATAATATTTCGGATTTTTATATACCGACGCTTGATGTCAATCCTTTGTTAGAGAATATTGTCTTCTTGCTGACATCTTCCAAGAGAATATGGAGTATTATCTTCAATTTTTGGATGCCGTAGCTGATGTTACAAAATCAGCATGATAAGAAGGCTATGCTAATCAATAACGTTATTTAACAGAACTAATAAGAAAAAGGGAGGAAGTATAGTGCCTGAAATAGCATACATAAAGGTTATGAGGAAAAAAGGATTCTACGCAATGTTCCGCAATTTTCAAATACTGTTAAATGGTGAAGTAGCAGGAAAAATAGCTCGTGGTCAAGAGGTAGTGTTTGAAGTACCGCCGGGCATCTATACGATTCAAAATAAAATAGATTGGTTAATCACTGAACCTCTAGAGCTAGAAGTAAAAGCTGGTGAAACAGCGACCTTTCAAGTATCAGGGAAGACGAAGGGTGGATTGAATCAGGAAATATTTATTCAACGGGAAGCGAATGATTGAAATAGAAGGGTGAGCAGCCTTTCAGCATAACTCAAAGATGTACGTGAACATGGTCTTACACAAATGAGCCTAACGTCATTTTGTTATCCACAATTTTAAAAAGGTTAAAAAAGAAAATTTAAATTATATAAGCAAAAGAGTCACTCCCTCGCCTTTATCGACATACTATATCGTGACTAAATAGACACCCACTCCGGGTTTTATGCTGGTGAAGGCAAGGAGGGTTACATTAATTGAAGGAGAACGAATTCACTCATAAGCCACTACTCACCAAAAGAGAAAAAGAAGTATTTGAGTTACTAGTACAGGACAAAACAACAAAAGAAATCGCAGGTGAATTGTTTATAAGCGAGAAAACAGTTCGAAATCATATTTCTAATGCGATGCAAAAGCTTGGAGTTAAGGGGCGTTCACAAGCGGTTATAGAACTCCTTCGTATGGGAGAACTTAAGCTTTAATGTTTTGACTGCATTCTATGTAAATATTCATATAGAAACTTCTCTCCCATTGTGAGCAGCATCAGGGGATGTTAAACAATTCGTTGTTCAGCTCCTGTGTTGCTGCTGTTTTTTGTGCTCTAACTTATTGTATAGGACGCTTTGATTCTAGGCTCAGTGCGTGTGAAACTGTGGTTTCACACGTTTTATACTTTAAGAACGTTCAATACCTTTAAAAGGTTAAAGTATAAAAAAGCTATTGACTTTTGTAGAGAGGGGAGATAAGTCGTGTTTTTCTAACCAATGGTTGAAATCTCATTCACTTTCATCCAAAATGGGAGTATGATAAGGTTTCAGGAAGCAGATAAGAAGCTAGAGTTATGAAGTAATTTGTTATTTGACTGACATTCTACTTTCTTTAGTGATATAGACATCGCTTCTTTGAAAGCTGCTTTAACAAAGTTGCACCATGAAATGAAGGAAGAATGAGGCGAGTTTTTTGAAATCAATTGGAATTATAGATTCAGGAGTCGGTGGGTTGACGGTTGTAAAAGAAATTATGCGACAGCTTCCTAACGAACAGGTTATCTATTTAGGAGATACGGCTAGATGTCCCTATGGACCAAGATCGAAAGAAGATGTAAAAAAATTCACGTGGCAAATGACCCGTTTTCTATTAAAACATGATATTAAAATGTTAATTATTGCTTGTAATACAGCGACAGCTGCTGTTTTAGAGGATATTCGAGCAGAACTGGCAATTCCTGTGCTAGGAGTTATTCATCCTGGAGCAAGGGCAGCAATCAAAGTATCCAATACGTTACATATTGGTGTAATCGGCACGATTGGAACGGTAAAAAGTCATGCATACGATGAAGCGCTTGCTTCTATTAATGATCATGTGAAAGTGACAAGTTTAGCCTGTCCAAAATTTGTTCCAATCGTTGAAAGCGGTGAGTTTGAGGGAGAGATTGTGGACAGGGTTGTCGCAGAAACATTAAAGCCTTTAAAGAAAACAAAGATTGATACGTTAATTCTTGGTTGTACGCATTATCCATTGCTTGGTCCAGTTATTTCCCGCTATATGGGAGGTCGTGTACAGGTGATTTCTTCAGGGGATGAAACGGCCCGTGAAGCAAGTGTAATCTTGGACTACTATCGATTAATGAATCGAAGTAAAGTGCGTCCTATCCATCGTTTTTTCACGACAGGATCTAAAGATATCTTTAGTGAAATTGCTTCAAAATGGCTTAATCGTGATATTGAAACGGTTGAAACCATTAAAATTGATTCTTTATAAGACTTCCATTTGGAGGTCTTTTTTTAGTTTTTCTATAAGATTCCTATATTATGGACTATATAATTTACCCCCGCTTCTTTCAATAAAAGGTCTAAAATCTTAGAGGGCTCGTATAAATAGTAGTACAAACTGTCCTAGGAGTGATTTTATGTCCAAAATAAGAAAAATAACAGTAGTGACAACGCTTTTAGCCTCTTCTGTTTGGCTTGCTGGCTGTGGCTTATTTGGTGGGGAAGAGAAAAAACAAATTGATCCTCCTACAGATGTTTCCTTAGTAGATGAGCAGCCGGCTCTTGAGGAGACGAATGGAAATAGTCAGAGCGGGGAAGGAAAAGAGGAAGCAGTTAAGAATACAATTAAGAGGGAGCTTTATTTAATTGATAAAGATGGTTACGTTGTCCCGCAAACGATTGAACTTCCGAAGTCCGAAGGAGCAGCAAAACAGGCTTTGGAGTATTTAGTCGAGAAAGGCCCTGTGACAGATATGCTGCCAAATGGTTTCCGAGCGGTTCTCCCTGCGGATACACAGGTAGATGTAGATATTAAAGATGGTGTCGCCATTGCCGACTTCTCAAAAGAGTTTAAAAATTATCAAAAAGAAGATGAGTTAAAGATTTTACAAGCTATTACTTGGACACTGACTCAATTCGAAGCCATTGAGAAAGTGCAGTTGCGCTTAAACGGTGAGGAATTAACAGAAATGCCTGTAGGAGGCACACCGATTCATAAAGAGTTATCACGTGCGTCAGGGATTAATCTAGATACAAGTGACGTTGTTGATATTACGAATACAAAAGCATTAACCGTTTATTATGTAGGAGGAGAACCAGGCAATTATTATTATGTCCCAGTTACACGTCGAGTAAGTGAAAATACCGAAGATAATATTACGGCTGCTATTTCTGAATTAGCGAAGGGACCTGCGATGTCGTCTAAGCTTCAAACTGAATTTGTTCCAGATATTGCTTTAGTGGATAAGCCGGTCGTTGAAGATGGCAAAGTGACGTTGAATTTTAATGAATCTATTTTAAATAGCTTTAAAGAGAAGGACAAGAAAGTGTCACAATCTTTGCTAAATGCACTTGTTTTATCCTTAACTGAACAAAAAGGCATCGAAAGTGTAGAAATACAGGTGAATGGAAAAGCGGACGTAGCCAATGAAGAAGGGAAAAAGTTATCAGAGCCAGTCGTTCGTCCGGATCAAGTGAATACAGGAAGCTTCTAATGTTGAAAATGGAGGTTAGCGATACGCTGCCTCTTTATTTTTTTATCGAATCGAGCCACTTATGTTAGACTAGGGGTATACATACTATATAGTTAAATCAGGCTTTGTCATACGATTTTTACCTTATTCGTGTGAAAATGGGGTTTTACATGCCGTTCAGCCTTGCTGAAAGGTCAAATGAGCCTAAAATGAAAGCTATTTAACAGAGAGCTTAAATAAAAGGAGATGCCTCTTGTGAAGACTGTTATTATTGCTACGAAAAATGAAGGAAAAGCGAAAGAGTTCGAAAGTTTATTTCAAGCAAAAGGATATAAAGTAAAAACGCTTCTTGATGTGCCTCATTCACCTGATGTAGAAGAAACAGGGACAACCTTTGAGGAGAATGCTATTTTAAAAGCAGAGGCCATTGCTAAGGAATATAATCAAGTCGTTGTCGCTGATGATTCTGGATTAATCGTTGATGCATTAGATGGACGCCCAGGTGTTTATTCTGCGCGTTATGCAGGAGAAGAAAAAAATGATGAAGCGAACACCAACAAAGTGCTGCGTGAATTGGCAGGTGTACCAACGGAAAAGAGGACAGCGAGATTTTATTGTGCTCTAGCGGTCGCTTCCCCAAATCAAGAAACGATTACGGTATCGGGAACAATTGAAGGAATTATTACAGAGCAACCTGTAGGTGACAACGGTTTTGGTTATGATCCAATTTTTCTTGTAGAGGAATTAGGAAAAACAACAGCCGAACTGACAAAAGAAGAAAAAAATAAAATTAGCCATCGTGCTACTGCTTTAAAAGCACTTGAAGATAAGTTAGATGCATTTTTAAAGGAAGAAGGAAAGTAAGGTGAAAGTGCTTGTTATGAGTGACAGTCATGGCTTAACAGATGAAATCAGTATAATCACAGAACGACATAAACATGAAGTAGTATCGATGATTCACTGTGGTGATTCTGAACTTATGAAGGAAGACCCGCTTATGATGGAATGGACAGCGGTGCGTGGTAATTGTGACCGCGATATGACGTATCCCAATGATATTGTCGAAGAAATAGCAGGTCAAAAGTTTTTGATTACACATGGACATTTATATAATGTGAAAATGACGCTTCTTAGTATTTCCTATAGAAGCGAGGAAGCGGATGCGAAGATTATTTGCTTTGGTCATTCTCATGCAGCCGGCTCTGAATTAATTGATGGTAGGCTGTATGTTAATCCTGGCAGCATTCGTCAACCGCGCGGCCGCAGGGAGAAGACGTATGCCATCCTCGATATTATAGATCAGCAAGTGTCTGTGACTTTTTATGATATTGAAGGAAAAGTAGTTGAAGAATTAAATAATACTTATCAAATCAGTTAAAATTAGATATAATGAATAGGCAGGTATTTCTTCCTGTCTATCCTATATGTCCCAGTAGCTCAGCAGGATAGAGCAACGGCCTTCTAAGCCGTCGGTCGGGAGTTCGAATCTCTCCTGGGACGCTAGTTAGTCATGAGAAAGCGCTGATATACGGCCGTATATTAGCTTTTTTATTTGATGTGTGAATGATGATTGAATATGGTATTTCTTTAAAGTATTTTTTGAAAAAAGGTTGACTTTCTATAAGGATAGAAATATAATAATAAATGTCTTAAAGAAAAATTATTATGTCCCAGTAGCTCAGCAGGATAGAGCAACGGCCTTCTAAGCCGTCGGTCGGGAGTTCGAATCTCTCCTGGGACGCTAGCAAGTCATGAAAAAAGCTGATATGCTTCTATGTATCAGCTTTTTTATTTTTGTTTTTGAATAAGAAGGGAATCTGAAAAATCATTTTATAACGATTTTTTAGATTCCTTTTTTTGTTACATGCTGTTGTTGATGTTTAATTAACAAACTGATTAATTGGTCTTTTGCTCAAAAAATGCAAACTATTCATAGGAATGAATCGTCAATTATTAGAGAAAGGGTGAGAGGGTTGGATGAGTTAGTGATTGAGCGATTACAAGCAGGTGAAGGCGCTGTATTGCTCGATGAAATTATGGAGAAGTACGGGCAAGATATTTTGCAGCTTATTCCTATGTGAAAGAATATTCTTTGACAGAAGACTTAACACAAGAAATTTTTATGAAGTGTTAGTGTAGCTCGCCCTTTTGCGAGTTATGGAACAGCTTATATGATTGTCAACTCGTTTATGATGGGTGTTGTCTTAAGTGTCTATTGCAAAAAAATTAATTCTGCTGGCTGAACGTTGAAAACGGATTCCGTTATTTGAATTGTCGGCTTAAATGATGTATGATATTTCCATGTTTTAGAAAAATAGGAGGGAAGAACATGGCAAATATTGAGCATGGCGAAAATCGCTTTTTTATTGAAGCAGAGGGTGAGAAATTAGCGGAAATTACGTATATGCATTCAGGAGATAAGCAAATTACAGTGGATCATACATACGTTTCTGAGAAGCTGCGTGGACAAAAAATTGGTAACCAACTCGTTGAAAAAGTTGTTGAATTTGCTCGTCAAGAAAATCTTAAGATTGTGCCAGAGTGTTCCTTTGTTGTAAGAGAGTTTGAAAAAAATAAAGAATATCAAGATATAATTGCTAAATAATGGCGAAAAACTGAGAGCGAAACAGTTCAATCTGTTTCACTCTCAGTTTTTTTAAGGAGCTCTTTGAACAAAGATATGTGTTGTTATGGGTTTTTTTGGTAATTCTATTCTGGAAAACTAATAAATTAGTAGTTGATGAGCTGATTGGGAAAAATATGGAATAAATTGTTTATGTACTAAGAATCGCATTTTTTAATTAATTTTTTTTTTATAAAATAAAATTTTTGTAGGAAAATAAGATAATAACGCGGATGTAAGCGTATACAAAAAAGTGATGAATTAGAATTATCAAACAATTCTTAAAAAACCTGTTGACTCCTTCTAAAAATCAGCGTATTATTACGACAAATACAACATAACAAATTTTAAAAAAACTTTGAAAATATAAATTATGTGTAAAACATTGAAGAGGATAAGTAGTCCTTCGTTAGACAGTCACAGAGAGCCGGTATTTGCTGAGAGCCGGTATTGTCCCGAGAGATGAACTCACCTTGGAGTTTCAGTTTGAACGGTCAACTAGTAGAACTGAACGGGTGCAAAACCAGCACCCGTTATCAAAACAAGAAAGTGCGTACAGAAAGTTTTGTACGAAAAAGGGTGGTACCGTGGATAGGCCAAATAGCCTCTTTCACCCCTTTGGTTTGCTATATGCAAGCGAATTGGGATGGAAGAGGCTTTTTTATATTCAGAAATAGCTGAAATATTAAAATATTTAAAAGGAAAATGGAGGGGACTATTCGTATGACGCACAAGACTGTAGCAGCTGGCAGGAAGAGTGAGCAAGTAAAGTACACTGGTGCTGAATTTTTAACAGAAGCATTGAAAAGGGAAAATGTAGATGTTATTTTCGGCTATCCTGGCGGTGCCGCATTACCAATTTACGATAAACTATATAATTCAGGTTTGTTCCATGTCTTAACAAGGCATGAGCAAGGCGCCATTCATGCAGCGGAAGGGTATGCAAGAATTACAGGCAAACCGGGAGTAGTAATCGTAACATCAGGGCCTGGTGCAACGAATATTGTAACAGGTTTAGCGGATGCTATGATTGATTCTTTACCGTTGGTTGTTTTTACAGGGCAAGTGGCTACTGGATTAATTGGTTCAGATGCGTTCCAAGAAGCAGATATTCTTGGAATTACGACTCCGATTACCAAACATAATTATCAAGTGAGGGATCCTAAAGATTTTCCACGGATTATTAAAGAAGCTTTTTATATCGCATCAACTGGCCGTCCAGGTCCTGTATTAATTGATATTCCGAAAGATATGGCAATTGGAGAAGCGATTTCACACTTAGACCCTGAAATGGATCTTCCAGGTTATCAGCCAACAACGAAACCGAATTATTTGCAAATTCGCAAGTTAGTTGAGGCTGTGAGTGGGGCTAAAAAGCCGGTCATTCTTGCAGGAGCGGGTGTTCTTCATTCGAAAGCAGCTGATCAACTATTAGAATATGCAGAACAACAAGGTCTTCCAATTGTTCATACTTTACTTGGACTTGGCGGATTCCCGGCAAATCATGCACAATACGTTGGGCTTGCCGGCATGCACGGATGTTATGCAGCTAATATGGCTTTATCAGAATGTGATTTACTCGTCAATATCGGCGCTCGATTTGACGATCGCTTAACAGGTAGACTTTCAGACTTTGCACCGAATGCAACCGTTGCTCATATCGATATTGATCCAGCTGAAATTGGGAAAAACGTTCCAACGAAAATCCCGGTGGTTGGTGATGCAAAAGAAGCATTGGCAGAGTTAATTGCTCAAAATGGTAAAAAACCTGAAATTACTGAGTGGATGAATCAACTTGCTAAGTGGAATAAAGAATTCCCATTGCGCTATACATCATCTGATGAATATTTAATGCCGCAACGAGTGATTGAACTTCTTCATGAAAAAACAAATGGAGAAGCTATCGTTACAACGGATGTCGGTCAACATCAAATGTGGGCAGCGCAATACTATCGCTTTAATAAACCGAATTCATGGGTTACTTCCGGCGGACTTGGCACAATGGGCTTTGGTTTACCTGCAGCACTTGGTGCACAGCTTGCAAATCCTGAGGCTACCGTGCTTTCCATTTCAGGTGATGGTGGTTTCCAAATGTGCAGTCAAGAATTAGGCGTGATCGCGGAAAGAAACTTACCAGTCAAAATCATCATTCTTAATAATGGAGTTTTAGGAATGGTTAGACAATGGCAAGAGCTTTTCTATGAGAAGCGTTATTCACAAAGTGTATTCCAATCACAGCCTGATTTTGTGAAATTAGCGGATGCTTATGGTATTCCTGGCTTTTCAGTAAGTACGGAAGAAGAAGCAAGTGCGCGCATTGAGGAGGCGTTGGCAATCGATGGTCCTGTATTAATCGATTTCCGTGTCAAACCAGAAGAAAATGTGTATCCGATGGTAGCAGCAGGAAAAGCTCTCCATGAAATGGAAGGAGTGTAATCATGAAAGGAATTCTTACTCTTACTGTAAACAATAGGCCAGGAGTTCTTAATCGGATTACGAACCTGTTTACAAAAAGAAATTACAACATTGAAAGCATCACGGTTGGTTCTTCTGAGCAAGAAGGGATTTCAAGAATCACCGTCGTTGTTCAAGTAGATGATGAAACAGTTATCGAACAAATGACGAAACAGCTTCATAAACAAATCGATGTATTAAAAGTAAATGATATTAGTAATCAAGCAATCGTTGCGCGCGAATTGGCACTGATTAAAGTTCAAGTGACAAGTCAAACGCGAGCTGAAATATATGCTGTTATTGAACCTTTCCGTGCTTCTGTTATTGATGTGAGTAAAGATAGCTTAACGGTTCAAATTACAGGTGAATCTGATAAGATTGAAGCTTTTATTGAACTAATTAAGCCATACGGCATCAAAGAGTTAGCTCGAACAGGAACCGCTGCTTTCCCACGCGGAATGCAGTTAGCCAATAGCAAAAGCAGCAGGGCCCAAACGATTGTTTAATTTAATAAATGAATCAACTAAAAAACTAACTAAAAAACTAACTTTAGAAAAGAAAAGGGAGATGTATTAATTATGGCAAAAGTATATTATAACGCAGAGGCAAACGAAAATTTCTTCAATGGTAAAAAAGTAGCGATCGTTGGTTACGGTTCACAAGGACACGCGCATGCACAAAACCTTCGCGAGAGCGGTGTAGACGTAATTATCGGAATCCGTCCAGGAAAATCTGCTGAAAAAGCAAAAGAAGATGGTTTCCAAGTATTTTCAGTTAAAGAAGCAGCTGAGCAAGCTGACGTAATCATGAACTTGCTTCCAGATGAAACTCAACCAAAAGTATACCAAGAGGAAATCCAACCTGCTCTAACTGCTGGTAAAGCTCTAATGTTCGCACACGGATTCAATGTTCACTTCAGCCAAATCGTTCCACCAGCTGACGTAGACGTATTATTAGTAGCACCAAAAGGTCCAGGACATCTTGTACGCCGTACATACACTGAAGGCGCAGGTGTTCCAGCTCTATTCGCAATCTACCAAGACGTAACAGGTACAGCGAAAGAATTAGCACTTGCTTATGCTCGTGGCATCGGTTCTTTACGTGCAGGTGGTCTTGAAACAACATTTAAAGAAGAAACAGAAACAGATTTATTCGGAGAGCAAGCAGTTCTTTGCGGTGGCTTAACTTCTCTTGTAAAAGCTGGTTTCGAAACATTAACAGAAGCTGGGTACCAACCAGAAGTTGCTTACTTCGAATGTTTACATGAATTAAAATTAATCATCGACCTTATGTATGAAGGCGGAATGGAAAACATGCGTTACTCAATCTCTGATACAGCACAATGGGGAGACTTCGTTTCTGGACCACGCGTTGTAACAGAAGCTTCTAAACAAGCGATGAAAGCTGTATTAAAAGATATCCAAGATGGTGAATTTGCAAAAGGTTGGATCTTAGAAAACCAAGCTAACCGTCCAGTATTCAATGCAATCAACCGTCAAGAAAACGAACATCCAATCGAAGTAGTAGGTCGTGAACTACGTAAAATGATGCCATTTGTTAAGCCACAACAACAGGAGAAAGAAGTGGTAGCTGTTGCGAAAAATTAATATTTTTGACACAACATTACGTGATGGTGAACAATCAGCTGGTGTCAATTTGAATTTTTCGGAAAAAATCGAAATTGCTTATCAACTTGAACGTTTAGGTGTAGACATTATGGAGGCGGGCTTTCCAGCCGCTTCCAAAGGTGACTTTAATTCCGTTCAAGAGATCGCGCGCCGTATTAAAAACAGCTCTGTTACAGGGCTGGCGCGTGCGGTCAAAGGTGATATTGATGCTGCTTGGGATGCTTTAAAGGATGGAGCACAACCTCGTTTGCATACATTCATCGCGACTTCACCAATCCATCGCGAGTACAAGTTGAAAATGACAAAAGAGCAAGTCGTTGAGCGCGCTGTAGCGATGGTTAAATACGCTTCAGAACGTTTCCCGATCGTGCAATGGTCAGCTGAAGATGCGAGCCGCACAGAGTTAGATTATTTAGCTGAAATTGTTGAAGCGGTAATCCAAGCGGGTGCAAAAGTTATTAATATTCCAGATACAGTAGGTTATGCAACACCGATTGAATATGGTAACATTTTCCGTTACTTATGTGAACATGTTCCTTCTATTGATAAAGTAAGCCTATCTTCTCACTGCCATGACGATCTAGGAATGGCGACAGCCAACTCTCTAGCGGCAATTGAAGGCGGCGCAACGCAAGTAGAAGGTACGATTAATGGAATTGGTGAACGTGCTGGTAACGCAGCTCTTGAAGAAGTAGCTGTTGCGCTTCGTATTCGCCAAGACTATTATCAAGCACAAACGCGTTTAACGCTTAATGAAATTAAAAGAACGAGTGATCTAGTAAGCCGTTTAACAGCAATGACGGTTCCACCGAATAAGGCAGTCATCGGTGCAAACGCTTATGCACATGAATCTGGTATTCATCAAGATGGCGTCTTGAAGGAAAAAACAACATATGAAATCATTTCTCCAGAGCTTGTTGGTGTGTCCTCGAACTCGCTTGTTTTAGGTAAACACTCTGGTCGACATGCTTTTAAAGAACGATTACAAGAGTTGAACTTCCAAGTAAGTGAAGAAGAAATGAATCGTCTATTCGTTCAATTCAAAGAGCTAGCGGATAAGAAGAAACAAATGACAGATGAAGACTTAGTTGCTCTTGTTTTAGAGGAAAAAGCAACGGCTAGCATTGCTTATGATTTAGTATCTATGCAAATCTCACATGGCACAAATCAAATTCCAACAGCTACAGTTACCTTGAAAAAAGGTGAGGAAGAAACAATCCAAGAAGCTGCAACGGGAGCAGGTAGTGTTGAAGCTCTTTATAATACACTTGAAAGATGCCTAGGCGGCGAAATTGAGTTAGAAGATTATCGAATTCAATCCGTTGGCGGTGGTATGGATGCATTAGCACAAGTATATGTAAAGATGAACTACAAAGGTGTTGAAACAAGTGGCCGCGGTTTAGATCAGGACGTATTAGAAGCGTCTGCTAAAGCATATTTAAACGCAGTGAATCGCGTGATTATTATGAAAGAATTAGAAGAAAAAGTACCGAATTAATAAGAAAAGCGGAACCGGCTCGTTCAGCTCGCAAAGCAGATAGGAATTGAACCAAAAGGCGCTCTTTGCCTTTTAGGAGCAATTATCTTCTGCATAGCGAGCTAGCCGGTGCAGCTAAACAAGATAAACAAAGCGCAAGCGCCCTTCATTATGTACGGGTGCTTGCCTATTCAATGGAAGAAATATTTTAATGGTTTTAGGAAGGGGAGTTTTCGATGAAAGGGAATATAGCTGTGTTGCCAGGCGATGGCATTGGAAAAGAAGTAACAAAAGGAGCTGTAGAAATACTCGAAGTTGTTGCTCAAAAATTTGGACACGAATTCGAATTTCAATACGGTGAAATTGGTGGCGGAGCGATAGATAATACAGGATCACCTCTACCAGATGAAACAGTCGAAATTTGCCGAAAAAGTGACGCTGTATTATTAGGGGCAGTCGGTGGACCGAAATGGGACAACCATCCTGTCGATATCCGCCCAGAACGCGGTCTATTAAAAATTCGTAAAGAGCTTAATCTATATGCGAATCTTCGACCAATCAGCTATTATTCGAGTTTATCGGAAGCTTCTCCTCTTAAAAAAGAATTAATTGAAGGTGCTGATTTTGTTATCGTTCGTGAATTAACGGGCGGCCTATACTTTGGGAAACCAAGTGAACGAGTGACACGAGAAGGTAAAGATGCTGTAGTCGATACGCTTTTCTATACAAAAGAAGAAATGCACCGCATTATTAAACTAGCTTTTGAATTAGCTAGCAATAGAACAAAGAAAGTAACATCGGTTGATAAAGCGAATGTATTAGAATCAAGCAGAATGTGGCGTGAAACAGCTGAGGAAATTGCGAAAGAATATCCAGATGTGACGTTAGAGCATATGCTTGTGGACAATGCAGCGATGCAACTTATTCGTAACCCAAAACAATTTGATGTTGTCGTAACAGAAAACTTATTCGGCGACATTTTAAGTGATGAAGCATCCGTTCTTACTGGATCGCTAGGAATGCTTCCATCGGCTTCTATTTCAACAAATGGACCAAATCTGTACGAACCAATTCATGGTTCAGCTCCTGATATTGCAGGGCAGAATTTAGCAAATCCGATTGCGACAATCTTATCTGCTGCATCGCTGTTACGCTTATCATTTGGTCTAGAAGCTGAAGCAACTGCGGTGGAACAAGCCGTTGAAGCAGTGCTTGAAAAAGGTTTTAGAACAGGTGATATTGCAGATGAGCAATCAACGAAGTTATCGACGAGTGAAATGGTTGCTGAAATTAAAACAGTTCTGTTAGACCAAGAGGCGACTTCTAACGTTACAGGAGCACGTGTATAACAGCTGTTTTTAGACACGGCCTTCTCAGTAGGTCGTGTTTTTTAAAAGATTAAGAAGTATAAAGAGTTCGAGATATTTCGGTGTTCAGTGTAAGCGCATAGCCTGTCGAGTTGCAGTTTACTCAGTCGATTAAGTTAAAAATCGACTTCATCTTCTAGCTCTCCAACGCTTGCGCTTTTCTTAAAAAATCTAAAATGATTGAGGTGGAACAAGATGGGAAAGTCCATTATTGAAAAAATATGGGAGCGTCATATTGTAGCAGCTGAGGAGAATAAACCAGATTTATTATATATCGACTTACAATTTATTCATGAAGTAACATCGCCACAAGCTTTTGAAGGGCTTAGATTAAAGGGGCGTAAAGTAAGAAGACCGGATCGTACATTTGCGACGATGGATCACAATGTTCCAACAATTAATCGTTATTTCATTCAAGATGAAATTGCTCAAAAGCAATTGTCTGCTCTTGAACAAAATTGTAAAGAGTTTGGGATTCGTCTAGCGGATTTGGACAGCCCTGAACAAGGGATTGTTCACGTTATTGGACCAGAATTAGGTCTTACACAACCTGGTATGACCATCGTATGTGGTGATAGCCATACGTCTACTCACGGCGCATTCGGTTCGATTGCATTTGGAATTGGAACGAGTGAAGTGGAGCACGTATTAGCGACACAAACATTATGGCAAACAAAGCCAAAGACGTTAAAGCTTGAAGTAAATGGTCAATTAGGTAAAGGTGTTAATGCAAAGGATGTTATTTTATACATTATTTCTAAATTTGGTGTAGATTTTGGAACAGGTTATATTATCGAGTATTGTGGCGAAGTATTCGAGAATATGTCGATGGAAGAGAGAATGACGGTATGTAATATGTCGATTGAAGGTGGAGCAAGAGCTGGTTTAGTAGCTCCTGATGAAACGACGTTCTCTTACATGAAAGGCAGAAAATATGCACCAAAAGGCGAAGAATTTGATCGTGCGGTAGAAGATTGGAAGTCATTAGCTAGTGATGAAGATGCTGTATATGACCGCGAAATTGTGTTAGATGGCAGCGCTATTCCACCGATGGTTAGCTGGGGTACAAACCCTGGAATGGCAAGCGGTGTAGATGCAATGATTCCAAGTGAATCAGATGGAACGTTTGATCCTGTAGAGTTGAAAAATGCACTTCAATATATGGGACTTAAAGAAGGTCAAGCAATTACAGATATCGAAGTACAGCATGTGTTTATCGGCTCATGTACAAATTCTCGTATTGAGGATTTACGCCAAGCCGCGTCCATGCTTGAAGGTCAAAAAGTTCATCAAGGTGTTCGTGCTATGGTTGTACCTGGTTCACAAAATGTAAAAAAACAGGCTGAAGAAGAAGGATTAGATCAGATTTTCAAAGCAGCTGGCTTTGAATGGCGTGATTCTGGCTGTAGTATGTGCTTAGGTATGAATCCAGACGGGGTACCAGCTGGAGAGCATTGTGCTTCTACTTCTAACCGAAATTTTGAAGGTCGTCAAGGAGCAGGCGCACGTACGCACTTAGTTAGCCCTGCGATGGCTGTAGCGGCGGCTATTACTGGAAAGTTTGTTGATATTAGAACATGGGAAGCTCCAACTGTAGGAGCTCATTAAACATTAATATATAAATGGAGGTGCCGAAGATGGAACCGATTAAGGTTTTTACAGGAAAAGCAGCGGTTATGGACCGTAAAAATGTAGATACAGATCAAATTATTCCAAAGCAATTTTTAAAACGAATTGAGCGTAGCGGATTTGGTCAATTTTTATTTTTTAACTGGCGTTTTGATGAAGAAGGAAATGATCGTGCAGATTTTGAACTAAATCAAGAGCAAAATAAAGGTGCGTCTATTTTAATTGCAGGCGAAAACTTCGGTTGCGGTTCTTCTCGTGAGCATGCACCATGGGCTTTACTCGATTATGGTTTTAATATTGTAATTGCTCCTTCTTTTGCTGATATTTTTAGAAACAATTGCATGAAGAATGGGATTGTTCCGATTGTTTTAACAGAAGAGCAAGTAGCCGAATTAATGAAAAAAGGTGTAGAACCTGGCTATGGATTAACTATTGATCTTCCAAACCAAAAGCTTTTTGACCAATCAGGGTTTGAAGCTGAATTTGAATTCCATCCATACTGGAAGGAAATGCTTATTAATGGGTGGGATGAAATTTCCATTACTGAGCAATATGAAGAACAAATTAAAAGCTATGAGCAACAAAAAATGCCAATCCCTTCTATTTAATTTAGAAGAGACATTGGGCAGAAAATTCTATCCTGTATGGTCTCGGTTTCTTTGAGCCATACGGGATTTTTTTTGAAAATCGTTTCATTCCATGCTACACTGATGTTCAAAAATGAACGGTGAGGCGGAATGGTTAATGAATGAGAGAAAAGATGGAAATAATGTGGTCCTGTTTCCTAATTTACATCATCGCTTAGTTATGAAGGGGACGGAGGCGCTAGAAAATAAACAGTATAAGCAGGCAGCCGAATTATTTAGCCAAGCGAGGGAATTAGATCAGGAACATGCTGAAGGAAATGTGGGGTTGCTCGTTTCGTTAATCGAGCTCCAAGATTATAAAGAAGCTAAACAATTATGTAAGGAATTATTGCACCAAGGGATTGGTGACTATTTTCAAATTACGAATATGTACTTGATGGTGCTTGTGCAATTAGGGGAGCATGAGGATATCGTGAAGATGATTGAGCTATTGTTTCAAGAACATCAAATCCCATTTGATAAAATGGAACAGTTTGAGCAGATGCTTTCCTTCAGCAAACGGGCATTAGAAGAAAGAGAGATAGAAGCAGAGCAGCATGAAAGTCAATTACAGCAACAGCTTCAACAAGGGCCTTTGTTTAATGGGAAAAATGAACAACAATTGCTTAATACAATTAATATGCTTTCACAGATGAATGTGCGTCCATTTATCGATGATATTCAACAATTTATGCAAGAGGAAGCGAATCATCCTTTCTTTAAAACAATGCTGTTGAATATATTAAAAGAGCAGGACTATACACAAGCCGTGGAAGTAAGGAAGTTTTCACAAGTCTCTTCTTTGATTCCAGCTCATTTACCGAATTTGAAAGAGTATCCTTTTTTTAAAAAAGTATGGGATTTGGCAGAACAAAAATTGGCACAAATAAATCCGAGCTTGCTCGAAATAGTACATAGTTTGCTGGAAAGGCACAGCTTTTTGTTATATCCATTTGAACTTGAGAAAGATGGTGCGACCATTGCAGCAGCTTACCATGCTTTAGCAGAACAGTATATGACAGGACAAGACTTTTGTGAGCGAATTGCTCTTATTTATGAAGCAGAAGAACAAGTTGTAAAAGAATGTTTGGATTACTTAAAAGAAATTGAAGGAATTTCTTATCCCATTATTTAACCTATTGCTGTTGAAAGAAGAGGAAGCTGTGGTATAATGTAGTGGTTGTACTATACGCTCGTACAAAAAAACGGGAATATCCAAATAATTTGGGTATATTTGAGGGATGACTTGTTAAGAATTGCAAAGCAGATTCATCCATGCTTATTCTTGACGTATATAGATTTTTGGAGGGAAACACATGTCTGTTAAATGGGAAAAGCAAGAAGGAAACGTTGGAGTTTTAACGGTTGAAGTAGACGTAGAAACAGTAAACGCTGGTTTAGACAAAGCGTTCAAAAAAGTAGTAAAGCAAGTAAACGTACCTGGCTTCCGTAAAGGGAAAATGCCTCGTCCATTATTTGAAAAGAAATTCGGTGTAGAATCTTTATATCAAGATGCTCTTGACGAAATTCTTCCAGAAGCTTATGCAAATGCTGTCGAAGAAGCAGGAATTTCACCTGTAGATCGTCCAGAAATCGACATCGAGAAAATGGAAAAAGGTGAAAACCTTATTTTTACAGCTACTGTAACAGTAAAACCTGAAGTAAAATTAGGTAACTATAAAGGACTTGAAGTAGAAAAGTTTGATACAACAGTTACAGATGAAGATGTAGAAGCTGAATTGAAAAAGCAACAAGAGCGTCAAGCTGAGCTAGTTGTGAAAGAAGAAGGCGCAGCAGTTGCAGGTGATACAGTTGTAATTGACTTCGAAGGATTCGTGGATGGTGAAGCATTCGAAGGTGGAAAAGGTGAAAACTATTCTTTAGAGCTTGGTTCTAACTCTTTCATCCCAGGATTCGAAGATCAACTAATCGGTCTTGAAGCAGGTGCTGAGAAAGACGTTGAAGTAACATTCCCAGAAGAGTACCACGCTGCAGAGCTTGCTGGTAAACCAGCTGTATTCAAAGTAAAAGTTCACGAAATCAAAGCGAAACAACTTCCTGAATTAGACGATGAATTCGCGAAAGATGTGGATGATGAAGTAGAAACTATTGCAGAACTTAAAGAAAAAACAAAAGCTAAATTAGAGCATGACAAAAAGCATGAAGAAGAACACTTCATCCAAAATGCTGTAATTGGTCAAGCGGTTGAAGGTGCTCAAATCGATCTTCCTGAAGTAATGGTTTCTAACGAAGTAGATCGCATGATGCAAGATTTTGCTGGACGCTTACAACAACAAGGCTTGAACTTAGAATTGTACTTCCAATTCTCTGGTCAAGACGAAGCGGCGTTAAAAGGCCAAATGAAAGAAGAAGCAGAAGGTCAAGTTCGCACAAGCTTAGTGCTTGAAGCAATTGCTGAAGCTGAGAAACTTGAAGCGACAGAAGAAGACGTAGAAGCTGAATTAGCTAAAATGGCTTCAATGTACAATATGGAAGTAGACGCAATCAAAAAAGCTCTTGGAAACTTAGATGCGATTAAAGGCGATCTACAAATTAAAAAAGCTATTGATTTCTTAGTTGAAAACAGCAAAACAGTTGAAGCTAAATAATAGCAGCTTTAAAAAAATATAGTTTTCTTAAAGAAACAAGGCGCGAGCATTTCGTGCCTTGTTTTATACATATCTTGATTTTTTATCATTTATAGAACACTTCTTGATTGCTTTTTTTTAGAATTCAGTGTAGATTAATTCTAATAACACATATACATATTTATACAGTAAATCCTTTTTTTTAAAATTGGCAGGTTAGGGCATACTAAAGAAAGTAACATACATAGTAAAAAAAGCAGTGCTTTGTGTATCGGACAACCTACTATCGTGTAAGCATTTTTGTTACCAAACTTTCAAGAACGTGTTACAATGCAATTCATACTATTTAATTGCAATGAAAGTGCTTATTTAGGCGTTTCTTATGAAGAAAGAAACATGCCTTTAAGATGAATAGAGTAGGAATAGTATTCAAGAGGGGTGAACGTTCATGTTTAAATTTAATGATGAAAAGGGACAATTAAAATGTTCTTTTTGTGGGAAAACTCAAGAACAAGTTCGTAAGCTTGTAGCCGGTCCAGGTGTATATATTTGTGATGAATGTATTGAACTTTGTACAGAAATCGTGGAAGAGGAACTAGGTACTGAAGAAGAAGTAGAATTCCGCGATGTTCCAAAACCAAAAGAGATTTGCAATATTCTTGATGAATATGTCATCGGACAAGAACAAGCGAAGAAGTCTTTAGCAGTTGCTGTATATAATCACTACAAACGAATTAATTCTAATAGTAAAGTAGACGATGTAGAGCTTTCAAAAAGTAATATCGCGCTTATTGGACCAACTGGTAGTGGGAAAACATTACTTGCCCAAACTTTAGCGCGTTTACTAAACGTTCCTTTTGCTATTGCTGATGCGACGTCTCTAACAGAGGCTGGTTACGTTGGGGAAGATGTTGAAAATATTTTGTTAAAACTAATCCAAGCAGCAGATTATGACGTTGAGAAAGCAGAAAAAGGAATTATCTACATCGATGAAATCGATAAAGTAGCTCGTAAATCTGAAAACCCATCGATTACACGTGATGTTTCAGGTGAAGGGGTTCAGCAAGCACTATTAAAAATTCTTGAAGGAACTGTAGCAAGCGTTCCCCCACAAGGTGGACGTAAGCACCCTCATCAAGAATTTATTCAAATTGATACTACAAATATTTTGTTTATTTGTGGTGGAGCTTTCGATGGGATCGAACCGATTATCAAACGTCGTCTAGGTCAAAAAGTAATTGGTTTTGGTGCAGAGACGAAAAAAGATGAAGTAGCAGAAAAAGAGCTGCTTTCAAAAGTTCTTCCTGAAGATTTACTTCGTTTCGGTTTAATTCCAGAGTTTATTGGTCGTCTTCCAGTTATTGCGACGTTAGAGCAATTGGATGAAGCGGCACTTATTGAAATTTTAACAAAACCGAAAAATGCATTAGTGAAACAATATCAAAAATTATTAGAACTTGACGATATTGAATTAGAATTCGAACCGGAAGCACTAAATGAAATTGCTAAAAAAGCAATTGAGCGTAAAACAGGTGCCCGTGGATTACGTTCCATCATCGAAGGAATTATCCTTGATGTGATGTTCGATCTTCCTTCACGTGATGATGTATCTAAATGTATTATTACAGCAGGGGCGATTACAGAAAATGAATCTCCGAAATTGGTTCTGAAAGATGGTACAACAATTCAAGGCCAATCTGCTTAATATGTTTCTTTAAAAAGAGATGAGCTAGACAGGTGTTTCTGTCTAGCTCGTCTCTTTTGTTTTTACTGAAATAGCCAGCCCTCCTGTAAGACAACCAAATTTTTCATGAAGGAAACTATGAATGATTTCAACTTGTCATAGGAGATACTACCATATAAGACAAACATGGTGAGCGCAGGAGGGAAAATGATGAGCTGGACAGGATTGGCATTGTTTATTCAACTGTTTTTTGGTGTAATCATTGGGTTATATTTCTTGAATTTATTAAAAGGACAGCGTACACAAAAGGTGTCGATTGATCGTGATTCTAAAAAAGAAATGGATCAATTGCGTTCAATGAGAGCGATTCAATTAACGGAGCCATTAGCAGAAAAGGTGAGACCGCAGTCATTTGATGATATTGTTGGACAAGAAGATGGAATCAAATCGTTAAGAGCAGCATTATGCGGACCAAATCCACAGCATGTTATTATTTATGGACCACCTGGTGTAGGGAAGACCGCAGCCGCACGGCTTGTACTAGAAGAAGCGAAAAAAAATGGGAAATCACCGTTTAGAAAGTCAGCAGTATTTGTTGAATTAGATGCAACAACAGCTCGTTTTGATGAACGAGGTATTGCTGATCCACTAATTGGTTCTGTTCATGACCCGATTTATCAAGGAGCAGGGGCGATGGGCCAGGCTGGTATTCCGCAACCGAAACAGGGAGCGGTAACAAATGCGCATGGCGGAGTGTTATTTATTGATGAAATTGGGGAGCTTCACTCAATTCAAATGAACAAGTTGTTAAAAGTGTTAGAAGATCGGAAAGTATTTTTAGAAAGCGCATATTATCAAGAAGATAATACAAATATTCCTACTCATATTCATGATATTTTTAAAAACGGTTTACCTGCTGACTTCCGGTTGGTTGGAGCAACAACTCGAACGCCAAATGAGATTCCTCCCGCTATTCGTTCTAGATGTATGGAGGTGTTTTTTCGCGAACTCGACCGCGATGAAATTATAGAGGTTGTTAAAAAAGCGACCGACCGAGTAAACGTGACCATCAGTGAGAAAGGTTTACAAATGATTGCGGAATACGCTCGTAATGGTCGTGAAGCGGTAAATATGGTGCAAACGCTTGCGAGTATTTCCATTAATGAAAATCGGTCTTATATTAAAGAGGAAGATATTGATTGGATGGCTCATAGCAGCCAGTTAACGCAACGGATGGATCGGAAAATTGATTCGAAGCCGCAGATTGGATTCGTCAATGGGTTGGCTGTATATGGAGCAAATAGCGGAGCGTTGCTTGAAATTGAAGTGACGGTAATGCCGGCGATGAGTGAAAAAGGAGCTATTACCATTACTGGAATTGTCGAAGAGGAAAGCATTGGGGGCAATGGAAAATCGATTCGACGTAAAAGTATGGCCAAGGGGTCGATTGAAAATGTAATTACAGTATTACGCTCAATGGGTGTTCCGGCTGATCAATTTGATATTCATGTTAATTTTCCTGGCGGGACTCCTGTAGATGGACCCTCTGCAGGGATTGCTATGGCGACCGGGATTTATTCAGCCATTTATAAAATTCCTGTCGATCATACGGTGGCCATGACAGGCGAAATAGGCATTCATGGTGGTGTAAGACCAATTGGTGGTGTGATTCCGAAAATTAAAGCGGCTCAATTAGCCGGAGCGAAAACGGTCATTATTCCAGCTGATAATATGCAGCCGCTTCTAAAAGAAATTAAAGATATTGAGATTGTACCTGTTACTAAAGTCCAGGAAGTGTTTGAACGATCTCTGAAAAAAGACGTGATACCTGATCAATTACTTTCTACATTGAACTTAAGTAAAAAGGAAAGTGTATAAAGAAAATGCCCCGGTTTTATAGTACCGGGGTTTGTTATAGGTATAATAATGTTTTTCATTTTTGTAATTAAACGTGCTTTTTTCACCTTTTTTGGGGATAATAAAAAGAGCGTATCTAGTGGTAAACTAAACAAGAAATAGACACTTTTACACAAATAGGATAGAATTGTGAAAAGGTTAGAAACATACAACGATGATGCGAAATTTTGATGGAGGTGTCAGGCAATGGCTGATAAAGAAATCATCGTCCCCCTCCTGCCGCTTAGAGGCTTGCTTGTTTATCCTACGATGGTTCTACATTTGGATGTCGGTCGGGATAAATCAATACAAGCTCTTGAGAAAGCAATGGTGGAAGATCATCTCATTTTTTTAACAACGCAGCAAGACGTCACACTTGATGAACCGGGTGAAGAGGATTTATACCCAATAGGTACATTGACGAAGGTAAAGCAAATGCTGAAGCTTCCAAATGGAACAATCCGTGTATTAGTAGAAGGATTAAATCGAGCAGAAGTCAGTGTATTTTATGATTATGAGACACACTATGGTGCCAAGATTAAAATATATGAAGATGATGAAGAGAAAGATGCGGAACATCAGGCTTTAATGCGTACGTTGCTTGATTACTTTGAACAATACATAAAAATGTCAAAGAAAATCACGAGTGAAACATTCTCTTCTACTGCAGATATCGAAGAACCAGGAAGACTTGCTGATATTATTGCGTCACATCTTCCGTTAAAATTAAAAGATAAACAAGAAATTCTTGAAACGACCAATGTGAAGGAACGTTTAAGTCGTGTAATTGAAATGATTCACAATGAAAAAGAAGTGCTTCATTTAGAGAAGAAAATCGGCCAACGAGTTAAGCGTTCGATGGAACGTACGCAAAAGGAATATTATCTTCGTGAGCAAATGAAAGCCATTCAAAAAGAACTAGGCGACAAAGAAGGTAAAGG
>Ga0182739_1001588_pt1 | contig 23306 bp, 18 predicted proteins | sample eDN5th30CBELigBY_FD_128873 | JGI IMG/M metagenome (GOLD analysis project Ga0182739, IMG submission 128873) | Enriched backyard soil microbial communities from Emeryville, California, USA - eDNA 5th pass 30_C BE-Lig BY (version 2) (version 2) | ecosystem: Environmental > Terrestrial > Soil >... | reverse complement strand
ATGCAGGAGGGGTTGGACAGGGCCGTACGCACCACCAACCAGATGCTCGCCCTGGCGCGCGCCAAGGACGCCTCCCTGGCCGAAGGCGGATCCAGCCCCGAACCGGTCGACCTCGTCGAGCTGGCTGACGGGGTTATCCGCACCCAATTACCCAATGCCCGCGCCCGGCAACTGGACATCGGCCTGGAAGCGGCCGGCGGACCGACGGTGGTCCATGGCGCGGAATGGCTGCTGCGGGAGGCGGTCAGCAACCTGGTGGACAACGCCATCCGTTACGCGGCCGCCGGGGGCGTGGTCACCGTCCGGATCGAATCGGTCCCCGGCGAAGCCCGGCTGGCGGTCGAAGACGATGGCCCGGGCATGTCGGACGAGGATATCGCCCGGGCCTGCGTCCGGTTCCGGCGGGGAGCGGCGGGCAAGAACACATCGGGCGCCGGCTTGGGGCTGGCCATCGTGGGTACGATTGCTGAAATCCTGGGCGCGCGCCTGGTGCTCGAGAACCGGACCGGGCACCCGGGGTTGCGCGCGGCATTGGTGTTTTCCCTGGAACCGGGTGCGGATGCTGCGTCGCGGCACGAAAAGGGCCGGAATTGAAAGCTTGCGGAAAGCTTCGGTTTTGTACGGTTGCGTCCACTGGAGCCGCTCGACGCAATTACGCATCGCAGCGCCGCTACCAGCGATACCTAGACCTATAAATTCTGGAGACGCAACAATGCAGACGAGTCTGAAGCTGCGCATCGCAGCCATGGCGGCGCTCGGCGCCATCACCCTGTCCCTGGGCGCGGCGCATGCCGCCGATGAACCCCGCCGTCCGGAGTGCATCGCACCGGCCCAGCCGGGAGGCGGCTTCGACCTGACCTGCCGCCTGGCGACCGAAGGCCTGAAGCAGAGCGGCGCCCTCAAGAGCGCCATGCGTATCGTCTACATGCCCGGCGGCATTGGCGCGGTGGCGTACAACAACATCGTGGCCCAGCATCCCAACGAACCCGGCACCATCGTCGCGTTCTCGGGCGGATCGCTGCTCAACCTGGCCCAGGGCAAGTTCGGCAAGTACAACGTCGATGACGTGCGCTGGCTGGCGGGCATTGGCACTGACTACGGCGTGGCCGTCGTGCGCAACGACTCGCCGTACACGGACCTGAAGAGCCTGATGGATGCTTTCAAGCAGGATCCGACCAAGATCGTGCTGGGCGCGGGCGGCACGGTGGGCAGCCAGGACTGGATGAAGGCGGCCCTGACCGCCAAGGCGGCTGGCGTCGACTTCAAGAAAATGCGCTTCGTCGCCTTTGAAGGGGGCGGCGAGGCCGTGACGGCGCTGCGTGGCGGCCACATCCAGGCCTACATGGGCGACGCGGCCGAAGCGTTCACGATGCTGGAAGGCGGCGCGCCCATCCGCGTGCTGGCCGTCTTCAACGACCAGCGGCTGCCGGGCAAGCTGGGCTCGGTGCCCACCGCCAAGGAACAGGGCTATGACATCGTCTGGCCGATCATCCGCGGGTTCTACGTCGGTCCCAAGGTGTCGGACAGCGATTACCAGTTCTGGGTGGACGCGTTCAACAAAACCATGGCCACGCCCGAGTTCGAAAAGCTGCGTCAGCAGCAAGGCCTGTTTCCGTTCAACAAGACGGGACCCGAGCTGGACGCTTACGTGAAGAACCAGGTCAAGCAGTACGGCGAACTGGCCGATACGTTCGGCCTGATCAAAAAGTAATCTAGCCGTCCGGCTGATTTCCCGATCGCGCGCAGGGGGTCTCCCGCCGGCTTTGCCGGCGCAAGGGGACTCCTGCGGGGACCCCTGCGCCGCGCGATCCGACCAACACGGAAACTTGGATCATGAATGATCGAATCCTGGGCATTGCCGCCCTGGCGCTGGCCGTCTTCATGACGGCAGCCGGCTGGAGCATCGAGGCGCCGTTCGCCTACGAGCCTGTCGGCCCACGCGCCTTTCCCCTGCTGCTGGCCTTGATCATCGGCCTTTGCGGACTGTGGCTCGTCTACAAGGGCGGACGCGCCGTCGAATCCAACCCGGCGGGCGCCAATGCGCGCATCGCCCTGATGGTGGTGTGCGCGACCGCGTATGCATTTCTGTTCCAGTGGCTGGGCTTCGTCATCGCGACTTCGCTCATGTCGGTTTTCGTGGGCCGGCTGTTCGGCGGCAGCTGGATCAAGTGCGCCATCGGCGGCGTCGTCATGAGCCTTTTCTTTTTCGTGTTGTTCGACAAGGTGCTGGACGTCGTCCTGCCCGGCGGACTGCTGGAGAACCTGATATGAGCGGCATTCTCGATCATCTGTCGATCGGCTTTGGGGTCGCCTTTTCGCTGACGAATCTTCTGGTCGCGGCGATTGGTTCGTTCATCGGAACCATGGTGGGCGTGCTGCCCGGCCTGGGGCCGGTCAATGGCGTCGCCATGCTGATCCCCATCGCATTCGCGATGAACCTGCCTCCCGAAACCGCGCTGATCCTGCTTGCGGCGGTCTACGTGGGGGCGGAATACGGCGGGCGCATCACCGCGATTCTGCTGAACGTGCCGGGCGAGGCCAGCGCCATCATGACGACGCTGGACGGCTATCCGCTGGCGCGCCAGGGCCTGGCGAACGTGGCCCTGTCGCTGTCGGCGTGGTCCGCGTTCTTTGGCGCCATCGTGTCGGTGGTGGGCATCATCCTGCTTGCGCCGCTGCTGGCCAAATGGGCGCTGGCGTTCGGTCCCGCCGAGTATTTTGTCCTGATGATCTTCGCGTTCTGCTGCCTGACCAGCCTGCTGGGCAAGCAGCCCGTCAAAGGCGTGCTGGCCGCGATGATCGGGTTGTCCATCTCGGTGGTGGGCGTGGACGCGAACTCGGGCGTCTATCGCTACACCTTCGAATCCGTGCACCTGGCCGACGGCATCGACTTCGTGGTGGTGGTGATTGCGCTTTTTGCAGTCAGCGAGATGCTGGAAATGCTCGAAAAGGTGGCCGCCGGCCACAGCGTCGAGGTCACGCCCAGCGGCCGCAAGCTCTTCAATCTGAAGGAGCTGGCGCTCACCTGGTGGAGCGTGGTTCGCAGCGCGCTGGTGGGCTTTGGCGTCGGCGTGCTGCCGGGAGCGGGCGCCAGCGTGGCGGCGGCCGTGGCCTACTCGCAGGAAAAGCGCATCATCGAAGCCAAGGATCCCGAGGCCAAGTTCGGAAAGGGCGACTTGCGCGGGCTGGTCGCCCCGGAAGCCGCCGCGACATCCTCCGCGATCGGTTCGTTCGTCCCGATGCTGACCCTGGGCGTGCCCGGATCGGGCACCACCGCGGTGATGATGGGGGCGCTGACGCTCTACAACATCACCCCGGGGCCGGTCCTGTTCGACACGAAGCCGGAGCTTGTCTGGGGCTTGATCGCGTCGCTGTTCGTGGCGAACGTGCTGCTCTTCGTGATGAACGTGCCTCTGGTCCGGTTGTTCTCGAAGGTGCTGTCGGTGCCGGGTTGGCTGATGGTGCCAGGCATTCTGTGCATCAGCTATATCGGCGTCTATGCCATCAATGCGGGAACGTTCGATCTGCTGCTGGTGGCGGGCATCGGAACGCTGGGTTATTTCCTGCGCAAATTCGGCGTGCCAATGGCGCCGCTGGTGCTGGGCGTGGTGCTGGGCAACATGATGGAACAGAACCTGCGCCGCGCGCTGTCGATGACGGACGGCGACGTGCGAGTGCTGTTTTCCAGCCCCGTGTCGATTTCGCTGTGGGTGGCTGCATTGGCGGTTGTCATCGTGCCGCAGGCTCTGCGTCGTCTGCGCAAGGCGAGACGGGCGGCCACCGGTCAGGCCTGATTGCTGGAGCCAGGGCTGGGGCTGGTCGGTGCTGAATCCGGCGTTGGCCGCAGTCCCGAAAACGCACGCGGGGCGCCTTTTTGGCGCCCCGTTTTTCATGCGGCGTTTGCCGTGGAAGTGTCAGTTTCGGTATGCGAGCTTTTACTCATATACGAAGCGATCAAACTTGCTTCAGCCTTTCCAGCGCGGCGTCCAGCGTCGCATCCTTCTTGGCAAAGCAGAAGCGCACGATGCGGTGATTGGATTCGGGCGCATCGGGCTGACGATAGAACGCGGACACCGGTATCACCGTCACACCATGCTTGACGGTCAGGTCACGCGCGAAGTCGGCTTCGTTCTGCTTCGAGATCTGGCTGTAGTCCGCCAGCAGGAAGAAGGTGCCGGGACTGGGCAAGGCCCGAAAGCGTGTCTGCGCCAGGCCTTGCGACAGGCGGTCGCGCTTGGCCTGGTAGAAGGCCGGCAGATTCAGGTAGGGTGCGGGATCACGCATGAATTCGGCCAGCGCGAACTGCATCGGAGACGGGACCGTGAACACCATGAATTGATGCACCTTGCGCAGCTCTGCGCTCAGGTGACGCGGGGCGCAGCAGTAGCCGATCTTCCAGCCGGTGGTGTGATACGTCTTGCCAAACGACGAAATCACGAAGGCATGCTCGGCCAGCAGGGGACGGCGGGCCACGCTGGCGTGCGGCTTGCCATCGAAGACGATATGTTCGTAGACCTCGTCCGACACCAGCAGCACGCCCGTGTCGCGGACAATGGCTTCAAGCGCATCCAGGTCGCTGTCGTCGAGCACGGCGCCTGTCGGGTTGTGCGGAAAGTTCAGCATCAGCAAGCGCGTCTTGGACGTAATGGCGTCGCGCACGCGCTGCCAGTCGATGCGGTAGTACGGGTCGGCTTCGGTGGGCGCGCGCAGCGGCACGGGCACCGCGGTGCCGCCCGCCAGGCGTATCGCGGGCAGGTACGAGTCGTAGCAGGGTTCGATCACGACCACTTCGTCGCCGCTGCCCACGGCGGCCAGCACCGTCGCCATGAGGGCCTCGGTGGCGCCGCTGGTTACTGTGATCTCGGTCTCGGGGTCGTAGGCGTGCCCGTAGAGCTCGCGCGTCTTGGAGGCGATGGCGTCGCGCAATGGCGCGACGCCGGGCATGTAGGGATACTGGTTGTGGCCGTCAGCCATGGCCTTGGTGACCAGCGCGCACAGCGCGGGGTCCGGGTCGAAGTCAGGGAAGCCCTGGCCCAGGTTGATGGCCTTGTGCTCGATGGCAAGGCGGCTCATCACGGTAAAGATGGTGGTGCCGACGTCGGGGAGTTTGGATCGGATCATGTTGGACGCGAAGTGAACACGGGTAGCCAAGGAAAGTTTTCGTAAGTATCCCACTAACTCATAATTCATTTTTCATGGGCATTTACGCGGACGGGATTGTGGTTCACAACAAGTGGGTGCGGGTGCTGGGGGGATTTTGCGTCGCGCTGGTCGGCGCGCTGCTTGCGGTATGGGCGCACATGCCGCTGCCCTGGATGCTGGGCGCGTTGCTGTTGACCGCGGCGACCAGGATCGCCGGATTGGGAACGGCGTGTCCACGCCCGGCGCGCAATGCGGGCCAATGGGTCATCGGAACGTCGCTGGGGCTGTACTTCACGCCGCAGGTGATCGGCCATATCGGGAGCAATGCCGGGCCCATTCTGGTTGGGATGCTGTTCGCGCTGGCGCTTGCGTTTCTGGGCACGGCCATCCTTCGTCGCTACACCGATGTGGATTTCAAGACGGCATGGTTTTCATCGGCAATCGGTGGCGCGAGCGAAATGGCCAACCTGGCTGAACGCCATGGCGCCCGGATCGATCGCGTGGCCACGGCGCACAGCGTCCGCGTGTTGCTCGTGGTGGTCGCGGTGCCGTTCATTTTTCAGTGGTGGGGCGTGGCGGGCCTGGATCCGACGGTGCCCGGACCCACCGAGGTGCACGGTGTGGGCTTGATTGCGCTGGTCGCGCTGACCATGGTGGGCGGCGCGGCGTTTATCAAGCTGCGGCTGCCCAATCCCTGGGTCCTGGGGCCCATGCTTGCCGCGATGGTGCTGACGGCTTGCAGCATTGAATTGTCCGCGCTGCCAGATTATGTGCCCAAGGCCGGACAGCTGCTTATCGGCTGGTCGCTTGGCGACCGTTACCGGCCGGATTTTTTTCGTGCCGCGCCGCGCTTCATTGCCGCGGTGGCGGGCTTTACGGTATTGGCTTTGGCGCTTGCGTTCGGCGTCGGCGCATTGCTTTCATTATGGTCCGCGGCGCCCATTCCGACATTGATCCTGGGCACGACGCCGGGCGGCATCGCGGAGATGGCCATCACTGCGAAGGTGCTGCAGCTGGGTGTGCCGGTCGTGACGGCGTTTCACGTCACACGCATGGTTTTCGTCGTGATCGTGACGGGTCCGGTTTACGCATTTCTGGCGCGGCGCCGGGATAATTCCGCGTAGCGGTATGGCCTCCCAGTGCAAAAAATACGACATTCGGGTAAACAACTATATGACTCTGTAATGCGGGATGAGTATGCTGATTCCGCAGTTGATTCAAGCAGCGCGCAGACTCGTTCTGTGGCACAGGCGACAAGCGGGAACTCAGGTTTTGCACCGATCGTTCAGTTCGCACGGCGTCCTTGATTCATTGCATTTCGATTTAATTACAGGACGCTAGAAAAAATGGCTCAGAAGGGCAAAGTCAAGTGGTTCAACGCTGACAAGGGTTTCGGTTTCATCACGCCGGACGTGGGCGGCACCGATGTGTTCGCACACTTTTCCGCCATCCAGGGTCGCGGCTATCGCAGCCTGAACGAAGGCCAGGAAGTCGAATACGAAGTCAAGGATGGTCCGAAAGGACCTCAAGCGGCCGAAATTCGCCCGCTCTAAATCGGGAAATCCCAATTTCCCGTCCGCCAGGCTCGGCCTGGCTACAACGCCCCAAGACCTCATGGTCTGGGGCGTTGTTTCATTTGGGCGTCGGCGTGAAGGGGCGCTTGCGCGGCGCCGGCACGCATAAGTTAGTATTCACTAACATATCCTCGAGCACTGGATAACTCTGTGGATAATTATTTCCGTATATGAGCATTTTGATGCTCAGTAATGAAGCAACGCACGCACAGCCGCCCGGTTTTGCACAGTTATCCGTATTAATCGCAACGGAATTACCGGGCTTCTCCGATACGCCCTCCAACCGTTCAATCTCCCTGGAATCCGGCGCCTAACACTCGGTTTTCATAGGGAAACAGTCCCTTTCCATTGGCTGGCCGGTCTGGCTTGAAGCCGAGCTCCACGGCAATTAACGCGTGCGGCGGCACGCATTCGCGGTGCTTTATGGGCGGTTGTTCACAAAGATATCCCCATCCCGGTTATGCACAGAATTACTTCCCTGATACGCCAAATTGGGGGTGTCAGCCTGTGGATAGAAATGGGGATATTGCCGAAAGAGTGAGTGGAGGGCGCCGCGTGTGCGGGCGTTTTCGCGGCGCGGGTGCTTCGGTGGATGCTTCCAATTTGGCGGTCAGCGTGACGGACAAATCCTCCGCAAGATCGCGCCAGCGACTTTTCCACAGCGTTTTGCGTGAACCTTCCACACATCGGCCATATGGATGATGGCGCGGTTCATTGAGTACGAGCAAGATAATTGTCGGGTCAATGAAGCCGGCGGCTTTCGGTGTGGGAAGCACACATGCGAATCAGGGGTGGGGATAATTTTGTGAATAAATCCCCCCGATTTGCGCAGCGCGTTTTGACAGCGGTTCGGAGTTGGAGTTCATTCTGTGCTGGTGCCCGCTGCGGTAATGGGAGCGGGACCGTGTACGGATGGGTTTCCCGTGGACGACTTCTCATCGGCATAGACAAAGAGACCAGGGTGAAGCGATGTGGATAAGTACAGGGCGTGTGAGTAATCCGTGCTGACGGAGTGAGTCCACGCGCCGCCTTGCCAGTGATTCGGCGACGGGTGTTAAGTCGGACCTTGCGGGTCGTTTCGATTTCACGTGGATAGCTGACTTTATAAGTACTGCCCGCTGTTTGCCTGTTGATAAGAATGTGCGTAACCCTGCTGTTGCTTTGCGCGGCAACGTGTTTTCCATAGAGGGTCGCGACTTTATTAGATCTGTGGATAAACGAGCTAAGTCGATCGAGTCCTAGATTCCGCCTCGAAGTGGGAGGCTAAAGAATCAGGTACGGCTAGCCACAGCTTCGAAAAGTGCACCTCTTTTTTTGTGCTGGTATTCGGCGCTATTCCACCCAGGACCGACGGTAAGTTTCCGCATCGCGTTCTTTCCTTACTCATTGTTGGTGCTGTCGTCAAAAATCTCTCCGTGCGATTTTCGGGATCTTCTGAGTTTGGTGAATGCCGAAAATTCCCTTTTTTCGGCTAAGGGGTAGGGTAGGGTGGAATAAATCGTTTTTTTTCATATTTCTTACCTTTGCCGGCTGCGGCTAGCCGTAATTTGGTGTGCGTTCATTCCGTCAGGTCTCTTTAGTGTTTTCGCCCTCTGACGTCGAATCTACGCGACCGCGTGTGTTTCACGTGAAACAGTCGAGGCGCGTAGCGCGCCTGCTTCCGCGAAAGGACCCTGTTGTTCCACGTGAAACATGACCATGCGTGATGATCTTGATGTCTGTCTCGGCTCGCTGCTTCTTTGACAGCCTAGGTTTCTGTTGAGTCACAGTCACCACTCTTGTAGTCCAGACAGGGCAACGTCGCGCTGACCCGTGCCGGTGTTTACGCAGAATGTTCCACGTGAAACAGAGGGAAGGGCATGGCGCGACTCACTCGACCCACATCTAGTTCATGTTTCACGTGGAACATTCACACACCGGATCCTCTTGTTCCGCTGTGCCAGTGCACCCGGACCGGCCCTGTCGCGAGACGACGTCTATCCCTAGTCGGACTGACTGGGGCATAGGAGTGTGTGGTTCGCACCTGAACCCGCCACCGTCCAATCGCCTAACAGAGAAGTGGATTCAAACTACGCGACTAAGATGACGCATCACCGCAGGCCGCCGCGATGTCTCCCAGAGGCCAAGGCCGGAATACAGGCCAGGGATGTTCCACGTGAAACATCGACCACCAACGAGCACCTGCCGCGCGCGACAATGCACAGTCATGTTTCACGTGGAACATTAGAGCCCTATACGCCGGCACGTGCCAACACTTTCCCCACACGAACAGACTTTCGCTCCGACACCGATTTCAATTTCGCCGCGTGCAGACTGTGCGCAACATGTTTCACGTGAAACATGCCACCCCTGCCTCTATAATGAGCGCCGAACGCTCTCTCCTACATCTCCCCCATCATGGACTATCCCCGCGAATTCGATGTCATCGTCGTCGGTGGCGGCCACGCCGGTACTGAGGCGGCCTTGGCCGCTGCTCGGTCGGGCGCGCAGACGCTGCTGCTTACGCACAACATCGAAACCCTTGGCCAAATGTCGTGCAATCCGTCCATCGGCGGAATTGGCAAGGGCCATCTTGTCAAAGAGGTGGATGCCCTGGGCGGGGCCATGGCGTTGGCCACGGATGAATCCGGCATTCAGTTCCGCATCCTGAATGGATCGAAGGGCCCGGCCGTGCGCGCCACGCGCGCCCAGGCGGACCGCGTCCTGTACCGGAAGGCGATCCGCGGACGCCTGGAGAACCAGCCGAATCTCTGGCTGTTCCAGCAGGCCGTGGAGGACCTGATGGTGGAGGGCGATCGTGTCGTAGGCGCGGTGACGCAAGTTGGCCTGAAGTTTCGCGCCAAGACTGTAGTGCTGACGGCAGGTACTTTCCTCAATGGCCTGATCCACGTCGGGCTGCAGAACTACTCGGGTGGCCGCGCCGGCGATCCGCCAGCCATCTCGCTGGGTCAACGCCTGAAGGAACTGCAGCTTCCCCAAGGCCGCCTGAAGACCGGCACGCCGCCGCGCATCGACGGTCGCACGATCAACTACGCGGTGCTCGAAGAGCAGCCCGGCGACCTGGATCCGATTCCCGTGTTCTCGTACATGGGCAATGTGTCCATGCACCCGAAGCAGCTTCCATGCTGGATCACCCACACCAACGCCCGCACGCACGACATCATCCGCGGCGGTCTTGACCGCTCGCCGATGTACAGCGGCGTCATCGAAGGGGTGGGCCCGCGCTACTGTCCCTCCATCGAGGACAAGATCCATCGCTTCGCCGACAAGCAGTCTCACCAGGTCTTTCTTGAACCGGAAGGGCTGGACACCCACGAGGTCTATCCCAACGGTGTGTCGACCAGCCTGCCTTTCGATGTGCAGCTCGACCTGATCCATTCGCTGCCCGGCCTGGAGAACGCGCACATCATGCGGCCCGGGTACGCGATCGAATACGATTATTTCGATCCACGTGGACTCAAGAGCACGCTCGAAACCAAGGCGATCAACGGCCTGTTCTTCGCGGGTCAGATCAACGGCACGACCGGCTACGAAGAGGCCGCAGCACAGGGCCTCCTGGCCGGCGTGAACGCCGCGCTCAAAGCGCAGGACCGTGACCAGTGGACGCCGCGTCGAGACGAGGCTTATCTGGGCGTGTTGGTGGACGATCTGGTCACGCGCGGCGTGACGGAACCCTACCGCATGTTCACCTCGCGCGCCGAGTACCGCCTTAGCCTGCGCGAAGATAACGCCGACCTGCGCCTGACCGAAATCGGACGCCAACTCGGAATTGTCGACAATGCGCGCTGGGATGCATTCAACCGCAAGCGCGATGCAGTGGCCGCCGAAGTCGAGCGCCTGAAATCCTCATGGGTCAATCCGCGGCTTCTGCCCGCCGAGGTGGCCGAGCCCCTCTTGGGCAAGGCAATTGAACGTGAGTACTCACTTGCTGATCTGCTGAAGCGCCCGAATGTGTCGTATGAGGCGCTGATGGCGGCGCGCAATGCCGACGGCTCCCTGCTGGCTGGTCCGGGCGTGGTCGAGGACGATGTGCTGTCCGAGCAGGTCGAGATCCAGGTCAAGTATGCGGGCTACATCGCCCGCCAGCAGGACGAGGTCCAGAAGCACATCGCCCATGAACAGCAACCGATTCCCGCGGATGTCGATTACGACGCGGTGACCAGCCTGTCGTTTGAAGTGCGCCAGAAGCTCAAGACCCATCGTCCGGAGACCATCGGCCAGGCCGCGCGCATCTCCGGCGTCACCCCAGCCGCGATTTCGCTCCTGCTCATCCATCTCAAGCGCCTGCATTACGGCTCGCGCAAGCAAGCGGCATGAGCGCGCCCGCCAATCAGGCCGGCTCGGACATGGCCGGCCGACTCACTCGCGCATGCGAGGAACTGGGCCTGCGCGCCGACGATGCGGCCATTGCCAAGCTGCTGAGCTACCTGGCGCAGATGCAGCGCTGGAATCGCACGTACAACCTCACCGCCATCCGCGATCCGCAGCAGATGCTCGTGCAGCACCTGTTCGACAGCCTGGCTGCCGTGAAGCCCTTCAGCGAGGCGCTGGCCGCGCCCGATGCGCCGGCCAAGGTCTACGACGTCGGCTCGGGCGGCGGCCTGCCTGGCGTCGTCCTGGCGATCATGCGGCCCGCCTGGTCCGTGACCTGCATCGACGCCGTCGAAAAGAAGACCGCGTTCGTGCGCCAGATGAGCGGCGCGTTGGCGTTGCCCAACCTGCAATCGAGGCACGCGCGTATCGAAACGTTGGATCCCGCCGAGTGCGACATCGTCACCTCGCGAGCGTTTGCATCATTGGATGATTTTGCGCAACTCGCGGGTCGCCACGTGGCCAAGAATGGTACCCTCGTCGCCATGAAGGGCAAGGTCCCCGAAGAAGAAATCCAGGCGCTGCATGCGCGCGGGGAATGGCAAGTCGACCATATTCAGCCGCTCCAAGTCCCGGAGCTGCAAGCAGAACGCTGCCTGATCTGGATGCGCCGCAGTCAAGGAACCCTATGAAGAACATACCCCCCAGCACATCCGCCCGCGTATTCTGCATTGCCAATCAGAAGGGCGGCGTGGGCAAGACCACGACCGCCATCAACCTGGCGGCTGGCCTTGCCACGCACAACCAACGCGTGCTGCTGGTGGACCTGGATCCGCAGGGCAACGCCACGATGGGCAGCGGCATCGACAAGAATTCGCTTGAATCCAATCTGTACCAGGTGCTGATCGGCGAATCCTCGATCGAGCAGGCCCGCGTGAAGTCGGAGTCGGGCGGTTACGACGTCCTGCCCGCCAACCGCGAACTCTCGGGCGCCGAGATCGACCTGGTGCAGATGGACCAGCGCGAACGCCAGTTGAAGGCCGCGATCGACACCGTCGCCAGCCAGTACGACTTCGTGCTCATCGACTGCCCGCCCACGCTGTCCCTGCTGACGCTCAACGGCCTGGCCGCGGCGCATGGCGTCATCATTCCGATGCAGTGCGAATACTTCGCGCTCGAAGGACTGTCGGACCTGGTCAACACCATCAAGCGCGTCCACCGCAACATCAATGATGACCTGCGCGTCATCGGATTGTTGCGCGTCATGTTCGATCCGCGCATGACCCTGCAGCAGCAGGTGTCCGCCCAGCTCGAGGCGCACTTCGGCGACAAGGTCTTCAAGACGGTGGTGCCGCGCAACGTGCGCCTTGCCGAAGCACCCAGTTACGGCATGCCGGGCGTCGTGTATGACCGCGCCTCGCGCGGCGCGCAGGCGTACATTTCTTTCGGCGCCGAAATGATCGAGCGCGTCAGGAAAGACCTGAACTAGCTTTACCCGATGCCCGACGCCGCGCTCTTTTTTCCGCCACAGACAGCCTGCTCCACGCCGCCCGCCGACGTGCGCGATGCGCTGCGCGTGCGGCTGGAAGAGGCGGCGCTCAATGCCACCGCGGTGGGCGCTCAACTGATCTATGATGGCTGGCTGGTGCGTTTTGCCCATTCGCCCGCCAAGCGGGTCCGAAGCGTGAATGTGCTGGGGTTATCCACACGTCCTTTGGATGAGCGGCTGGCGTATTGTTCATCGTTGTATGCGCGCCATGGCTTGCCCATGGTGCTGCGCATTACCTCCATCGGCCCCGATTTTTCGCTCGACGCCGAGCTGGAGGCCCGCGGTTATACCTATACCGGTGAGACTCGAGTCATGAGCACGCCGCTCGCCCCCCGCACGTGCGGCAGGGGCGATCTGCATTTCAGCATGGTCGATGCCGAGCGCTTCGCGGCGGCGGTCGGAGTCATGCGCGGCGCATCCGCGATGCACGTCGGCGAACACCAGGCGCGCTTGTCGGGACTGGCTGTGGATAAGCAGCCGGTGCTCGCGACTGACGCGGCAGGGCAGGTGGTCGCCGCCGGCATGGCCGTGCGCGACGGCGACCTGCTTGGCCTGTTCGACATCGTTACCCATCCCGGACATCGGCGCAAAGGCTATGCCGCCGTCCTGGTGGAGCATTTGCTGGCCGAAGGCGCCGCCGGTGGCGCCCGCACGGCCTACCTGCAGGTCGAGCCGGAAAACACCGCCGCGCGGGCGCTGTATGCCCGCTACGGTTTCAAAGACTGTTACGCGTATTGGTACCGCCTGCCCGCCGAGCAGGCGGGCGCCTGAGCCCTGGGCCCGGGATACAAAGACAGAAGGAAAGAGGATTTAACTATGGCCACCAAGAAACCCAAGGGATTGGGTCGCGGACTGGACGCCTTGCTGGGCGCGGACGCGCCTGCCATCGACAACATCGGCAAGGCGGTCGCCAAGCCCGAGGGTCCGCCGTCCACCCTGCCCATCTCGAAGATGCGCGCCGGCAAGTACCAGCCGCGCACGCGCATGGACGAGGGGGCCCTGGGCGAGCTGGCCGAATCGATACGCACGCAAGGCATCATGCAGCCGATTCTCGTGCGCGCGCTGCGCGACGCGCCCGGCCATTACGAGATCATTGCCGGTGAACGCCGCTTCCGCGCGGCGCAGCTTGCGGGCCTGAAAGAAGTGCCGGTGCTGGTGCGCGAGGTCGCCGATGAAAATGCGGCCGTCATGGCGCTCATCGAAAACATCCAGCGCGAAGACCTGAACCCGCTGGAAGAAGCGCACGGCGTGCGCCGCCTGCTCGACGAGTTCGGCCTCACGCACGAACAGGCCGCGCAGGCCATCGGCCGTTCGCGGTCGGCCACCAGCAACCTGTTGCGCCTTCTGAATCTGGCCGCGCCCGTGCAGACCATGCTGCTGGCTGGCGACGTGGACATGGGGCACGCGCGTGCGCTGCTCGCCGTGGACGCAGCCACCCAGATCCAGCTTGCCAACCTCATCATCGCGCGCCGCCTGTCGGTACGCGAAGCCGAAAAGCTCGTCGCCAAGACCGTCAAGGAAGCCGAAACCTCGGCCTCGCCCAAGAAGAAGGCGAACGGCGTGTCGCGCGACCTGACCCGCCTGGAAGAAGCGCTGTCCGACCACCTGGGCACGCGCGTGGCGCTGAAAGTGGGCGCCAAGGAAAAAGGGCAGATCGTGATCGATTTCCACGGATGGGAACACCTGAATTCGCTGCTCGAGCGCCAAGGCCTGTCCGGAGCCGTGGATGCCTGATCGCGCTTTGCCCGTCATCGCGGTGCTGGCTACGGGCGGCACGATCGCGGGCGCGCAGGCGGATGCCACGTCCGCGGGCTACAAGTCCGGCTCGTTTTCCGTGAACGACCTGCTTGCGGCGGTGCCGCAGCTTGCCGGCATCGCCGAGATCCGCGCCGAACAGGTGGCCAACGTCGGCAGCCAGAACATGACGCACGAGGTCTGGCGCACGCTCGCGCAGCGCGTGGATGCGCTCTGCCAGGACGCCTCGGTGGCCGGCATCGTCATCACGCATGGCACGGACACGCTCGAGGAAACCGCCTATTTCCTCAGCCTGGTGAACCGCCATGACAAGGCCGTCGTGCTGGTAGGCGCCATGCGTCCCGCCACGGCGCTGGGCGCCGAGGGCCCCGCCAACCTGTACAACGCGGTGGCGCTAGCCCGCCATCCCGACGCGCGCGGCCGCGGGCCGCTCGTCGTCATGAACGAAGACGTGCACTACGCCCGCGAAATCCAGAAGATCGCCAGCGCCGGACTGTGCGCCTTCGCGTCGCCCAATCGCGGCCGCGCGGGCGTCATGCATGGCGGCGTGCCGTGCTTCTATTCGCGCAACACCACCGTGTATGGCGCGCAAAGCGAGTTTTCACTCGCATTGCTGGAAAAGGCCGGCTGGCCACGCGTGGACATCGTCTACGCCCATGCCAATCTGCAATCCGACCTGATCGATTTCCTGGCCAGCGCGGTGGACGGCATCGTGCTGGCGGGGGTGGGCGACGGCAACGCCACCGACCTGGCCATCGACAGCCTGCGCCGCGCGGCCGATGATGGCGTGGCGGTCGTGCGGTCCAGTCGGACGGGCAGCGGCTTTGTCGCGCGCGATGTCGAACTTGATGACGCCACCCTCGGTTTTGTCGCGGCAGGGGACCTGAATCCGCAGAAGGCGCGCATCCTGCTCATGCTTGCGCTCTCGGTCACCCGCGATCCGGCCCGTCTGCAGCAGATCTTCGACCGCTATTGAAACGCCCCGCCGCGACGGCTACGCCGTCGCGGCGCCTTGCTGCGCGAGGCCCAGGTTGGTGCGCAGCATGTCGTACACCTGACGCGTCAGCGGATTGATGAGATCACGCCTTATCCACAGGAAGTAGGTCACGTCCGGCAGGGGCGGCAATCCCTCCTTTTCTCCGAGCACCCGCATTTCCGGTCCCAGCAGCTCCACGCTGCGCGCGGTCACGCCCAGGCCGGCGCGTAGCGCGGCCTTAATCCCCACCAGGTTCGGCGCCACGTAGTTCGTGTGCCAGCGCACCTGCGCCTGCTCCAGCGCATTGAGCGCCAGACGCCGAAAAATGCTCGGTTCGTCGGCCAGCACCAGCGGCACCGGCGTATGCGGATCGTGCACGTAATCGGCCGAGGCCAGCCAGACCGTCGGCGACGTTCGCAACGCCACACCCTCGAAATCCTGGTCGAAGCGCGTCGAGATGGTCAGGTCTATTTCGCCGGCGCGCAGCGCATCCATCAGGAACGGACTGCGATCGACACGGATCTCCAGTTTCACGCGCGGCGCCACGCGCGCGATGTGCGTCAGCAGCGTGGGCAGGATCGTGTCGGCCACGTCCAGGGGTGCGCCCAACCGCAGATCGCCCTCGAGGGGCCCGTCCTGCAACGCGCGCAATGCTTCGTCGTTGATGGCCAGCATGTGCCGCGCGTACTCGACCAGCCGCCGCCCATGCGAGGACAGCAGCTTGTTGCGGCCGTGCTTTTCGAAGAGAGGCAGCCCGATCATGGCCTCGAGCCGCTGCATCTGTTGGGTGATGGCCGACTGGGTCTTGTGCAACCGGTTGGCGGCTTCGGAAAAAGTCTCATGCTGGGCGATCGCCGTCAGCGTGCGTAGCAGGTCGAGATCCAGGTTGCGCATTGGGGTAGCCCAGCCATCCAAGGGTTTACAAGGGTTCAGGGATAACCCGATACATTACCACTGCTAATGGATGTTTAAAGCAATTTAAATTGTTGAGGGCCAAGCCGGGCGATACAGTAAGTGCAATAACTCATGAAACAAGAGGGAAAGTCAACGTGAGCACCGCACATCCGCATCAGGCTGGCATCGACAGCACCGTCGAAAATATTAAAAAAACTGTAGGAAATAAGGGCCTGAACCGCGACAGCCTCCAGTCCGTGCTGGACGATCTTGTCGCCTTGGCCGGCAATACCGCGTGGTGGGGCGCCGACCGCTATCCGGCCCCCGAGGGGGATGAGCGCCAGGCCCGCTACCTCATCGCCGAGGACGCCGACAAAAGCTATGCGCTCTATCTGAACGTCATGCGCCCGGGCAAGAAGATCGTGCCGCACAACCACACCACCTGGGCGTGCATCGCGGCCGTCGAAGGCGTGGAAACCAACTACGTCTACGACCGCATCGACGACGGTTCCGTGCCCGGCGTGGGCAAGTTGGAAAAGATAGATACCGTCGTGGTGGGGCCGGGCACCGGCATCGCGCTGATGCCCGACGACATCCACGCCGTCGAGATCCAGGGCGACAGCGTCATCCGCCACCTGCACATGTACGGACGCGCGCTGGAAACCCTGGATCAGCGCCTGGGCTTCGACCTGGAGACCGGCACCTGCAAGATCATGCCCATCGGCGTGCAGACGCGGCGCTGATCATGAGCAAGCCCTACCGGTCCGCGACGCGCCTGCTGCGAGCAGGGCGTCCCCATCAAGGCTGGGTCAACACCCCGGTCTCCCGCGCCAGCACTTACGTATTCGACAGCGTGCAAGCCTGGCGCGATACGCGGGCGCGCCGCGAACAGGAGCGCCTGCCGTCATACGGCGCGCGCGGCACCGACAGCACCCATGCGCTGGAAGACGCGCTGATCGAGCTGGAAGCGGGCTTTCGCGCCAAGCTGTACCCCACGGGCCAGGCCGCGATCGCCACCGTCCTGCTTGCCTATCTGCGCGCGGGCGACCACGTTCTGATCACCGACGCCGTCTATGAGCCGGTGCGCAGATTCTGCGCCGAGCACCTGACGCGCCTCGGGATCGAAATTACGTATTACCGGCCCGATGGCGCGGGCATCGAGGCGCTGATCCGTCCGAACACCCGCATGATCTATGCGGAGTCGCCGGGGTCGCTGACGTATGAAATGCCCGACCTCATCGAGTTATCCACAACCGCGAAAAATCACGATTGCTGGCTGGCTGTGGATAACACGTGGGCGTCGGGTCTGGTACAGAAACCGCTCACCCTGGGCGCCGATATTTCCATTCTGGCGGCCACCAAATATCTGGGCGGGCATGCCGACGTCATGATGGGCGCCGTAGTCACGAACGAACGCGCCTGGCGCGCGCTGGAACGCGCCACGATCGACTTTGGCCAGACCGTCGGTGCCGACGACGCGTTCCTGGTATTGCGCGGCATGCGCACGCTGCCGCTGCGCATGGCGCAGCACGCCCGCAGCGCCATGCAGGTCGCCCAGTGGCTGCAGGCGCGGCCCGAAGTGTCCCGCGTGCTGTGTCCCGCATTGCCCGGCGATCCCGCTCACACCCTCTGGCTGCGCGATTGCTGCGGCGCCAACGGCCTGCTGACCCTCGAACTGTCCGACGCGCACACCGACGCCGATGCGGAGCGGCTCATCGACAGTCTGCAGCTCTTTGGCATCGGCGCGTCGTGGGGCGGCTTCGAAAGCCTGGTGATCCCGGTTTTCCTGCAGGCCGCACGGTCGCTGCCCGGCAGCGACGTGCGCGGCCCCATGCTGCGCCTGCATATCGGCCTGGAAGATCCCGACGATCTCATCGCCGACCTGGAACGCGGTTTTGCCGCGTTGTCCCAACCCCTCCGTTCTCTCCGAATCTCATGATGCAGTCCCTTCACGACCATACCCACGCCGACGTCGACGCGCATACGCTCAAGCAGTGGCTGCACGATGGTGGCGAAATCGCGCTCCTGGACGTGCGCGAGCATGGCCAATACGGCGAGTCCCATCTGTTCTACGCCGCGCCGGTGCCCTACAGCCGGCTGGAGGTCGACATCGTGCGCCTCGCACCGCGGCGCGGCGTGCGCGTCGTGGTCTACGACAATGGCGGCGAAGACCCCACCGCGGCGCGTGCCGCGCGGGCGCTTGCCGGGCTGGGCTACACGGACGTGCACCGCCTGGCGGGGGGCATCGCACAGTGGCAGCACGATGGCTACGCGACCTTCGCCGGCGTGAACGTGCCCAGCAAGACTTTCGGCGAATTGGCCGAAGAGGTTTTCCACACCCCGCGCATCGGCGCGCGCGAACTGGCCGAGCGCCAGCGGCGCGGCGACGATCTCATCGTGCTGGATGGCCGGCCTTTTGCCGAATACCAGAAGATGAGCATTCCCGGCGGCATCTGCTGCCCCAATGGCGAACTGGCGCTGCGCGCCCATACGCTGGCCGCGCGGCCGGACACCACCATCGTCATCAATTGCGCGGGCCGCACGCGCAGCATCATCGGCGCGCAGACGCTGATCAACCTGGGCGTCCCCAATCCTGTCTACGCGCTCGAGAACGGCACGCAGGGCTGGTATCTGGAAGACCTGCAGCTCGAACACGGCGCACGCCGTCGCTATAGCGACGACATCCCGCCCGCGGACGTGCCCGCGCTGGCCCAGCGTTCCGCGCAGCTCGCGCAGCGACATGGCGTGCCCACGGCAGACGCCGCCCAGGTGCAGACCTGGCTGGGCGACACAACGCGCACCACGTTCCTGTGCGATGTGCGCAGCGCAGAAGAATTCGCACAGGGTTCCCTGCCAGGCGCGCAGCATGCGCCCGGCGGCCAGCTCATCCAGGCAACGGACCAGTACCTGGCCGTGCGCGGCGCGCGCATCGTGGTGTTCGATGCCGAAGGCGTGCGCGCCCCGGTCGTCGCTAGCTGGCTGCGGCAAATGGGTTGGGAGGCCTGCACGCTTGAAGAAGGCGTTGGCGCCGCGCTGGTCAACGAACCGGTCCAGACGCCAGTCCCGCCTATCGCGGTCCTGTCCGATGCCGAGCTCTCGCAAGCGCTGGTGCAAGGCGCCCAGGCCATCGATATCCGCCCCAGCATGCGGTATCGGGCCAACCACATCGTTGGCGCGCGCTGGTCGATCCGTCCGCGCCTGGACCGCCTGCCGCTCGATCCGACGCGTCCCGTGATCCTCCTGGCCGAAGACGCCGCGCTCGCAGCCTGGGCCGCGAACGATCTGCGCGCGTCGGGCTTGCGGGACGTCAGCGCAAACACCGGCACGCCCGAGAGCTGGTCCGCGCAGGGGATCCCGCTGGCATCCACGCCCGCGGATCCGGCCGACGGCGACTGCATCGACTATCTGTTCTTCGTGCATGACCGTCATGACGGCAACAAGGCCGCGGCGCGCCAGTATCTCGCCTGGGAAACCAACCTGGTCAGGCAGATCGACGAACGGGAGCGCGCCGCGTACCGGTTCCCGGCCGGCTGACACCTGCGCCGCGCCGCAACTCACGGCGCGGCCCACGCTTCAACCTGATCAATACGCCCCGGCGGCCATGGCGGCCGGGGTGCGGACGGTTCATGGCGAACCGGAATGCAAAGGACGGCCGATCAACCGGCCGCCAACTCAAGGGGAAATCCAGATGAAGCAACACGCATTGCACGCTTGCAGGACCGCCGTCACGGCGGTGGCCGGTCTGCTGTGGGGAATCGCGGCCCATGCCCAGGCGCCCGCACCGCTGGCCGACTTTCCGAAACAGGCCATCACCGTGGTCTCGCCGTTTCCACCCGGCGGCGGTAACGACGGCGTCGCGCGCCTGATCGCGCAGGAGCTGGGCGCCATCACGGGCCAGAGCGTGGTGGTCGAGAACCGCTCGGGGGCGGGCGGCAGCGTCGGCACGGCGCAAGTGTCGCGCGCCAAGCCCGATGGCTACACGCTCGTCATGTCCCAGACCAGCGTCATGGCCGTCAATCCGCGCCTGTACAAGAACGTCGGCTTCGATCCGCTGAAGGATTTCGTGCCGATCTCGCAAATCACCTCGGCGCCGCTGGTGCTGGTGTCGCGCACCGAGGGCCCGTACAAGAGCTTGAACGACTATCTTGCGGCGGCGCGCAAGCAGCCCGGCGTCATTACCTATGCGACGCCCGGCAACGGCACCATGAGCCACCTGATGGGCGCCCTGGTGTCGCAGAAGGCGGACGTCAAGCTCGTGCACGTGCCGTACCGCGGGGCGGCGCCCGCCATCACGGACCTGATGGGCGGCACGGTGGACATGCTCATCACGTCGCCCGCGTCGGCCGAGCCCATGGTGGCCGCAGGAAAGCTGCGCATCCTCGCCATGAGCCACGGCGACGGGGTCGGCATTTTCAAGAGCGCGCCCACCCTGAAACAGGCCGGCGTGGAAGGCATCACCGCGGATGACTGGTACGGCCTGTTCGCCCCGGCAGGCACGCCTCCCGAACGCATTGCCTACCTGGCGCAGGCCGTGAACCAGGCCATGAAGTCACCCGCCGTGATCGCCAAGATCAACAGCGGGGGAAGCCAGCCGGTAGGTAGCGCCCCGGCCGCCTTCAAGACCCGCCTGCAGCAGGACACCGCCTACTGGGCCGAAATGGTGAAGACGGCCGGCGTGTCCCTGGATTGAACGCGTAGTGGCCGGGGGCGGCACGGCCAGCGTGTCTCCCCCGGCCGCCCGTTGCGACAAGTCGGGGTTTCACCGTCCGGTCCGCGATTGCAAAGCTGAGGCAACCTGCCTAGACTGGGACAGCGCGCATGCGCGCGCCTTTTTTCCCGGTCATCCCCCGCTCGCCATTTGGGAGGGCAACGATGCAGAGTTTCCCGGCCCTGTCCGCGGATCAGCTTGCTGCGTACGCCGCGTTCGCACAGACCCTCGCGGACCGCGTGCGCCCCTTGTCGCGCAAGTGGTTCCGGCATCCGCTCTCGGTGGACACCAAGGCCGACGAAAGTCCCGTCACGCAAGCGGACCGGGATGTCGAGGCAGCCCTGCGCGAGGCCATCGCCGCACAGTATCCCGATCACGGCATATTCGGCGAAGAATTCGGCGCCTCGCGCGCCGAGGCCGAGCTCGTGTGGTCGCTGGACCCCATCGACGGGACGCGCGCCTTCATTTCCGGCAACCCGTTATGGGGCACGTTGCTGGCGCTGCTGCACCGGGGCAGGCCGGTGCTGGGCCTCATCGACATCCCCATGCTGGACGAACGCTGGATCGGCGCGGCGGGCGCCGCGGCCCGCCTGAACGGCGGCGCGTGCAGGACGAGCACGTGCGCCGCGCTGGAAGAGGCCATTCTTTACGCCACCTCGCCCGACATCTTCAGCGGCGCCGAACTTGCCGCCTTTGACGCTCTGGCCGCCGCCTCCCGCATGCGCCGCTATGGCGGCGATTGCTACAGCTACGGGCTGCTGGCCAGCGGCCACATCGATCTCGTCGTGGAGGCCGGCCTGCAACCGTACGACTACCTTGCCCTGATGCCCGTGGTCGAGGGCGCGGGCGGCGTCATGACCGATTGGACGGGACAGCCGCTGGGCCTGCAATCGCAGGGCCGCGTGATCGCGGCCGCCACGCCGCAGCTGCATCGCGAAGCGATGCGGCTGCTGGGGGCGGCCATGGCCTGACCGGCGCGCCGCCCACCCGCAGTTCAACGCAACGCTTCAGCCACAAGGTGAACAGGCATGCATGCACTAGGGGTAGCAACGGTGGAAGATGCGCAGCGGCTGGTGCAATCCAGCCCGCTCTCGCACATCAAGGTGGGGCTGTCCGACGTGGACGGCGTCATGCTGGGCAAATACCTGCGGCGCGACAAGTTCCTGGGCGCCTTGCACGGCGGACTGGCGTTTTGCGACGTGGTGTTCGGGTGGGACCTGGATGACCAGCTCTACGACAACACCCGGTACACCGGCTGGCACACCGCCTACCCCGACGCAAAACTGAGGATCGTGCCGCAGACCGCGCGCCGGCTCACGCTGGAGCAGGGGCCGGGCGGCGAAGACATGCTGCTGTTCCTGGCGGAATTCGAAGGCGACGCTGGCGCCATCTGTCCGCGTCGCCTGCTGCACCGCGTGATAGACCGCGCCGCCGGCATGGGCTACGACGCCTATGCGGCGCTGGAGTACGAGTTCTTCATGTTTCGCGAGACGCCGCATTCCGTGCGCGCCAAGCACTACCGCAACCTGGAGAACTGGACACCCGGCAATTTCGGATATTCCATGCTGCGAAGCACGGTCGAGGGCGACTTCTACCGCAAGTTGCTCGACATGTGCGAACGCATGGACATGCCCATCGAAGGCCTGCACACCGAGACCGGGCCGGGCGTGCTGGAGGCTGCGATCGCCGTCGACCAAGCGGCGGCGGCGGGAGACAAGGCCTTCCTGTTCAAGACCTTCACCAAGGCGCTCGCGCAGCAGAACGGCCTGATGGCCACGTTCATGGCAAAGTGGTCGCCTGAACACCCTGGCCAAAGCGGCCATATCCACCTGTCTTTGCGCGACCGCAAGACGGGGCTGTCTGCCTTCTTCGACGAGTCGCAGCCGCACGGCATCAGCGCCACGCAGGCGGCGTTCATGGGCGGGGTGCAGCGGTACCTGCCCGAGTTCATGGCGCTCTATGCGCAGACCATCAACAGCTATTCGCGCCTGGTGCCCGGTTATTGGGCGCCGCTGGACGCCACCTGGGGCATGGAGAACCGCACCACGGCGCTGCGTCTCATCCCCGGCAGCGACAAGTCGCAGCGCGTCGAAGTGCGCATCGGATCGGCGGACGCCAATCCCTACATTGCCCTGGCTGCGGCGCTGGCCTCCGGCCTGTACGGAATAGAGCAGGGCCTCTCGCCCGAACCCATGGTGCAGGGCAACGCGTACACGCAGCAATTTCCCGCGCATCTGCACCTGCCTCTGACGCTGTGGGACGCCGCGCAGCGCCTGCGGGGCTCGGAAGCCGCGCGGCTGCTGTTCGGAGACGCATTCGTCGAGCACTACGCCGCGACGCGGGAATGGGAGGAACGCCAGTTTCGGCGCCACGTCACCGACTGGGAGCTGGCGCGTT
>Ga0182739_1001587_pt1 | contig 23325 bp, 13 predicted proteins | sample eDN5th30CBELigBY_FD_128873 | JGI IMG/M metagenome (GOLD analysis project Ga0182739, IMG submission 128873) | Enriched backyard soil microbial communities from Emeryville, California, USA - eDNA 5th pass 30_C BE-Lig BY (version 2) (version 2) | ecosystem: Environmental > Terrestrial > Soil >... | reverse complement strand
CCATGACCCAGGGCTGGGCGGTGTCGAAGGCCTGGTTGATGTGGTCGGCGTGCGCCATGATGCGGCGGATTGCGCGGCCATATTCGCGGTGCTCGAAGTCGCTGCGGACCGTCTCGGTGACCTCTGCCAGCTCGGCTTGCAGCGCCGCCGTGTCGCCCAGATAAGCCAGCTGGCCGTTGAAGTGCTTGCTGATGAAGTTGGCGGCGCGGCTGGCAATATTGACGTACTTGCCGATCAGGTCGCTGTTGACGCGGGCGATGAAATCGTCGGGATTGAAGTCCAGGTCCTCGACACGGGCATTGAGCTTGGCGGCAATGTAATAGCGCAGCCATTCCGGGTTCATGCCGATATCCAGGTAGCGCAGGGGCGAGATGCCCGTGCCGCGGCTCTTGGACATTTTCTCGCCGCTGACGGTAATGAAGCCATGCACATGCAGGCCATCGGGCGTCTTGCGCCCTGCAAACTTGAGCATGGCCGGCCAGAACAGCGCATGGAAATAGACGATGTCCTTGCCGATGAAATGGACTTGCTCGGTGTCGCCTTCCGGATCCAGCAACGCATCGAAGTCGATGCCCTGTTTCAGGCAATAAGCCTTGAGTGACGCCAGGTAGCCCACCGGCGCGTCCAGCCAAACGTAGAAGAACTTGCCCGGCGCATCCGGAATCGGGATGCCGAAATACGGTTCGTCGCGCGAGATGTCCCAGTCGGCCAGGTTGGCTTCGCTATCGGCGTCGCCCGTGCCCAGCCATTCGCGTGTCTTGGCCAGTACTTCGGCTTGCAGGCGCTTGTTGCCGCTGGCATTGCTGCCCGTGGTCCACTCTTGCAGGAAGGCGACGCAGCGCGGATCCGACAGCTTGAAGAAGAAGTGTTCCGACGACTTCAGGACCGGCGTCGCCTTGGTGAGGGTCGAGTACGGGTTGATGAGTTCCGTGGGCGAGTACACCGCCCCGCAGGACTCGCACGAGTCGCCATACTGGTCCTTGGCGTGACAGCGCGGGCATTCTCCCTTGATATAGCGGTCGGGCAGGAACATGCCCTTGACGGGGTCATAGAACTGTTCGATATCGCGGCTGGTAATGAAGCCGGCGGCCTTGAGCCGGCGATAGATGTCCTGCGACAGCTCGACGTTCTCGGCCGAATCGGTGGAATGCCAGTGATCGAACTTGATATGGAAGCCGTTCAGGTACTGCGGCCGCTCGCTTGCATAGCGTGCAACCAGTTCCTGCGGCGTAATGTTTTCGCTTTCCGCCTTGAGCATGATGGGCGCCCCATGGGCGTCGTCCGCACCGACGAAGTGCACCGTGTGTCCGGCCATTCGCATGGAGCGCACCCAGATATCGGCCTGGATGTATTCCATGATATGACCGATATGAAATGAACCATTGGCATAGGGCAGGGCGGTAGTGACAAAAATCGTGCGCGGCATTCCGGGGTATCAGCAAGAAAGTGAAACAATTAAGGGAAGAGTAGGGATTTTAGGGCTTTCCCGCAGATGGCGCATATCGCGCGAGCTCGACTGGCTCGCGCGCCACGCTGCACGCCTGTAAAGAGCGCTTGAATTGCTAAGAATTGTTAGATTTGGTGTGCAGGGGCACACGGTGAGGGCAACATCGGGTCGTACGGCCCCGGCACGGCTGCCTAAGGAATTTCGCGCATCTCGACGTCGGTTACGTCCTTGTTCTTAAAGACGTTTTTGGTGCTGCCCGGGCGATGGCGCTGGTCCCAGTACGCTTTGACGCCGAAGGGGCGACCCTTGATCCTGGCCACGACATACAGAATGGCGACGGCGATGGCGGTCGAAACCATGAAAACCAGTGCCATCGCCATACCGAACAGGGCGAGGATAAAGAATAGAATGCCGCGGATAATTTGATTAAATAGTGTCATCTTGATTACATAGACCCCCTGTGGGGGAAATAATTCCCGTGCCTTGCTATTCCGCTATCCTTGAGGCTGGTGTGATCCTTATTTTCCTGCAAGGCCTATAGATATGAGCATGAATCCCGAATCGATCGCCGCGTTACTGGCGGAAGTGACTGACCCCAATACGAACAAGAAACTGGCGGTCACGGCAAAGAACTGCGATATCAGGGTGGAGGGGACGGATGTGTCCATAACTTTACCCCTCGGTTACCCATCGCACAATGGGCAGTCGGAATTGGCGAAACGTATTGAAACGGCTCTGGCGCCGCAAGGCATCGCCCTGAAGGACGTTCGATTCACCACGCGCATCATCAGTCATGCCGTGCAGCCCGGGCTCAAGCCCCTGGCCAACGTACGCAACATCATTGCGGTCGCGTCGGGCAAGGGTGGCGTGGGCAAAAGTACGACGGCGGTCAACGTGGCGCTGGCGCTGTCGAGCCAGGGCGCGCAGGTGGGCTTGCTGGATGCCGACATCTACGGGCCCAGCGTACCCATCATGCTGGGCTTGTCGGGCAAACCGAAAAGCCTGGACGGCAAGACGATGGAGCCGCTGGTCGGCCATGGCCTGCAAGCCAATTCGATCGGCTTCATCATCGACGACCAGTCCCCGGCCATCTGGCGCGGGCCCATGGTGACGCAGGCGCTCGTTCAATTGCTGACCCAAACCAACTGGAACGACCTGGATTACCTGATTGTCGACATGCCGCCCGGAACGGGCGATATCGCCCTGACCATGGCGCAGAAAGTGCCGCTGACCGGCGCCATCATCGTGACGACGCCGCAGGATCTGGCGCTGGCCGATGCGCGCAAGGGCTTGCGCATGTTCCAGAAGGTCAACGTACCCGTGTTGGGCGTCGTCGAAAACATGTCGGTGCATATCTGCTCGAACTGCGGCTACGCCGAGCCGATCTTCGGTGAACACGGCGGGCGGGACATGGCAACGGAATTCCAGCTTCCCTGGCTGGGCTCGCTGCCCCTGCAATTGCAGATCCGTACCCAGACCGACTCGGGCAACCCCAGTGTTGTCGCGGATCCCGCGGGCGAAGCCGCGCGGGCGTATAACGAGATTGCTCGTCGTCTGGCCGCCAATGTGGCCGCACTGCCGCGCGACATGGCAGCCAAGATGCCGACGGTCGTCGCGCGGAAGACATAGCTGAATGCGCGCCGGGGCCGCATGTTTGCTGATGGTGTGGGGCGCGGTGCATACCGCCTTTGCCGCCCGGCCGGAAGTCATCATCGACCCGGGCGGCGTGCCGCCGGCTGCGCTGCAGTCCATCACCGGTGCGGTCGATGCCATTACTCGCCTGGCCGAAGACCAGGACGGCGGCGAAGTATCGCGGCTGCGCCGGCGCGCCTATGACGCGACCGTGTCGGCGCTGGAAACCCAGGGCTACTTTTCTCCGACCGTGACGCTGGATGTCGGCGAAGACGTCGCCGGCGAGACCTGGGACATCACCATCGAGCCAGGGGAGCGCACACAGGTCGAGAAGGTGGACCTGAACTTCAGCGGCCAGATAGAGCGCCCCGAGTTCGCCGGGCGGGTCCAGTCGCTCAGGGACAGCTGGCCGTTGGAGAAAGGCATGCCCTTCATCAACGAGTCATGGAACAAGGCCAAGGGCAGCATGCTGGACGAGGTCAGCCGCAAGGACTTCTTTTTTGCCCGCATGGCGCGGTCACAGGCGACGGTCGATGCCGAGCGCGCCAAGGCCGACCTGTTCGTGCATGTAGACAGCGGTCCTCGGGTCAGGCTGGGCGAATTGCGAACGACCGGCTTGAAGCGCGTGCCCCAAAAGCTCATCGATCGCTATGTCCAGTACACCCCGGGCGACCCCTACGACCAGGACGTCCTGGATGAGTGGCAGCAAGGGCTGCAATCAACGTCGTTCTTTCGCGGGGCTTTCGTGACGCTCGAGCAGGACCACGCCGCGCAGAAGGTCTTGCCCAATGGCGAGGTCGAACTCCCCGTCCACGTGCAGGTGTCGGAAGCCCCCGCCCGCCGCTTTACGACCTCGCTGGGGGTGGACAGCGACAACGGCTTGCGGGTCGAGGGGTTGTATCGGCAGAACGTCGTGTTCGGGCAGCCGGTATGGACGGAAACCGGCGTGGGCATCGACAAGAACCGCCAGCGCGCCTTTTTCGACGTGCACCTTCCGCCGACGACGAAGGGATACAAGGACAGTGTGGGCGTCCTGTACGACCATTCCGACATCGAGGGCCTGGACAACCGGCGTGTCGGCCTGGGATGGAAGCGGCGCCAGGAGCGCAAGGCGGCCGGTGACAGCCGTGTTGAGTACGAGACGCAGTGGGGCCTGATCGCCGCGCACGACAAGACGCAGTACGCCGGCGCGGAAAGCTTCGAGGTGCCGACGCTCGTGGGGACATGGCAATGGCTGCGCCGCGATGTCGACAAGAAGTACGACCCGCGGGAAGGCAACCTGATCGACTTTGGCGTGGGCGCCGGCGTTACGCTGGACAAGGGCGAACGTTTCTATCGCACCAGCCTGCGCGCCCAGCAATGGTTTCCCATCGGCAAGCGCGACGTGCTGACGGTGCGTGGTGAAGTGGGCAAGGTGTGGTCCAAGACCGACAGGTTGCCGCAGGATTTTGGGTACCGGACGGGTGGTGCGCGTTCGATCCGGGGCTACAAGTACCAAAGCATAGGACTGCGTCGCGGGGATGCAATCATCGGCGCCCCGGCGCTCGCCGTCGCGAGCGTGGAATACACGCATTATGTGACGGAGCAGTTGGGCATCAACTTTTTTGTCGACGCGGGCGATGCGGCCGAATCCTTCGGCAAGATGGACTTTGCCCTGGGATATGGCATTGGCGCTGCGGTCCGCACACCTGCGGGCCCGTTTTTTGTTGATGTGGCATACGGGCAGCGCGACAAGCGCCTGCGCCTGCATTTTTCCCTGGGTATTGCGTTTTGAGCATAGTGTGGCGATGGCTTCGCAGGCTGCTGATCTGGATCGGGCCGATCATCGTGGTGCTGGTCATGGTGGCCTGCGGCTTCTTGTTCTGGGTCCTGAACTCGCAACCGGGCACGCGCTGGGCGCTGACCACGGCTGCCGAACAGTTGGGCGGCGAAGCGACAGGCGTATCGGGCACGATCTGGCGCGGCGTGTACGCCAGCGAGTTTTCCATCGTCCTCCCAGATCTGGCGATCCGTATCAAGGATTTCCACCTCGAGGCCGATTGGCGCGAGCTGCTCGAATGGCGCGTTCATGCGCACGATCTGTCGGCGGGCTCCGTCGTCGTCGACATGACGACGGGCACCGAAACGCCGTCCACCGAGCCGTTCCGCATGCCCGCATTGCCGGTCCGTGTGGCGATCGACCGCCTGGCCGTCGCGGACCTGCGCATCATCCAGGACGGTGAGCCGCTACCCATCAGCGTCATGAATCTGGCTGGCGCCTTGTCGCTGACGGATGCGGGGGGGCAAGTCGTCTTGCGGCAACTGGATATCGGCCATGCGATGGCCAATGTCCGGCTCCAGGGTGAAGTCACGGCGCTTTCGCTGGAAGATCCCTGGCCGCTGAAGGGTCATGTCAAGGCGCTGGCTACCGGTACCACCGCGGAGTCGCCGCTATGTGCGCGCCAGTATCTGCCTACCTTGCCCGTGAAGGCGGCGTTGAAGAGCGCGCCTGCAGCGGATTCCGGGAACTCCGACGCAGGGAGCGCGACAGGTGAACCCGCAGCGTGCACGTTGGAGGTCGATGGCCAGGTCGAAGGCAGCCTTGACGCCTTGAAGGTGGTTCTGAAGGGCGCCGGCCAGGGCATGAGCCTGGATGCGACCGCGAACCTGACGCCCCGGGGCGCCTTTCCGCTGACGGATGCCCGACTTGCCCTGCAACTGGCGGATGGCTCTACCTTGAACAGCCATTTCAATTGGGACTCGAAGGCCGTTGACGGTGCGATGCAGGATCACCTGGTTGGCGCGCTGCGCGCCGACAAGCTCGATGTGGGGCAACTGGTGGGGCCGGCCATACCGCCCGCGGTCGTGACGACGGATGTGGCGTTCGACGTGCGCCTGCGCAACCACAGCGAGTTGCTCTCCGCTGTCGTGGATGCCAGCGTCGCCGAAGGTTCGCGGTGGAACAAGCAGCCGTTGGCCGGCATATTGTCGGCGAAAGTGGTGAACGCGGCGCAGGCGGCCGCGCCGCAATTGGCCGGAGCCGCGGCGGCCTCGACCGGGCCGACAGCGCCACCCGCCGCACCCACCGGAGCGCCTGCCGCCGGCGTGCCGGCGACAACTTCGGGATCCGCGCCGGTGTGGAAGAGCCTGCAGCTCGAGGCGCTGAAGATGGACTTGCGCCTCGGCAAGAATCACTTGAAGGCCGATGGGGCGCTGGGCATTCCCGGCCGCGACTTGACGCTGGACCTGACCGCGCCGGACCTGGCGGCGTTCTGGCCTGACTTGTCGGGTGGGGCGCGTGTGCAGGGCGTGGCGGGCGGGACACTGGCGACCCACAAGGCGGACTTGAGCGTGCAATACACCCCGTCGGGCAGCAAGCGGGATATCGTAGGCGCAGCACCCTTGAACGCGAAGCTGGCCCTGGACGGCCGGTGGGGGCCCGGGCAGACGGACGCGGACAGGGCCGAAGGCTGGCGCGGAACCGTACGCACACTGGACCTGGACCACGCCGGACTGGGTCTGCACGCCCGGACGCCGACGATGGTCAGCTTCATCCCCGGCGCCGTGGCGCCTGCCTGGCAGTGGCAAGTGGGCGGCACAGAACTGGACTTCCTGCTCTCGTCGAAGCGGGTATTCACGCTCGCGCACCAGGGTTCCCGCGGAGGAGCCGGGCGATGGGAAACGCAAGGCGCGATTGCACAGTTGGCGATTTCGCCCAAGCTCGTGCGGGATGTGGGCAAGAAGCTGGCGCTCGATGCCGGCCAGGAACCGGAACGCGGGGGCGTCAAGGTCAGCGCCGATCGCGGCAACGCCGTGAAGGAGATCGTGCTGGCGCTGAACTGGGACCTGAAGTTTGCCGGTACGTTGCAGGGGTCTGCGCATGTGGAGCGGGTGTCCGGCGACATCATGGTGCCGGCGCAGCCTGCCTTCCCGCTGGGCCTGGAAACCTTCAGCCTCGATGTGAATGCAAAGGCGGCGGGCACCGCCACCAGCCGCGTCACAGCAGATCTGGACGTGCGCACCGCCAAGATGGGGCGGATCGCGGCCAGTGGGTCCACGCTGCTGCATGCGACGCCGGCCGGCGGCTTCCGATTGGATCCCAAGGATGCAAAAACGGCGAAGATCAATGCGGATATCGACGACCTGGGCTGGACCAGCCTGCTGCTGGGCGATGCGATGGAGCTGGGTGGCGCGCTGCATGCCGATGTCCAGCTTGAAAGCCGGCCTACGGGTCAATGGAACTCGTCAGGCACCATCACGGGCGAAAAGATACGCATCATCCGTATCGACGACGGCGTACGGCTGCTGGACGGCACCTTGTCCGCCCGCCTGGACAACGAACGCCTGATCATCGACAAGCTGCACTTTCCCGCGCGACTGCGTGTCGAGCCCAAGGAGTGGCGCACTGCAACGTGGGTGAGGGAGAATGCCGACGCCCAGGGCGGGAGGCTGGACCTGACGGGCGAATGGAATTTGTTCGAATCGCGCGGAACCTTCAACGCAGATTTGTATCGCTATCCCATCCTGCAGCGGTCGGATCGCTATGCCATGATCAGCGGCCGGCTCCAATTGACCGCCGAGTTGCCGCGGATAGGCATTACCGGATCGCTGGTCGCCGATGCGGGCTGGTTCGACCTCGATGTGCTGGGCGGCATCCCGACCGTGGACAGTGATGTGGTCGTCGTCCGTGCGGGCGAGGAAAAGAAGGAGGCCAGCGCGCCCATGGACGTGACGATGGACCTCGAGGTCGACCTCGGTCCACGTTTCTACCTGACCGGTTATGGGGTGAACTCGGGCCTGGTCGGCAAGATGCGCATCACGATGATCGAGGGCAGGCTGACGGGCATGGGCGCACTGCGAACGCGTGGCGGCGCGATAGAAGCTTACGGTCAGCGCCTGCAACTCCGTCGGGGCTCCATCACCTTCCAGGGCGACATCACCAGCCCGGTCCTGGATATCGAGGCATTGCGAACGGGTCTGGCCGTCGAGGCGGGCGTGCGTGTGGCGGGCACGGCGAAGCGGCCGCGCATCGACCTGGTGTCGTATCCGGCCGTTAGCGAGATCGAAAAGCTGTCATGGCTGCTGCTGGGGCATGGTCCGGATGATTCCGGCGGCGATGTAGCCTTGCTCTTCTCCGTCGGCACGTCGTTCCTGGGCAGTGGCGAGCCCTTCTATCGCAAGTTCGGGATCAACGAGGTCAGCATACGGTCAGGCGAATTGGGCAGCGCGGGCAGCGTATTGCCGGCTGAGAGCGTGGTCAGTGCCCTGGATAGCGGGACCAGCGATATCGAGCGCAAGTTCATCCTGGTCAGCAAGACCCTGTCCAACGGCATTACATTGAGTATCCAGCAGGCGCTGTCGGACACGGGAACCGTGGGCCGTGCAAGTTATCGCCTTGCCCGTGGCCTGACGGCCGAACTGACCGGGGGTACGGTGAACGGCCTGGCGCTGGTCTATCGCTGGTTCTCCCGGCAATGACTTTCTTTTTATTCGTGCATACTTCGCGGCTGGCTAGGCGATAAAATACGCGCCATTCAAGAAAAGGTAGAGGGCTATGAGCATTAAGAGTGATGGCTGGATCCGCCGCGTGGCCGTGGACGGGATGATTGAACCTTTCGAACCGGGCCAGGTGCGGTCGGTGAACGGAAATCGGATTGTCAGCTACGGCACCAGCAGCTACGGCTATGATGTACGGTGTGCGGATGAGTTCAAGATCTTTACGAACATCAATTCGACGATTGTCGATCCCAAGGCTTTCGATGAGAAGTCTTTCGTCGATTTCAAGGGGGACGTGTGCATCATTCCGCCGAATTCCTTCGCGCTGGCGCGCACCGTGGAGTATTTCCGCATCCCGCGCAGCATCCTTACCATCTGCCTCGGCAAGAGCACCTATGCCCGCTGCGGCATCATCGTCAATGTCACGCCCCTGGAACCCGAATGGGAAGGGCACGTGACGCTGGAATTTTCCAACACCACACCGCTGCCCGCCAAGATTTACGCGGGCGAGGGTTGCGCACAAATGCTGTTTTTTGAAGGCGACGAAGTCTGCGAGACCTCGTATCGCGATCGCGGCGGCAAGTACCAGGGACAGCGCGGTGTGACCCTGCCCCGCACCTAGCAGGAGTAAAAGCATGAAATTTCGTTTTCCCATTGTCATCATCGATGAAGACTATCGCTCCGAGAACGCATCGGGCTTCGGTATCCGGGCCCTGGCTGCGGCCATCGAGGCCGAGGGCGTCGAAGTACTGGGCGTGACCAGTTACGGCGATCTGAGCTCGTTTGCTCAACAGCAAAGTCGCGCGAGCGCCTTCATCCTGTCGATCGACGATGAGGAATTCGACGTGGATTCGCCCGAGGACGTGGCCAACGCCATCAAGAACCTGCGCTCGTTCATCGGCGAATTGCGGTTTCGCAACGAAGACATCCCCATCTATCTGTATGGGGAAACGCGGACGTCGCAGCACATTCCCAACGACATCCTGCGCGAGCTGCATGGCTTCATCCACATGTTCGAGGACACGCCCGAGTTCGTCGGGCGTCATATCATCCGCGAGGCGCGCGCCTACCTGGACGGGCTGGCGCCGCCGTTCTTCCGCGAGTTGGTCAAGTATGCGTCGGACGGATCCTATTCGTGGCACTGTCCGGGCCACTCGGGCGGGGTCGCCTTCCTGAAGAGCCCGGTGGGGCAGATGTTCCACCAGTTCTTCGGCGAGAACATGCTGCGGGCCGACGTCTGCAACGCCGTCGACGAGTTGGGCCAGCTGCTGGACCACACGGGACCGGTGGCCGAGTCCGAATTGAATGCAGCCCGGATCTTCCATGCCGACCATTGCTTCTTCGTGACCAATGGCACGTCGACGTCCAACAAGATCGTCTGGCACGCCAACGTGGCATCCGACGACGTGGTGGTGGTCGACCGCAACTGCCACAAATCGATCTTGCACGCCATCACCATGACGGGGGCGATTCCGGTGTTCCTGCGCCCGACGCGCAACCACCTGGGCATCATCGGACCCATACCGCTGGACGAGTTCGATCCCGAGAACATCCGCAAGAAGATCGAGGCCAATCCGTTTGCGCGCAATGCCGTCAACAAGAAGCCACGCATCCTGACGCTCACGCAAAGCACCTATGACGGCGTCATCTACAACGTCGAGATGATCAAGGAAAAGCTGGGTTCGGCCATCGACACCCTGCACTTTGACGAAGCCTGGTTGCCGCATGCGGCCTTCCATGAGTTCTACCAGGACATGCACGCCATTGGCGAGAACCGGCCGCGCAGCAAGGACGCCATGGTGTTCGCCACGCACTCCACGCACAAGTTGCTGGCGGGCCTGTCGCAGGCGTCGCAGATCACGGTTCAGGATTCGGAAACCCGCAAGCTGGACCGCAACGTGTTCAACGAGGCCTACCTCATGCACACGTCGACCTCGCCGCAGTACGCCATCATTGCGTCCTGCGATGTGGCGGCGGCCATGATGGAACCTCCCGGCGGCACGGCGCTGGTCGAGGAAAGCATTGCCGAGGCCATGGACTTCCGGCGCGCCATGCGCAAGGTCGAGTCCGAGTTCGGCAAGAACGACTGGTGGTTCAAGGTGTGGGGCCCCAATCGCCTGGTGTCGGACGGCATCGGCAATCGCGACGACTGGCTTCTGGTATCGGGCGACGAATGGCATGGCTTCGGCGACCTGGCCGAAGACTTCAACATGCTCGATCCCATCAAGGCCACCGTGGTGACGCCGGGGCTCGATATTTCAGGCACGTTTGCGGAAACCGGCATCCCGGCGGCGCTGGTCTCGAAGTACCTGGCCGAGCATGGCGTGGTCATCGAAAAGACCGGCTTGTATTCCTTCTTCATCCTGTTCACCATCGGCATCACCAAGGGACGCTGGAATACGCTGCTGACGGCGTTGCAGCAGTTCAAGGACGACTACGATCGCAACCAGCCGCTGTGGCGCATCCTGCCCGATTTCTGCAAGGTCCATCGCCGCTACGAAAAAATGGGTATGCGCGACCTGTGCCAGCAGATTCACGAGGCCTATCGCAAGTACGACCTGGCGCGACTGACGACCGAGGTGTATTTAAGCGACATGATTCCCGCCATGAAGCCGTCGGACGCTTACGCCAAGATGGCGCACCGCGAGGCGGAGCGCGTCAGCATCGACGACCTCGAAGGCCGCGTCACAGGCGTGTTGCTCACGCCTTATCCTCCCGGCATCCCGCTGCTGATTCCGGGCGAGCGCTTCAACCGCCGTATCGTCAACTACCTGCAGTTCGCGCGTGAGTTCAATGCCAAGTTCCCTGGCTTTGAAACGTACGTGCATGGTCTGGCGCACGATACCTGCGAAGACGGCAAGCTGCGGTATTACGTCGACTGCATCAAGGAAGACTGAGGCGCGTGGCATCACCCCGGTTTGATGTCGCCATCATCGGCGCGGGCGCGGCCGGCATGATGGCGGCCGCCGTCGCCGGCCAGCGTGGGTTGCGTGTGGTGCTCATCGACCATGCCGAGCGCCTGGCGGAAAAGATCCGGATCTCGGGTGGCGGCCGGTGCAACTTCACGAACATCGGCGCCGGCCCGGCCAACTTCATTTCGCAGAATCCCGATTTTTGCCGTTCTGCCCTAGCGGCTTACACGCCGCGCGACTTCATCGATCTGGTTGAGCGGCACAAGATACGCTGGCACGAGAAACACCGTGGACAGCTTTTTTGCGATGGCTCCAGTGAGGAAATCATCGACATGCTGCGGCGCGAATGTGATGACGGCCGCGTGTCGTGGCGCATGCCGTGCACGGTGCAGGACATTGCGCACAGCGAAGGCCGCTACACGCTACGCACCACGGAAGGCCAGCTGTCGGCGTCGCAGCTCGTCCTGGCGACCGGCGGCATGGCGATTCCGCAGTTGGGCGCCACGGATTATGCGCTGGGCGTGGCACGTCAATTCGGGCTGAAAGTCGTCGAGCCCCGTCCCGCGCTCGTGCCGCTTACATTCGACGGGCAGGCATGGCAGAGTTTTGCGGCGCTCAGCGGCGTGGCGCTGGAGGTTCGCGTGACGACCGAAGGCGGCGTGGCCCCCGTTCGCAAGTCCGGGCGGGCCGGCGGCGGCAAGGCGCCGAAGGCCGGGAAGGCTGAGTTTCTCGAGGACTTGCTGTTTACCCATCGCGGGCTGTCCGGCCCGGCCATCCTGCAGATATCGACTTTCTGGCATCCCGGTGAGCCGATCCATATCGACCTGGCGCCCCAACAGGATCTCGAGCGCGACCTGCTCGCGGCGAAATCGGGCGGGCGACAGCAATTGGGTACGGTCCTGGCGGGTCTCTGGCCCAAGCGGCTGGCCGAACAATGGCTGGCGCAGGCGGATACGGGCAACACAGACCTTGGTGCGCGCCGCCTGGCCGACGTGCCCGACAAGGCGCTGCGCCAGTTGGCTGCCCGCATCCACCGCTGGTCTCTCGTTCCCAGCGGCACGGCCGGCTACAAGAAGGCTGAAGTCATGCGCGGCGGCGTCGATACGCAGGGCATCAATCAGAAAACCATGGAGGCGAAGGCCATGCCGGGCCTCTATGTCATCGGGGAGGCCGTCGACGTGACGGGGTGGCTGGGTGGCTACAACTTCCAGTGGGCCTGGGCATCGGGCGTGGCTTGTGGCAGGGCGCTGTCCCGTAGCTAGCCGATTTGTCGCTGCTGTGGTTCCGGCGAAGGTTGTACGCCCCATCCGGAACTGCACGCGGACCCGTAATTTCATTTGGCGTTGCCGCCGTTTCGCGTTATGCTTACCGGCTGCTGTTGTTACATAGAGTGGGAGAGTGCCGTTTACCCGGCCGCCGAAGGCGCAATTCGCCCAGAATCGCTCAGGCACCCCGTACCACTCGTGTATTTGTTTTGTCGTTGTGGACCAACAAGGCAGCAATCTGGAGAGACTCGAGCTGCCACCCGTGGCAACGCCCCGAGCGCCGAAGGTGAACACCCGCTAGCCGGGTCAACTCTCAGGCAAAAGGACAGAAGGGCGGTGCTGGCCAGCATGTAGATGGCTTACGTCGTTCAATTTCTGATATCCCGGAGTCTCCATGTCTTCTGCGTTAAAGCACACCCCCCTCCACACTGTTCATATTGAATCCGGCGCCCGCATGGTCGACTTCGGCGGCTGGGACATGCCCGTTTCCTACAAGTCGCAGCTTGAAGAGCATCACGCCGTACGCCAGGATGCGGGCATGTTCGACGTGTCCCACATGTTGAACGTGGATGTGCGCGGCAACGATGCCGAAGCGTTCCTGCGCCTGTTGCTGGCCAACGATGTCGCCAAGCTGACGGTGCCCGGCAAGGCCCTGTATTCCTGCATGTTGAACGCCGACGGCGGCGTCATCGACGACCTCATCGTGTATTTCTTCAGCTCCGACCAATGGCGCATGATCGTCAACGCCGGCACGGCGGACAAGGATCTGGCCTGGATCCAGCAGGTCATCGAAGCGAACAATTTCGACGTCACGGCCGTTGCGCGCCGCGACCTGGCCATGATTGCCGTACAAGGGCCCAACGCCCGGGCCAAGGTATGGACCGTGCGTCCGGCCTGGGAGGCCGCCACGCATGCGCTGGCCCCCTTCACCGGCGCCTTTGTCGACGACGAGACGCTGGTCGCCCGCACCGGCTACACCGGTGAGGACGGCTTCGAAATCGTGCTGCCGGCTGCCCAGGTCGGCGAATTCTGGCAGGATCTGGTCAACGTGGGCGTAAAGCCTTGCGGCCTCGGGGCGCGCGACACCCTGCGCCTGGAAGCAGGCATGAATCTGTACGGCAACGAAATGAATGAACAGGTCAACCCGCTGATTTCGGCGCTGGCCTGGACCGTCTCGTTCAAGGACCCGGCGCGTCGATTCATCGGACGCGACGCCCTGGAATCGGCGGCCGCCGACCGGACGCTGGTCGGCGTCAAGCTGCTCGACCGCGGCGTGATGCGCGGCCACATGAAAGTGCGTACCGCGCAAGGCGACGGCGAACTCACCAGCGGGTCGATGTCTCCCACCATGGGCGTGTCCATCGGCATGGCCCGCGTCCCGTTGGGCGTGAATCCCGGGGACAAGATCGAAGTGGAAATGCGCGGCAAATGGGTGCCCGCCGAAGTCGTCAAGATGCCGTTCGTGCGTAACGGCAAGATCGTCGCTTGAATTCAGTTCGTGCATAACGACACGATCGTTGCTTAAATTCAATTTCACAACAAACACCACATTTAAACGGGGCTGATCATGAATCTTCCAAACGACCGCAAATACACGTCTTCGCACGAATGGGTCAAAGCCGAGGGCGACGTTTTCGCCGTAGGCATCACGGACAACGCACAGGACCAGTTGGGCGACCTCGTGTTCGTCGGCGACGTGAATCCGGGCACGACCTTGTCCGCCGGTGAAACTGCCGGCGTGGTCGAGTCGGTCAAGGCCGCTTCCGACATCTATGCGCCGGTCGATGGCGAGATCGTCGCCTTCAACGAAGCCCTGAACGACCAGCCCAACCTCATCAATGAGGCAGCGTTCGATACCTGGATCTTCAAGATCAAGCCCACGAATGCCGCCGATGTCGAAGGCCTGCTGGATGCCGCGGCCTACGAAGCGTCGATGAACGCCAGCTAATTTTTATATTCATCGGGGCGCCCACCGCGCCCCTGATTTTTTGCCCAGGTTGATTATGTTGCGTGAACTAGATCCCCATTCCGATTTCATCCCCCGTCACATCGGGCCTTCCGCGGCCGATCAGGCGAAGATGCTGGCGAGCATAGGTTCGCCAGACCTGCAAAGCCTGATCCAGGAAGTCGTGCCGCCGTCCATCCTGAAGCGCGGCGCGCTGAATCTTCCCGCATCGCGCAGCGAAGCCGATGCGTTGGCCGAACTGAAGGAGATCGCGGGACGCAACCAGGTCTTCCGCAATTACATCGGGCAGGGCTACTACGGCACGCACGTGCCTAACGTGATCCTGCGCAATATTCTCGAGAATCCGGCGTGGTACACGGCGTATACCCCGTATCAGCCCGAGATCTCGCAGGGCCGCCTCGAAGCCCTGCTGAATTACCAGACCATGGTGGCCGACCTGACCGGCCTGGACATCGCCAATGCGTCCTTGCTGGACGAGGGCACCGCGGCGGCGGAGGCCATGACGCTTGCGCGTCGCGGATCACGTTCCAAGAGCAAGGTCTTTTTCGCCTCCATCCATTGCCACCCGCAAACGCTGGAAGTCCTGCGTACCCGCGCCGGCGGCCTGGGTATCGACGTCCATGTCGCCGACGAGGCAGAGGGGCTGCCGGAGTGTTTTGGCGTCCTGCTGCAATACCCGCATAGCCTGGGCGGCCTGTCTGATTATCGTGCCCTGACCGAGGCCGCGCATGCGCAAGGCGCCGTGGTGGCGGTAGCCACCGACCTGCTGGCCTTGGCGCTGCTGACGCCGCCGGGCGAGTGGGGCGCCGACATCGCCGTCGGTTCGGCCCAGCGCTTTGGTGTGCCGTTCGGCTTCGGCGGCCCGCATGCCGGCTTCATGTCATGCAAGGATGCGTTCAAGCGCAATATGCCTGGACGGTTGGTCGGCGTGTCGAAGGACAGCCAGGGCGCGCCCGCGCTGCGTCTGGCCTTGCAAACGCGCGAGCAGCACATCCGCCGCGAGAAGGCCACATCCAACATTTGTACCGCGCAAGTCTTGCTGGCCGTGATGGCCGGCATGTACGCCGTATGGCATGGACCTGTCGGCATCAAGCGTATCGCCGAGCGCGTCGCCTACCTGACGGCTTTCCTGCGTCGCGAGCTCGACGGCCTGGGCGTTAAGGCCGCCAATGCCGAATTCTTCGACACGCTGCTGCTCGACACAGGCGCACATACGGCTGCGATTGTGGCACGCGCGCAGGCTGCGTCGATCAACCTGCGGCGGGTCAGCGACACGCAGGTGGCCCTGTCGCTGGACGAAACCGTGACCGTGTCCGACGTACACGATCTGCTCGACGTCTTTGCCGGCGCCCTGGGCAAGCCGTGGGACCGTACGGCCGAGCATGCCCTACCGACGGCGCATGGCATTCCGGCTACGCTGCTGCGCGAGTCGGCGATCCTGTCGCACCCCATCTTCTCGCGCATCCGTTCCGAGACCGACATGCTGCGCTACCTGCGCGCGCTGGCCGACAAGGATCTGGCCCTGGATCGCAGCATGATCCCCTTGGGTTCCTGCACCATGAAGCTGAACGCGACCGCGGAAATGATCCCCATTACCTGGCCCGAATTCAGCCTGATGCATCCGTTTGCACCGGCTTCGCAAAGCGCCGGCTACATGGAGATGATCGATCGCCTGTCGAAGTCCCTGTGCGAGATTACGGGCTACGATTCCATCAGCCTGCAGCCGAACTCCGGCGCGCAAGGCGAGTATGCCGGCCTGCTGGCCATACGCGGCTACCATCAGGCCAACGGTCAGCATCAGCGCAATGTCTGCCTCATTCCGTCGTCGGCGCACGGCACGAACCCCGCATCGGCGCAACTGGCCGGCATGGAAGTCGTGGTGGTCGCCTCCGACGAAAACGGTAACGTGGACGTGGCCGACTTGAAAGCGAAGATCGCCAAGGTCGGAGACCGCCTTGCCGCGCTGATGATCACGTACCCGTCCACGCACGGCGTGTTCGAAACCGCTGTCGTGGAAATCTGCAATCTGGTACACGAGGCGGGCGGCCAGGTGTACCTGGACGGCGCCAACATGAACGCCATGGTGGGCCTGGCCCAGCCCGGCAAGTTTGGTTCAGACGTGTCCCACCTGAACCTGCACAAGACTTTCTGCATTCCGCACGGCGGTGGCGGTCCGGGCGTGGGTCCGGTCGCGGTGCGTTCGCACCTTGCACCGTACTTGCCCGGCCTGGTGGACGAGTCGGGTACGCTGCCTGCGACGGCGAAAATAGGTCCCGTGTCGGCCGCGCCTTTCGGTTCGGCCAGCATCCTGCCGATTCCCTATCTGTATGTCACGATGATGGGGGCGGAAGGGCTCTTGGCCGCTACGGAAGTGGCCATCCTGAACGCCAACTACATCGCCTCGCGGTTGCAGGAACACTATCCGATCCTGTACGCGGGCCATAACGGCCGCGTGGCGCACGAGTGCATTCTGGATATCCGGCCCATCAAGGACCGCTGCGGGATTTCCGCGGAAGATATCGCGAAGCGCCTGATCGACTACGGTTTCCATGCCCCGACGATGAGCTTCCCGGTGGCGGGTACGCTGATGGTGGAGCCGACGGAGTCCGAGGGACTGGCCGAGCTGGATCGTTTCATCGATGCGATGATCGCGATTCGCGAGGAGATCGCAGCGATTGAACGCGGCGAGAAGGATGCCGAGGACAATGTGCTGAAGAACGCTCCGCATACGGCCGAGATGCTGCTGGTAACGGAGTGGCACCACGATTATTCGCGCGAAGAGGCGTCGTATCCGGTGACCAGCTTGCGTAGCGACAAGTATTGGCCGCCGGTGGCGCGCGTTGACAATGCCTATGGGGACCGGAACCTGATCTGTTCCTGCCCTCCGATGGAGGCGTACGAGGACGATATGGAGTCTGCTTCGGCTTGATGGTCGCTTATACGGGCCGTTGACGCTGTCGACGGTTCGTTGAACGAGGCTTGGCATCTTGTGATCCAGGATGCCGAGCTTTTTTTGTGCCTCGATGCGTCGTGATGGTCGATCTTGATGTGTCGTTTGTCATGGTTCTTGAGCCGGCGGCTGTGGCTGAGGCCGGGCCGGCTAGAACGCTTCGGTCCTGGCGTTGCCAGGACTTCCCGGAAGGTCGATTCAGGCCGGGGCGGCCGCGGAACTCCGGGCGCCGACGGTCCACTGGACCCTCGGCAAGCGCGCCCGTCGAACAGCCGCGGCCTTGCCTCCCCGTCCCGAACCGTCCTCCCGGCGTGCGCGTAAAATCGCCGGCCTGGCCTCAGCCACAGCCGCCTGCCAAGTAGGCATGGTGACGGACGAAATTCGTTTCAGCTGGATCGTCAAGTTTTCTTGGACGAGCAGGCCATAGTTACGATGCAAGCGACACCTGCTGCACGTGCAAGCCAAGGCTGCGCTGCGGGCAAGATTAGCCGGACATGCATGCCATGGCTCCTCTGCAAGCGGAAGCCGCTTTCCAAGCGAGGTGTTTTGCAGCCTCCCAGCATGTCCTTTCTACAGGCTGGCGTGGGTGGCGGGGGAAGGGCGGTTTTCGCTTGCGCCGCGATGGCGATACGGGGCGGGGAGCAAGGCCGCGGCTGTCTGACGGGCATCAAGGATCCAGCGGACCCGATGCCCGGAGTTCCGCGGCCGCCCGAACCGGATCGACAGCGTGGGAAGTGGCGGCGCAGCCGACACCGCAAAGCGTCTAGCCCGCCCCCCGCCACCCACGCCAGCCGGTTAAAGAGACCAGCTCAGGCAGCGCTTACTCCACAGTCTTCAGTACGCCTTCAATCGTCTGGAAGATCTGGTCAATCTCCGCTTCTTCGATGATCAGCGGAGGCGAGATCGCGATGATGTCGCCCGTGTAGCGGACCAGTACCCCTTGGTCGAAGCACTTCTTGAACACCTCAGCCGCCCGTGCGCCAGGAGCGCCGGGACGCGGCGTCAGTTCTATGCCTGCCACCAGGCCTAGGTTACGTACATCGATCACATGCCGCGCGCCCTCCAGCTTGTGCGCGGCGTCTTCGAACTTTCCGGACAGCCCGTTCGCGCGCGCGAACAGTTGGTCGCGTTCGTAAATGCCCAGCGTCGCAAGGATGGCCGCCGTCGCCAGCGGGTGGGCCGAATACGTGTAGCCGTGGAAGAACTCGATGCCGCTCGCGGCGGCACCGAGGATCGTGTCGTGCACCTCGCGCTTCACCGCCACGGCGCCCGCCGGGACAGCCGCATTGCTGATGCCCTTCGCCATCGTCATCAGGTCGGGCGTCACGCCGAAGAACTCGCTCGCGGTGGCAGCGCCCAGGCGGCCGAATCCGGTGATGACTTCGTCGAAAATCAGCAGAATGCCATGCTTCTCGGTAATCGCGCGCAGCTTCTCCAGGTAACCCTTGGGCGGTATGAGCACGCCGGTCGAGCCTGCCAGAGGCTCTACGATGACCGCCGCGATGGTCGATGCGTCGTGCAAGGCGACGATGCGCTCGAGGTCATCGGCAAAGTGTTCGCCCCATGCGGGCTGCCCGCGTGTATTGGCATTCTTCGTAATGTCGTGGGTATGCGCGATGTGATCGACGCCCGGAATCAGGGCACCCGAGAACGTCTTGCGGTTGGGCGATATGCCGCCGACCGAGATGCCGCCGAAGCCCACCCCGTGATAGCCACGCTCGCGGCCGATAAGGCGCGTGCGCTGTCCTTCACCGCGGGCGCGGTGGTAGGCCAGCGCAATCTTCAGGGCGGTGTCGACGGACTCGGAACCGGAGTTGGTGAAGAAGATGCGGTCCATGCCGGCGGGCATCATTTTCGCGACGGCTGATGCTGCGCGGAATGAGTCGGCGTGGCCCAACTGGAAGCTGGGCGCGTAGTCCAGCTCGGCTGTCTGCCGCGAGATGGCCTCGATGATTTCCTTGCGGCCGTGGCCTGCATTGACACACCACAGGCCGGAAGTGCCGTCCAGGATTTGATGGCCGTCGTCCGCGGTGTAGTACATGCCCTGCGCCTTGGCGAGCAGTCGCGGCTGCTCCTTGAACTGCCGGTTGGCGGTAAATGGCATCCACAGATTCGATAGATCGGGGATATTGGCTTGGCTGGTCATGGCTTCCTCTGGCAACGAGCAACAAACAACGGAAATCGGGGTGATCAGCTATTCTCGTCGGGCCGGCAAGGGAATGAAATATACAGTTCACCAAAACCATAAAAACTGTATTGGTGATATAAGGTTAACTGTATAGAAATCTAAGTCAGGTGCCGCGTGCTTTTCTTTGAACCCGTGCGTGACCGGGCCCATGCGCCCGGGCTGGTGGACCAGACCGTGGCCGCGGTCACGGACGCGATTCGGCAGCAGCTCTTACGTCCGGGGATGGCCATGCCGTCCTTGCGGGCGTTCGCACGGACGCATGGCCTCAGCACCTTTACGGTCTCGGCGGCGTACAGCCGCTTGGTGGCGCAGGGCTGGCTCACCTCGCGCGCGGGTTCCGGCTATCGCGTGGCGGCACGGTCGAGCGACGCACGCCCCGACATGGCGCGACCTGCGCCCGCCGGCTGGCATCCCCCGCAAATCGGCGCCTCGTGGCTGCTTGCCGATGTCTTTGCGGATCACTCGATCCCCATCAAGTCGGGTTGCGGTTGGCTGCCGGCGGAATGGCTGAACGAATCGGGCTTGCAGCAATCGCTGCGGCAAGTGGCGCGGACACCGGTGAATCAGATCGCCGGCTATGGCCATCCCTATGGTTACTTTCCGCTGCGTGAACATGTGCAGCAGTCGTTGCGAGGGCATGGCCTGCATCTCGAGATGGACCAGATACTATTGACGCAAGGGGCGACGCAAGCGCTGGATATCGTCATCCGGACCCTGCTGCGGCCAGGCGATACGATCGCAGTGGAAGTCCCTTGCTATGCGAATCTGCTCCAGACCTTACGCCTTGCCGGCATTGTCGTCGTTGGCGTGCCTCGCACGGCGCAAGGTTTGTGCCTGGAGACGCTCGAACGAACGGCGTGCGCTCATCCGGTCAAGGCCTTGTTCGTCAATACAGTGCTCCAGAATCCGACGGGCGCCAGCCTCGACATGGAAAGCGCCTTCAGGTTGCTGCAGATGGCCGAGCAATTCAATTTCCAGGTGATCGAGGACGACGTCTCGCGCGATTTGCTGCCCGGGCTGGGGCCCCTCCTGGTGGCCATGGCCGGAACGGAGCGCGTGGTGTACGTGTCCGGATTCTCGAAGAGCATTACGCCTTCCATGCGCGTCGGTTATCTGGCTTCGTCCCCGACGCTGGTCAAGGAGTTCGCCAAGACCAAGATGACCATGGGCCTGACGACGCCCGAACTGATGGAGCGCACGGTGTGCCAGGTCTTGCGCCAAGGTCGGCATCAAGCACATCTGCAGCGCGTGCAGGAGAGGCTTCGGCGCGCACACGACGAGCTTTGTGACGTGATGGACGAGCACGGGTTCGAGGTCTTCGCCCGGCCACAGGCCGGCCTCTTCTTGTGGGCGCGCCCTGCCGGGCAATGGCGGGAACGGGGCGCGGCCAAGCTGGCTGAGCTGGCCCTGAAGGACGGGATATGGCTGGCACCGGGTTCCTTCTTCGATCCGGAACAGGCGGACACGGGCTGGATACGCTTCAACGTCGCGTATTCCCTGCATCCGTCGTTGTGGCAGTTCATGCGCAAGGTCGGCGCATCGGTCGGCGCATAAAGCTGCACCCCCCTCCAGCCGGGATGCCGCGTCCGATATTTCTCCTTATACTGCATGTTTGTCTTACTCGAAATGGCTGTCACTCATGTCTGATTCATTTACCACGCGTCCCGAGATCAAAGGTACTTTTGGTGTCGTTTCATCCACTCACTGGCTGGCTTCCCAGGTTGCCATGGGCGTCCTCGAGCGTGGGGGGAACGCGTTTGACGCGGCGGTTGCGGGCGGTTTCGTACTGCAGGTCGTCGAGCCTCACCTGAATGGGCCCGGCGGCGACGCACCCATCATGATCTGGAGCGAGGCCGAGCAGCGCATGCGCGTCATTTGCGGGCAGGGCGTTGCGCCGGCGCTGGCCACGCCCGAGTACTTCCGCAACCTTGGCCTGGATCTGGTTCCCGGCATCGGCTTGTTGCCCGCCACGGTGCCGGGTGCCTTCGGCGCCTGGATCACGATGTTGCGTGACTACGGCACCTGGGAACTGGCAGACGTCCTGCGTCCGGCGATCGAGTATGCCGAGCAGGGCTTTCCCCTGGTGCCGCGCATCGTGCAGGCCATCGTCGCTGTCGAGCCGTTGTTTCGCGACGCCTGGCCGAGCTCCGCAGACGTATGGCTGCCAGGCGGCCGGGTCCCCGATCCCGCTGCGCTGTTCCGCTCGCCGGGAACGGCCGCAACGTATCGCCGCATCATCGACGAGGCCGAGCGCGCCGGCACCGACCGCAAGAGCCGCATCGATGCCGCGCTGGATTGCTGGTACAAGGGCTTTGTGGCCGACGCGATCGACGAATACTACAGTTCCGAAGAAGTCCTCGATTGCAGTGGCAAGCGCCACACGGGGATACTCCGGAAATCCGACATGGTGGACTGGAAAGCGACCTACGAAGAGCCGGCCACGGTGAACTTCGGGCGCTACACGGTGGCCAAGTGCGGGCCTTGGTCGCAGGGGCCTGTGTTCCTGCAGCAGCTCAGTCTGCTGAATCACCTGGACATCGCCTCCGTCACACCGGATTCCCCGCAGTTCGTCCACAAGCTGGCCGAGGCGGCCAAGCTGGCCATGGCCGATCGCCTGGCCTGGTATGGCGATCCCGATTTCATGGATGTGCCCTTGGCAGCGCTGCTGTCCGACGAGTACGCCAGGGAGCGGGTCAAGGAGATCAGCAACAAGGCATCGACCGAACTTAATCCGGGCCGTCCGGAAGGACGTCCATTGTCCCTGCCGGATCTGGATGCATCCGTGCGCACCACCGAAGTCGCCGATTTGCGCTTCGGTGTTGGCGAGCCTACTTTTGCTGCCTTGCCGCCGGTCGATACCTGGCTCGAGAAAGAAGTATTCGTGGGCGATACCTGCCATCTGGACGTGATCGACAAGGACGGCAACATGGTGTCAGCGACGCCGTCCGGCGGATGGCTCTCGTCGAGTCCCGTCATTCCGAAACTGGGCTTCCCCCTGGGAACGCGGCTGCAGATGACGTGGCTGGACGATGGCGTGCCGGGTCAGGTACAGCCGGGCAAGCGTCCCACCACAACCTTGTCGCCCGGCCTTGCCCTGCGGGACGGCAAGCCATATATGGCTTTTGGCACGCCGGGCGGCGACCAGCAGGACCAATGGACGGTGTCCTTCTTTGTGCGCCATGCTGTGCACGGTATGAATCTGCAAGAAGCGATCGATACGCCTTCGTGGCACGTCGATCACTTCCCGCGCTCGTTCTGGCCGCGTAGTCTGCAGCTCGGCAAGGTGATTGCCGAGTCGCGCTTTCCGGCGGAAACGCTCGAGGCCTTGCGTGCAGCGGGTCACGAGGTGACGGTCGGCGGACCCTGGTCGGAAGGCCGGATCAGCGCATGCACGCGCGAGACGACCAGCGACGGCACGCTGGTCCTCCGGGCGGGCGCGAACCCGCGTGGCATGCAGGGGTATGCAGTGGGACGATGAACATGGTTTTCT
>Ga0182739_1001584_pt1 | contig 23364 bp, 18 predicted proteins | sample eDN5th30CBELigBY_FD_128873 | JGI IMG/M metagenome (GOLD analysis project Ga0182739, IMG submission 128873) | Enriched backyard soil microbial communities from Emeryville, California, USA - eDNA 5th pass 30_C BE-Lig BY (version 2) (version 2) | ecosystem: Environmental > Terrestrial > Soil >... | reverse complement strand
TTGACGAGCCATTTGACCCGCATCGCGTCGAGGACCTCCTGCAGGAGCGGCACCTGGCCGATGAACTCCGGCGGCGTCTCGCCACGCCCGTCCTTGTACTCGGGATACTCGCGGGTCCGAAACGAGTAGCGCGAAATGTCGAAGGCCACCGCGATGTGACTCGGCGCATGATCCTTGATGAGCTTGAGCAGCGTGGTGACGAAGCCGTACGGCACCTCGGTGTGCTGCCCGCCACTCGTCACGAACCGCCCAGTCTGACTCAAGGCGAAGAACGCCCGGAATGCGAGCGAATGCCCGTCGATGACGAGGAGCGTAGGCTTCGTGGCAGACCCCATATGTGCCAGCCTAGGCGCGCGCCCCGACAATCGTTCAAGGACAACATGGTCAAGCTGCCCGACGACATCCATCCCGCCCTCCGCGAGCGACTGCTCGGCTCCGAGGGCGGCGCACTCGCCACGAAGATGGGGATCGAGCTCCTCGAGCTCTCCGCGGACTACTCGGTCGCGAGGATGCCGGTCGAGGGCAACACGCAGACGATCGGGATCCTCCACGGCGGCGCGCACGTCGTGCTCGGCGAGTCACTCGGCAGTCTGTCCTCGGCGGTGCACGGCGGGGCCACGAAGTTCCCCGTCGGCATCGAGATCAATGCGACGCACTCCCGTTCGGTCGACCGCGGCTGGGTCACCGGCACCTGCCGCGCGCTCTCCCTCGGCCGCACGCTGTGCACGCACGAGATCGTCATGACCGACGAGGCCGGAAACCGTCTCTCGACGGTCCGCATGACGAACTACCTCCGCGACATCCGCCGCTGAACCCCGACCCTCCCCCCGGTGGTTGCCCAAATCTGCCGGTGTTCAGCCCGCTTCACCGACAGATTTGGGCAACCACCGGGGATCAGCTGGTGATGCCGAGCGCGCGGAGCCGCTCGAAGAGTGGCGCCGGGTCCATGACCTCCGACCAAGTCACCTCGATGACCGTCCACCCGGCGGCCTCAAGCAGCAGCCGACGCCGCAGATCGGCACGCCACTGTGCCTGGTCGCGGTGATAGTCGCCCTGATACTCGATGATCACCCGTTGCTGCGGATAGTTGAGATCAGGTCGGAATGTGCGCCCTCCGGCGCGAATGGTTTGATTCACCCGTGGCGACGCGAAGCCAGCCAGCACGATCTTCACGCGCAGCAGCGACTCGGGGTAGGACTCGCTCGCCCCATCAAGTAGCTCGAGGGCGCGTCGCATCCGACCGGACCCGAGATGGCGAGGCGCCGCATTCGCTCGCGCCGCGAGTTCCTCGGCCGTGACGAGGCCTCGTGGCCGTTGGATCAGCTGATCACCGATCGCGACGAGATCGGGCAGGCGTATCGTGCGCGCCACGTCCGCCCACGCTCGCCCCGCCGTCGTCACCGGCAGCCCCTTGACCGTGGAGAGATCCTGCTCGGAGATCTGCAGCCGGTGGCCCGCGATTCCCTTGGCGTGCGGGGCGCGTGACGGCGTGGGCAGGGCGATGTCAATCGGGCGATCCGCCGAAGTGCGCGGCAGCGCGATCTCGTGGAGTTCGAGCGCTGTCAGATGGGAGATGAATGCGCCTGGCGGCATCCGCGCGAGGAATGCTTCGCAGCGAGCTCGCGTCCCGATGATCCTGGCTCGAGCCCGCACGCCCCACACGCTGTCGTCGAGGTCCTCGGCGCGAAGTCGGGTCAGCGAAACACCAATAGCGAGCGCGTCACGCACCGCAATCGGCCCGGCGAACTGCTCAGGAAGCGGGGTCGGACGTTGTCCACGGGGCATCCCCAGACCTTGGCAGGACTCGACACTGCGCACCCTGCCGATCCCGCCACCGCGTGGACATCTCCCCGCGCCCAGGGCGTGTGGAGGACTCTCGGACCACCCAACCCTCCCGGTGGTTGCCCAAATCTGCCGCCGATCAGCCCGCTTCACCAGCAGATTTGGACAACCACCGGATTTTGGGGAGGGGTACGGTGGCCGTGCGACGCCGACGGGCTACTTCTTTGGGGCGAGCTGCTCGACGATCGTCTGGGCGACCTCGAACATGGTGAGCCGCCGGTCCATCGAGGCCTTCTGGATCCACCGGAACGCCTCGGGCTCGGTGAGTCCCATCTTCTCGTTGAGCAGGCCCTTGGCGCGGTCGACGAGCTTGCGGGTCTCAAAGCGCTCGGCGAGGTCGGCGATCTCCGACTCGAGCACGATGATCTGCTGGTAGCGGGCGAGCGCGATCTCGATCGCCGGGAGCAGGTCGTTCGGCGTGAAGGGCTTGACGACATAGGCGAGCGCCCCCGCCTCCGAGGCACGCTCGACGAGCTCCTTCTGGCTGAATGCGGTGAGCAGCACGACCGGGGCGATGTGGTGCTTCGCCAGTCGCTCCGCCGCGGAGATGCCGTCGAGCTGCGGCATCTTCACGTCCATCACGACGAGGTCGGGCCGCAGCTCGGTCGCGAGCTGCACCGCGGTCTCACCATCCCCCGCCTCACCGACCACCTCGAACCCGGCGTCCGTCAGGATCTCGATGATGTCCATCCGGATCAGGGACTCGTCCTCAGCGACGACGACACGGCGCGGCGCCTCTGGCGCGCTCTCCTCCATACTCACGATCAAAACCCTAGTACCGTTGGCTGGCAGCACAGCGGCCGGTGTGGCGGAATGGCAGACGCGACCGACTCAAACTCGGTTGCCCGAAAGGGCGTGTGGGTTCGACCCCCACCACCGGCACCGCCGTGGCGCGACCTCACACGGTCGGCTCGCGCGGCTCCTCGAATCCCAGCGGCGCATCGGCGAGGTCGCCGACCGTGTGGACGCGGAGGTCATTCGTCGTGCCGGGGATGCCTGGCGGCATTCCGGCGATGACGACGACCTTGTCGCCGGCATCAGCGAGCCCCTTGCTCAGCAATACGCGGTCGACCTGCTGGTGCATGGCATCGGTATGGGTGACGCGATTGACGACATAGGAGCGAATGCCCCAGATGAGCGACATGCGCCGGCGCACCGCCTCATTCGGGGTGAAGGCGATCATGGGGACACGAAGGCGGAGCCGGGACATGCGGCGCGCCGAATCCCCCGATTCGGTGAAGATGCACACGAATTTCGCGCCGACGAAGTCGGCGACCTCCGCCGCGGCGAGCGTCATCGCACCACCCTGCGTCCTCGGTCTCGTCCCGAGTGGCGGGATGCGCTCGAGTCCGGCCTCCTCGGTCGACTCGACGATCCGCGCCATCGTCTGCACGGTGATCGCGGGATAGGCGCCGACACTCGTCTCGCCCGACAACATGACCGCGTCCGCCCCGTCGAGGATGGCGTTGGCGACATCTGACGTCTCGGCGCGGGTCGGCACCGGGTTGTCCGTCATCGACTCAAGCATCTGCGTCGCAACGATGACCGGCTTCGCCATTCGGCGCGATCTCAGGATGATGTCTTTCTGCACGATCGGCACCGCTTCGAGTGGCAGCTCGACCGCGAGGTCGCCCCGAGCGACCATGATGGCGTCGAAGGCGTCAATGATCTCGTCGATGGCCTCGACCGCCTGCGGTTTCTCGATCTTCGCGATGACGGGGCGCCGGATGCCCTCCTCCGCCATGATCTCGCGGACACGCGCGACATCGGCAGCATTGCGGACGAAGGACAGCGCGATGTAGTCCGCGCCGAGGCGGAGCCCCCAGCGCAGGTCGTCCTCGTCCTTCTCGGACAGCGCGGGGACGTTGACCGCGACCCCGGGGAGGTTGATGCCCTTGTTGTTGGACACCGCGCCGCCGACGACGACCTCCGTGCGCACCCGCACCCCGTCGGTCTCGAGCACCTTCACCCGGACCTTGCCGTCGTCGATCAGCAGTTGGTCGCCGGGGCTGACGTCATTCGGCAGGCCCGCGAATGTGGTGCTGCAGAGCTCCTTCGTGCCCGCTACGTCCTCGGTCGTGATCGTGAAGAGGTCGCCGGGAGCCAGCTGGTGCGGCCCGTGCGCGAAACGGCCGAGCCGGATCTTCGGCCCCTGCAGGTCGATGAGGATCGCGACGGTGCGGTCGACGTCGGCCGCGGCGCGAAGCAGGTTGCGGTGCACCTCCTCGTGGACGGCGTGGCTGCCGTGCGAGAGGTTGAATCGGGCGACGTCGACGCCGGCTTCCAGGATCGCCCGGATGTTGTCGTAACTGGAGGTCGCCGGCCCGAGGGTCGCGACGATCTTGGCTCGTCTCATGCGTGTGCTCCCCGATCGCTGGTGGTGGACAGCGCTGGCTTCAGCGTATCGACTCCGGGGCTTCGCCGCGGACGACCGGCCCAGGTCAGAGCGAGATGGCGCGATCCGTCGGGCGCACCGGCGCCGGCAACTCAGTCGCTCCCATGAGGAAGCGATCGATCTCGGCCGCGGCCGCACGCCCCTCGGCGATCGCCCACACGATGAGCGACTGACCGCGACCCGCGTCACCGGCCACGAAGACGCCGCTCATGCTCGTCGCGTAGTCCTGCGTGCGGGCGAGTCCGCCGCGCTCGTCGAGTGGCAGCGGCAGTTGCGCGTCAAGCGATGTCGTCTCGGGGCCTGTGAAGCCCATCGCGATGAGCACGAGATCGGCCGGGAGCTCATGCTCGGTGCCGGACTTCGGCACGCGACGGCCGCCGACATACTCCGTCTCCGCGACGCGCAGCGCACGGACCTCGCCGGCCGCACTGCCGAGGAATTCGACGGTGGACGCGAGGTATCGCCGCTCCCCACCCTCCTCGTGCGCGGTCGAGACCTCGAAGACCTGCGGGGTCATCGGCCACGGCTGGTGTGGGGGCCGCTCCAGCGGGGGCTGCTGGCCGATCGCGAGACTCGTCACGGAGCGGGCGCCCTGGCGGTGCGCGGTGCCGATGCAGTCGGCTCCGGTGTCACCACCGCCGATCACGATGACGTGTCGGCCGGCGGCAGTGACCTGCTCGGGCACCGCATCCCCGGCGACCGCACGATTCGACTGCACGAGATAGTCCATCGCATAGTGGATGCCGAGCAGGTCTCGGCCGGGGATCCCAAGGTCGCGCGGCACGGTCGCCCCAGTCGCGATGAGGACGGCGTCGTACCGATCGTGGAGGTCGGCCCAACTGATGTCGACCCCGATCTCGACGCCCGCGCGGAACCGCGTCCCCTCCGCCTGCATCTGGGTGACGCGCAGCTCGACGCGGCGCTTCTCCATCTTGAAGTCGGGGATCCCGTACCGCAGCAGACCCCCGATGCGGTCCTCCCGCTCGAACACGGCGACCGTGTGCCCGGCCCGGGTGAGCTGCTGGGCGGCGGCGAGTCCCGCCGGTCCCGAGCCGACGACGGCGACCGTTTTCCCGGTGAGCCGCTCAGGCACCTGTGGCTGCACCCAGCCGTGGTCCCACGCGTCGTCGGCGATGGCCGCCTCGATCTGCTTGATGGTGACGGGCGGCTGGTTGATGCCGAGCACGCAAGCACTCTCGCAGGGCGCCGGGCAGAGGATCCCGGTGAATTCGGGGAAGTTGTTCGTCGCGTGGAGGCGTTCGATGGCCTGCTGGCCCTCGCCAAGCCGCGTCAGGTCGTTCCACTCCGGGATGAGGTTGCCGAGCGGGCAGCCCTGATGGCAGAACGGCACGCCGCAGTCCATGCAGCGTCCGGCCTGCCGACGCACCATGCCCGACTCCGCCTGCTCGTACACCTCGCGCCAGTCCATGAGTCGCAGCGGCACGGGTCGGCGCGGGGCGAGTTCCCGCTCACGCACCTTGAGGAAGCCTTCTGGGTCAGCCATGCGTCACCTCCAGGATCCGCTGCCACACGATGTCACCGTCAGGGTCGAGGCCTTCCTCGGCCGCTGCCTCCCGCGTCCGCAGCACGGCCGCGTAGTCGCGGGGCAGGAGCTTGATGAACTCCCCGGCGATCTCGCCCCAGCGCGTCAGCATGTCGCTCGCCAGTGGCGAGTCGGTGCGCTCGACGTGCATCTCCAGCAGTGCGCGCACGAGTGCGAGATCGGCCCGGTCCAGCGGGAGCAGCGCGAGGTCGCCCGCGCGGAGCGCTGCCGCGTTGACCGCCTCGCGGCGCAGCCGGTGCACGTAGGCGACACCGCCGGACATGCCGGCGCCGAGGTTGCGACCGGTGCGTCCGAGGATGACCGCGGTGCCGCCGGTCATGTACTCAAGCGCGTGGTCGCCGACGCCTTCGACGACCGCGGTCGCACCGGAGTTGCGGACGAGGAATCGCTCGCCGACGAGGCCGCGGAGGAACATCGTGCCTCCGGTGGCACCGTAGCCGATGACGTTGCCGGCGATGACGTTGTGCTCGGCCGCGAAACCGGCTCGGCGGTCGGGACGCACGACGATGTCGCCGCCGGACAGGCCCTTGCCGACGTAGTCGTTGGCGTCGCCTTCGAGTCGGAGGATGATGCCGCGCGGGAGGAATGCGCCGAGTGACTGCCCGGCGGTCCCGTGCAGGGTGACGTCGATCGTCTCCGGCGGGAGGCCCGCCACCCCGTAGCGCCGGGTCACCTCATGGCCGAGCATGGTGCCGACGGCCCGCTCCGTGTTGGCAATCGGCAGCTCGATGACGATCGGTTCGCCGCGCTCGAGCGCCGGGGAGGCGAGTCCGATGAGCTGCCGATCGTAGTGTGACTCGAGCTCGTGGTCCTGGCCGATGCGCGCGCGCCGCGGCGCCTCGGGTCCGAGATCGCTCGCGGCGAAGATCGGGCCGAGGTCGAGCCCCTCGGTCTTCCAGTGCTGAACCGCCTGGTCGACGTCGAGCAACTCCGTGTGCCCGATCGCCTCGTCGAGCGTGCGAAAGCCGAGCTCGGCGAGTTGCTCCCGGACCTCCTGGGCGAGGTACTCGAAGAAGGTGACGACGAACTCGGGCTTGCCGGTGAATCGCGCCCGGAGCTCCGGGTTCTGCGTCGCCACCCCGACGGGGCAGGTGTTGAGGTGGCAGACCCGCATCATGATGCACCCGGAGACGACGAGCGGTGCGGTCGCGAAGCCATACTCCTCGGCGCCGAGCAGCGCGGCGACGATGACGTCACGGCCGGTCTTCATCTGGCCGTCGACCTGGACCACGACGCGGTCGCGCATGCCGTTGCGCATGAGCGTCTGCTGCGCCTCCGCAAGCCCGATCTCCCACGGCGTGCCCGCGTGCTTGAGCGAGCCGAGGGGCGATGCCCCCGTGCCGCCATCGTGGCCGGAGACGAGGATGACATCGGCTTTCGCTTTCGCGACGCCCGCCGCGACCGCCCCGATGCCGGACTGCGAGACGAGTTTGACGTGGATCCGCGCGGCCGGGTTGGCGCGCTTCAGATCGAAGATGAGCTGCTTGAGGTCCTCGATGGAGTAGATGTCGTGGTGCGGCGGCGGCGAGACGAGCCCGACGCCGGGCGTACCACCGCGCGTCCGGGCGATCCACGGGTACACCTTCGGGCCGGGCAGCTGCCCGCCCTCACCGGGCTTCGCGCCCTGCGCCATCTTGATCTGGATATCGGTCGCATGCGTGAGGTACAGGCTCGTCACGCCGAAACGCCCGGAGGCGACCTGCTTGATCGCGCTGCGGCGCTCGGGGTCGAGGAGCCGGTCGAGGTCCTCGCCGCCCTCCCCCGTGTTCGAGCGGCCGCCGATCCGGTTCATCGCGATCGCGAGCGTCTCGTGTGCCTCTTGCGAGATGGAGCCGTAGCTCATCGCGCCGGTGTTGAAGCGGGCGAGGATCGCCTCGATCGGCTCGACCTCGTCGAGTGGGACGGGCGGCCGCTCGCCGTGCTTGATCCGGAACATGCCGCGCAGGGTCATGAGCCGCCCGGCCTGCTCATCGACCAGTCGCGTGTAGTCGCGGAAGACGTCGAAGCGGCGCTCACGGGTCGCGTGCTGCAGCCGGAACACGGTGTCCGGGCTGAACAGGTGCGGCGGACCCTCCCGGCGCCACTGGTACTCGCCGCCGCCGACGAGTCGCTCGTGGACGAGGGCAGCGGGTTCTTTCGGGTACGCGCGCTCGTGCCGCGCCGCATTCTCCCTGGCGATGACGTCGATGCCGACACCGCCGAGCGGCGAGCGCGTCCCGGTGAAATACGCATCGACGAATTCCTGACTTAGCCCGATCGCCTCGAAGCACTGGGCGCCGGCGTAGGAGCCGACGACGGAGATGCCCATCTTCGACATGACCTTGAGCACGCCCTTGCCGAGGGACTTGATCAGGTTCGCGACGGCCTGCTCGGGCGTCACGCCCTCGATCATGCCGCGCCGGACGAGGTCCTCGGCGGTCTCCATCGCGAGGTACGGGTTGACGGCGGAGGCGCCGTAGCCGACAAGGAGCGCGACATGGTGCACCTCGCGCACGTCGCCGGCCTCGACGATGATCCCGACCCGCATTCGGGTCCCGCGCCGAATGAGATGGTGATGCACCGCGGAGAGCATGAGCAGCGACGGGATCGGCGCGTAGTCCTTGTCGGAGTCCCGGTCCGAGAGGATGAGGAATTCGGCGCCCCGGTCGATCGCGGCGTCGGCTTCCGCACACATCTCCTCGAGTCGCCGCACGAGCTCCTGCTCGTGGTCGAGGACGTCGTACAGCCCGCGGATGGTGACCGCACGATATCCGCCCTTCCGGCCGTCGATGTGCTGCAGCTTCGCGAGCTCGTCATTGTCGATGACCGGGAAAGCAAGGGAGACCTGTCGCGCGTGCACGGGGGTCGCGTCGAGGAGGTTGCGCTGCGGGCCGAGGCTCAGCCGCATCGACGTGACGACCTCCTCCCGGATCGAGTCGAGCGGCGGGTTCGTCACCTGCGCGAACTGCTGGGTGAAGTAGTCGAAGAGGGTCCGCGGGCGCTCCGCGAGCACGGCGACGGGCGTGTCTGAGCCCATGGCCCCGATCGGCTCCGCCCCGGTGCGCGCCATCGGCGTGATGAGGACCCGCACCTCCTCCTCCGTGTAGCCGAAGGTCTTCTGTCGCCGATTCACGGACATCGGGGTGTGGACGATGTGCTCCCGCTCCGGCAGGTCGGCGAGGGCGATCCGCTCCTGCTCGAGCCACTGGGCGTATGGCCGCGCCTGGGCGAGCTCGGACTTGATCTCCTCGTCTTCGATGATCCGGCCCGCCGCGGTGTCGACGAGAAACATGCGACCGGGCTGCAGCCGGCCCTTGCGCACGATGCGCGCCTCGTCGATCGTGTGGACACCGATCTCACTGGCGAGCACGACGAGTCCCTCGTCGGTGACGAGGTAGCGGCTCGGTCGGAGACCGTTGCGGTCGAGTGTGCCGCCGACGAGCTCGCCGTCGGTGAAGACGAGTGCGGCTGGCCCGTCCCATGGCTCCATGAGCGTGCCGTGGAATTCATAGAATGCGCGGAGATCCGCGTCCAGATCGGTCCGGTTCTCGTACGCCTCCGGCACCATCATGAGCATCGCGTGGGGCAGTGATCGGCCGGCGAGGTTGAGCAGCTCGAGGACCTCGTCGAAACTCGCCGAGTCGGAGGCGCCGAGCGTGTTGACCGGCAGCAGCGGCCGGAGGTCGCCGATGAGCGCTGACTCGAGCTGTGACTGCCGCGCGCGCATCCAGTTCCGGTTGCCCTGGACGGTGTTGATCTCGCCATTGTGCGCGATCATGCGGAACGGCTGCGCGAGCGGCCAGGACGGGAACGTGTTCGTCGAATAGCGGGAGTGGACGAGCGCGAGCTTCGACGTGAAGCGCTCGTCGCTCAGGTCCGGGTAGAACGGCTCGAGCTGGAGGGTCGTCACCATGCCCTTGTAGACGAGGGTGCGGCACGACAGGGAGGCGAAGTACACCGCGAGCTCGTGCTCGGCGCGACGCCGCAACCGATACGCCTGCCGCTCGAGCTCGAGGCCGCCGACCGTCCCGCCCCGCTCGGAGCGCCGCGTCGAGGCGACGACCAGCTGTGCGATATGCGGCATCGCGTCGCGGGCGAGTCGACCGAGCACGGCTGGGCGCGTGGGCACGTCCCGCCAGCCGAGCACCTGGAGCTGCTCCTGCCCGGCGAGCCGCGTGATCTCGGCGACGACCGCGGCCCGCTCCGCGTCGTCGACCGGGAGGAAAGCCATCCCGACGGCGTAGCGTCCGACCGGCGGCAGCTCGAAGTCCGTCACGGCGCGGAGGAACTCGTCCGGGATCTGGGTGTTGATCCCGGCCCCGTCGCCGGTGCCCTCGTCGGAACCGATCGCACCGCGGTGCTCGAGGTTGCGGAGCGCGCCGAGCGCGGTCGCCACGATGTCGTGGCCCGGTGTGCCGCGCAGGGTCGCGACCATCGCGAGCCCGCAGGCGTCGCGGTCGAGCGCAGGGTCGTAGAGGCCAGCGGCCGCGGGGGCCGAGGCGAATCGCTGGAAGGGACTGATGTGCTGGGCCACAAGGGCCTCCTGAGTATCGACAGTTTCGACGACGATGGGGCATCGTCGACCCGTGGACATCGTTCGCGGGCTGAGAGCCGCGTGTGCGGCGCGCCCCCAAGAATCAGGGCGCGAGGGCCGGTGCGTTCCGCTTGTGGCGGGTCACTGAACCTTGGAGCCGACCGGGGCCGGCTCGTCGGAATCCGAGTAGATCTCGTCGGATTCTACCGCCGCATCAGGAGGCAGCCAGGTGCGTCCGGGCCGGTAGGGGCTCGGCTCGAGTCCGGGGTGGCGCCGAGACTGCACGATGAGGATGATGAGCCCGAGAACGATCGCGGCGATCGCACCCCAGTCGTTCGACCGGATCCCGAGGATGAGCTCGCTCGGGTCGAGACGGAAGATCTCAAGGATCGCGCGGCCGATGCCATACCAGATGAGGTACAGCGCGAAGGACTTGCCCCACTGCAGCGTGAGCCGTCGACCGAGCCACAGGATGAGGAGCGCTCCCGCCACATTCCACAGCATCTCGTAGAGGAACATGGGGTGGAAGGTGAGCCCCTCCGGGAGGCCGACCGGGTACGCCGGGTTGGACGCCTCGATCTCGAGCCCCCAGGGCAGGTTCGTCGGCGGGCCGAAGAGCTCGTGGTTGAACCAGTTGCCGAGCCGCCCGACCGCCTGTGCCAGGAGCAGCCCGGGCGCAAGTGCATCGAGGAAGGTGAGGAACCTGATCCCGGTGATCCGACAGCCGATCCAGGCGCCGAGCGCGCCAAGCAGGAGCGCGCCGAAGATCGCGCCGCCACCGTCCCAGATCCGAATGAACTCCCACGGGTCCGCCGGGTCGATCGGGAAGAAGTCATTCGGGTGCGTGATCACGTGCCAGAGGCGCGCGCCGACGATGCCGAGCGGCACCGCCCAGATGAGGATGTCGATGATCGCCCACGGCTCAGTGCCCTGGCGGCGCAGCCGCGCCTCGGCGATCCACGTCGCGATGACGATGCCGACAATGATGAAGAGCGCGTACGCGCGGATCTCCAGCTGGGAACCCGCCGCCACCCACGGCAGCCACTGGAACCAGTCGCCGATGGGGATGCTGATCGGCACCTGCCACTCCACAGGAGGGCTCGGAATCGACAGCGGTGAAAAACTCACGTAGCGATCCTAGACCGCCTCGACCCTGGACGCGGTTCAGGCACGGCGAGGCGCTCGACGCTCCCGGCGCATGACGAACATGGAGGCGAGCGCCCGCGCGCGCGGATCGACGATGCTGCGCAGTCCAGCACTGATCGCATTGAGTGTCACGACCGCGAGCACGATCGCCAGACCGGGCGCGACCACAAAGGTCGGTGCAATGCTGAGGTACGGACGCGCCTCCGCAATCATGTTGCCCCAGGTCGGGGTGGGCGGCTGGACGCCCATGCCGAGGAAGCTCAATGTGCCGTCGAGCAGCAGCGCTGCCGCGAAGATCAGCAGCGACTGCACGAGGATCGTCGGCAACGCATTCGGCAGAATGTGCGTCAGCAGGATGCGAGGACCGGACACCCCCGCGGAACGCGCCGCGAGCACATAGCCGCGTCCCGCGAGGTGGAGCGCGCGGCTGCGGCTGATCCGCGCCATATATGGGGTGAAGACCACGCTGAGCGCGACGATCTCGCTGAGCGCCCCCGTGCCGATGGCGGCCACGAGCGCGATCGACAAGACGATCCCCGGGAACGCCATGAGTGCGTCCATCGCGCGCATGAGGACGGAGGCACTCTTCGCATAGAACCCGCTGACCAGGCCGATGACCGAGCCAAGCACGGTGGCGAGGGCCGCGATGACGAGCGCGATCAGCAGCGAGGTGCGCCCAGCCTCGACGACTCTCGCGAGCACATCCCGCCCGTACCCGTCCGTCCCGAGGAGATGCGTGCCCGAAGGCCCCTGGAGCCGCTCGCCGGGGGATTGCACATAGGCGCTTGGCAGCAACGAGGGTCCGATCACGACCACGAGCAGCAGGAGCAGCAGGACCGCGAGCCACACGACGAACTCGCGGTCACGGCGCCACAGTCGGCGAAGCCAGGCCAGCATCAGGAGACCCTCACCCTCGGGTCGAGCAGGAGATAGATGAGATCCACGATGAAGTTGAGGACGACGAAGATGATCGCAATGACGATCGTCGCGCCCTGAATGATCGCGTAATCCCGGGTCGACACCGCCTGGAAGAGCAGCGAGCCGAGCCCGGGGATCACGAAGATGGTCTCCAGCACGACGATGCCGCCCAGCAGCGTCCCCAGGTTGTTCCCGACGACGGTGACCGCGGGCAGCAAGGCGTTCGGCAGCGCGTGCCGGTAGAACACTCGGCGCTCGCGGGCCCCCTTCGCGCGGGCGGTGCGGAGGTACGGCTGCAGCATCTCACCGATGAGGTTGTCCCGGAGCATGAGTGCGAAGGTGGAGATCTGGCCGACCATCAGGACCACGATCGGCAAGATGAGGTGCGGAATCCCGGCTGCCGGGTCCACAAAGGGGTTGACCCAGCCGCTGACCGGGACGGCGCCGAACGTGACGGCGAACACCGTGACGAGGAGCAGCGCGAGCCAGAACTCAGGCACGGCGATACCGACCGCGGTGAAGCGGTTCACCGTGCGCCAGAGCCAGTTTCTCGGGTACAGCGCCACGCCGATGCTGAGCGGAACGGTGATGGCGATGCTGAGCACCGTCGCCGCGAGCGCGAGGGTCACCGTCGGCAGCAGGTGGCTGAGGATGATCGGGGCGACTGGGGTGTGGAATGATGTCGAGGTGCCGAAGTCGCCGACGAGGAGTTGACCGAACCACGTCACGTACTGCTGCCAGAGCGGCACATTGAGGCCCATCGCCTCACGGATCGCCTCGACCTGCTCCGGCGTCGCCTGATCGCCGGCGACGGCGAGCGCCGCATCACCCGGGATCACCCGCACGATGAAGAAGATGGCGGTGCCGACGAGCACCAGCACGATGGCGAGGTCGCGTAGTCGCCGCAGGATCAGCCCGAGCAACGTGTCTCACTTTCCCAGGGTGGCACGGGCCCTTGCGGGCCCGTGCCACCCGTGTCGGAATCGGCGGCTTAGGAGGCGTCGAGCCACGTGTTGTAAAGAGCGAGCATGAAGTTGCCGTCGAAACCCTTCACGCTCTTGTCAAGTGCGACGTACTGCTTGCTCCCGTAGAGCACGATCGACGGGATGTCGTCCCAGACGAGCTGCTGAATGCGATCAACCACCTGCTTGGCCGCCGAGGCGTCCTCCGCGGCGGCGTACTCCGCAAAGAGCTCATCGAGCTCATCGTTCTGGTACCCACCGATGTACTTCTGCTGCAGCCAGTTGATGAGCGGCGGCGCCACGACCGTGCCTGAGATGAAGGTCAGGCTGAGGTCCCAGCTCCCCGGCTCGTCAGTGGCCTTCGCCCGCACCGTCGTGAGGTCATACGACTCGATCTCCACGGTGAGACCGATGTCCGTCAGCTCCTGCTGCAGGACGTTGCCCCACGCCACCATCTGCGGGAAGTTGCTCGGCACGAGCATGCGGATGGTGTCGACCCCGGCGGTCGCGAACTGCTCCTTGGCCCGCTCCGGATCATAGCTCTCGTAGACATCGGTGCCCGCCTCGCTAAACAGCGGGGCGTTCTCCGGGGCTTGGAATGCGCCAGTCATCGTCAGCAGATCAGGAGCCGTGCCCGAGACGGCGGCCATGTCCTCCTTGTTGATGACGAGGTTGAGTGCACGTCGTGCTTCGACGTCGGCAAACGCCGAGTCGGGATGATGGTTGAGGATCACCGTGTTGACGACGCCCCCGGCGATGGGGGTCAGTGTGATGTTCGGGTTCGCTTGGAGCACGCTGTATTGGTCGTTGCTTGGCGCCGACATCTGCCACTGTCCGGTCGTCAGGCCGTTGACGACCGTGCTGTCCTCGGCGACGAAGCGGAACTCGATGCCGTCGAGGTAGGCATGCTTCATGCCGGCCTGGCCGCCCCAGTCGCCCTCGGCCCGAGCGCTGTACTCGTCGAATCGTTCGAGTGTCACGGATTGCCCGGTCTGGTACTGCCCAAGCTGGTAGGGACCGGTGCCGATCGTTTGCGCGCCGGTCAGCGGGTTGGCGCCCGCAGCCGTCGCGATCTCCTCCGGGAGGATCAGCGCTGCCGAGGCCGCGAGCTCACCAAGCAACGAGTGCCGCGGCTGCGCGAGCGTGATGACGACGGTCAACGGGTCCGGCGCTTCGACCGACACGACGTCGGCGGCGACCCCGGCACCCGACGGGCTCACGGTGAAGAACCGCTCGAGACTCGCAGCGACATCGCCGGAGTCGAGCTCGGAGCCGTCATGGAACGTGACACCGCCGCGAAGGCCGAGGGTATAGACGGTCCGGTCGTCGCTCATCTCGACGCTGTCGACGAGCATTGGCTGCGGCTGGAATGCCTTGTCGAGGGCGAAAAGGGACTCGAATACGTTCGATCCCATGGTCTGCGTGACCTGGAGGGTGCTGACCGCCATGTCGAGCGTCCCCGGGTCGTTCGGAAGGGTCTGGACGAGGACCCCGCCGGACACCGGGCCATCGTCAGAGGTGGTCGCGGTCGCCGTGGGCTGCGGTGAGCCACCGCCCGCGCAGCCGGCGAGCAGCATGCCGGCGGCGAGGATCGCGCCGAGGCGCCAGCTGCGCCCTTGCCACGTGGATTGCACTTGTCGGATCATCAGAACTCCTACTCGGTGTGGATCGTTGGAATGGTGCTGGTTGGGCGCTCAGGGTCGCGGCGCGAAGGGGTCCGGGTTCGACTCGAGCAGACGCCGCGTGTACTCATGCCCGGGCGATCGCAAGAGCGTCTCCGCGTCGGCGACCTCGAGTAGCCGACCGCCCTGCATGACGCCGACCCGGTCGGCGATCGAGGTGATGAGGCTGAGATTGTGCGTGATGAGCACATACGTCAGGTCAAGCTCGCGCTGCAGCTCGAGGAGGAGATTGACGATCTGGCCCTGCACAGAGACGTCGAGCGCGCTCGTTGGCTCGTCCGCGACGATGAGCTTTGGCGTTGCGGCGATCGCTCGCGCAATCGCAACCCGCTGACGCTGCCCGCCGGAGAGCTCCGAGGCATACTTCCGAGCGGTCGTCGCAGGAAGCCCGACGGCATCGAGCAGCTCCAGCACTCGGCGGCCTCGCTCGGCGCGCCCGATCGGCAGCAGCTGACGCATCGGCTCGGTGATCGCTTGCGCCACCGTCTGCCGCGGATCGATGCTGCCGTGGGGGTCTTGAAAGACGGCCTGAATCTCGCGACGCAGCTCCAGCTCCGCGCGTCGGCGTCGGCGTCGCCCGTATTCGATCTCACCAAGGCGGATGCGCGAGCCGGGGTCGGGCTTCTCAAGGTCGAGCATGAGGCGCCCAAGCGTGCTCTTCCCCGAGCCCGTCTCACCGACGACTCCGAAGAGCTCGCCCCGGCGGATCGTCAAGCTCAGATCCATGACCGCGCGCGTGACGCTGACGTCGGCCGCGCCCCGCCGGTCAGCTCGAGTGGTCTGCCGACGCGCATTCCTTGCATAGGTCTTATTGACATGCTCGAGCACGAGAAATGCGTCGCCCGGCGCGCGCCGCGCCGCGTCCACGGGCGACTCCTCCGGACCGGTGAGCCGTTCCACGAGCTCTGGCGTCCACTCCGTGACGGGTGCCCAACTGCGGACCATGTGGTCGCCATCGACGAGGACCGGCGGCGGTTCCGTGTGGCACCGCTCGGTCGCGAGTGCGTTGCGCGGGGCGAACCTGTCGCCCGGGGGCTTTGCGCCCGGTGCCGGCACCGCGCCCGGTATGGTCCGCAGCCGTCCTGCGACCCGGACGCCGGGACGGGGGACGCACTCGAGCAGCGCCTTCGTGTAGGGATGCTGTGGACGGCGCAGCATCTGCTCGACGGGACCCGATTCGATGATCTCCCCCGCGTACATCACCGCAATGCGGTCGGCCATTTCGGCCGCGATGCCGAGGTCGTGCGTGATGAGCACGCACGCCATGTCGCGCTGCCGCTGTAGACGACGCAAGAGTCGGAGGATTTCTGCCTGCACGGTCACGTCGAGCGCCGTCGTGGGTTCGTCCGCGATCAAGAGATCCGGGTCCCCCACGAGTGCCATCGCGATCATCACGCGCTGCTGCATGCCCCCCGACAGCTGATGGGGGTACTGCGTCATGACGGCCTCGGGGTCGGCCATGCCGACCTCGGTCAGGAGCGATAGTGCCTTTGCCCGCCCAGCCCGATCGAGCTCGGCGCGGCCGACACCACGCCGAGGATGCGCATGGAGCCGGAATGCCTCGAGCAACTGCGCGCCGATCCGCATCGTGGGATTCAGTGCCTCCATCGCCTCCTGAAAGACGACCCCAATGCGCGCGCCGCGGAGCCGCGACATCTCGAGTTGATCCTGCGCCACAAGATCGATCCCATCGAGCGTCGCGCTTCCGGAGAGTCGAATCGGCGCGGTGAACTCGAGCAGGCGTGCGATCGACAGCACCGTGACCGACTTGCCGGAGCCTGACTCCCCCGCAATGCAGAGCGTCTCACCGCGGCGCACGGCGAAGCCGACCTCCTCAGCCAGCGCGAGTCGGCCATTATCGGTCTCGACCTCGACGGTGAAGTCGGTCACGCGAAGCAGAGCGGACATCGCGCCTCAGATCTCCCGGGCGAGGAGTTCGGAGGGTCGGCGAACGGTGATCGTGTCGATGTCGGCATCGCTGATACCCCGGGCACGCATAAGGGGCACGACACGGCGCAGGATGTGGGCATAGCCCTCCCCGCCCCATCGAGTGAGCCGGGTTTTCCGGCAGATGTCCTGCGAGATCGTGATGTGTTCGACGAGCCCCCGCTCGATGAGCTCCGCGATCCAGCGCACCCGCATCCCATCGTTGGGTCGGTCGACCGCAGGATTCGGCGGATAGTACGAGGATTCGTCACCGAAGAGGTCGAACTCGAGGACGACGCCCGTCGCTTCAACGAGTTCGACCATCCGTTCGACGTCGAAGATCGTGCGGTCGATGTGGCTGATCACGGTGCGAGTCAGCTCGCCGCCCGCCGCTCGGATGGCTGCCGCGTGCTCCGCGGGTGCCGATTCGCCCCGCCCCGGGTGGAGCAGGAGCATCGCCCCGGTCTCCTGCTGTGCGAGGCAGGCAGCGTCGAGCACCTTCCGCTCCGCCGCAGTCTCGGGCCACGACATGCCGATCTCGCCGATGATCCCAGCCCGCACGCCATCGACGCCGACCTCGAGATCGTGCACAATCCGCGCGGCGATGTCGTCGATGCTGTCATCGCCGAGCCCGTCGGGGTGGAAGGCGTCAATGTAGTAGCCGGACCCCATGATCACGTGGACCCCAGACGCACGTGACACCGCAGCGAGGCGGGCTGGTTGCCGTCCGAGCCCAAGGGACGTCGCGTCGACCAGGGTGCCGCCCCCGAACGCCGCGAAGCGCTGCATCTCGTCGATCGCGTCGTCCAGGTCGTCCAAGACCATGTCGGTCGGGTTCGAGCCCGCGCGGGTCCGGTAGAGGGACTCGAGCGTAATCGGCTCGTCGACGTCGGATGGGTCCGAATACTTGGACAGGTCGCAGAAGAGATGCTCGTGGAGTTGCACATGTCCGAGCTCCTCCGGGTCGACCGGACCGAGGACCGTCATCACTGCGCGGGTCACGCCGCCTCCCCATCTCGCTCCAGAAGCGCTTGGTAGTCCGACAGGTGCTCGAACGCTCGTGCATACCCGGCAGCGACGGCCTCCAGGTCCTCGGGCGTCAGCACCGTGGACAGATTGAGCATGCCGCGCGGCGCGGCGTAGACGCCTTCGACCAGCAGCGCGAGATGGAGCGCCGCTCGGAAGGTCAGGCCGCGATGCGCCGCCTTGGGCGTGTGCACCCGGGCGGCGCCCGGATGGACGTTCATGATCGATCCCGAGCGGGTCACCGTGACCGGCATCCCGCTCGCTCGTCCCGCGGCCTCGATGCGCTCGGCCAGTAGGGCGGCATCAGTGTTCAGCTGTTCGATGCGCGCACCGTCCAGGTGTCGCAGGGCCACGACTCCGCCGGCCACCGCTGGGATGTTGCCGTTGAAGGTGCCCGAATGCTCGAGCCGCTCGGGCACCAGCGGCGAGGTCAGCTCAAGGAGTCGCGCGCGACCGCCGACCGCGCCGATTGGGAGACCGCCGCCGATGATCTTTCCCATCGTCGTGAGGTCCGGGTCAAGACCGAGTTCCGACTGCATGCCGCCGAACCCATTTCGCAGGGACTGGACTTCATCGAGGACGAAGACGGCGCCGACCTCACGGGCTCGATCCTGCACGGCACGAAGAAATTCGGGCTCCCCGGGAAGAACGCCGCCCGCGCCGAGAAACGGCTCCATGAAGACCGCGGCGGTACTCTCCGTGATTGCTGAGTCAAGCCCGTCGAGCTGGTTGTAGTCCACGCGGATCACCTCGGGCGCATCCGGGTGGAATGGATCCACCCCGCCGTGGTACGCGCCAGTCGCCATCACGAGGCCGCGCCGTCCCGTTGCTTTGCGGGCGATGCGCAGCGCGAGCGCGGATGCCTCCGACCCGGAGTTGGTGAACCGCACCTGCTCAACACTGGCGACCCGGGCGCGAAGTGCCTCCGCGAGCTCAAGCTGCCGCAGGTGCAACGCGGAGAACGCCGTCCCGGAGGAGAGCAGCGGAATCTGCACCTCGACGATCGGCGCGAACGCGTTCCCATGGATGAGCGAGGTGTAGTTGTTCACGACGTCGAGATACTCATGGCCGTCCACATCGTGCAGGCGGGAACCAGCACCGCGCTCGATACTCGTGGGGAAGGGCGCAAAATGGGTCACCGAGCGGGTCTCAGCACCGGGAAGCGCGACACACGCACGTTCGAAGATCTCGCGGGACCGAGGCCGCATCGTGGCGTAGGCATCGACAAGCGGCTCCGGAAGCGCTACCGGGTGTGCGTCCGCCAGCCCCGGCGCTCCTCGAACTGCAGTCGACGCGTGATCCATGTCACTCCTTGCTCATCATCGAGGTCTCGGCTCGCCCTTGGGCGGAGCCCTTCACTGCCGGCTCCTGTCCAGTGGACATGGCGCGACGCTAACATGTGGACCGTCTTCCTGTCCAGCGGACAGGAAGACGGTCCGGGAGTGAGGCGATCGGCCGGACGAGGGCTACGATCGGTCGAGTCGGGAGCGCCACGGCGCGAGATCGTCTCGATATCGGACGCAACACAAGGGAGCCAGCATCAGCGAAGGTCCTGACCTCTCACGGGAACTGATCGTCGCCGCCGCGACCGAGCTGGTCGACGAGGTGGGCCTTGACCGATTCTCCGTCCGGGAACTCGCCCGACGACTGCAGGTCTTCCCCACCGCTGTCTATTGGCATGTCGGATCAAAGTCACGGCTTCTGAGCCTTGCCGCGGGTGGCCTCATCGCGGAGGTACAGACCGCCGCGCCAACCGAGAGTACCTGGGAGGCCACGCTGTCAGACATCGCACACCAGATCCGCACCGTGATGCACCGACACCCGAACTTCTCCTCCATCTTCGGCGCCGAGATCGGCGTCGACCTAACCCCCTCCATGCCCCTTGCGGAAGCCATCCTGAGTGCCCTCGCCTCCGCGGGCTTCGACGACGACGAGATGGTTCCGGCCTATAACGCCTACACCGGCGCGGTCCTCGGCTGGGTCAGCATTGAGCTCTCCAAGGCCGCCGCGTCCGTCGGCGCGGACGTCAACTGGGAAGAGAGCGTCGCCAAAGACCTCAGATCACTCGACCCTGCTCGCTACCCCCATACGCTACGTCTGGCACCCGCGCTCGCCGACCGCGCATTCATGACCCGATGGACTTCCGGGCGAAGCAACCCGCTCGATCGGAGTTTCGAAAAATTCCTCGACATCCTCATCGCTGGACTTAGCCACGAACTGCGCACCGGGCAGACCAGTGAGGCCTCAGACACCGCCTCCTAAGGCGAACTTGCGCGGACTCAGCCGGGAATCCCGGCCGCGAGGCGCGTCGCGACCTCCGCGGCGCCCTCCTCGCGATGGTCGATGATGGCCCGGACGATCGCCGAGCCGACGATGGCGCCGTCGGCGTAGTCGAGGACCTCGCGCACCTGCGCGGCCGTCGAGATGCCGATGCCGACGTGGACGCGGCTCGCGCCGGCCGCGTACAGCCGCGCGACGAGCGATCGCGCCGCCTGGTCGACGTCCTCCCGCGTGCCGGTGACCCCCATCGTCGAGACCGCATAGATCCAGCCGCGGCTCGCCTCGACGATCATCTTCAGCCGTGCATCGGTCGAGCTCGGCGCAGCGAGGAAGATGCGGTCGAGCCCCGTGCGCTCGCTCGCCGCGATCCAGTCCGCGGCAGCGTCCGGCGTGATGTCCGGGGTGATGAGGCCCTGTGCGCCCGCCGCCTTCAGGTCATCGGCGAAGCGGTCGACGCCATACTGCACGACCGGGTTCCAGTAGGTCATGACCCAGATCGGCGCCGTCACGCCGCGCCCGCGGATGCCGCGGATCGCCTCAAAGACATGGCGGAGTCGGAAGCCCGCGTCGAGCGCGAACTGGGTCGCCTCCTGGATGACCGGACCGTCCATGACCGGGTCCGAGTACGGCACGCCGAGTTCGATGCCCTCGACGCCGTGCTCCACGAGCGCGACGGCCGCATCGATCGAGCCCTCGAGGTGAGGATAGCCGACGGGGAGATAGCCGATCAGGCGGGGACCGGCGGGCGCATCCCGCGCATTCATGCCTGCTCCTGACCGTCGATGAGGCCGAACCACTCGGCAGCCGTCTCCATGTCCTTGTCACCACGACCGGAGAGGTTGACGACGATGACCGCGCCCTCGCCGCGCTCGGCCACGAGCGCCGGGGCGAGCCGCAGCGCACCCGCGAGCGCGTGCGCGGACTCGATCGCCGGGATGATGCCCTCCGTGCGCGACAGCAGCCGCAGCGCGTCCATCGCCTCGGCATCGGTCGCCGGCAGGTACTGCGCACGGCCGATGTCCGCGAGCCAGGCGTGCTCGGGGCCGACGCCCGGATAGTCCAGACCGGCGGAGATCGAGTGCGACTCGATGGTCTGGCCGTCCTCGTTCTGCAGCACATAGGTGCGGGCGCCATGCAGGACGCCGGGGCGCCCGCGCTCGATCGAAGCCGCGTGTCGGGGGGTGTCGATCCCGTCGCCCGCCGCCTCGATGCCGAACAGCTTGACGCCCGAGTCATCGAGGAATGCGTCGAAGATGCCGATCGCGTTCGACCCGCCGCCGACACAGGCGACGACCGCATCGGGCAACGCGCCCGTGGCGGCCTGGATCTGCTCCCGCGCCTCCTCGCCGATGATCTTCTGGAGGTCCCGGACGAGCGCCGGGAACGGGTGGGGACCGGCCGCGGTGCCGAACACGTAGTTCGTCGTCGCCACATTCGTCACCCAGTCGCGAAACGCCTCGTTGATCGCGTCCTTCAGCGTCCGGGAGCCGGTGCGTACGGGGATGACCTCGGCGCCGAGCAGGCGCATCCGGGCGACGTTGAGCGCCTGGCGCTGCGTGTCGACCTCGCCCATGTAGATCGTGCAGTCCATCCCGAAGAGGGCCGCCGCGGTCGCCGTCGCGACGCCGTGCTGGCCCGCGCCCGTCTCCGCGATGATGCGCGTCTTGCCGAGCTTGCGGGTCAGCAACGCCTGGCCGAGCACGTTGTTGATCTTGTGTGAGCCGGTGTGGTTGAGGTCCTCGCGCTTGAGGAAGACCCGCGCACCGGCAGCGTGCTCGGCGAAGCGCGGCACCTCGGTGAGGATCGAGGGGCGGCCCGTGTAGCTGCGGTGCAGCTCGGCGAGCTCCGCGTGGAAGCCGGGGTCGGCCTTGAGATCCTCGTAGGCCGCCGCGATCTCATCGATCGCCTCGATGAGCGACTCGGGCATGAATCGCCCGCCGTAGTCGCCGAAGAATGGCCCAGCCTCGTCCCGGAGTCCCATCACGCCTCCCCCTCGTCGGTCGCGGTCGCTTCGATGAATGCGCTGACTGCCGCCGCCGGGTCGCCCCCGGTGACGAGTGCCTCCCCGACGAGCACGACGTCGGCCCCGGCGGACCGGTAGGCGACGACATCATCGACGGAGTGCACCGCGGACTCCGCGATCTTCACCGCCCCCTCAGGGAACCGGTCGACGAGGCGCCCGAACAGCTCCCGGTCAAGCTCGAAGGTCCGCAGGTCCCGCGCATTCACCCCGATGACCTGTGCCCCGAGGTCGCTCGCGCGGGACAGCTCCTCCGCCGAGTGCGTCTCGACGAGCGGCGTCATGCCGAGCTCGACGATGAACTCATGGAGCCGAGCGAGCGTGCGCTGGTCGAGGGCCGCCACGAGGAGGAGCACGAGGTCGGCGCCCGCGGCGCGCGCTTCGAGGATCTGGTACTCCTCGCCGATGAAGTCCTTGCGCAGCAGCGGCGTCTCGACCGCCTCGCGCACCTCGCGGAGGTCACGGAGCGAGCCGCCGAAGCGACGCTCCTCGGTGAGGACGGAGATCGCCGATGCCCCGCCGAAGGCGTACTCCCGCGCGAGCGTGCGCGGCTCGGGGATGTCGGCGAGGGCCCCGCGCGACGGGGACGCGCGCTTGATCTCCGCGATGACGTGGATCGTGTCACGTGGCGCGAGGGCGGCGGCGGCGTCGATCGCGGGCGGCATGGCGAGCGCCTGACGCTCAATCGCCGACAGCGGCGTGTCGACGCGCCGAACCGCGGCGTCCTCCAGCGCCCCGGCGAGCAGGGCGTCGAGCATGGTCAATGCGACTTCGTCTGGACCTTGTGGCCGCCGACCCCGTAGCCCATGGCCTTCATGATGCCGCCGACGATGAGCCCGAGGACGGCGAGCCCCGCCGAGGCCCAGACCAGCCACTGCGCGTCAAACCAGAACGCGAAGGTCCCGATGACGAATGCGACGAGGATGACGGCCACTGCCGTCCACGACGCGGGGGAATTGCCGTGTCCCGGGTCACTGCCGTTGCTCATGCGACCAGTCTAGCCTGGCCGACCCGACTCCCCCGGCTCCCCCGCGTCATCTGTTGCCGCGTCGTCAGCGGGAGCGTCCGTGTCGGAGAAGTCTGCGTCGGA
>Ga0182739_1001583_pt1 | contig 23390 bp, 20 predicted proteins | sample eDN5th30CBELigBY_FD_128873 | JGI IMG/M metagenome (GOLD analysis project Ga0182739, IMG submission 128873) | Enriched backyard soil microbial communities from Emeryville, California, USA - eDNA 5th pass 30_C BE-Lig BY (version 2) (version 2) | ecosystem: Environmental > Terrestrial > Soil >... | reverse complement strand
GGATGGCCGCTCTAGTAGATGGGGAGGTGCACTGCTTGCTCGCTGGGCAGGCGGTATTTTTACGCCGATGCTCCAGCCAGTTCCAGCCATTGGATACTGGCCGGCCGCTCGGGAGATCATCGGCGCGACCTTGACCTCGACCACCTTCAGGGACTCGATGTGCGATGCTGATCGCAGCCGTCCTGGTTCTGATCGTGCTGGGCTCGCTCCTGTTCCACTTCCTGAGCCCGTGGTGGTGGACGCCGATCGCTTCCAACTGGGCCTATATCGACACGACCCTGATCGTGACGTTCTGGATCACGGGCGCAGTGTTCACGGCGGTCGTGCTGTTCATCGCCTACTGCCTCCTGCGCTTCCGGCACCGGCCGGGCCGCCGGGCCGCCTATGAGCCGGAGAACCGGCGGCTGGAGCTGATACTGACCGTCGGCACCGCCGTGGGCGTGGCGGCCATGCTGGCCCCTGGTCTGGTGGTATGGGCACGGTTCATCCAGGTACCGGAGGAAGCGGCCGAGGTGGAGGTGGTCGGCCAGCAGTGGCAATGGAGCTTCCGCCTACCGGGCGAGGACGGCCAGCTCGGGCGCGCCGACACGAGGCTGATCACCCCGGAGAGCCCGCTCGGGCTGAGCGCGCACGACCCGCGCGGCCAGGATGACGTGATTGTCGAGGCGGCCGATCTCCACGTACCGGTCGGCAAGCCAGTCAAGATCCTGCTGCGCTCGGTCGACGTGCTGCACGATTTTTACGTGCCGGAGTTCCGCGCCAAGATGGATATGATCCCGGGCGCGGTCACCTATTTCTGGCTCACGCCCACCCGGACCGGGACCTTCGAGATCCTGTGCGCGGAGCTGTGTGGGGTCGGCCATCCCTACATGCGCGGCGTGATCGTGGTCGACAGCGAGTCGGACTACCAGGCCTGGCTGGCGGAGCAGATCACCTTCGCCCAACTCTCCACCGCCCGGCAGGCCGCGGACGCCAGTCCATGACGGAGCAATCACGGTCGCAGGAGGCAGGCTGATGGCCACCACGATCCATGGAACTGCGGATGCGGTGCCGCCCGCCGAAACGGCGGAGGTCGAGCTCTACCATCCCCATAGCTGGATCACCCGCTACGTCTTCTCCCAGGACGCCAAGGTCATCGCGATCCAATATTCGCTGACCGCCATTGCGATCGGCTTCGTCGCCCTGTTCCTGTCCTGGCTGATGCGGCTGCAGCTGGCCTTTCCCGGCACGCTCGCATTCATCGATGCTGATAGCTACTACCAGTACATCACCATGCACGGCATGATCATGGTGGTCTACCTCCTCACCGCCCTCTTTCTCGGTGGCTTCGGCAACTACCTGATCCCGCTGATGGTGGGAGCCAGGGACATGGCGTTCCCGTATGCCAACATGCTGAGCTACTGGATCTATCTCCTGGCGGTGCTGGTCCTGGTCGCCAGCTTCTTCATGCCGGGCGGTCCGACCGGTGCAGGCTGGACGCTCTACCCGCCCCAGGCGATCCTGGCCAACACGCCCGGCCAGGACTGGGGCATCGTGCTGATGCTGGTCTCCCTGGCCCTGTTCATCATCGGCTTCACCATGGGCGGGCTGAACTATGTGGTGACCGTGCTGCAGGGCCGGACCCGCGGGATGACGCTCATGCGCATGCCGCTCACGGTCTGGGGGATCTTCACCGCCACGGTCATGGCGCTCCTGGCCTTCCCCGCCCTGTTCGTCGGCGCGGTGATGATGCTGTTCGACCGGCTGCTCGGCACCAGCTTCTTCATGCCGGCGATCGTCCAGATGGGCGAGCAGCTGAGCTATGGCGGCGGCAGCCCGATCCTGTTCCAGCACCTGTTCTGGTTCTTCGGCCACCCAGAAGTCTACATCGTGGCCCTGCCCGCGTTCGGCATCGTGTCCGACCTGATCGCCACCCACGCGCGCAAGAACATCTTCGGCTACCGCATGATGGTCTGGGCGATCGTGATCATCGGCGCGCTCAGCTTCGTGGTGTGGGCGCACCACATGTATGTCAGCGGCATGAACCCCTATTTCGGGTTCTTCTTCGCCACCACGACCCTGATCATCGCGGTGCCCACGGCCATCAAGGTCTACAACTGGGTGCTCACCCTGTGGCAGGGCGACATCCACTTCACCCCGCCCATGCTGTTCGCGATCGGCTTCATCGTCACCTTCCTGAACGGCGGGCTCACCGGCATGTTCCTGGGCAACGTGGTGGTCGACGTGCCGCTATCCGACACGATGTTCGTCGTCGCCCATTTCCACATGGTGATGGGCGTGGCGCCGATCATGGTCATCTTCGGCGCCATCTATCACTGGTACCCGAAGATCACCGGCCGGATGTTCAACGACCTGCTGGCCAAGCTCCATTTCTGGATCACCTTCCTGGGCGCCTACCTGATCTTCTTCCCGATGCATTATCTGGGCCTGCTGGGCGTCCCGCGCCGTTACTTCGAAATGGGCGAGACCGCCTTCGTCCCGGCCTCCACCGTCACGCTGAACGAGTTCATCACGATCACGGCCCTGGTGGTCGGCGCCGCCCAGTTCCTGTTCCTGTTCAACATGTTCTGGAGCCTGCGCTACGGCCGGCCGGCCGGCGGCAACCCGTGGCGCGCCACCACGCTGGAATGGCAGACGCCTGAGACGCCGCCCGCGCATGGCAACTGGGGCCGCGAGCTGCCGGTGGTCTATCGCTGGGCCTATGACTACAGCGTGCCGGGGGCCGCGGAGGACTTCATCCCGCAGAACCAGCCGCCCTCCCCCGCCGAGGTCAGAGGGACGATGACGTGAGCGCGGCCCTGGCCTTCATCCTGGTGGTCGGTGTGGTCGCCGCCTGGTGGCTGGCCCGCCACGGCATCATGGCCAAGCCATGGCTGGAGCCGGGCCTGCCGGCCTTGCCCGCTCCGGGACCCGCCGGGCCGGTGGAGGCGGCCGCATCCCTGCGCCGGGCGAAAGCCGGGCTGGTGGTGTTCCTGGGCGTGGCCGGGTCGCTGTTCGCCCTGTTCGTCAGTGCCTACCTGATGCGCATGGGTGCCGCCGACTGGTGGCCGCTGCCCCTGCCGCGGATCCTCTGGATCAATACCGGCCTGCTCATGGCCGGCAGTCTCGGACTGCACGGGGCGCAGGTCGCGACACGGCACGGCAGCACGGCTGCGATGCGACAGGGACTGCTGCTCGGCGGGGCGGCGGCGCTGGCGTTCCTGCTGGGCCAGATCCTGGCCTGGCGCGAGCTGCTGGCTGCCGGCCACGGGCTCGCCGGCAATCCGGCCGCCAGCTTCTTCTACGTGCTCAGCGGCGTGCACGGCCTGCATGTGGCGGGTGGTCTGGTAGCGCTCGGGCACACGACCGCATGGGCCTGGCGCGATCCCGGCAGTGCCCGGACGCGGGTCCTGGTCGAGCTGTGCGCCACCTACTGGCATTTCCTGCTGCTGGTCTGGCTGGTCCTGTTCGGCCTTCTGGCCGGCTGGGCCAACGACTTCGCCGAGATCTGCCGCCAGGTCTTGAGCTGAGGGAGGCGAGGATGGCCCGGGCAGCCATGGCTCACACGCAGGCGACGTTCCCCCGACAGGCCGGCTGGCGCGGGTTGATCGCCGACTGGAGCTCCGACCAGCGCGCCTTCAAGGGCGTGTCCTGGGGCAAGGCGATGATGTGGGTTTTCCTCTTGAGCGACACCTTCGTGTTCGGCTGCTTCCTCCTGTCCTACATGACCGCGCGCATGTCGACGGTGGAGCCCTGGCCGAACCCGAGCGAAGTGTTCGCGCTCACCATCGGCGGTACGGAGATCCCGCTGATCCTGATCGCGATCATGACCTTCGTCCTGATCACCAGCAGCGGCACCATGGCGATGGCGGTCAACTTCGCCTACCGGCGCGACCGCCGGCGCACCGCCATCCTGATGCTGGCGACCGCGCTGCTAGGCGCGACCTTCGTCGGCATGCAGGCCTTCGAGTGGACCAAGCTGATCCAGGAGGGCGTGCGGCCCTGGGGCAATCCCTGGGGTGCGCCGCAGTTCGGCGCCACCTTCTTCATGATCACCGGCTTCCACGGCACCCACGTCACCATCGGGGTGATCTTCCTGCTGATCATCGCCCGCAAGGTCTGGCGCGGCGACTTCGACCGGGGTGCCAAGGGCTTCTTCACCAGCCGCAGCGGCCGCTACGAGATCGTCGAGATCACCGGCCTGTACTGGCACTTCGTCGACCTGGTCTGGGTGTTCATCTTCGCCTTCTTCTATCTGTGGTGAGGAACGAGCCATGGCGCGGGCATCGGTGGCGAATGGGATGGCGAACGAGGTGGCGGCCGGGGTGTCGGATGGGCATGTGGAGGGCCAGCAGCATCCGATTCGCCTCTACCTGGTGGTGTGGGGCTGGCTGTTCATCCTCAGCGCCTGCTCCTATGCCGTGGATTACTTCCAGGTGCAGGGCTATCTGCGCTGGTTCCTGATCCTGCTGTTCATGGTCCTCAAGGCCGGCCTGATCGTCGCGGTCTTCATGCACATGGCCTGGGAACGGCTGGCCCTGGTCTATGCCATCCTGCTGCCCGGCATCATGGTGCTGGTGTTCGTGGCGCTGATGGTGCTGGAATCGGATTATACCCTTGCCACCCGCGTGACCTATCTCGGCACGGGCTCCTGATCAGGGGCCTCCCCGCCCGCACGGTCGATGCGCGCCCGGCTCAAAGGCTCGACCCTTCGCCGGGCGCGACCGGCAGACGGTCAGTAAGGCGGAGCGACCAGCTTGCGGTACAGGTGCCAGGTCGCGTGACCCAGGATCGGCATCACGAAGATCAGCCCGAGCAGGGCCGGGATCGAGCCCAGCAGCAGGGCTCCGGCGACGATCAGGCCCCAGGCCGCCATCGGTATCGGGTTGGTCCAGACCGCCTGCGCCGAAGTCGCGATTGCGGTCGCCAGGCCGACATCGCGGTCGAGCAGCATCGGGAACGACACTACGCTGATGGTCAGGACGAGCACGGCGAACAAAAAGCCCACCCCGATCCCCCAGACGATCATCTGCCAGCCGGCATCCGTGGTGAACACGTCATGGACGAAGCTGCCGAGCGAGGCCGGCGGCTCCGGGCCCATGGTCGCCTCGTAGATGGCATAGGCGGTGCCGAGCCAGATCGCCAGGATCAGGAACAGGATGATGCCCAGCACCAGGATCGCGCCGAACGCGGGCGAGCGCAGCACGGCGAATGCATCCGCCCAGCCCACTTCCTCGCCCAGCTCCCGCCGCCGGCTCATCTCGTAGAGCCCGACCGCTGCCACCGGCCCGACCAGGGCGAAGCCTGAGGCCAGCGGGAACAGGATCGGCAGCATCTCGGCGCCGAACGCGAGCTGGGCCAGGATCAGCCCGGCCACCGGATAGATCAGGCAGACGAAGATGACGTCGGTGCGATAGGTGCCGAAGTCATCGATCCCGCGGCGCAGCGCATCGCGCAGGTCAGCCATGCCGATCCGGCGGACCGACGGGTGCGCCCCATGCCGGACGACGTCGTCGCCGACGACGGCGTGGCCGGTCCGGCTGAGCGCGACATTGGCATTCCTCAGCTGGTCGGAGCCCCACTCGATCGGATTGCGGATGTGGTTGTTGGCGGCCATGCTCGGTCCTCCACGGGCACGGGCTGCTCCGCACGCTGCGACAGGCCGATCCGGCCGCGGCTCGCGCGCGCCCGAAAACCCTTCACGTCCGCCAGTATGCGCCATCTGCCGCGGTAAGCGAGCGGAAAGGCGCAGAGCTGGCTCCGAGAGGAGGAAGGTCCTAGCGCTGCACCAGCCAGGGAACCTGGACCGCCGGCAGCAGATGCTCGGTGGTGCCGCCGAACAGCCATTCCAGCAGCCCCTGCCCCCCGAAGGAGCCCGACACGAACAGGGCAGGCTGCAGGACCTGCAGCCTGCCCTGGATCGCGTGTGCCGTGTCGCCCTGCTCGGCGAGTGCCTCGACCCGCACCGCATGACCGTGATGCCGGACCAGCTCGGCCGCAGGCGCGGCCATGGCCTCGGCTGCGGACGCACTATAGCCCACGGACAGGACGACGACCTCACGCTGACCGAACATGCCGGACAGGAGACCCGTATGCAGTGCCCGTTGAGCACTGGGGCTGCCGTCATAGGCGGCCACCACCGGCCCATCGCCGATGGCGGAATCCGCCACCAGCAGAGCCGGGCGCACCAGTTCCTGGAGGATGTCCGAGACCGGCAGGGCGAAGCCCGTGTCGGTGTCGTCCTGCGCCCGGGCCCGGGGCCGGCCGTGGGGCAGCACGACCAGGTCGGCGGATTCGCTGGCGGCGGCCACAACGCTCGCCGGGTCGCCTGCGGTCTCGACGATGTCCGGCACGATCCCGGACTGGGTCAGCAACTCGACCAGGCCGCTGCGCTCCGCCTGGAGGCGCTCCTGCAGCCGCTGGATCAGGACAGTGTCGCGCCGCTCGGCGAAGCTGCTCCCGCCGATCCCATGAGCCTCGCCGCCCTCGAAATCGCCGCGGTTCGGGCAGATCACCACCCGCAGCGCCGCGTTCTGTGACCTGGCCAGCTCGCCAGCGCAGAACAGGGCAGCGGCGTCCGGGGTCACTCCGTCCAATGCGAGCAGGATCGAGCGCAGCATGGTCGCCACCGGAACAGGAGAGATGAAAGTTGAACGATGGAGGAGGTCAGCCGATCGAGGCTGCCAGGGGCGTGGTCCGCCGCAGCCGCAGCCGCTGACCACGCGGGCCGGGACGGGCCTCCCCTTCCGGCTCCGGCTCGGGCTCCGGCAGTGCCGGCTCGGCCACGACCTCCGGTTCCTCTGCCATGACACTGGCTGGCGGCATCGGCGGTACAGCGGCCGCCGGGCCCGCCGATGCCAGGGCCAGCGCCATCTCGCGCAGCCGCTCCGGTGCCACGGTCGGACGGGGGTCGACCGGGCTCGCCTCGTCCTCCTCCTGCTCCAGGTCGCGTACGTCGGCCAGGGTCAGCTTCAGGCGGGCCAGCTGCTCCAGGAACTCCTCGCGCTCCTGCGGCGCCAGCCGGTCGATCTGGCGCTCATCCACCAGCCACTGCGCCTGATCCAGCACATGGCGGGCATGATTGAGCTGTCCGGACGGACGGGTGTTGCCAGCCAGCATCTGGGCCAGCGCCTTGGTGGCCGGCTGCAAGAGCCGCAGCACGTCGCGCGCCGAACCCGGAATACGCTGGCCCTGGCCGCCGTGCTGGGCACCCTTGCGCTGCTGCGGGCCGTTCTTGCCCCGCTTCTTCACGTTGCGTCGGTAGGGAAACATATTCCTCTTCTGCTCGATGGCAGGCCGGCCGTGGGCCTTGTCGCCGCGGCGCCTTCGCCTGCTGTTATCGCGAGACCATGATGCGGCTCGCCGACATGCCCCCTCGCCGTCCAGTCCATTGCGGCCGTCCGCTCGAAGGGACAGCCCCGCCTTCTGGGCCGCAAGCCATCACTGCTGGGGTGGTGGTTCAGATAAATCGCCGTTCGCGCCCCGGTTCCCCGTCCTTCATCAAGTCCCGCGTGCCGGCCGGCGGGCAATGATGCGACGCAACAAGAACCAGTGCAAAATAGCGTGATGCTCGGGAGGCGTTACGAGATGATAATAGGGACGACTGGGCGAGAATCAAGCGGTTCTCATGTGCCGCCGCCTGCCACCGGCTGCCGCATTAATCACGCCAAGTCGACCGACCGGCCACCGGAGCCGACTCGGAAGACCGGATCAGAATGGCCGGATCAGAATGGAATGTCGTCATCGAGGTCGCTGGCCGGTGTCGGGCGTCCGCCGCCGCCACCACCACCGCGCGGCCCCTGCCGCTCGAACCCGCCGCCGCTGCCGGCCCCGCCGCGTGCCGGCCCGGCACCGCGATCCTCGTCGCCATAGGCATCGTCCGGCGGCCCGCCGAACCGCCCGCCGCCGGCATCGCTGCCGCCGCCCACCAGCACCAGTTCGCCCTTGAACCGGGACAGCACGATCTCGGTGGTGTAGCGCTTCTGCCCGGACTGATCCTGCCAGTCCCGGGTCTGCAGCTGACCCTCGACATAGACGGTGCGGCCCTTGGCCAGGTATTTCTCCGCGATGTCGGCCAGGTTCTCGTTCAGGATCACGACCCGGTGCCACTCGGTGCGCTCCTTGCGCTCGCCGGTCTGCCGGTCCGACCAGCGCTCGGAGGTCGCGATCGAGAGATGGACGATCTTCTGGTTGTTCTGGGTGTAGCGGACCTCGGGGTCCCTCCCCAGATTACCCATCAGGATCACCTTGTTGACACTGCCGGCCATATACCGTCCTCGACTGGCCGCTGCCCGTGCTTCGGACAGCGGTTCGGATGATGTGCCGGATCATAGCGGCAGATCGCTGCGCCGACGAGGCGAAGTGATCGGCAGGCTGGCGCATGACGCAGCCGCAACCCGGTGACCGCTTGTAAGCCGTACGGCATTGGCCCATCAATGCCCCGGTGTACTTGTTTCGTTCCCTATCGCTGCCCTTTGTTGCGGGCAGGCCACCGGCCGGACAGCTCATGGACGACATGATCCGCATTCGTGGTGCGCGCGAGCACAACCTGAAGTCCGTCGACGTCGACATTCCGCGCAACCGGCTGGTGGTGATCACCGGTCTGTCCGGCTCGGGCAAGTCGTCGCTCGCCTTCGACACGATCTATGCCGAGGGCCAGCGCCGCTACGTGGAATCGCTCTCGGCCTATGCCCGGCAGTTCCTGGAGATGATGCAGAAGCCGGACGTCGACCAGATCAGCGGCCTGTCCCCGGCGATCGCGATCGAGCAGAAGACCACGTCGAAGAACCCGCGCTCCACCGTCGCCACCGTCACCGAGATCTACGACTATCTGCGCCTGCTCTATGCCCGGGTCGGCGTGCCCTACTCGCCCGCCACCGGCCTGCCGATCGAGAGCCAGACCGTGCCGCAGATGGTGGACCGGGTCCTGGAGCGGCCCGAAGGCAGCCGCCTCTATCTGCTGGCGCCGATCGTGCGCGGCCGCAAGGGCGAGTACCGCAAGGAGCTGCTCGACCTGCAGCGCCGGGGCTTCCAGCGGGTCAAGATCGACGGCGAGCTCTACGACATCGAGGACGCGCCGGCCCTCGACAAGAAGCTCAAGCACGACATCGAGGTGGTGGTCGACCGGATCGTGGTCGCCCCGGACCTGGCCACGCGCCTGGCCGACAGCGTCGAGACCGCGGTCGAGCTGTCCGACGGCCTGCTGATCGTGGAGGACGCCGATTCCGGCGAGCGCCAGCTCCTGTCGGCCAAGTTCGCCTGCCCGGTCTCCGGCTTCACCATCGCCGAGATCGAGCCGCGCCTGTTCTCCTTCAACAGCCCGCACGGCGCCTGCCCGGCCTGCGACGGCCTGGGCCGCACCATGTTCATGGACCCGGACCTGGTGGTGCCGAACCCCAACCTGTCGCTGGCCGAGGGTGCGATCGAGCCCTGGGCGGACAGTTCCTCCTCCTGGTACCCCCAGACCCTCGCCAGCCTCGCCCGCCATTACGGCTTCGACCTCACCACGCCCTGGAAGCAGCTGCCGGAAAAGGCCCGCAACGCGGTCCTGCACGGCTCCGGCAGCGAGGCCGTAACCATGCGCTATGCCGATGGCTTGCGCGCGTACGAGACCAAGAAGCCGTTCGAGGGCGTGGTCACCAACCTGCAGCGTCGCTGGCGGGAAACCGACAGCGCCTGGATGCGCGACGAGCTGTCCGAATATCTGAGCGCCGCGCCGTGTACCGCCTGCAAGGGCTGGCGACTCAAGCCCGAGGCGCTCTCGGTCAAGATCGCCGACCACCATATCGGCCAGGTCACCGACAAGTCGGTGCAGGACGCCGACCGCTGGTTCGCGGCGCTGGACGAGCGTCTGACCGAGCGCCAGCGCGAGATCGCCGTGCGCATCCTCAAGGAGATCCGCGACCGGCTGCGTTTCCTCAATGACGTGGGCCTGGGCTACCTGACCCTGGCCCGCGACAGCGGCACCCTGTCCGGCGGCGAGAGCCAGCGGATCCGCCTGGCCTCCCAGGTCGGCAGCGGGCTGACCGGCGTGCTCTACGTGCTGGACGAGCCCTCGATCGGCCTGCACCAGCGCGACAACGACCGGCTGCTCGCCAGCCTGGTGGGCCTGCGCGACCTGGGCAACACCGTGATCGTGGTGGAGCATGACGAGGACGCGATCCGCGCGGCCGACCATCTGATCGACATGGGGCCGGGTGCCGGCGTGAACGGCGGCATGGTGGTCTCGCAGGGCACACCGGAGGCGGTCATGCACGACCCGGCCAGCCTGACCGGCCAGTATCTGTCCGGCCGCCGCCAGATCGCCGTGCCGGAACGGCGCCGGCCGGTCGATCCGGAGCGCATGCTCCGCCTGGTCAACGCCACCGCCAACAATTTGCAGGGCGCCACCGCGAGCTTCCCGCTGGGCGCCTTCGTCTGCGTCACCGGCGTGTCCGGCTCGGGCAAGTCCAGCCTGATCATCGACACGCTCTACCCGGCCCTGGCCCGCCGGCTGAACGGGGCCCGCAAGGCGCCGGCCGCCCATGAAGAACTGACCGGCGTCGAGCTGCTCGACAAGGTGGTGGAGATCGACCAGTCGCCGATCGGCCGCACCCCGCGCTCTAACCCGGCCACCTATACCGGCGCCTTCGGCCCGATCCGCGACTGGTTCGCGGGGCTGCCGGAAGCCCGCGCTCGCGGCTACAAGCCCGGCCGGTTCAGCTTCAACGTCAAGGGCGGGCGCTGCGAGGCCTGCCAGGGCGACGGCGTGGTCAAGATCGAGATGCACTTCCTGCCCGACGTCTACGTCCAGTGCGACGTGTGCAAGGGCAAGCGGTTCGAGCGCTCCACGCTGGAGATCACCTACAAGGACAAGTCGATCGCCGACATCCTGGCGATGACCATCGACGAGGCGACCCAGCTGTTCGAAGCGGTGCCCCCGATCCGGCACAAGCTCGAGACGCTGCGCCGGGTGGGCCTGGGCTACGTGGCGCTGGGCCAGTCCGCCACCACGCTCTCGGGCGGCGAGGCGCAGCGGGTCAAGCTCGCCAAGGAGCTGGCGCGCCGGGCGACCGGGCGGACCATCTACATCCTCGACGAGCCGACCACCGGCCTGCATTTCGAGGACGTGCGCAAGCTGCTCGAGGTGCTCCACGCCCTGGTGGACACCGGCAACACGGTGGTGGTGATCGAGCATAACCTGGAGGTGATCAAGACCGCCGACTGGATCGTCGACCTGGGTCCCGACGGCGGTACGGGTGGCGGCCAGATCGTCGCCGAGGGCCGGCCGGAGCAGGTCGCCACCAATCCAGGGAGCCATACCGGCCATTACCTGGCGCGCCTGCTGCCCGAGGCGGCGGCCACGACAGATGCGGCCCAGACGCGGACCGGGCGGCGTCGCCGGGCATCCTGAGCCATTAGAGCGCCCGGGCCTTAACGCTCCGTCAACCTCTTGCGGCTAGTCTCCGACTCGATGGAGGCCTGCCGCACGGAGCCGGAGCGCGATGATCGACCGCGACCTGCCGATCCTGCTCGTCGACGACTATCGCTCGATGCTGCGCATCATCCGCAACCTCCTGCGCCAGGCCGGCTTCGCCAACGTGGCGGAGGCGACCGACGCGGAGGCGGCGCTGGCACTGCTGGCCGGCCGCCGGTTCGGCCTGGTGATCTCCGACTGGAACATGCAGCCGACCGGCGGGCTGGCGCTGCTCAAGGCGATGCGCGCCGACCCGCGCATCGGCCTGGTGCCCTTCATCATGGTGACCGCGGAAGGCAGGGCGGAGGACGTCCTGGCCGCCCGCGACGCGGGAGCCGACCACTACCTGGTAAAGCCGTTCAGCGCCGCCACGCTCGAGGCGAAGATCGGCCGCGCCCTGCAGGGCAGCACAGCATGACCGCCACGGCGCCGCTAGGCCTGGCATGTCTTCGTGCTGCTCTGACTCCGCTCCTGCGGTTGCTGGCGTTGCTGGCCCTGTCCGCGGGCGCCGGCACGGCCGCCGCTGCCATGATCGCGCAACCCGCCTCGCCCGCAGCGCAAGCGGCCAGCGCTCCGGATCAGGAACTCGGGCCGATCCGGCTGCGCCTGGGTACCCAGGGTGCTGCGGCGCGGATCGTGCTGGAAGCCGCTCACCCCTTCACCATGACCCGCGGCCAGGAAGCGGGCGAGCTGGTGCTGCGGTTCGATCGCGACCTGCTGGGCGGTGGGCAGGATCTCGGGATCCGGCTGTCCCGCGTCGCCTTGTCCGCGCGAACCGCCGGCCCCGAGCTGCGCCTGCGCCTGCGGCACCAGGTGAGCCTCGAGCCGGACTGGCTGAGCGAGCAGCACCTCGTGCTGGACCTGCGCCCGGAGGATGTCCCGGCACCATCCGCCGCTGCGGCCGGCAGCGACGCACCGAGCCACGCCCTGCCGGCGCTGCTGGCCGAGGCTCCGGTCGACGCCGCTCCAGACCCGGCGACCATCGGCCAAGACCCGGGGCCCCGCCCGCGCGGGGCCCATGCCGCACATTGGGCCACGGCGCCGGATCGCCCTGCGACCTCATCCGGGCCGACAGAGGCCGCACCGGCGGCCGGCCTGGAGGTTCGTGCCATGGCCGACGCCACCGGTGCAGCCGTGCTGGAGTTTCACTGGGACGATCCCGTGCCTGCCGCCGCCTTCTGGCGGGACGACCGCCTCTGGCTGGTGTTCGGGGCGCGGGCCGAGCGACTGAGGGCGGATCCGGCAGCGCTCGCCCGCCGCCTGGCGCATCGGGTCCGCACCACCGAGCGCCAGCTCGGGCCGGACGCGACCGTGTTCCGCTTCGGCCTGGCCGTGGGCGTCGCGGCCAGGCTCCTACCGCCCGCGGACGGCCGAACCTGGCGCCTGATGCTCGCTGCCGACGACCCGGGACAGGACCCAGTCGCTCATGTCGAGATCCGGGAGGGCCCTGTCCTGCACCTGCCGGGCGTCGGCCGGCCGGTCGAGCTGACCGATCCCCGCGCCGGTGATCGCCTGCTGGTGGCACCGGTGGCCGCCGCGCAGGCGCGCCCCGTGGCTGCCGGCGGCACGCCGGAGCTGGAGATCATGACGAGCCTGGCAGGGCTGGTGATGCGCCCCCTGCGGCCGGACCTTCATGCTGTGCCTCGGACCGACGGCGTACGGATCACCGGGGCGACCCCACCGATCCCGCAGGTGCCGCCTGGCGCCGCCGAGCCGTCACCGGCAGCGGAGGACGCACGACTGGACTTCGCCGGCCTGGGAGGGCGTGCGGGACTGGCCGAGCGGCGGCTGGCGCAGGAGCGTCTGGCACGCGCACCGGATGATCCCGCGGCCCGTGCCGGCCTGGTGCGGGTGCTGCTGGGCGCCGGGCTGCTCGTCGAAGCCGATGCGGTGCTGGCGGGCTTCGGCCCGGCGGATGAAATGACCGCCCCGCTCACGACGGCCGCGGCGGCACTGGCGCGCCCGACAGCCGTGCCGCCCGCCAGTCTTGCAGGGCTGGGCGAGCCCGACCGGCCTGAGGCTGACCTGTGGCAGGCCTTCCTCCATGCCCGCCAGGGCCACGACGCCGAGGCCGGCGCGGCCCTGGCGGCGAGTGGGGACGTGCTGAGCCGCTACCCGCCAGCCCTGCGCCGCCTGCTGGGTGAACCGGTCGTCCGCAGCCAGATCCGTTCCGGCGCGATCGATGCTGCGCTCGCGGCCCTGGACGGCCTCGTCGCCGCGGCTGCCGGCGATGAATCGGAAGCCGCGCTGTGGAAGCTGCTGCAGGCCGAGGCGCTGGCGCGGGAACAGGCGCTGCCGGCAGCACGGCGGCGGCTGGCAGTGGCGGAGCAGGAGGGCGACGCGGACACGGCGCTGCAGGCCAAGGCGGTGACGCTCGACCTGGACCTGCAGGCCGGCGCCACCGACGCGGCTGGCGCGAAGGCGGCGCTGGACCGGCTGGCACCGGCCTGGGAAGGCCGTCGGGTCCAGCCCGCCATGGAACGGCGGCGCACCCGGGCGGCGCAGGCTGCAGGTGACTGGCCGACCGCTTTGGCTGCGGCCGAGCGGGCGGCAGCGCTGCCTGATCCCGAGCCGAGCACCGACGCGCCGGCGGCCGAGCCCGTCGACGTGCTGGCGGCGGCGCTGGTGGCGCCGGATCTGGACCTGTTCCGCAAGCTGGCTCTGGTCCAGGATCGGCCGCTCGCCGAGTTGCGGCGGGAGGAGTTGCGGGCGCCACTGGCCGCATTGGTCCGCCAGCTGCAGGCGGCCGGCCAGGACCAGGCCGCCCTTCTCCTGCACGCCGCCGTGCCCGGCCTGCCGGTCGACCGTGAGGGGGTGGCGGCCGCGGACCGCGGGTCGCACGCGCCGGCCATGTCCGGCGCCACGAGCCTGCTGCTTCAGGAACTGGACGCTGCTGCGCATGACGGATTTGCCGACCCGGCCCGGCTCGACCAGGCACTGGCCGGGTGGCGATCCGATCCCGAAGGGTGAGCGTGCCGCAGCGGTGCAGCCCGCTTGCGAAAGCCGTGCGCTTGCCGGCACACTCCGCGGATAAAGGGGGGAATCCGCATGGTCCGCGTCGGCATGTTCTGGGGTATGTTCCTGGCCCTGCTCGGGCTCCTGCCGCCCGCTGCGGCACGGGCGCAGGAGCAAGCGCCGACGGAGCAGCCGGCCTCGCAGGAATCGGGCGGGCAGCAGCAGTCCCCCGAAGACGTCCAGGCGCTGGTCGACAAGATCAAACGCCAGCTGGAGGCCATGGACGCGGCCACCAAGGAGCGCGACCAGAGCCTGGAGTTCCTGCGTGACCAGATCGACCAGGCAACGGGCCGGCTGGAGGGCAGCGGAGCGGCCAACGAGGCGCTGCGTGCCAAGGTGGGCGAACTCGGCAGCACGGTGAACGACCTGTCCGCGCAGCAGAAGGCGCTGGACGAGAGCCTGAAGGCCACCGCGCGCGAGAAGGAGACGCTGGAGGAGCAGCTGGCGCGCCGGATCGCCGAGCTCGAGGCGGTGCTCGGTGAGGAACGCCGGGCCGGAGCGGCGAGCCTGGCCACCGAGCGGCAGCGGGCGGAGGCGGCCGCGGCGCGGGCCGTCACCCTGGAGGAGCAGCTGGCGGCCGAGCGTGGTCGCCTGGAGACGGCGCTGGCGCAGCAGCAGGCGGCCGCCACCGATGCGCAGGCCTCCCTGCAGAGCACCAGTGCGGAGCTGGCCTCCGCACGCGGCCGGATCGCGGAGCTGGAGCGGCTGCTGGACACCACGAGGACAGCGCTGGTGGCCGTGGAAGGTACGCTGGACGATACCAGGAGCCAGGTCGACACCCAGCAGGCGACCATCGTGGATCTCGGCCAGCGGCTGAACGAGGCGCTGGCGCAGAAGGTCGAGGAGCTGTCGCGCTACCGCTCGGAGTTCTTCGGCGTGCTGAGCCAGGCGCTGGGGGAGCGACCGGACATCCGGGTGGTGGGCGACCGGTTCGTCCTCCAGTCGGAACTGTTGTTCAACCCGGGCTCGGCCGAGATCGGCGCAGACGGTCGGGCGGAGCTGGCCAAGGTCGCGCAAACGCTCCAGCAGATCGCCCAGACGATCCCGGAGGACGTGCCCTGGGTGCTGCGGGTCGACGGCCATACCGACCGCCAGCCGATCCGCGGCGGCCGGTTCGCCTCCAACTGGGAACTGTCCACCGCGCGCGCGGTCGCCGTGGTCGAGTACCTGATCTCCCAGGGCCTGCCGCCCGAGCGTCTGGCCGCGGCAGGCTTTGGCGAGTACAAGCCGCTGGACGGGCGCGACGACGAGATCGCCTACCGGCGCAACCGCCGGATCGAGTTCAAGCTGACGGAGAGCTGACGCCGATGGCCCGCCATGCCCTCATCCTCGACTGCGATCCCGGCCAGGACGATGCCATCGCGATCCTGCTGGCGCTGGGGGCACAAGAGGAGATCGAGCTGCTGGCGATCACGGCGGTGGCCGGCAACGTGCCGCTCGGCCTGACCCGGGTGAACGCCCGCAAGATCCTGGAGCTGGCAGGCCGCGCGGACGTGCCGGTCCATGCCGGTTGCGACCGTCCCCTGGTCCGGCCGCTGGAGACCGCCGAGCACGTGCATGGCGAGACCGGGCTGAACGGTGCGGTGCTGCCGGAGCCGACCACCCCGCTGCGGGACGGCCACGCGGTCGACGCGATCATCGAGCTGGTGATGTCCCGCCCGCCCCGCACCGTGACGATCGCGGCGGTAGGCCCGCTCACCAACGTCGCCCTGGCCATCCGCAAGGAGCCGCATCTGGCCCAGCGGCTCCGGCAGATCGTGCTGATGGGCGGCGCCATCGAGCTCGGCAACATCACCCCCGCCGCCGAGTTCAACATCTATGTCGATCCGCATGCCGCCGACATCGTGTTCCGTTCGGGCGTGCCCCTGGTCATGTTCGGGCTGGACGTGACCCACCAGGTGCTGGTGACCGCGGAGCGCCTGGCACGGCTCCGCGCCAATGGCGGCCGGGTCGCGGAGGCCGTCCATGGACTGCTGGACTTCTTCAACCGCTTCGACATGGAGCGCTACGACGCGCCGGGCGCGCCGCTGCACGACCCCTGCGTGATCGCCTGGCTGATCGACCCGACCCTGTTCGCCGGCAAGGACTGCCCGGTCGAGATCGAGCTGGAAGGCCGCTCGATCGGCCGGACCCTGGTGGACTGGTGGAACACCGACCGGCGCCCGGCCAACGCGACGGTCATGCGCGAGGTCGACGCCGACCGCTTCTTCACCCTGCTGACCGAACGCCTGGCCCGGCTCTGACGCCGGCAGGCACCGACGCGGCAACGTAACACACGGCCGCGAAGCATGTTCGGCCACAGGACGGGCTGCCTCGTCCGGCTGCCTTCCGAAGGATCGCGATCGGCTGGCCAGGGCCCACATGCGGCCCTGGCCCTGTACGTCCCTCACGGCGAGGCCGAGCGCTTCATCCAGACGCCATGACGCGGTGAGGCTCCATCTTCCCTGCCAGAACGCGAACCAACGATCAGCACCCGCGCAGACCGGACCAGACAGCATGCCCCTTCAGAGCGGCTTCAGCCCCGCCTCGATCTCCCGGCGGCGCGGCTCCAGGAAGGGTGGCAGCGCCAGGGTTTCGCCCAGGCGGTCGGGTGGCTCGTCGGTGGCAAAGCCCGGCCCGTCCGTGGCGATCTCGACCAGGATGCCGTTCGGCTCGCGGAGATAGAGCGAGCGGAAATAGTAGCGGTCGACCGGGCCGCTGGAGGGCACGCCCATCCGGCGCAGGCGCTCGGCCCAGGCTTCGTAGTCGGCGTCGGGGGTGCGGAACGCGATGTGGTGGACGCTGCCGGCGCCCTGGGCAGCCGGGCGCAGATGGGGCTCCAGGCGGACATGCAGCTCGCCCTCGGGGCCGGCATCGGGCGTGCTGAACACTTCCGTCTGGACCGGCGGCCCGTCCACGGTGGCCGGGCCGCGATAGCCGCGCCGGTGGACCAGGCCCAGCACCTCGGTAAGCACCCGTTCGCTGGGCCGCAGATCCGGCACGCTCATCACGAGCGGACCCAGACCGCGGATCTGATACGGCATCGGCACCGGGCTCGCCTGCCAGGGATGCGAGTCACCCGCACCGCCATCGTCCACCAGGCACAGGCGCTGGCCCTCGGGATCCTCGAAGTCGAGCACGGCCCGGCCGTCGCGCTCCTCGACCACCCCGTGCGCCACACCCGCCCGGGCGAACCGGTCCCGCCACCATGCCAGCGCGTCGCTGCCGGCGACCCGCAGGCCGGTGCGCACGAGGTCATGGCTGCCGGGCACGCGCGGCCCGACCGGCCAGTCGAAGAAGGTGAGGTCGGTGCCCGGGGCGGCGATCCCGTCGGCATAGAACAGGTGATAGGCGCGCACGTCATCCTGGTTGACCGTCTTCTTGACCAGCCGCATGCCGAGCAGGCCGGTGTAAAAGCGAAGGTTGCCGGGCGCATCGGCGGTGATCGCGGTGACGTGGTGGATGCCGGCGAGACGCATGGCCACTCCCGTTCGGGCGCTGGTCGCCCTGCCGGTCCTGGCAGGGCGCCGGCCTTCCTTTGCCAGTTAGGGTGCGGCCGCCGCCAGGCAAGCCGCCCGCTCCCTTGCCCGGCCCGTTGCCCACCCCTTGCATGGCCGTGCGCAGGCGGTAGAGCTTGCGCGCACCCTTCACCGAGCGGCCAAGGAGGCCGGCAAGCTGACGCCTTCTCCCGAGGTCATGGTCCGCGTGGCGGGCGTGACCAAGCGCTATGGCCATGCGGTCGCCTGCGAGGACGTCTCGTTCGAGCTGGAGCGCGGCCGCTTTCTCACCGTGCTGGGACCATCCGGCTCCGGCAAGACCACCATCCTGCGCGCGATCGCGGGCTTCCTCACCCCCGACCAGGGCCGGATCGAGGTGCACGGCATCCCGGTGGAGGCGCTGCCCCCCTACCGGCGCAAGGTCGGGATGGTGTTCCAGAAGCTGGCGCTGTTCCCGCACCTGACCGCGGCGGGGAACGTGGCCTACCCCTTGCACATGCGCCACATCCCCAAGGCGGAGATCCGGCCGAGGGTCGAGCGCTACCTGGAGCTGGTGCAGCTGGGCGGGCTGGGCGAGCGGCGGATCCAGGAATTGTCGGGCGGCCAGCAGCAGCGGGTCGCAATCGCGCGGGCGCTGGTGTTCGAGCCCGACCTGCTCCTGCTTGACGAGCCGCTGGCAGCACTGGACCGCAAGCTGCGCGAGGAGATGCAGCTGGAGTTCCGGCGCATCCAGCAGGAGCTGGGTGTCACCACGATCAACGTCACCCACGACCAGCGCGAGGCGCTGGTGATGTCCGACCGGATCCTGGTGATGGCGAACGGGCGGGTGCGCCAGGACGCCCCGCCGGAGATCACCTATGGCCGGCCGGCGGACCGGTTCGTCGCGGGCTTCCTGGGGCTCACCAACTTCCTGCCCGGCAGCTTCCTGGGCCTGGACGCGGACGGCCGGGCGCGGGTGCAGGTCGGCGATACCGAGCTGCTGGCCTGCGCCCCTGCGACGGCGCTGAGCCCGGGCGCGCCGGTCGACCTCGCGATCCGTGCCGAGCGGATCCGGCTGGGCAGCGCGCCCGGCCATCAGGCGGTGCTGGAGGAAGTGATCTTCGAGGGCGACCGGCGGGTGCTGGGCGTGCGCCTGCCGGCCCTGGCCGACCTGCACTTGCAATTGTTCGACACGGGCGGGCCGGGGGGCCCGCTCCCGCCGCCAGGCGGGACGGTGACGGTCGGCTGGTCACCCGACGACCTGCTGCCGTTTCCCGGAGCTTCGAGAGGAGGGAATCAATGAACCAATTCAGGATCGGCCGCAGGATGGCCCTGGCCGGCACCGGTGCCCTGCTCGGCACCGCCATGCTGGCGAGGCCGAGCCTTGCGCAGGACGCGCCGGACAAGCCGGCCGAGCTGATCGTGCGCGCCTGGGGCGGGGTCTGGGTGGATTCGCTGGACAAGGGGGTGAGCCAGCCCTTCACCGAAGCCACCGGCATCCGCGTGCGCCACGACCTCACCGAGGACAACGAGATCCAGCCCAAGATCTGGCAGGCGGCAGCACAGGGCCGAGTCCCGCCGATCCACGTCAACTGGGACACGACCGTGAACGCCACCAAGTCGGCGCTGCGCGGCGTGACCGAGGACCTGTCGGACCTGCCGAACCTCGCCACCGCCTTCGACGGTGCGCGGCCGAAGGGGCTGGAGGGCGTGCCGATCGTCAACACCTACTCCTATGTCTATGTGCTGGCCTATGCCGACGAGGCCTTCCCGGACGGCCCGCCGGACAGCTGGCAGGTGATGACCGACCCGAAGTTCAAGGGCCGGATCGCGCTCTATGACGACGGGATCGGCTTCCACTTCCCCGCCCAGGTCGCCGGCGGCGGCAAGGTCGAGGACATCCCGGGGAACATGCAGCCGGCCTGGGACTTCATGGAGAAGGTGAAGCAGAACGAGCCGCTGCTGGGTGAGGATCCGGACTTCACCACCTGGTTCCAGAACGGCGAGATCGACCTCGCCTGCACCATCATCAGCAATGCCCGCGAGGCCAAGAAGAACGGCATCCCGGTAAGCTGGACGGTGCCCAAGGAAGGCGCGAAGGTCGACACGGACGGGCTGTGGGTGCCCAAGGGCCTGCCCGAGAACGAGCTCTACTGGGCCAGGCAGTACGTGAACTTCGCCCTGTCGAAGGACGCGCAGCAGGTCTGGTGCGACGGGCTGGGCCTGCCGGGCATGGTGCCGGGCCTGACCCCGCCCGCCGACCTGGCCGGCGACCCGGCCTATCCGACCACGCCTGAGGACTTCGCGCGGCTGATCTCGATCCCGACCAGGGTGCAGGTCGAGAACGAGAGCGAGTGGTTCGCCAGGTTCAAGGACATCATGCAGGGCTGAGCCGGCAGCCTCGCCGGCGCGGTCGCGGCCATGCCGCGGGCGCGCCGGAGCCGGCATTCCGGCAGACGCCGACGAATCCAGCCGCAATGATTCTCACCTGCCAGTGTCGTGGCAGCTGATGATCGACCGGTAATGCTGGGAAGCTGGCTGGGCCGGAGAGTTGGCTGGGGGACCTGGATTCGAACCAGGATTAACCGGGTCAGAGCCGGTCGTTCTACCGTTGAACTATCCCCCAACGGCCGTGCGAGCGGGTGATTAGGGGTCTGGCGGAGGTTCGTCAAGCCGGTAACGTGCGGAGAGTTCGGCAAGACATGCCTGCCGGTCCGGCCGCATGTCCCGGTCCAGCCACCAGGCCTCGACCGCGCGCAGGAGCGTGCCGACCTTGGGCCCCGGCCGCATCCCGAGCGCCAGTGCGTCGCGCCCGCCGATCGGGAACTCCGGACGGGCCCAGGCGCGGGCGAGCGCCAGCGACGCCCTCACCGCCTCCGGGCCCAGCCCCCGTGCCGCTGCGGCCAGCAGGAACCGGTCCCGCCAGGCTTCGGTGCCGCCTTCCCGGTACCACCGGCGCTGGAGGTCCGCCGGCGCCTCGTCCAGCGGCGGCGCCGCCTCGCCCAGGGCAGCCTCCAGCCGGCGGCTCTCGGCAGACGACAGGCGCAGTTGCAAGGCGAGCCGCTCGCCCCGCCCCGGTACCGGCCACGGCTCGTGGAACAGGGCCGCCAGGCGCAGGAGCGGGTCGGCATCGGGGGCAAGGCGCAGGAGCGGCGCCAGCCGGCCGGCCTCGGCATCCTCCATGGCGAGCGCCGCCAGGATGCCGCCGTCCGCCATCGCCTGGAGGCTGGCCAGGACGTTCTGGCCGGCCAGCAGCTTCAGCAGTTCCTTGGCGACCCGCTCGGCGCTCAGGCTCTGGAGGAGTGCCGCATGCCGGATGCAGGCGGCGAGGCCTGAGGGATCGGGTGCCGCGCCGCCGAACCGGGCGAAGAAGCGGAAGAAGCGCAGGATGCGCAGATGGTCCTCCAGGATCCGCCGCTCCGGCTCGCCTACGAAGCGTACGCGCCGGGCCCGCAGGTCGGCGAGACCGCCCAACGGGTCGACCAGCTCACCGTCCGGGCGGGCGTAGAGGGCGTTGATCGTGAAGTCGCGACGGCCGGCGTCCTCGGCGAGGCTGCCGCCGAACGCCACCACCGCATGGCGGCCATCGGTGGCGACGTCCCGGCGCAGCGTCGTGACCTCGAACGGCCGGCCCTCTGCCACCACCGTGACCGTGCCGTGCTCGATGCCGGTGGGGATGGCCTTCAGCCTGGCCGCCGTCGCTGAGGCTGCGACCCGTTCGGGCAGCAGGTCGGTAGTGAGGTCGATGTCGAGCGCGGCATCGTGCCGGCCTGGTGCCAGCAGGCTGTCGCGCACGCAGCCGCCCACGAACCAGCACTGGCCGCCGCCTTCGGTCAGCGCCGCCACCACCAGGCGGGTGCTCGTCCAGCCGAGCCAGGGAGCATCGAGCCGCATGGGCAGACTGCTCATGGCCGCCAACGCAGGAGCTGCACGAAGTTGACGATGATCCCGGCCGTGGCGCCCCAGACGTGCCGGCCGTTCCAGGGCAGCGTCCAGTAGGTGCGCAGCCGACCGTCGCGCATCCGCTGCTCGCGATGGTGGTTGGCGAGGTTGACCGCGAACTCCAGCGGCATCTCGAACACGTCGGCCACCTCGAACGGGTCGGGGATCCACGCGGCGCTGGGCCGGATCCAGCCGACCACCGGATGGATGCGGAACCCGGTCACCGTGTCGTAGGGTTCGAGCTCGCCCAGCACCTCCACATCGTCCGGCCGCAGCCCGATCTCCTCCTCCGCCTCGCGCAGCGCGGTGGCAGCCGGGTCGGGATCGCTCGATTCCATCCGTCCGCCCGGGAAGCTCACCTGGCCGGCATGATGGCGCAGATGCGCGGTGCGGGTGGTGAGCAGGAGGAACGGCCCGCCCGGCCGCTCGACCAGGCCCACCAGCACGGCTGCCGGTCGCGGCAGGCCTGGCGGGCGCAGCTCCTCGAACCCTTCGTCGCCACGGTTCAGGCTCTCCGCCAGGCGCTGGGGCACGGGCCGGACCCGCTCCAGCCGGGCGCGCAGCAAGGCCGGGTCACGCCAGGCTGCCGCCAGCTCCACCTCCTTCAAGCCGTGTCTCCATCGGCCGCCAGGGACGAGAGGTCGTGGCGATGGCCGCCGGCCCACAGGCCCACCGGACCGTCCGGCCCGCTGTCCTCGATGGCCAGTTCCAGGAGCTGGTACCAGACCGGCCGGGCCAGCGCCGCCTCCAGGCCACCCTCGAGCTGAGCGTAGAGGCGCGGCCCGCCATCGGGTCCCTGCCCGCTGCGCAGCCCGTGCTCGGGGCCGAGCTCGACCCAGCGGTCCAGGTTGGTGCGCAGCCGGACCCGCCGCGCCTGCCCCTCGCCCGTCACCTCCGCCTCGACCGCCAGGAACGGCGCGTCGGCGACCTCGACCCGGCCGCGCTCGACCGGCGTCACCAGCCAGTAGCTGCCGTCCGGCTCGCGCCTCAGCACCGAGGCGAACAGCCGGACCAGTGGCTGCCGGTCGATCCGCGAGCCGTGGTAATGCCAGCTCCCGTCCGCCTCGATCCGCAGGTCGAGATTGCCGCAGTCGATCATCGGCCTGGTAGCGCCGCCTCCCGGCCCGCCCTCGCTCAAGTCCACTCTCCTGTCCCGCTCCTGGCCACCCTGCGGCCGAACCATCCTGCCGCGTTGCGCGTCGAGGTGGAAACGCCGATCCTGTGGTCATATGTGTGTTGGGTGCAGGTGGTCGAGCAAGACCGGCCGCTCCCGCACGGCCGGCACCGGTCCTGCTGCCCGCGCCGCCGGGCCGCTCCGGGATGCCAGGCCTTCGTTTCGCGATCTTGCCGATGGAGGGCGGATGAGCGTTGCCAACGAGCCGGTCGCAGAGGTGGCGGTTCAGGCCGTCGAGGCGGCGGTGGACGGTCTGGCCAGGGTCAAGGACGCCGTGGCCATGGTGGTCTACGGCCAGGAGCGGGTGGTCGAGGAATCGCTGGTCACCCTCCTGGCGGGCGGGCACGGCCTCCTGGTGGGCGTGCCGGGC
>Ga0182739_1001581_pt1 | contig 23403 bp, 24 predicted proteins | sample eDN5th30CBELigBY_FD_128873 | JGI IMG/M metagenome (GOLD analysis project Ga0182739, IMG submission 128873) | Enriched backyard soil microbial communities from Emeryville, California, USA - eDNA 5th pass 30_C BE-Lig BY (version 2) (version 2) | ecosystem: Environmental > Terrestrial > Soil >... | reverse complement strand
CGTTTCCGGACATCGTCATGTGGCTGCCGCAGCAGACACGATGACGCGGCGGGTCACCCCTGGCCGGCGGCCAGTCTGACCAGTTGTCCGGCATCTTGCGCCTTGTCGATGTTCCAGACGGCGTCGATCAGGCGACTGGCGTCGCAGCCTGAACGTCCATACGCGCACAGCTCGCGCAATTTCGTTTCGAGTTCGGTGTCCGTCAGGGGCCGGTCCAGGGCGCCCCGAGCGATCGAAACATGCTCTTCCTCGGCGCTTCCGTCGGCGAACCGGACGACGACTTTGGCGCTGTCCACGGAATAGGCTTCATCCACATGGAACTGCACGTGCGCGCCGAGCGCGCGCAAGGCGGGGTCGCTGACGGCCTCGTCGGAAAAGTCGTCCAGGCCGGCGCGGCCCCTGACCAATGCGACGGGCACGGCATGCTGTGCGCTGACCTGCGACTCGCGCCCCGTCTGGATGCCGGGGCGATCGGTGCGTTGACGCAAAAGCGGGTGACCGGTCAGTTCGATGGCGGTGATGCGGTCCACCCGTGCCCGGTCGATGCGTTTGGCCAGGGCCAGGCATGCGTCCAGGACCGGGTTGAGCACGACGCCGCAGGGATACGGTTTGTAGGCCACCTTGGTGATTTCCCATCGGCCGCCCAGCGCTTCGGTGATCGCGTCGACATCGGGCATTTGACCGAATACGTTCAGGAAGCCGTGTACGCCCTCGAGCGGCCGGGCCGGCCCGTCGAAGTCGCTTTGGGCCAGCAAGGCGGCCAGGATGCCATTGCGCGCTGCATTGCCGACGCTGACGCTCTTTGACATGGTTCCCAGCGTCTCGACGAGCCCGCCGGCCTGGCACGCTGCCGTTCCCAACGCCCAGCACAGCTGTTCCGGCGTCAGCGCCAAGGACCTCCCGACGGCCATGGCGGAGCCGAAGACGCCGCAGGTGGACGTGATGTGCCAGCCTTTGCTGTAGTGGAATGGCGAGACGGCCACCCCGACCCGGCACGCCGCCTCGACGCCCAGAAGGAACGACAGCATGAAGTCCTGGCCGGTCAGGGGCACGTCTTCGCTGAATGCGAACAGGGCAGCGGCCACCGGCGAGGTGGGATGAATGATGGTCGGGATGTGCGTGTCGTCGAAGTCGTACACGTTCGCGCTCATGGCATTGATCGCCGAAGCGTTCAGCATATCGAGCCGTTCGCTGCGACCGACCAGGGTGGCCGCCGATGCCGCACTGAAGCGCGAATAAGTGTGTACTGCAATGTCCAGGGTGGGATCGGTGCATCCTGCGAGCGCCACGGCGAAATAGTTCAGCAGCGAACGCTTGACTTCGTGGCGTATGTCGTCGGGAACCTGCTCCCACGTTGCGTCGTGGACAAAGCGGGCGAGTTCAACCGAGACGGATCCGGCTCGGGTTGCGTGTGGGGCGTTTTGCATAGTCAGGAGGTCTTTCTTAAACAAATCGGTTTTATCACGCCGCAGGCGGCGACTTCTTGTTTTGGGTGCTTGGACAAGATTGTATGACGATATGATTGACATATTGACAGTCCGCGCATCATAATTTGATCAGTATTTTCCTGCAGCATCCCTGCATTTTCAGGAGTCGAACCGACCATGCGTGAAGAATTCAATACACCGCTATTTGCCAAAGGCTTGAAGAATCGTCAAGAAGTTCTGGGGGCCGAACATGTACAAAAGTCGCTCGATGCCGCGGATGATTTCACGGCCGAGATGCAAAAGCTGGTCACCGAATGGTGCTGGGGTGAACTCTGGAGCCGCCCCGGGCTGGATCGCCGCACGCGTAGCATCATCAACCTGTCCATGCTCTCCGCCTTGAACCGCCCGCATGAGATCCGGCTGCATGTCCGCGGCGCGCTCAACAACGGCCTTACGACCGACGAAATCAAGGAAATCTTCCTGCAGGTGGCCATCTACTGCGGCGTGCCCGCAGCGCTCGACGGCATGAAGGTCGCGGCGGAAGTCATCAAGGAAGAAGCCGCCAAGAACGGCAAGTCGGGGGCTCAATAATGGCTTCGGCGACTCCACGCATCGGTTTCGTGGGTATCGGCGCCATGGGCGCGCCGATGGCGGCTTGCCTGATCAAGGCAGGTTATTCGGTCGGCGTGTTCGACGCCAGCCCCGAGCGCGGTGCAGCGTTCGAAGACCAGTACGGCATCAAGCCGGCCGCGTCGCTTGCCGCGTTGGGTGAACAGTCCGACGTCATCATCACGATATTGCCCAATAGCGCCATCGTCCACGACGTCCTGTTCGGCGATCACGGCCTGGTCTCGACGTTGCGGCCCGGGGCCGTGGTCATCGAGATGACTTCCGGTATCCCGAGCCAAACAGTCGCCTTCAGCGAACGCCTTGCACAACAGGGCGTCGTCCTTTTCGATGCGCCGGTTTCCGGCGGCGTGCCGCGCGCGCGTACCGGCGAACTGACCATCATGGCCGGGGGTAACCAGGCCGATATCGATGCAGCCATGCCCATACTCAATGCCTTGGGCAAGGTCATCCCTACAGGCGGGATCGGCACCGGCCATGCCATGAAGGCCCTCAACAACCTGGTGTCTTCGGCCGGATTCCTGATCGGCATCGAGGCGCTGATCATCGGTTCGCGGTTTGGTATCGACCCCGAGACCATGGTCGATGTGCTCAATGTCTCGACGGGCATGAACAACAGCACGCAAAAGAAGTTCAAGCAGTACGTGCTTTCGCGCAAGTTCGACTCGGGCTTTGCCATGAACCTCATGGTCAAGGACCTGACGATCGCCCTTGGCATCGCGCACGAAAATGGCGTCAATGCGCCCTTTGCCGACCTGTGCCGGAACTTGTGGTCGGGTGCCAGCGCGGTCCTTGGACCGCAGGCAGACCATACTGCCGTCGCGTTGCTCAGCGAGCAACTGGCCGGCATGCAAATCGGTAAAGTTGCAAACCCATAAACGCTGCGCCTGACAGCAGCTCGGCAGTTAGAAAATTGCTTGCAGGCGCAGTGCCACCACCCAAGGAGAGAGACCATGAAATTACAAGTAGCGACAATTTTACTTGCCGCGGCGGGCCTCGTGCCTTTCGGCGCCAACGCGGAAGTCAGCAAGCTCAATATCCCCCTCGGCGCAGGCGGCTTCGGCTTCTTGCCGCTGCATATGATGAAAGAGCACAAGCTCATCGAAAAGCACGCCGAGAAGGCCGGCCAGAAGGTCACCATCAACTGGGCCAACATCGGCGGGCCTTCCGTCATGATCGATGCCTTGCTGTCGGGGTCGGCCGACTTCATCTCGGCGGGGCCGCCGTCCTTCCTGCTCTTGTGGGATCGCACGAAGGACACGGCAGGCGTCAAGGGCGTGGCCGCCATCAGCTCCATGCCGATGTACCTGAACGCCCGTGCGCCGCACCTGAAATCCCTGGACGACCTGAAAGAGGGTGACAAGATCGCGGTCACGTCCGTCAAATCGTCGATTCCTTCCATCGTCATGCAGATGTATGCAGTCAAGAAATATGGCAAGGACCAGGCCTTCAGGTTCGACCCGTATACCGTCAGCATGAATCATGGGGATGCGGCAGCTGCACTCATCTCGGGCGGCGGCAGCATCGCGGCGCATTATGCGTCTTCGCCTCTGGCGCAGCGCGAACTGAAAACGCAAGGTATCCGCACCATCCAGAATACCGACGACGTCATGGGCGGTTCGACGACCTTCACCATGGTGTCCACCACCAAGCGCTTCCACGACGAGAATCCCAAGGTGTACGCCGCCTTCGTCGCTGCGCTGGAAGAAGCGCAAGCCATGATCAAGGCCGACAAGCAGGCGGCTGCCAAGGTGCTTATCGCGTCCATGGGCGGCAGCGGCTCAGTGGACGAAATGGTCGAAATCCTTAACGATCCGTCGGTCAAATACACGACCAAGCCGGAAAATGTCATGAAATATGCCGCCTTCATGAACGACATCAAATCCATCAAGCACCGGCCCGAAAAGCTCGAAGAGCTCTTCTTCCCCGGTCCGGCCATCTCCTCAGGCAACTAACCACAATACGGTAGCCGCAACCGCGCGGGCGGTTGCGGCATGTCGAGATCAGTCCGGAGACAGTAGTCCATGCCTCAAGCAGCAGCACCTTTGTTATCGGTCCAAGGGGTCACGATGCGTTATCGCACAAAAGACCATTTGGTGACCGCCACCTATCGCGTCAGCTTCGATGTCTATCGGTCCGACCGGTTTGTCATCGTAGGGGCGTCGGGATGTGGAAAATCGACATTATTGAAAGCGGTCGGCGGTTACTTGCCCACCGTTGAAGGCAAGATTCGATTGAATGGCCAGGAAATCACCAAGCCCGGGCCCGACCGCGTCATGGTCTTCCAGGAATTTGATCAGCTTCTCCCCTGGAAGACCGTCAAGGAAAACGTGGTGTTTGCCCTGACGGCCAGCGGCCGCCTGGAACGCGAGGCAGCCGAAGAAAAAGCCATGCACTATATCGACAAGGTCAATTTGTCGGGCTTTGCAGACAGTTTGCCGCATACACTTTCGGGGGGCATGAAGCAACGCGTGGCCATCGCGCGGGGCATGGCCATGGAGCCCGATATCCTGTTGATGGACGAACCCTTTGCGGCACTCGACGCCCTGACACGCGCCAAGATGCAAGAGGAACTCCTTCAGTTGTGGGAAGACACCCGGTTCACCGTCCTGTTCGTGACGCACTCCATCCCCGAGGCCGTGCGGATAGGCAGCCGCATATTGCTGCTCAGTCCCCATCCGGGCCAGGTCCGCGCTGAATTGAACAGCCAGGGCGTCGATGCCGCGGGACCGGACGGCAGGTTGCTGACGCAGCGCATCGAGGCATTGCTGTTCGACGAAGGTGCAACAGAGGGGAGGATGGCACATGTCTGACGTCACTACGAACACCGCGGTCTACCGCGAGGAAATCGTCAATACCATCGAAAACAAGGATTTCGGCGTCATCGAGAAGCCGCTTGGCATGTGGGAGCGCCTCTTTGACAATGGCACGTTCCGCAAAGGCCTCATGCTGATTGCCCTGGCCATTGTGTGGGAAGCCTATGCGCGGTGGTCCGGCAACCCCTTGCTGTTCCCGACATTCCTGGCCACGGCCAAGGCGTTTGTGTCCGGCATTCTGTCGGGCACCTTGTTGCACGCGACCTGGACGTCGATTTCCCTGCTGTTGCAGGGCTATGCGGCCGGTCTACTCATTGCCGCGCTCTTTACTGCCTTCGCCAGTGCGACCCGGGTCGGCGCCGACTTGCTCGAAACGCTCACGTCCATGTTCAACCCCCTGCCATCCATCGCCTTGCTGCCTTTGTCGATGATCTGGTTCGGGCTGGGCAACATGAGCATCATTTTCGTGCTGATTCATGCGGTGCTATGGGCCGTCGCGCTCAATACCCACTCGGGATTTCGCGCGGTCAGCCTCACATGGCGCATGGTCGGCCGCAACTATGGGCTGTCGCGCCTGGGATACGTCTGCAAGATCCTCATTCCGGGCGCCTTTCCCAGCATCCTGACCGGCATGAAGATCGGTTGGGCGTTCGCCTGGCGCACGCTCATCGCGGCCGAGCTCGTGTTCGGATCCAGTTCCGGCTCGGGTGGCCTCGGCTGGTATATTTTCCAGAACAAGAACATGCTCGACATACCCAACGTGTTCGCCGGGCTGCTCACCGTCATCCTGTTCGGGCTCTTGGTTGAAAACCTGATCTTCCGGGTGGTCGAGCAACGCACCATCGGAAGATGGGGCATGCAAATCTAGGGCGGACCATGACTACTCTTGCACGGACGCTGGCTCGGTTCGCCACAGGCATGCCAAGCAGCGAGATCCCCGGCGTCGCGATAGAGCGCGCCAAAATGAGCTTGGCCAGTACGATTGCCAGCGCGGCCATGGGCTACGACATCGAGTCCGCCCGCATCATTCGTGGCCTCGAACTGGACGAAGGCGGCGCCAAGCAGGCGACCGCCTGGTTCGAGGGAACCGGCTTGCCGCTGACGCGGGCTGTCCGCGTGAACGCCGTCGCCAGCGACGCGGCGGCTTCCGACGACAGTGATCTGCGCAGCATCGCCCATATCGGCACGATCATTTCCGCAACGGCGGTCGCGCTCGGCGAGCATACGGGCCGGCCCTGTCTCGACCTGCTGTGCGCGATGGTGCTGGGCTACGAGGTGGCAGGGCGCATCGATGAGTCGCTGACGCCGGGCCGCATGCAACGCGGCTTCCACGGATCCGTGTCGACCGTATTCGGTGCTGCCGTCACCGCGGGCCGGCTTCTTGGGCTGGATGTCGATCGCATGGCTCACGGCATCGCGTTGGCGGCCACGTCCATCGGGGGCATGGCCGTCGCGGCCGATACCAGCTGCGCGCGTGAGTACCACGCCGGCAACGCCGCCATGATCGGCGTGCAGGCCGCCCTCGCGGCACATCGCGGGTTCCAGGCCGATCTTGCGATCCTGGAAACGCCCAGAGGCTTTATCAGCGCCATGAACGGCCAGGCCATCGACGACATTACCCGGGGCCTGGGCCAAGACTGGGACATTGTCACCGACATGGCCATCAAGCTGATGCCCGGCGCCCATCCTTTTCACGCGACGGCCGAGGCGGCGGCCGACGCGGCCCGTGCCGGCAACGTCCGGCCCGAAGACATCGAGCGCGTCACGATTTCGGCGGCAGTCCAATGGACCAATTTCAAGGGCGAGCCGCATCCGCGCAACCTCGTCGATGCCGCGCACAGCCTGGTGTATTTTGTGGCGGCCTCCATCGTCGACAGGGAGTTCGGCTGGGACGCCATGACCCTCGCGAAAATGACGGACCCCGTCATTGCGCGCGTCCAGGACAAGGTCGTGTTCGATCCCGATCCCGCGCCGTTGCCAGACCGGTTTCCGCATCGGCATGGCGGCAGCGTCTCCATCTTGCTCAAGGACGGGCGGCTGTACTCCAGTACCTGTGTGGCCCCCCGCGGTTCCGGGCCCCGCGGCGTCAGTTGGAATGACGTCGACGCCAAGTACCGGCACCTCGCACCCATGGCGGGTCTGTCGCCAGCGCAGGTGCACGATAGCCTGAGGCTGTTGCACCGTCTGGAAGAGCAGCCCAACGTGGATGAACTGGTGCGTGGGCTGACTCGGGAGTCCGAGGCCGCTGCGGCCAATGCAGGAGTGGCCTCCGCGCGTTAAGCGGCCTATTCATGATGACGCCGACGTCTCTTGCTGGGACGTCGGCGTCTGTCATTGTGGGAACGAAACTCCGCGCCCGGTTTCCCGGGCGGCGGGTTCGCTCGTTTACTGCGCCGGCTTCAGGCCCAGCGTAGTCACCAGGCGCTTCCATTGCTCACTTTCCGAGGCGACGAACTGCGCAAATTGCTCGGGCGTGAATGTGCTTGGTTCCGCACCGATGTCCGCGATGCGTTTCGCCATTTCAGGCGTTGCCATGATTTTCATGATTTCGGCATGCATGCGCTTCACGATCTCGGGTGGCGTGTTGGCGGGGAAGAACAGGCCATACCACTCGTACGTTTCGAACTCGGGAAACCCGGATTCCGCCAAGGTCGGGACATCCTTCAACGCTTCCGGCCGCGTAGCGCCGGTTGTGGCCAACGCACGCAGTTTGCCGCTCTTGAGGAAAGGCAGCGTGGACGTCGGGCTGTTGATCAGCACCTGAATATGGCCGGCAACCAGGTCAACGACGGCCGGGCCGCCTCCCTTATAGGGCACGCTGAGAATATCGACGCCGGCCAACTTGTTGAAATACTCCATCGACAAGTGCCCCGAAGATAGCCCGCCCGGTTGACCGTAAGCCAGCGTATTGGGCTTGGCCTTTGCCAGTGCCACCAATTCCTGCACGGTTTTGGCCGGCACCTCGGGGTTGACGGTCATGATGCCGGGCATCTTCGCGATCAACGCCAGGGGGGTAAAGTCCTTTTCGGAATCGTAGGGCAAGGACTTGGCCGTGTGCGGATTGATGGTGTGCGTGCTGATCAGCATCCCCATCGTGTAGCCGTCGGGCGCCGAGTTCGCCAACTGCTGGGTGCCGATGATGTTGTTGGCGCCGGGCTTGTTCTCGACGATGACCGGTTGACCCAGGTTGGTGCTGAGCGCATCGGCAAGATAACGCGACAGGATGTCGGTGGTTCCGCCCGGCGCCAGCGGCACCACGATTTTAAGAGGCTTGCTCGGGTAAGGGTCGGCCGCATGAGCGGCCATGGGGGCCGACAGCGACAGGGCGACGGCAAGCAGTGTTGTAACGATTTTCATGTTGTCTCCGTTGGGGTAATCGGCTTTAAAAGGCTTATCAGGTTTACGTGCGGTAGCGCGAGCCCGCATCCACCGACACGACGTCACCGCTGACATACTTGGCGGCATCCGACGCAAGGAAGATGGCCACGTTGGCCACTTCCTGCGGCTCGCCCATGCGTCCATAAGGCAGGTTCTTCAGCAACGCCGCATAGGCGGTTCGGTCCTGTTCCGTTTTCGGATTCAGCAGGCCCGCTGTCCTGCCGGTGCGGATCAGGCCGGGGTTGATGCCCACGACGCGCACGCCGTGGTCCACGCTCTCGGCGCCCAGTGCCTTGGTGAATGCGATGAGCGCGGCGTTGGCGGTCGTGGTGCCGATCGATTTCGGATTCAGTCTTTCGCCCGCAATGCCGATGATGTTGATGACCACGCCCTCTTGCCGCTTGCACATATGCGGGTATAGGGCCCGCGTCAGCATGATGGTCGACATGACCTTGCCATCGAATGCACGGCGGAAGGCATCCGGATCGATTTCCATGAGGCTGCCACGGGCGATGGCGCCCGCGCAGTTGACGAGGATTTGCGTTTCGGGGAAGGCTGCTCCTACGGCCGCAGCCCGGTCCGGCAACGACAGGTCCTCCGCGCGTATCAAGACTTCGACGCCATGTTCCTTCGTGATCTGGGCTTGGGCTTCCTCGAGCGATGCCGCGTTGCGCGCCACCAGGCGCAGGGCGCAGCCCTGGGAGGCAAGAGCCTGGGCAATGGCGAAGCCTATGCCTTTGGATCCGCCGGTGATTAACGCGACTTTGCCGCGAAGATTGTTACTCATCGATGTTTATTGACGCCGACTCGTGCAAGGGCTGGATTTGTGCATACGCTCACGTCGCAGTCCTCGGCGCTCCTCCTCTCAGGTTATAGAAATCATGACAAAGCAAAGATAATGCCAACTTTCAGGCGATCACTATGCTGTAGGCGACGCGGATGTCGGTGATGGCGTCGTGTCTTCAGTGTCCGGTCGTCAGGTCACATGTGTCCAGTTTTTGAACAGCAGGCGTCGTCGTCGAGCTCAGGCGTAACCACTAGCGAACATGAAGCCTCACTAGGGAACACGAAGCCGTCCTGAACAGCCGTAAGCTCATACCAAAAATGTATCGATAAGGCCTTTATTTGCATTTGACCGCATGAGCGACGCGCTATCACAATCGTCATGCAACGGTGTTTCTTCGTGCCCCATGCTCCACCAAAACTAAGGAGATGTAAATGCATATACGTATGAAACTGATGGCAGCCGTCCTTGCCGGTCTGTGTACTTCCGGCGCATGGGCAGAAGCCACGCTATATGTCGCTGCAAATGGCGGGTCGACCGAAAAGTTGATGAAGGAAAAGATCTTTCCTGCATTCGAAAAAGAGCACCCCGGTACCAAGGTGATACAGGTCACTGGAACGTCGACAGAAACGCTGGCCAAGCTGCAAGCCCAGCGCAATAAGCCCGAAATTGGCGTGGCATTGATCGATGATGGTCCGATGTGGCAGGCGCTGCAACTCGGCTTCTGTACACCGGTCAAGCCGGAGACCTATAAGGATTTGTATTCGATGGCCAACATCGACGGCAAGGCCGTGGGGATCGGACTTGTGGCGACGGGCTTGGCTTATAACACCGAGGCTTTTAAAAAGATGGGTGTTCCGCCTCCGGATTCATGGGAGGCGTTGGTTGATCCAAAGTTCAAGCAAAAAGTGGTGATTCCTTCAATTACCAACACTTATGGCTTGCACACACTGGTCGTGTTCGCGCGCCTGCGGGGTGGCGGTGAAAAGAATATCGATCCGGGTTTCAAGGCCATGATCGATGAGGCGCAGCCGAATGTGTTGTCCTGGGAGCCGACACCGGGCAAGCTGGCCGAAATGTTCCAGAACGGAAGCGTCATCCTCGCCGCTCACGGGAGCGGACGGGTTCAGGCGCTGAAAAATACCGGCTTTCCGGTTGAGATGGTGTACCCCAAGGAGGGCGCCGTATCCTTGCAGATCGCGGCATGTGCCATCGACAAAAGCCCCGAGCCTGAATTGGCGCAGGCATTTCTGCAGTTCCTGGTGCGTCCCGAGAATCAGGCTTTGCTGGCAGCGAGCGAAGGTTGGGGCCCGACCAACAAAACGGTGGAACTGCCACCTGACATTGCCAAGCGGGTGCCCTATGGCGCGAAGGCTGTCGAAAACATGCTCGTCATGGACTGGACAACCATCAACCCAAAACGGGCCGAATGGACGACCCGCTGGAATCGTACGGTGGAGCGCTAGTTTGCAGTACTTATAAACGTATAGGGGTTCGCCATGACTTATTTGATTCTTGATGGACTTGCAAAGCGCTACGGTGACCTCACCGTGGTCGAAGATATCAGTCTCAATATTGAACGTGGCGAGTTTGTCTCCTTGTTGGGCCCTTCCGGCTGCGGCAAAACCACCACCTTGCAGATGGTGGCTGGTTTTGCCGAACCGACGCGCGGTCGCATCGTTCTCGCGGGGCGCGACATTACAGGCACCCGCCCCGAGAAGCGTGGCATGGGTATCGTATTTCAGAGCTATGCGCTGTTCCCCCATATGAGCGTCGCCGGCAATGTTGGATTCGGTCTTGAAATGCAGGGAATGGGCCGTGATCAGCGGGCAAAGCGTATCGCCGAAACGCTTGAGCTGGTTCGGCTTGAAGGTCTGGCCGACCGCTACCCGCGCGAGCTCTCAGGCGGCCAGCGCCAGCGTGTCGCCGTGGCGCGGGCTCTTGCGATACGCCCCAACGTGCTTCTGCTTGATGAACCCATGTCCAATCTGGATGCGAAGTTGCGCGAAGAGATGCATGTCGAGTTGCGTGCTATCCAAAAGAAGTTGGGCATTACGACGATACTTGTAACGCACGACCAGATCGAGGCCATGACCATGAGCGACCGCATCGCGGTCATGCACGGCGGGCGAATCGTACAAGTGTCCACACCCTTCGAAGCGTATGAACGTCCCGAGTCGGCATTTGCCTCCAGTTTTCTCGGGAAGACCAATTGCATCGCCGCGCGTATCGTGGACAGGCAGCCCAATTGTTGCCATGTTCGGATGGGCGAGCTGGATGTGCGTATTCCGCACGAAAGCCGCGAATATCCGGACGACGTGCAGGTCTATATCCGCCCTGAAAAGATCCGTATGGTGGCTTCGTCCGACAGCCGGATAAGCAGTGTCGTCCGTGCCCGGATGTTCTTGGGCAACCATTGGGCCATGGAGGTCGATGGCCCCCTGGGACGCTTGCGCGTGAATATACCGAATGTGGGGGAACCCCCTGCGCTCGAAGGCGATACGGTGCACCTGGCTTGGCGGGATGAAGATATGCGCATGCTCGAATCGGGAGCTGCACATGGCTGATTCCCTTTCTGTCGGGACACGCCCGATAGCTGTGCGCCGCTCGCGGTTTCGCAATCCAACACCGTGGCTGTTGTGCAGCCCCGCGCTATTGCTTTTTCTCGGTCTGCTTCTGGTGCCGTTGCTGTTGACCATCGTGCTGTCGTTTTCCGTTTATGACAGCGCCACGGGAACCGGTCAAGGCTACACGTTTTCGCATTACATCGAAGTATTGACCGATAGCTACTATCACGAAATCTTTTTGCGCACGGGCGGCATGTCGCTGGCCGTGACGTTGCTGTGTATCGTCCTGGGGGTGCCGGAGGCGTTGATCCTGTCTCGCATGCGCAGCCCTTGGCGGGCCATCTTCCTGATCATCATTCTGGGCCCTTTGTTGATCTCCGTGATCGTGCGAACGCTGGGCTGGGCGATCCTGATGGGCAATGAAGGGCTGATCAACGCTGCATTGCAATCATGGGGACTGATCGACAGTCCGGTCAAGATGCTTTACACCATGACGGGCGTGACCATCGCGCTGACGCATGTGCTGATTCCGTTCATGATCATATCGGTCTGGGCGTCTATTCAAAAGCTGGACTCCTCCGTGGAGAACGCGGGGCTGTCGCTCGGTGCCTCGCCCATGACGGTCCTGCGTCGGGTCATCTTGCCGCAGATCATGCCGGGTGTCTTGTCGGGCAGCATCATCGTGTTCGCCCTCGCAGCGTCCGCCTTTGCGACGCCTGCCATTCTGGGCGGACGCCGCCTCAAGGTGGTCGCCACGGCCGCCTACGACGAATTTACGGCGACCTTGAACTGGCCGCTGGGCGCGGCCATAGCCATCTTGCTGCTCATTGCCATGGTCGCCATCATTCTCGGCAGCAATTATCTGGTCGAACGGCGTTATCGCGCGGTCTTCGAGCGTTAGGGGACAGCATGCAAAAGAACCACGCCTTCGCGCTTACGTACCACGCCTTCTTCATTCTCTTCATCACTGCGCCTTTGCTCGTCGTGGTAGCGGTATCGTTCACTTCGCTCGGCTATATATCACTGCCTACCGAAGGCGTGTCGCTGCGCTGGTTCTATGCCATCCTGGAAGAGCGGCAGTTCGTCGACGCTTTCCTGATGTCGGCATGGCTCGCCTTGGTCAGTGCCTCGGCCGCCGTTGCACTGGCTATTCCGGCCGCGCTGGGTTTGGCGAACTATCGGTTCCCAGGGCGCAATGCCCTGACCGCATTCTTTTTATCGCCCCTCATGATTCCCCATGTGGTGATGGGTATCGCCTTCTTGCGCTTCTTCAATCAAGCAGGCTTCAGCGGCTCGTTCGGCTGGCTCTCCATGACCCATGTGATCGTTATTTTTCCGTATGCACTCAGGCTTACGCTGGCCTCCGTAACCGGGCTGAGTCGGGATGCGGAACTGGCAGCCCGTTCGCTCGGAGCCAGGCCTCACACGGTTTTCCGGCGCATCGTGCTTCCCCTGATTTTGCCGGGCGTGGCGGGAGGCTGGATGTTGGCCTTCATCCAGAGTTTCGATGAAGTCACGATGACGATCTTCGTTGCCACGCCTGGCACGACAACGCTGCCTGTCGCGATGTACAGCTACATTTCGCAAAGTATTGACCCCTTGGTGGCGTCGCTCTCTGCCGTATTGATTGTGGCTACGACGATCACGATGTTCGTTCTGGACCGGCTGGTTGGATTAGACCGTGTCCTTGTCGGGAAAGGATAGTGATGGCGGCTGATAACGATGTGATCGTTGTGGGTGCCGGCCTGGTGGGAAGCGCCGTTGCTTATGGTTTGCTCAGGCAGGGACTCCGGGTCGCCATGCTTGATGAGGGTGATGTCGCCTTCCGTGCATCGCGCGGGAATTTCGGACTGGTGTGGGTGCAGGGCAAGGGATACGGTTGCAGCCCTTATGCCCGCTGGTCCTTGGCTTCAGCTCGGCTCTGGCCGGCCTTTGCGGCCGCTCTGCTCGAAGAAACAGGCGTCAATGTCGAGCTTGTTCAAAACGGTGGCTTTCATTTTTGCCTGACCGAAGCCGAGTTTTTCGAGCGACGGGAGCGGCTGCAGTGGTTGCAGGCGGAGGTAGGGCCGGAGTACGGGTTCGAAATGCTCGGGCAAGCGTCCTTGCGCAGCCGCTTGCCGGGCGTGGGCCCTGGCGTGACAGGCGCAAGCTATACGTCCATGGACGGTCACGTCAACCCGCTGAAGCTATTCCATGCGCTCCATAAGGCCTGCTTGGGGCGCGGGGCGGCGCTTCATGGAAACCGGCGGGTCAATGACATCCGCTATGCCGACGGCGGCTTTACGGTAACGACGTCCCGGGGTGCCCTGAGCGCTCCGCGGCTTGTCCTGGCCGCCGGACTTGGCAACAAAGTGCTGGCCGACAAGGTCGGACTGTACGCGCCGGTAGAACCGAATCAGGGCCAGGTGCTGGTGGGCGAGCGGATAGCGCCGTTTCTAAGAAACCCCACGATCTACGTGCGCCAAACCGACGAGGGCACAATTCAGATCGGCGACTCCATGGAAGATTGCGGCTACAACGATACGACGCGCACCGAGGTATTGGCCAAGATTGCGGCGCGGGCCATTGTTTGCTTTCCGCAACTGGCGAACTTGAATATTGTCCGGTGCTGGGCCGCACTCCGCGTGATGTCGCCTGACGGTTTTCCGATATATCAAGAATCGACGACTTGCCCTGGTGCGTTCGTAACGACTTGCCATAGCGGTGTGACGCTTGCGGCCGCCCATGCACAGCGCATCGCGCCTTGGATTGCGGGCCTGTCCCGGCCCGAAGAACTGGATGTCTTTTCCGGTGAACGATTCCTCGACCCACATCGCGAGTTTCACAATGACCACTAATGCTTTCTCAGTTTTGCCTGGCGCGGTGTCCACCTCGTTGGTCAACCTTACATTTAATGGTCAGCTGCGTCGAGTACCGGCTGGCATCAGTGTGGCTGCCGCCTTGCTCGGCTCTGGCGAAATGCGCCTGCGTTCATCACCCGTAAGCGGCGCCCCGCGTGCGCCGTATTGCATGATGGGCGTCTGTTTCGAGTGCCTTGTTGAAATTGATGGCGTCCCGAACCGGCAAGGCTGCCTCATTTCCGTCCAGGATGGCATGCAGGTTCGTTCGCAAGAAGGGCGGGCGCAATTAGCACAGCAGCAGGAGCCACATGAGCATGCATAGCGAACCTGATATCGTCGTCATTGGTGCGGGCCCGGCGGGCATGGCCGCTGCCACGCTTGCTTCGAGCGGCGGGGCACGCGTTGCTTTGCTGGACGAGCAGGATGGGCCGGGGGGGCAGATTTGGCGCAGCATCACTGCAGCGCCGGAGGCGAGACTCCAGACGCTGGGCCCCGACTATGCGGCAGGGCTCAGGGTCGCGCGGGACTTTGCCGCTTCGGGCGCCGAACACATCGGGCGGGCGACGGTGTGGCAAGTCACACGCGAAGGCGTCGTCAATTACCTGCATGCGGGCGTGTCCTGCTCGCTACGCGCCAAGCGGGTGATTTTATGCAGCGGCGCAATGGAGCGCCCCTTTCCCATACCCGGCTGGACCCTGCCAGGAGTGATGACAGCGGGTGCCGCCCAGATCCTGCTGAAAAGCGCCGACACCGTGCCCACACAGCCCGCGGTCCTCGCGGGCTGTGGGCCACTGCTCTATTTGTTGGCCTGGCAATACGTGCGCGCCGGCGTCTCCATTGCCGCGATCATAGACACCACGGATGCCAGTGACTATCGGCGCGCCATGCCGCATCTGCCCCGTGCGGTGATGGCCTGGCCCTACCTGCAAAAAGGACTGGCATTGTTGCGCGTGTTGCGCAGGAAAGGCGTTCCTTTCTTCAAGGGCGCTACCCAACTGTCGATCGAAGGTCACGATGCGGCACAGGCCATCCGCTTTACGAGTGGCGGAAAAAGCCACCGCTTGCAAACCGAATTGATCCTGTTGCATCAGGGCGTCGTGCCGAATACGCAATTCACATGGGCACTGCGTGCCCCGCACTCCTGGGATACGGCGCAGCTATGCTGGCGTCCCGATGTCGACGAACTCGGCCGTCTTCAGGACGTCGATCAAGTCCTCGTTGCCGGGGACGGGCGGGGTATTGGCGGTGCGAGTGCAGCCAGCATACAGGGTCGCCTGGCGGCGTTGGCCGCGCTCCAGGACCTCGCTTTGATCAGCACCGACAAGGCCCGGCCACAGATCGATGCGGCCCGGAGCGAACTGCAGAGGCATTTGCGTATTCGTCCTTTTTTGGATGCACTGTATCGGCCGAAGGACGCCAATCGCATTCCCGCCGATGACGTACTGGTGTGCCGCTGTGAAGAAGTGACGGCCGGGTCGATACGCGACTTCGTAAAGTTGGGTTGCTCGGGGCCAAACCAGACGAAGTCCTTCGGTCGGTGCGGGATGGGGCCTTGCCAGGGACGCCTGTGTGGCCTGACCGTAACCGAGCTGATCGCCGACGCCCGAAAGGCATTACCCGAGGACGTCGGCTATTACCGCATACGGCCACCGATCAAACCGATCACTCTGGCCGAATTATCATCCACCCGCGATAATTAACTCAATCAACCATTACGGAGATCATTCATGTCAGAAATCACGCGCATCGAGACCAACGAACGCATGAGCCGCGTCGTCATTCATAACGGCACCGTGCTCATTGGCGGACTGACGGCGGGTGATGCCACGCAAGATATCAAGGGCCAGACCAAGCAGGTGCTTGATAAGATCGACAGCTACCTGGCCAAGGCCGGCACAAACAATACCCGGATGCTGTCGGCCCAGATCTGGCTCAAAGATATCGAGCGGGATTTCGCGGGCATGAACGAAGTATGGGATGCCTGGTTGCCCAAAGGTGTGGCTCCTGTGCGAGCCACAGGCGAATCGAAGCTGGCACGTAGCGATCTGCTGGTCGAGATCATCGTGACCGCAACGCGGGATTGAGCGGTCGAAGCGCCAAATGAACCCCAAAAGTATCGAGGCTTTCCGGGCCGTGATGCTTTCCGGATCGATGACGATCGCGGCGCGCGACATTCATACGACGCAGCCTAATGTCAGCCGCCTGATTTCACATCTGGAATACGATCTGGATATGAAGCTGTTCGAAAGGACGGGCAACAAGCTCACGCCAACCGACGAAGCCATCGCGTTTCTGGTGGAAGTCGAGCGGTACTACTTGGGCCTCAAAACCCTGAAGGACACCGCGGGTAATATCAAGCGTTTCGGGTCCGGCAGGCTGCGCGTCGCCACTGCGCCCGCGCTTGGACTGGGATTCATTGCTGGCGCTGTGAAGCGGTTCTCGGATGTATGCCCTGGCGTCACGTTGTCCATCCGTACAAACAGTTCCGCTACGCTGGAACAACTCGTCGCTTCGCAATTGTGTGATGTCGCCCTGGCGGTCTATGCCAGCGGCGGAAATTCGACGGCAGTGAACGTTGAAAAATTGGCCGATATCCGGGGCATGTGTGCATTGCCCGCAGGCCACCGTCTGGCGGGCCAGCCGTTCGTTCACGCCAGCGACCTAAAGGGCGAATCCTTTGTTTCGCTATCCCACCACGATGGTATGCGCGAACGTGTCGATTCGGTATTTCACGAACTGCACATCCCTCGCCGAATGCTCGTCGAAACTGAATTTTTTGCGACGGTTTGCAGCATGGTCATTCATGGCGTAGGCGTCAGCGTGGTCAACCCATTGGTGGCAAAGGACTTTATCGAGCAAGGACTGGTTCTCAAGCCATTGGAGCCGCGCATTGATTTCCCCGTCTACCTGCTGAGCCCGGGTCATCGGCCCGCCAGCATACTGGCGCAACGATTTCTGAGCGTCGTTCGAGAGATGCTCGTCGAATACCAGCAGCAATTCATGGCAAAGCCGGTTATGAGAACCGACTGAGCGATAGCCCATTGATGGGCACCTTGCTGGCGCCGTCCAGAATCAATTCGGATACCGCGCGCCCGGAAGCGGGACCAAGCTGGAAACCGCTAGCGGAAAAGCCGCAGGCATAGATCAGCTTGGAAGCCATGCTGCTGGGCCCGAGTATGGGAGTATGGTCTGGCGTGAATCCTTCTACGCCTGACCAGGCCCGGTTGATCGACACATGTTCCAGAAAGGGGAACAGGTCAGTGACGATCCCTGCACTATTCGCCAACCGAGCAAAATCCAGCTCCGCATGGGCGGCCTTGATGTCGACGTCGCAGTTCAATTCGCCGCCGATTACCACTGTTCCATTGTCGTACTGCTTGAACGACAAGCCGCGGCTCGTTGCGCCAACCACAGGGTTGATGAAGTGGGGCAGGCGCTGCGTGACCATCAGCATCAGCCCGCCGGGAGTGACCGGTAGTGGTTCACCTAGGGTTTCTGCGACATAACCCGACCAGGCGCCGGCTGCCACGACCAAGTATTCGCCTTCAAATATGCCTTGGTTCGTTGCCGCCTGCCATCTGGTGCCCTGCTGGCCGATGCTGTCGACACGGCAGTTTTCACGAACGACGGCGCCTTGTGCCTCGGCCGCTCGCCGAAAAGCAGTCACTGCGCGAAAGGGCAGGGCGAAGCCGTCGCGCTCGACCCAGATCGCCCCTGTCACATGCTCCGAAATCGCTGGAACTAACTCACGTACGGTCTCTTTATCGACCAGCACTTCATGTGTAAAGCCGTGGGACTGCAGCATGTTTACGCGGTCGCGCAGAACGTGCACTTCGTCATCGGTCTCGGCGACCTTGATCTGACCCTGAGGGACGAATCCGGCGTCGTCGCCAATGAGGCCGTTAAGCTCATGCCACAAGTCGCAAGAAGCGAGCGTCAGATGTGTTTCGGCCAATGGGCGGCCCAGGGTGCGGACGCCTCCCGCATTGACGCCAGAGGCATGGCGACCGCAGTAGTCGGCTTCGAGTACGGCCACGTGCAGACCCCGCCGGGCAAGAAAAAATGCACTCGCACAGCCATGGATGCCGCCGCCGATGATCACTACATCAAAAGTCTTCTTGTCCACTTTCTCGAACCTGTCCGTGTCTGCCGTGTCGGTTCGCCGTTCAGCAAGCGCCCCACCATCTTCACTTTACCGGTGTTGTGCTACGAAGGCGAATGATTAAATTTTTGCCTCAATACATAATTGGTATGGACAGTCTGCCGCTTCGCGACGCAGAATGTCGTAGTGCTGGGTACGATTCGTGTATGCCCGTGAATGCGGGCACCACACCGTTAAGGAGACCTATCCCCGTCCATGGCTTACAGATACCCGCGCGCATCGCCCTCGCCGAAACCGGTTTCGTCTGTGAATCAGGTTTCCCATGTGCTGTACCAGCACGACGTCATGGACACGTGGTGCCACGTCTTCGGGAGCCTGGAAGAGTACGACGATATATCGCTGCATATACTGGCGATGCTGTCGCGGGGCAAGGCGCTCGAGGTAGCGGTGCGCGAGGTGTTGGCGTTCTGGTTCAACGAGCCGGGCTTGCTCCGCCGCAACGTCGCCGCGGTGTTGCGGGACATTCGGGAGGTGGTCGTGCACGTGGATGTCTTCAGGCCTTTTCTTTTCGCCAATACCGAGTTTGCGCCGGATGTCGATACGATCGAACGTCGGGGACTGCTGCGCACCGAACAATATCTGGATCTGCCCCAAGACTTTTTTGACAAAAGCCCATCCGATCAACATGCGCTGGCAAAGGCCATCATTCGCGAACATTGGGCCGAAGTCGGCGGGCGGCTTGGGAAGCTTGGAGAAATCCAGGGGTATACGCTGTATCGTCCAAATGGACTGTCGTTTCTTTACACCCTTCATGGTTCGCCCGACATCCGCGCCAACGAAATTGCGCTGGTCCGACGACTGACTCACCCGGTCGACTACGAGGCCATCATCGCGCGAGCCGGATCCCGGCTCGCGCAATCACGCCGCTAGCCTTCTTCACGCTAGCGTTGCTCGGACTGCTGGCGCATCAAGTAATTGATACGGGCTTTCTGGCCCTCTGCCAAATGGCGCGTCATGCTTTCCTTGGCTCCCTCTGCGTCGTGGCGGGCTATACAGTCGACCAGTTCGATATGTTCGTCGTAGGAACTTTGCAGTCGGCTCGGATCAGCAGCGGTGGCCGGGCCGAGCAGCACCATAGGCGTCTGCAATGCGCTTAGGGTGCTCAGCAAATAGCGATTGTGGGCGCTGCGATATATCGCCTTGTGAAAAGCACGATTGTGGCGTTCCCGCTCTATAGGCTTGTGAAGGACCGTGGATTCAAATTCGACCATTTCCTGCAACACTGAGATCTCGCTTGCGGATGCGTTTTCTGCTGCCATACCTGCCGCGGCGACTTCGAGCAGCCGCCGCATGGCGTACAGCTCATTGACCATCTGCACATCCAGGCGCGCTACTACGCGGCCTACGTAGGGCTCGTGACTGATCAGGCCATCGGTTTCAAGCCACGAGATCGCTTCTCGCACCGGTGTACGGCTGATTTTCAAAGTTTCAGCAAGCGCATTGACGCTGATTCGGTCGCCCGACTTGAGCAGCCCCGTCTCTATTGCTTCGTGCAGCCGGTCATAGGCGATCCGGCCCAGTGATTGGGACCTATTGGCGTATTCGTCAGACATAGTTTCTTGTCGCGCTGTGCTGCGCGGATTTCCAGTAAAGCGAGAGTCTTCTTGTATGGCTTTGCTTGAGGTCTGCCAGGCGACTATCAAACATGGCCGCTCCGGGAATGGAGATTCCGACTATCCATCTATAGTAGTGTATCGCATTGAATTCAATTGAATTCAATTGAATTCAATGCTATTCTTTTGGCACTTTTCTGTCTGGGAGACACACTTATGAAACTTGCGAGCTTTACCCTGCCGGGAATTGACGATGTGACTCGGGTCGGCGTGCTTTACGCAGGCAGGATGCTCGATGTAGCGCGCTTTGCCGGGCTGGTTGAACCAAATCAGCCGCCACTTCCTTCGTCAGTAAAGGCCTTGTTGGAACTCGGTGATGCAGGGCTGGGGCGCATCCCCCGGCTGGTCGGGGGCGTAGTGGAACACAGCCCTCACTTTAGGGAGGCAAGCCACGATCTTGATGCGATCCATTTCCTTCCGCCCATACCGGACGCCGAAAAATTCCTTTGCGTTGGAAAGAACTATCGAACGCATTTGGCGGAGCTGCAGCGCACCGATCTCATTAAAGAGCTGCCCAACGAACCGACCGGTTTCGTGAAGCTGAACGCTTGCCTTACCGGGCACAATACTTTTGTAAAGCGGCCGGCCACGGTCAGCCATCTTGATTACGAGCCCGAGCTGGTCTTTGTAATCGGCAAGCCGGCCTTTGAGGTTGGCGAAGAGAATGCTTTCGACTATGTCGCAGGCATTACGTTATTGAATGATCTGACCTGCCGCGACACACAGAAACGCGAAGTGGCTTCGGGCTCTCGATTCTGGACGGCGAAGAATGCGCCTGGGTTTGGTCCGCTGGGACCTTTCATCATCACGATGGACGAAGTCCCCGACCCCTACGACCTGTGGCTGACGTGCGCAGTTAACGGCGAGGAGCGCATGCGGGTCAATACCCGTGACCAGATATGGAAGCTTCCTCGCATCATTGCCCATTTTTCTCGCCTGTTGCCTCTTAAGCCGGGAGACATGTTTTCGACAGGCGCGCCTGGGGGCGTCGCTGTGGGGAAACCGAATGCAGAAGAGCTATTCCTTAAACCTGGCGACGTCGTCGAGTGCAGCTTCGAATCGCCCTCAATGACATTGCGTAACACCATTACAGCTGATTGACCAACCACTGAGAGACTCTATGACCAGCCAAATCACCCGAGGGAATCCCTCTAGCCTGAAAAACGTACGTTCAAACATCTACAACCACTACGTCCGAATCGATAATCCCCGCTCATTGATTTTCCTATCGGGACAGTTGTCACGCGATGGCGAAGGAAAACTCGTCGGAGCAGGTGACATGGCGGAGCAGACCCGCCAAGCCATCAGGAATATGGACGCTGTGCTGAAGGAGGCTGGCGCGACGCTTGAGGACATCGTCTCTATTGTCGTGTACACGACAGACATACGTCAGTTCAAGGAAATTGTGGCGGCTCGAATGGAGTTCTTCAAAACGAAGTTGCCCACCAGCACCATCGTCGAGGTCGCCCATTTGGCCGACCCGGGTCTACTTATCGAGTTCCAGGCGACGGCCGTCCTGTAATCCCCATGCCCTGATTGGGCGCAGTGTCGGATCAAATAAGGAGAATTAAAATGACTATCATCAAGCGCGCATGCGTCTCTGCAGGCATCATCATGTCGCTCTGCCTGCCATTGCAGGCATCGGCCGCCAGTGAGTACCCCGCGCAAGCGGTCAAGCTCGTCGTGCCGTTTCCGCCTGGCGGCGGTACCGACAGCCTGGGACGTATCGTCGCCCAGTCCCTAAGTACAGAGTTCGGCCAATCGTTCGTCGTCGAAAACAAGCCGGGCGCTGCGGGAGTGATCGGCGCCAACCAAGTCAGTCGGTCCAAGCCCGATGGCTATACGCTGCTCATGGCGGCTACTGGCGCGATCATTCCTGCGCCTGGCACGGACGCCAAGGACTACAAACTGGTCGACAACTTTTCGGCTGTAGCATTGGTTGCAGCTCCTCCCTATATCCTTGCCGTTAATAACGACGTGCCGGCAAATTCGGTCGCGGAGCTGGTCGCTCTTGCGAAGTCGACATCCGCCAATCTGACCTATGCGTCTTCGGGGGTAGGGGCTGCATCACACATTGCCGGTCTTCAATTGGAGGAGAAGGCGGGCATCAAGCTGCTCCATATTCCCTATAAGGGTATGGGGCAAGCCGTAACAGACCTGATGTCCGGACAGGTCAGTTTGATGTTTGCGCCAGCGCCAGCGGTGCTGTCCCATATCCAGTCGGGAAAATTGAAAGCGCTTGCCGTGACCAGCGCGAAAAGGTCGGAACTGTTTCCCGACTACCCAACTGTTAGCGAAGCGGGCGTACCCGGCTACGAGTCAGTAGGCTGGTTCGGACTGTTTGCGCCGCCGGGGACGCCAATGGATGTTGTTAACAAGTTGAATAAGTCCGTCAATGCGTTGCTGCAAACTTCGGAGGTAAAGACGCAGTTGAAGAATATGGGCGCCACGCCAGCCAACACGACACCCGCCGAGTTCAGCGCATTTGTCGATGAGGATGTGAAGCAGTTAGTGGGATTATTGAAGAAAGCCACGCCTTAGCAGGGCGAGCGAGGGCTTAAGAAAAAGGCATTGCATCACACAAGTTTCGGGGGACTGGAAAGGCATTGAACATCATGCCCTTCCAGTCCCCCGAGTTTTTACAGAATGGCTCGCGCAACGACGCCGCTAGCCTTCTTCGACGAAAGTCTCTTCGCGCTTCTTCTTGATCGAAGGCAGTGCCACGATGCAGACGAGGATGGCGGCAGCCACCAGCAGCGACAGCGACAGCGGCCGGGTGACGAAGGTCGAGTAGTCGCCGCGTGCCAGCAGCAGCGCACGGCGGAAATTTTCTTCCATCATGGGTCCCAGGACCAGTCCGAGCAGCAGGGGAGCGCCCTCGCATTTCAGCTTGGACCAGACGTAGCCGACCAGCCCGAAGGCGGCTGTCATCCAGATGTCGAACACGTTGTAGTTCAGCGAATAGACGCCGATCGTACAAAACACCAGGATGGCCGGGAACAGGATGCGGTAGGGCACCTTCAGCAGCTTGATCCACAAGCCCACCAGCGGCAGGTTCAGCACGATCAGCATCAGGTTGCCGATCCACATGGATACGATCAGGCCCCAGAACAAGTCCGGGTGGCTGGTCATGACCTGCGGGCCCGGCTGGATGTTGTGGATGGTCATGGCGCCGATCATCAGCGCGGT
>Ga0182739_1001580_pt1 | contig 23415 bp, 16 predicted proteins | sample eDN5th30CBELigBY_FD_128873 | JGI IMG/M metagenome (GOLD analysis project Ga0182739, IMG submission 128873) | Enriched backyard soil microbial communities from Emeryville, California, USA - eDNA 5th pass 30_C BE-Lig BY (version 2) (version 2) | ecosystem: Environmental > Terrestrial > Soil >... | reverse complement strand
TCGTCGTCGACGACGCCGGCCACGCGGCATCCGAGCCCGGCATCGCGCGCGCCCTGCGCGCCGCCACCGACCGGTTCGCCGCCGCCGCGCCTGGGCCGGACGTGTCGGAGCAGGACGCGTCGGCGTCCGCGCCTGCGCCTGTGCCTGCCGTGCCGGAGTCCGCCGAGTCGGAGTCCGCCCAGTCGAACCCGTCCGACGCCGAGTCCGCCGCGACCGCCGACGCCTGACCCCTCCGCGGCCGACTTCCCGGCCCGGCGCCCGCGGCCCGCTTGTCGGCTGCCGGGGGTCGGCTTCCCGTGCGCCGCGTGCGCAACTCCTCCAATCGTGTGCCGGTGGAGCTCGGTGGGCGCGGGATCCTGTGACGGGCTGCGCCGTCGGTGCGTGATGTGGAGGAGTTGTGCACGAACCTGGGCCGGCACGGCACACGCTGGGCCGGTCCCGCACGCCCTGGCGCGGCACCACTCGCCCGGAGCCACGCGCCCGGGCCGGCCGCGGCGCCGCGTGCGCAACTCCTCCATTCCGGTGCCGGTGGAGTGCGGCGGGCGTGGGATTCTGCGGCGGGCGGCGCCGCCGGTGCGCGATGTGGAGGAGTTACGCACAGGCCTGGGCCAGCCCCGGCACGCCCGGACCGGCCCCACACGCCCACGCCGGCCCCGCACCCGCCCCGGCGCCGGACCGGCGTCAGCGACCCCGGATCAGGTCGGCGGCGACCTCGCCGACGACGATCGCCGGCGCGTTGGTGTGGCCGCGGATGACGGTCGGCATGACGGAGGCGTCCGCGACGCACAGGCCCTCGACGCCGCGCACGCGCAGCTCGGGATCCACGACGGATGCCTCGTCGAGCCCCATCCGCGCCGTCCCCACCGGGTGGTAGAGCGTGTGCGCGTAGCGGCGCAGCGAGAGCTCGCCGCGTTCCTTCGGGGTCATCGTCTCGCCCCTCTCCGGGAGCACCCACCCGCCGGTGAGGAACGGCCGCAGCGCGGCGGTGTCGATGAGGCGCTCGCACACCGCGAGGCCCGCGCGCAGCGTCTCGGCGTCCACGCCGTCGGGATCCGTGAGGTACCCGGGGTCGATCACGGCCTTGGCCGCGGGGTCGGCGGAGGCGAGCCGGATCGTGCCGCGGCTGCGCGGCTGCAGGAGGATCGCGGCGACGGTGAGGCCTTCGCCCGGGGTCGGCACGAGCCCTTCGCCGACGTACGGGACCGGCGCGAAGAGGATCTCGATGTCGGGGAGGTCCGCCGGCGCGCCGACCCGGTCGGCGACCTCGGTGCGCACGAACCCGTACGCCTCGGCGACGTTGGAGGTCAGCATGCCCCTGCGGGCGGAGAGGTAGCGGGCGAGCTGGCGCGGGCGGTCGGCGCCGTGGAGCGTGCCGCCGCGCGCTGCGGGGGCGAGTCCCGCGACGAGGTGGTCCTGCAGGTTCGAGCCGACCTCGGGGGAGTCCACGACCAGCGGGATGCCGTGCTCGGCGAGGTGCGCGGCGGGTCCGATCCCGCTGAGCATGAGCAGCTGCGGCGTGTTCACCGCACCGCCCGCGAGGATGACCTCGCGGCGGGCGACGGCGTGGCGCGGGATGCCGGCGATGTCGACGTAGACGCCCGTCGCCCGCAGCGGGGCGTCACCCTCGCGGGGAGCCCACGTGATGCGGCGGGCGAGCGCGCGCGTCACGACCCGCAGGTTGCGGCGCCCGCGGGCGGGGCGAAGGTACGCGTCCGCGGTCGACCACCGCGCGCCGCGGCGCTGCGACACCATCGTCTGCGAGAAGCCCTGGCCCGCCGGGAGGTTCGGCGGGGTGACGGGGTAGCCGGCTTCGCGCACCGCGTCGAGGAACGCCGCGGTGTGCGGGCGCGGATCCCGTTGCCGCTCGACGGACTGCGGGCCGTCGACGCCCTGCGTCGGATCGGCCGGCGCCTCGGTGCGCTCGACGCGGCGGAAGTAGGGGACCAGAGCATCCCAGCTCCAGCGGGGACCGGCGACCTCCGCCCAGCCGTCGTAGTCGGCCGCGAAGCCGCGGATCCACATCATCGCGTTGAGCGACGAGGATCCGCCCAGCGTCTTGCCGCGCGGCCAGTACACGGTCCGGCCCTCGAGCTGCGGCTGGGGCGCGGTGTCGTAGCTCCAGTCGTACTCGCTGCGGAACAGGCGCGAGAACGCGGCGGGCACGTGCAGGGGGAGCGCCGTGTCGGGTCCCCCCGCCTCGAGGAGCAGGACGCTCACGGTGGGATCCTCGCTCAGGCGTGCGGCGAGGGCGGCGCCGGCGGATCCCGCGCCCACCACGATGTAGTCGGCGGCGAGGACCGGGGCCCGACGGGGGCGCCGGACCGGTCGTGCCGGGGTCATGCGCGGAACGCCGCGGCGAGCGTGCCGAGGAGCTTCAGCCAGTTGCGGTCCATCTGGAAGCGCGCGAAGCCCTCGCTCACCCGGGCGCCCGTGCGCGAGGTCACGAACCAGGGCGGCTTGGGCAGCACCGTGCGCTCCCCGCCCGCGATCGCACGAGGGAAGGGTCGGAAGGGGCCGCGCGTGATGGATCGCTCGACGGCGTCGACGAGCATCGCGTTGTGCACGATGCCGGTGCCGCTGCCGATCGCGTCGAGCGGATTGCCGGGGAACGCGCCCCATGCGACGGTCGGGGTGAGGAACGTGAAGGCGGTCCACGCGTTGATCGCGATCGACCCGTACCGCAGGTCCGCGACGGCGCGCTCGAAGCCGTCGCCGAGGGCGCGCTGCGTCGCCGGATCGATGAGGATGTTGGCGCCCAGCGTCCCGCTCAGCTTCTCGTTGGCGTGGGCGACGGCGGTGTCGAGGAACTCCTGGCCGAGACCGGGCAGCTCGACGACCCCGAGCACGGGTGCGAAGTACTCGGTGGTCTCGAGCGCCGTCGCGTCGTCGTCGGGCCCGATCGTGACGAGCGCCCGGGTCCGGTCGCACAGCCATTCGGCGCCCGGGTAGGCGGCCTGCGCGGACTCGAGCTTGGCGGGGCTCCCGGGATACCAGACCGGGCGGCGCGGAGCGCGGGCGTACGCGTCGCGCAGCGCCTGGAGGAAGGCGTCCCGCTGCGCCCAGTCGGAGCTGACGATGACGACCTGGCCGGCGATGCAGTTGTGGCCGCTGTTGGTGAGGCGCATCGTGACGATGTGCTCGGCCTGGAAGCGCAGGTCGGCCTCGCTCCAGCGCCCCGGGACGACGATGATCGGCGAGACGCCGCCGAGCTCCGCCGTGATGGGCTTGCGCAGCAGCGGTCGTCCCTCGCGCTTGCGTCGCGTGCGGGCCGACCCGGCCGGGCCCCACACGATCGCGTCGAAGGTCGCCTCGGCGCCGGTGATGTGGACGTGGTCGATGCCGTCGTGGCCGGTGAGGTACGCGCCGACATCCCCCGCCCCGGTGACGATCCGCAGGAAGCCGGGCTCGATGAGGGGGGCGAGGGCGCGCTCGAAGACCGCCAGGAGCGGGTCCATCGTGGGGTTGAGCTTGAGCAGCGCGACGCGGTTGTGCGCGAGCAGCTCGTAGAGGACGTCGAGCACGGGGATGGAGGTGATGTTGCCCGCCCCGAGCACGAGGCCCACACCGCCGGAGACGGTGGGTGCCAGCTGGGCGAGCCCGGCGTCCGCGCGCGCCTCCGCCTCGCTCACGCCGGGGCGCAGCCAGATCTCTCCGGTGTAGCCGGACAGCAGCAGCGCGTCGACGGGATTCGCGGGGAACGTGTGCAGTGCCACCCGGTCGCCCGGAGCGCCGGTCGCCTTCACCTTCGCGAGCGGACTCTCGCCGCGCGCGAGCGCGTGCAGGGTCGCCGCGTACGCGTCCAGCGCGACGAGCACGGCATACGGGCCGGACAGCCACTCCTCGCCGCGGAGAGGATGCCCCTTCTCGACGCCCTTGAGCGTCGACGCCGTGTCGGCCCACTCCTCGCCGACGCGGGCCACCTCGGCGCGCACGCGCTCGAGCAGTCGCGCCCGCTGGCCCAGCGTCACGTGCGTCCACCCGCGGGCGCCCTCGTGCAGGGCCGCGATGTCGAGATCGATCCGGTCGCGCACGGCGTCCGGGAGGGAGGGAGCGGATGCCTTCGCAGCGCCGCCGCGCTTCGTGGCGGCCGTGCGCGGGGATGTCGATGTCGCAGATGCAGACTTCGCGGATGCGGGCACATCGCCTCCTCTGGTTGCGCGCACGACGGTGTGCGCGTGGAATCGGGTCCCAGCATACGTCGGACCGAATGCCTCCGGCCGCGGGTGATCGCCGAGCGGGAGAGCGCCCCGGATCAGCGCCCGGTCGGGTCGATGTCGGCCCGGCGGAGCCGATAGCGCGACAGCGTGAGGAGGCTCGCCGCGATGAGCACGGCGGGGATCACGCTGAAGCTCACCACGATGCCCGTGAGGGCGGCATCCGGCTGGGTCACCGTCTCGGCGGCGGTGCTCGCGACGTACCCGGTGAGGGCCAGCACGAGCGCGAGGACGCTGGCACCGAGCGCGAACCCGGTCGTCTCCCCGGCGGTCCACACCCCGCCGAACGCACCGGCCCGGCCGGGGCCGTGGGCGGCGGCGTCGTGGGCGATGACGTCGGGGAGCATCGCCATCGGCAGCGACTGCATCCCCGCGTAGGCGATGCCGGCGAGCGCGACGGGGACGTAGATCCACGCACCGGGTGCCCACAGCGCACCGAGGGTGGACAGTGCCGCGGCGGCGAACAGGATGCTCGCCGCCGCGAAGGTCCCCTCCTTGCCGCGGCGCCGCGCGAGAGCGCCCCACGCGGGCGCGGCGACGAGCGCGGGGGCGATGAGCGCGACGAACAGGAGCGTGACCGCGTCCTCCGAGCGCAGCACCCACGTCGCGAGGTACTGCGCGCCGGCGAGCATGAGCCCGGTCGCGAGGGCCTGCAGCACGAAGGTCGCCAGCAGCGCGCGGAACGGCTGGCTGCGGCGCAGGGCGTCGAGCGCGGCGCGGAAGTTGGCGCCGATGCCCGCGCGGAACGCGGACGGCGCGGCATCCGGCATCGCGTCCTGCGTGCCCGCGATCTCGTCGGCGACGAGCGCCGCGTCCTCGGCCGTGGACAGTCCCGCCGCGGCCATCGCGGGGCGCGGTGCGGTCGCCCGTCGCGCCGCACCGGTCGCGATGAGCATGCCGAGGCCGATCACGACGCCCGCGACGACGCCCATCACGAGGTACCCCGTGGTGCGGTCGCCGGTGGCCCCGCGTAGCAGCGGACCGCCGGCGCCGAAGAGGAGGATCGCGAACGTCAGCACGACGACCCGCCACGTGAGCAGCGTCGTGCGGGCGTCGTACCGCTCGGTGAGCTCGGCCGGCAGCGCGATGTACGGCACCTGGAACAGGCTGAACGCCGTCGCGGTGAGCAGGAACGCGAGGAAGACCCACACCGCCCCGACCCACGGGCCGACCGCCGGGGGCACCGCGAACGTGAGCGCGAACAGGACGGGGAGGGCCAGGGCGCCGATGAGCATGAGGCGGCGCCGGTTGCCGTGCCGCGCGAGATCGCGATCGCTGAGCGCCCCGATGACCGGATCGATCACGACGTCCCACACCTTCGCGACCGTGACGATGATCCCTGCGAGCAGCGCGGTGACGCCGAGATCGTCGGTGAGGTAGTAGGTGAGGACGAGGCCGGGCAGGGTGCCGAAGCCCCCGGTGCCGAGGGAGCCGACGGCGTACTGCGCGACGGTGCGGCGGGACAGGGCGGGAGCGTCGGTGCTCATGGCTCCCGAGTGTAGGGGGCGGGCGGGGTCGCGTCCGGTCAGCGACCGACCGCGCCCTCGGCGCGCAGCGCGTCGGCGATCGCCCGCATGCCGCGCTCGAGCTCCGCGAAGCTCGTCGACAGCGGCGCGAGCCCCACGCGCAGACCCTCCGGCTCGCGGTAGTCGGGGATGACGTCCTGAGCCCACAGCCGCGCCGTGACGGCCCGCATCGCGGGGTGGGAGAGGGTCACGTGGCCCCCGCGCTCGTCCGGGTCGCGGGGCGACGAGACGGTGACGCCGAGCGGTGCGAGCAGGTCGTCGGCGATGCGCACGGCGAACTCGGTCAGCGCGATCGACTTGTCCCGGATGGCGGAGACGCCCGCCTCCGCGATCACCGCGAGCGACTCCTGCAGGGGCAGCATCGCGAGGACGGGCGGGGTGCCGGAGACGAAGCGCCGCATCCCGGCGCCCGGGGCGTAGGTCGGCCCCATCGCGAACACGTCCGCGGCGCCCATCCAGCCCTGGATCGGCTGCGTGAGCGCCTCCTGGTGGCGCTGCGCGACGTACGCAAATGCCGGTGAGCCCGGTCCCCCGCCGAGGTACTTGTAGGTGCAGCCGACCGCCAGGTCGGCGCCCCACGCGTCCAGCTCGACGGGGACGGCCCCTGCCGAGTGGCACAGGTCCCACAGCGTGACCGCGCCCGCCTCATGCGCGGCACGCGTGAGCCCGGCTCCGTCGGCGCGGAACCCCGAGCGGTACGCGACGTGGCTGAGGACCACGACCGCCGTCTGCGGTCCGAGCACCGCGCACAGCGCCGTCTCGTCCACGCCGCGGGCGGGGTCCGCGTCGATCCACCGGATCCGCCCGCCCCGTTCGGCGGCGATGCCCTCGACGACGAAGCGGTCGGTGGGGAAGTTGTCCCGGTCGATGACGAGCTCGACGCGCTGCGGGTCCGCACGCACCTGTGCGTCGAACGCCGCCCGGACGAGCTTGTAGAGGAGCACGGTCGTCGAGTCGCCGACGATGGTCTGCCCCGGCGCGGCGCCGAGGACGACTCGCCCCAGCTCGTCCCCGAGGGCGTAGGGGAGCGCCATCCACGACTCGTCCCACGCGCGGATGAGGCGCCCGCCCCACTCCTCGCGGACGAACGCGTCCAGGCGCGCGCCGGTCGAGCGCAGCGGGCGGCCGAGGGAGTTCCCGTCGAAGTAGACGAGGGATGTCTCGGTGCCGACGAACCGTGCGCGGACAGGCCCGAGCGGATCCTCGGCGTCGAGGGCGGCGGCGACAGCCGCGTAGTCGAGGTCACTCATCGTGCACCAGCTCCTCCGTCGGGACGACCACGGCGCCCGTCAGCCATTCCGCGACCTCGTCAGGGCCGGCGGGGGGCGGACCGGCGACGTACGTGGCGACGCCGGCCGGTGCCGCAGCCAGCGGCCAGGGGTCCGTCAGCGCGGCCACCAGGGCGGCGCCGCGCAGACCCGCCTCCTCCAGGGCGCGCAGCTCGGCGAGGTCGACGCCGAGCGGCTGGTCGCCGTTTCCGAGGTCGGTGCCGTACACGAGGCGTCCGCCCGCGGCGGCGAAGGCCGCGGCGTTCGCGATCGCGCGCTCGCGGTCGACGCCCTCGTGGATCCGCAGCGTCGAGATCCACACCTGGTGCTGCGCGGCATCCGGAATCAGCTCCGCAGGCATCTCGGTGAACGGGACGTGCGCCAGCGCGTCGGCGCCCGCGCGGACGGCGACGGCGGTCATGTCGTCGCCCTCGACATGGGCGACGACGGGAAGCCCGCGGTCGTGCGCGACGGCGACGATCTCGGCGATCGTCTCGGGATTCGGCACCGGCCCGGTCGCCGCGTTGAGCGCGACCTTGATGAGCGACGCCCCGAACGAGATCTGCTCGTCGACGGCCGTCGCCACGCCGCCGGCTGTGCCGACCGCGCCGCCGCCGACGACCTCGCGGAGGATCGTGTCGGGCGCCCACACGCGTCCCGAGGGATAGCCGCCCGGCGCGGTGAGGAACGCTCCCGCGTAGGCGAGGCGCGGGAGGGCGCGGGCGGACTGCCGGGCGAGCACGACCGGGTCGCCGCCAAGATCGACGACCGCGGCGATGCCGCCCGCGGGCATGTCCGCGACGTCGACGAGGTGCGTGTGCACGTGGTGGTTGTGCAGCGGCGGCAGGGCGATGCCGTGCTCGCCGGTGACGGCGCGGCGGCACACCGCGGCATCCGGCCCGAGGAGGTCGCGCACCGCGAACGGATCCACGCTGCTCATCGGCCGATCTCCGTGCGGACAGCGAACAGCTCCGGGAAGAACGTCAGCTCGAGCGCGCGGCGCAGGAACGGCACGCCGCTCGATCCGCCCGTGCCCGTCTTGAGGCCGATGATGCGCTCCACGGTCTTGAGGTGACGGAACCGCCACAGCTGGAAGTTGTCCTCCAAGTCGACGAGCTCCTCGCAGGTCTCGTACGCCGACCAGTTGTGCTCAGGGTCGTCGTAGATGGCGGTCAGGACGGGCACGAGGGCGGGCGTGAACTCCCACGCCTGTGTCACGTCCCTCGTGAGGATCTCGTCGGGGATCGCGTACCCCGAGCGCGCCAGCAGGCGCAGGAACTCGTCGTACAGGCTCGGCGCCTCGAGGGCCGCGCGCACGAGGGCGAGGTTCTCCGGTTCGGCCTCGAAGACCCGCAGCATCCCGGCGTTCTTGTTGCCGAGCGTGAACTCGACGGCCCGGTACTGGGCGGACTGGAAGCCGCTCGCGTTCCCGAGCACGCCCCGGAACTGCGCGTACTCGGCCGGAGTGAGCGTCGCAAGGACGGACCACTGCTCGGTGAGCGTCTTCTGGATGTGCTTGACGCGCGCGATGCACTTGAGCGCCGGCGCGAGCTGGTCCTCGCGGAGGTAGGCGCACGCCGCCGACAGCTCGTGCATCACGAGCTTGAGCCACAGCTCCGTGGTCTGGTGCTGCACGATGAACAGCAGCTCGTCGGGGTGCTCGGGTGAGCTCAACGGCCGCTGGGCGGACAGGAGCGTCGCGAGGTCGAGGTACCCGCCGTAGCTCATGCGGTCGGCGAAGTCGGTGACGACGCCTCTCTCGATGGCGCGCGTGTTGTGTTCGACCCCTTCGCTCACGGGCTCAGCCTATGTGAGCGGAGGACACCGCGCGGGGGGTCAGATGAGCGAGAGCTCGCGCAGCTTCGCCTCGACGTCGGCGTTCGACGGCTCGACGTGGTGGGAGGCGTCGGGGTAGACGACCACGGGGATGTTCGTGCGACCCGAGATCTCGCGCGCGACCTCCGCGGCAGCGGGGTCGGCCTCGAGGTCGACGTAGGAGTACTCGACGCCCAGCTCGTCGAGCTGCTTCTTCGTGCGGCGGCAGTCGCCGCACCAGTCGGCGCCGAACATCGTGATCGTGGAAGAGGAAGTCATACGTCAATTCTCGTGCATGCAGGATGGGTGGGCGCTGGATGCCGCGCCTGCGAGAACCTATGGAGTTCCCCCGGAGATTACGGATGCCGCATCGCGCATGACACCATGGGATCCTGCCGTCTCCCAGGACCTCCTCTATGCAGCTGACGATCATCGTGCCGACGTTCAACGAGGCGCCCAACATCGCGGAGCTCGTGCGTCGCACGGGCGCCGCCGTCGCGGGCCTCGACGCCGAGCTGATCTTCGTCGACGACAGCACCGACGCGACGCCCGACGTCGTCGCGGCGGTCGCCGCCACCGCTCCGCTTCCCGTGCGCCTCATCCATCGCGACGTGCGCACCGGGGGCCTCGGCGGCGCCGTGGTCGAGGGCATGCGCGCCGCCCAGGCGGACCTGTGCCTGGTCATGGACGGTGACCTCCAGCATCCGCCGGAGAAGATCCCGGCGCTCGTCGCGCGCTTCGCGCAGGGGGACGTGGATGTCGTCGCGGCATCGCGGTACCTCGACGACGGCACGGCGCACGGACTGGCCGATCGCACCCGCGTCGCCGTCTCGAAGGCGTCGACCGCGCTGACCAAGGCGATGTTCCCGATCCGCCTGAAGGACGCGAGCGACCCGATGACGGGCTTCTTCCTCGTGGATCGCCGCCGCATCGACCTCGACGGCCTCAAGCCGCGCGGCTTCAAGATCCTGCTGGAGATCCTCGCCCGTCGGAGCCTGCGGATCGCCGAGGTGCCGTTCGACTTCGCCGATCGCCACGCCGGCCAGTCGAAGGCGTCGGTGCGGCAGGGTCTGCACTTCGTGCGGCAGCTGACCCAGCTGCGCTTCGGGAAGATGTCGCTGTTCGCGGTGATCGGCGGCCTCGGCGCCATCGCCAACATCGTCATCGTGTGGGGGCTCACGCACGCCGGGATGCACTATCTGCCGGCGGCGATCATCGCGGCCGAGACCACGATCATCGGCAACTTCCTCCTGCAGGAGCGCTTCGTCTTCCAGGACATGAAGGGCGACGCGTCCAGCGTGTGGGTGCGCTTCCTCAAGTCCTTCACGTTCAACAACGTCGAGCTCGTCATCCGCATCCCCGTCGTCGGGCTCATGGTCAACACGGGCCACATCACCGCGGTCGTGGCGACCGCCATCACGCTCGCCATCGCGTTCATCGTGCGGTTCGTGTTCCACTCGCTCGTCGTCTACGCCCCGCGCCGCGCGGGAGTGAAGAAGACGCACGCGCGCGAGGTCCTCGAGGAGCTCGACGACCTGGCATCCGCACCCGGCGAGCTCTGAGCGCGCGTACGCTCGCGCTATACGAGCTCTACACGAGGCGGAGCGTCTCGCCCTCCTGGATGTAGCGCTCGCCGCTCACGGGGCACACCCACTCGTCGCCGTCCTGCTCGAGGGGGCGGCCGGCACGCCCCACCCAGGCGATCCGCCGCGCCGGCACGCCGACGACGAGGGCGTAGTCGGGGACGTCCTTCGCGACGACGGCGCCGGCGGCCACGAGGGCCCACGCGCCGATCGTCACGGGGGCGATGCACACGGCGCGCGCCCCGATCGACGCGCCCTGTCCGATCGTGACGCCGACCGCGTGCCAATCGTCGGCCGACTTGAGGGTCGCGTCGGGGTTGATCGCGCGCGGGTACTCGTCGTTGGTGAGCACGGCCGCCGGGCCGATGAAGACGCCGTCGGCGAGAATCGCGGGCTCGTACACGAGGGCGTAGTTCTGCACCTTGCAGTTGTCACCGAGGATGACGCCGGACCCGATGTAGGCGCCGCGGCCGATGATGCAGTCCGCGCCGATCCGCGCCCCGTCACGCACCTGTGCGAGGTGCCACACACGCGTGCGCTCGCCGATGTCGGCCCGGTCGTCGACGTCAGCGGTGGACTGGATGACGGCGGATGCGGCTGCGCTCATGGCGACCAGCCTAGGCCTCAGCCGTGTGCGACGATCTCCTCGGCAGGCCCCGCACCGCGGGAGATCGCGTCGAGCGCCCGGCGCAGACGCGTGCTCGAGGTGTGCGCCGTGTAGGGGAAGTAGACGACCTCCACGCCGACGCGGGCGAACTCGCGCTCGAGGCGCTCGCCCTTCTCCGTCCCGCGCCAGTCGTCGCCCTTGAAGAAGTGGGTGAAGCCCACCGCCTCCCACGCGTCCATCTTGTCCGGCGTCGTCTCGATGTGGACGCGGTCGACGAACGAGATGCTGCCCACGATCTCGGCGCGCTCCGCGGTCGGCACGACGGGCTCGACGCCCTTCACGGATCGCAGCATCTCGTCGCTCACGACGCCCGCGACGAGGACGTCGCAGTTCTCCTTGGCGTGGCGAAGGATGTTCAGATGCCCGATGTGGAAGAGATCGAACGCTCCCGCGGCATAGCCGATGCGCAGTGTCATAAAGCCCCCCAGTGGCTTCGCGGGCTCCCCAGCCCGAATTCCCCAGACGAACGGGCCCCACGCCCGCGCGTATCGGATCAGTGTAGCGTGCCGTGCGATCTGATACATAGAGCCGGTACGGAGGTGCGCGGCGGGTACGGCAGGATGGAGCGGCGTACCTCAGCGGGGGGAGAGGGATGAAGGGGCAGGCGTTCGGGGCCATCCTCGCCCAGGCCGTGCAGGCCGGGATCAGCTTCGCGCTTCAGATCCTCGTCTCCCGCCTGCTCGGGATCGACGACTTCGGCCGCTTCGCGATCCTCTACGGCATGATCATCGTCGCCACGGGCGTGGTGACGGGGCTCGTCGGCGACTCGCTCGTCGTGCTCGACCGGCACGACCGCGCGATCCGCGGTGCGCTGCTCGGGACCCTCGGAGCGATGAGCCTCGGTCTCGCGGTCGTCGCGGGTGTGGTCGCGTGGGCGACCGGCTTCGCCTCGGCCGTCGAGGCGGTCCTGTTCGCGTGCGCGCTCGCCGCGTTCGTCATCGAGGAGATCGTGCGCCGCACGCTCATGGCGGGCATGGCCTTCCATCGCGTGGTGGTCACGGACCTCGTCGGCTTCCTCGTCGCGCTGCCGATCGTCGGCGCGTTCTGGTTCACCGGCGGGCTCTCGCTCGCCTCGTTTTTCGGCGCCATCGCCGCCGGCCAGGTCGTCGCGTGTCTCGCCGGATGGTTCCAGCTCCCCCGCGCCGAGCGCGTGCTCGTCTCGCCGTGGCACGGCGCCTACGGCGCGGTCTGGGGCTACGGCACCTGGCGGGGCCTCCAGCAGACGCTGCGCCCCGCGATGTTCGCCGTCGTGCGGCTGCTCGTCCTCGCCTTCGTCGGCATCACCGCGGTGGGCCTTCTCGAGGCGGCGCGCACGTACACGTCGCCGCTCATCCTCGTCGTCGGGGGCTTCTCGTCGTTCCTCTTCGTCCGCTTCGCGAACAAGCGCAAGGCCGGCTCGGCGGGGTCGCTGCGCGAGGCGGATCTGTCCACCCTCGTCCTGCTGGGACTCACAGTCCTCATGGGCGTCGTCGCGGTCGTCCTCGCGCCGTGGGCGGGTCCCCTCGCCTTCGGCGTGCAGCTCGACCCGGTCGCGATCATCGCGTGGCTCGTCTACGGGATGTCGATCTCGATCGTGACGCCCTACGGGGCGCTGACCGCTGTCGCCGGCGGACAGACCGCGGTGTTCCTCATCCGCCTCATCGACACGCTGCTCGGGCTGGTGGGCGTCGCGGTCATGCTCCTGCTCGGCGCGGACGCGTCGCTGCTTCCCTTCGCGCTCGCGGCGGCCTCCTTCGCGGGCGGGCTGGCGCTGCGCTGGCTCGCGACCCGGCGGCCCGAGCCGCCCAGCGGCCCGCAGCGCACAGGAATTCCGGAGGTCCAGTGATAGGTTCGTGTCCGTTCCGGTGCTCGAGGTGAGGGGGGCGGGTGGAGGACGTTCCTTATGGACGCATCCTGCGTGAAGGCTGGCTCATCATCCTCATCGCGGCGCTTCTCGGCGCGGGTGCCGCCTACGGGGTCGCCAAGCTGCTCCCCGAGACCTACGCGGCCACCTCGACGCTGCTTCTCCAGGTGGACTCGAACGAGGCGTCCCTCTTCGAGCGCAGCCAGTTCAGCCTGGCCCGCATCAAGACCTATCCGGCGCTCGTGGACAGCCCTGAGGTCGTCGACGGCGTGCGCGAGGACCTCGGGCTGAGCGAGGACGAGTACAGTGACCGCGACATCCGCCGCATGCTGTCCGCCGAGAACACCACCGACACCGTCCTGCTCGTGGTGCGCGCGGATGCGCCCACCGCGACGCTTGCGGCCGACATGGCGAACTCCGCCGCCCTGAACCTCTCGCACCTCATCGAGACGACCGAGAACTCCGACTCCGACGACCGCTACACGGTCACCATGGACCAGGTGCTGCCGGCCGTCGAGCCGCAGTCCCCGGTCTCGCCGCAGGTTCTGCCCATCACGGGTCTCGGCTTCATCGCCGGACTCGCGCTGGGAGCGATCGTCGCCGTCTACCGCACGACGACGAATCGCCGGCTGAGCACGATCGCCGACGTCCGACGCGCATCCGGGCTGCCGGTGGTCGGTCAGATCCCGCGGCGCCCGCGCCTGTCGGTGTCGGGTGCGCGCGAGCGCGCGGATGCCGCGGAGGCCGCCGCCTACGACGACACCCTCGGCAGCCTCACGGCTCTCGGCGGGCTCGGGGTCTCGCGCTATGTCTTCGTCCCGACCGCCGACGGGGACATCGACGACGAGACGATCGACGGCCTCCTCGAGGCCTTCCTCGCCAGCGGACGCCGCGCCTGCCTGCTCGACGCGCGGGCGACGGCCACGGCGGCACGCAAGTCCACCTCCCTCGAGGACGTCCTCGACCCGGGCTACAACCCCGCGGCCGATCCCGGGCGCGGGGTGGGCCGCCTCGTCTACGCGGCTTCCGAGCGCATCCCGGCCGCGGCGCTCGAGGAGACCGTGCCGGCCGCCATGGTGCGGCTCGGCGCCACGTTCGACGTCGTGCTGCTCGTCGCCGATGCTGCGGCATCCGGGCTCATCGATGCCGTCGCAGCGACCGGCGCGGGCGTCGTCCTGACCGTCCGGCACAACGACACCTCCGCGACGGACCTCATCTCGGTCACGACGCGGCTGCGCATCATGGGCATCCACCCGCTGGGCGTGCTCATGACCCAGGCGAGCCCGCGCGCCATCGGCGTCGTCGCCGAGTCCTGGCGCGACTCCGACCGCAACCTCGTGGTCGGCGCGATCCCGTCCGCGGCGACGGGTGCGGGCGAGACAGCCTCGCTCCCGTCTGCCCGCGACGTGCCCGAGCCCGACGTGGCGCCTGCGCCCGTCCAGCCGGTCGAGTCGGTCGACGACGACGAGGACGGGCAGGCGCCGGACCCGGAGAGCGCCGCCGCCGCGGTCCTCGGTGCGGGCGAGGACAGGGGCCGTGCGCAGGACTGAGCGTCCCGCTGTCCATCACGGCGACGCCCGGATCCCGACCCGCGCGCGGATCGCGGTCGTCGGCATCCTGTTCTTCCTGCTCATCGTCAGCATCGTGCCGTGGCGGAGCCAGACGTTCTACGACGGCGGGCTCGACGCCGTCGTCGTCGCCAAGGCGGCGCTGGCGGCGCTCACGCTCGCTCTGACGGTGCTGCTGTGGATGCGCACCCGCGTGCACATGCCGATCGGGCTCGGCCCTGCGTTCGTGCTGGGCGTCGCGCTCCTCGTGACGGTCCTCGGAGCCCTCGTCGCGGGCAACTCCAGTGCCACCATCGTCCTGGTGGTCCGGGTGTTCATCGTCATGGCGACGATCCTCCTGCTGCTCTCGTGCGTTCCGTGGATGGTCGGCCTGTCGTGCCTGCTCACCGCCATGAGCGCACTGGCGGTCGTCGCCGCGGTCACGGGTGTCCGCACGCTCGCTTCGACCGGCCGGCTCGGCGGCGGAGTGCCGGAGATCCATCCCAACGAGCTGGCGGGGCTGTGCGCCCCGCCGATCATCGCCCTCATCGTGTTCACCCTCCGACGCGGACTGCACACCTGGAGCGTGCTCGTCCTCGTCGTGCTGCTCGGCATCACCGTCGCCACCGGGTCCCGCATCGCACTGGTGGGCATCCTCGTCGGTGCCGTGCTGGCGGTGCTCACCAGCGGCGTGCGGGATCGCAGCGTCGTGTACGCGGTCCTCGTCGCGCTCCCGGTGGCCTACGCGATCGGGGCCTTCACCGGGATCATCGGCAACCTCGCCTCGCGGGGAGGGTCGAACTCCGCCGACATCGCGCTCGATTCGCGCCTGGACGGCTGGAGCGTCGTTCTCGGCTGGGACTGGGGGTCATGGGAGCGGTGGATCGGCCTCGGCCTGTCGGTCAAGACCATCGACGTGAACCTCAAATGGCGGGCGACCCAGGTGCTCGACAGCAGCTGGATATCCGTCCTCGCCCAGGTGGGGATCATCGGGACACTGCTCCTGGTCGCCTTGGTGGCATGGTGCGTCGCGTCCGCGATCGTGTCATCGAATCGGCGCGGCATCCTGCTGCCGCTCGTCGGGCTCATCATCACGCGTTCGGTGACCGAGAGCGGTCTCCTCGACAGCGCGATGCCGTTCGTCCTCCTCGTCACCGTCGCGACACTGCTCACACACCGCTCGCGGCACGCCGCCGAGATGCTCGCCGGTCGGCGAGATCTCCCATCGACTTCCGAGGTTCGCCCGGCGGCCGTTGGCCTAGGATGACTCTGACCGCGCGGGGGAGTGCGGCGATCCGAGGCGGGGGTGCAGGGTGGCCGAATCGCGCAGCAGCAAGCGAGGTCTCGACGCGACGGGATGGATCGGGACGATCGCCGTCGTGGTCCTGCTCGTCGGCGGCGTCGTCTGGGGACTGGTGGCCAACATGCCGACGGGGGGAGCCGAGCCCGGTGCTCAGCCCACCACCACGGCCACACCGCAGCCGACCGAGTTCTCGACGCCGACACCCGGAGCCACCGACCCCGTCGACAAGCCCGACGAGCCCATCGAGGTTCCGCTCGACGAGGCATCCGACCCCATCTCCGGCGCCGTCGTCGAGGTCGTCGATCTGAAGGCGCTGACCGCAGGGCGCGACATCCCGGGCGAGACGAAGGGCCCCGCGGTCGAGGTGACGGTGCGGATCACGAATGACGGCGACGCGCCGCTCAGCACGGCGGGCGCCAATGTGAACCTCACCTACGGCGGAGAGGAGCGCATCCCCGGCGTCGCGCTGACCGGAGACAACACCACGGTGTGGCCCGACTCGATCGCGCCCGGCAAGACCGCAGACGCCGTCTTCCTCTTCGGCGTACCCCTTGCGCCTGAGGGGGACATCCGTGTTATCGTCGACCTGCTGGCGACCGAGCCGGATGTGGTGTTTGTGGGACCACGGCCGTAACGACAGCTTTTTACTGGGGAATCATCACTTCGCGATCGACGGGGTAGTCGAGGTGATCCGGCATCTGGGGAGATGCGGATGAGCGCTAAGGCGTTGCAGGGTAAGGGTCGGCTGCGTGCAGTCGCCATGGCTGGACTGACGATCGGCGCCGTCATCATCGCGTCGCTCCTGTCCGTATCGCCGGCGAAGGCCGATGTGAGTCCGCCCGACGGGGATCCGACGACGGTCACCGCCGATTCGCTGCCCACGGTGCAGATCAACGGCATCGTGTGGGATCAGGCGATCGTCGGCAACACGGTCTATGCCGCGGGCTCGTTCTCGAGCGCGCGTCCGGCGGGCGCCGCTGCAGGACAGAATCAGGTCGCGCGGTCGAACCTGCTCGCCTACGACATCACGACCGGAGAGCTGATCGGAAGCTTCGCGCCGAACATCAACGGCCAGGTGCGGCAGGTCGAGGCGTCGCCCGACGGCAAGCGGCTGTACATCGTGGGTGACTTCACGAGCATCAACGGCTCCACGCGCAATCGCGTCGCCGCTTTCGACCTCCCCGCAGGCACGCTGTCGTCCTTCAACCCCAACTCGAACGGCGTCACCATCGGCGTCGCCGCGACCAATGACACCGTCTACATCACGGGGACATTCGGTCGCGTCTCCAACGTCGACCGCCACGGCGCTGCGGCGATCACCAAGGACGGTGCGCTCCTGCCCTGGGCGCCTGTGCTCGAGTTGCGGCAGGGCCGCGTCGTCACCGTCTCGCCCGACGGCTCGAAGGTCGTGCTGGGCGGCAACTTCCGCACCCTCAACGACAGCTCCAACCCGGGCTACGGCCTCGCGATGGTGAGCGCGACGGACGCCTCACTTCTGCCGTTCTCGGCGAACAACGTCATCCGCAACGCCGGTCTCGACGCCGCGATCCTGTCGCTCAAGACGGACGGTGATGACATCTACGGCACGGGCTACGTCTTCGGCGACGGCGGCAACCTCGAAGGCAGCTTCCGTGCGTCGTGGTCGACCGGCGAGCTCGTGTGGGTCAACGACTGCCATGGCGACCTGTACGACGTGCACCCGATGGGTGACGTCGTCTACGCCGCGGGGCACTCCCACTACTGCGGCAGCCTCGTCGGCGGATTCCCGCAGAGTGACCCGTGGTCGTTCTACCGGGGCATCGCTGTGACGAAGGCGGTCGAGCGCATCACGCCGTTCGGCCTCAACCTGGGCTACTACGACTTCGGTGGAAACCCCGCCCCCAAGCTGCTGCACTGGTTCCCGACGTTCAACACGGGCAACGTGAGCGGTGCGTACCAGGGGCCGTGGACGGTGACGGGCAACTCCGAATACCTCGTGTTCGGCGGCGAGTTCACACGCGTGAACAACACCGGGCAGCAGGGCCTGGCCCGCTTCGCGGTCAAGAGCAAGGCGCCGAACGCGCAGGGGCCGATCCTGTGGAACACCGACTGGAACCCCACTGCTGTGGCGCTCAGCGGTGGATCGATCCGGGTCAGCTGGCCGCTGAACTGGGACCGCGACAGCGAGTTCCTCAAGTACGAGGTGCTGCGCAACAACGTCGTCGTCAAGACGTTCGAGAACGTGCGGTCGAAGCCTGCTGACTGGGGCCTCCCGCCGATGGCGTACGTCGACACCGCGGTGACGAACGGGACCACGTACACGTATCGGATCAGGGCAACCGACAACGAGGGTCATTCGATCACCGGCGCGACGGTGTCGGCGACGGCATCCGGTTCGACCGCGGCGAGCGCATACCGTGACACCGTCCTCGGCGACTCACCGCTCAGCTACTGGCCGCTCGACGACTCGTCCACGACCCTGTCCTACGACTGGGCCGGCGCGTCCGACCTCACCGTCAACAGCGGGGTCACCCGCGGCACGAGCGGCGCGATCCTCGGTGAGACGCGCAGCGCTTCCCGGTTCAGCGGTTCCAACAGCGGCTTCGCGTCGACGACCAACACGATCGCCGGACCGATGACGTTCGGCATCGAAGCGTGGTTCAAGACGACATCGACCGGCGGCGGAAAGATCGTCGGCTTCGGCAACCGCTCCACCGGCACGTCGACCAGCTACGACCGGCACGTCTACATGGAGCCTGGTGGGCGCGTGATGTTCGGCGTCTACCCGGGCTCGAGCCAGACGATCTCGTCGGCGGCGCCGTACAACGACGGGCAGTGGCACCACGTCTCGGCGGGTCTGAGCTCGGCGGGCATGGTCCTCTACATCGACGGCGTGCGGGTCGCGCAGCGCACCGACGTCACGAGCGCCCAGTCGTACAACGGCGTGTGGCGCATCGGCGGTGACACCTCGTGGTCGGGCAACGCCTTCTTCCCCGGCGACATCGACGAGGTCGCGATCTACGACGCGCCTCTGACCCGCGAGCAGGTCGCCGCGCACTACATCGCCTCCGGCCGGACGCTCGAGGGTGGCACCGCTCCGGCGGATGCCTACGGCGCCGCGGTGTACGCGCTCGACCCCGCGCTCTACTGGCGACTCGGCGAGTCGACCGGAAGCATTGCGGCCGACGCATCCGGGTACAACCAGCGCGGCACCTACGTCGGCTCCGTGACCAAGGGCGCCACCGGCGCGCTGGACGGCGTCGCCGACTCGGCCGCGACGTTCGCGGGCGGACAGGTGATCAGCCAGAACACCTTCAGCAACCCGCGCTCGTACTCGCTCGAGGCGTGGATCAAGACGACCACGACCTCCGGCGGGAAGATCATCGGGTTCGGCAACAGCCCCGACGGGAACTCGTCGAACTACGACCGGCACGTCTACATGACGGACACCGGCCAGATCATCTACGGCGTGTGGGTCGGAGTCTCGGAGACCATCACCACGAGCGGCTCGTTCAACGACGGTCAGTGGCACCACGTGGTGGCGACGCAGGGCGCCGGCGGGATGCGGCTCTACGTCGACGGCGTGCTGCAGGGCACGAACGGCCAGACCGGGGCGCAGGACTACACGGGTTACTGGCACGTGGGCGGCGACGTCACATGGGGTCCGGGCGACTACGAGTTCGACGGCACGATCGACGAGGTCGCAGTGTACTTCGCGCCCCTCACGGCCAACGACGTGCTTCAGCACTACGCGCTGGGCTCGACGGGCGCGCCCATCAACCTTCCCCCGACCGCGAGCTTCACGGCTTCCGCGACGAAGCTCAAGGTGGACGTGGACGCCTCCGCCTCGAGCGATGAGGACGGCACCGTCAGCTCCTACAGCTGGAACTGGGGCGACGGCACGCCGGCAGCCAGTGGGAAGACGGCGACGCACACGTATGCCACAGGCGGCACGTACACGATCACTCTCACGGTGACGGACAACGGTGGCGCGACCGCGACGACCACCCGGACGGTCAATGCGGTGCCGAACCAGGCGCCCGTGGCCTCGTTCACCTCGACGGTGAACAACCTGCAGGTGTCGGTGAACGCCGGCGCATCGCAGGACACCGACGGCACCATCAGCGCGTACAGCTGGAACTGGGGTGACGGCACACCGACGAGCTCGGGTGTCTCCACGACACACACGTATGCGTCGGACGGCACGTACACGATCACCCTCACGGTGACCGACAACGACGGCGCGACGACGCAGCAGACCGCCTCGGTCGAGGTGTCGGCGCCCGCAGGTGCCGTGACTTACGCGAACGACTCGTTCAACCGCACGGCGGCCAGCGGCCTCGGCACCGCCGACACCGGCGGCGCGTGGACGCTGTCGAACACGGCGTCCAACTACCTGGTGAACGGTTCGGCCGGCGTCTTCCTCCAGCCCTCGGGCGGAGCGCAGCGCTACGCCTACCTGGAGAGCGTGTCCTCGGCGGACACCGCCGTCGACGTGGACGTCGTGCTCCCGGCCCGCCCGGTCGGCGGCAGCGCCTACTACACCATCCACGCGCGGCGGATCGGCACGGAGGACTACCGCTCCCGCGTGATCGTGGCGGCCGGCGGAGGCGTCACGGTGCAGCTGCAGCGCACCACTACGGTGCTGACCAACGTCGGCACGTCGCTCAACGTCGCCGCCGGTGACGCCCTCCACATCCGGACCGAGGTGACCGGCACCTCGCCCACCACCCTGCGCGTCAAGGTCTGGAAGGTCGGAACGACCGAGCCGACGGCGTGGACCAGCACGACCACGGACGCCACGGCGGGTCTGCAGGCTGCGGGCCACATCGGCCTGGGCGTGTACCTGGGCGGATCGGTCACGAACGTCCCGTTCCAGACGCGATTCGACAACCTGTGGGCCGGCTCGACGGCCGGCGGACCGGCGGCGCCCGCCAACCAGGCGCCGACGGCGTCGTTCACGACGGCGACCAGCGGCCTGGCGGTGACGGTGAACGGGTCGGGTTCGACGGATCCGGACGGCACGATCGCGTCGTACGCGTGGGAGTTCGGCGACGGGGCGACCGCCACCGGGGCCACGCCGCCCGCGCACACCTACGCGTCGGCCGGTGCGTACACGGTCAAGCTCACCGTGACCGACAACCAGGGCGCGACCGACAGCACGACCAGGTCCGTCACGGTCACGGCGCCCGCCGGCGCCGCCTTCGCCGCCGACGACTTCGGTCGGGCGGCGGGGACGCTCGGCACGGCCCAGACGGGTGGCAACTGGACGCAGACCAGCGGCACGGCCAATGTCGCCATCGACAACGGCCGGGCACGGTTCACGACGCAGGCGGCGGGGCAGACGCGTACCGCGACCCTGCAGGGCGCGACGTCCGCGAGCACCGACCTGACGTTCACCTTCACGACGCAGTCGGCGGTGGCGGGTGCCAGGTTCTACGTCGCGGCGATCGCGCGAGGCGTCGGCTCGGATGACTACCGTGCGCGCTGGCTCATCGCGGCGAACGGCTCGGTGCAGGCGCAGCTGGCCCGCGGCGGCACAGCGCTCGTCGCGCAGGACATGGCCGGATTCACCATCACCCCCGGGACGACCTATCGCGTTCGAGTCCAGGCCTTCGGCACAGGGACGACGACCATCCGCAGTAAGATCTGGGCTGACGGGGCGACGGAGCCGGCGAACTGGCAGCTCAGCACGACCGACTCCACCGCGGGGCTGCAGGCGGCGGGTTACACCGGCATCAGCACCTACGCGGGATCGGGCTTCACCGGCCTCCCGTTCAACATCTTCTTCGACGACTACGAGGCCCGAGGAGTGACTCCCTGAGATTCACAGACGCCTACCGGAGCCTCGCGGCCGCCCAGAAGGGACGCGCCCGCGGGGCTCCGGCCTACTCTCTCTACGTGAACCGTCCGGTCGGACGAGTCTTCGCCGCTCTGGCACATTCCCTCGGCATGACGCCGAATCAGGTGACGGCGGTCAGCGCGGTGTTCACCTTCACCGGCATCATCCTGCTGGCCACTGTGCCCCCGTCGATCATCCTCGGCATCGTGGTGTGGCTGCTCCTCGCCGTCGGGTACGCGTGGGACAGCGCGGACGGCCAGGTCGCGCGGTTGCGCGGCGGCGGCTCCCTCGTCGGGGAGTGGCTCGACCACGTCATCGACTCCGCGAAGATCGTGGCGCTGCCTGTGGCGGTCACCATCGGCGCCTATCGTTTCTTCGATCTGCCGAATGCGCTCTGGCTGCTGGTGCCGCTCGCCTTCGCCGTCATCGCGACCGTGACGTTCTTCGGGATGATCCTGAACGACCTGCTTCGTGGCAAGCGCGGCGTCGCTCAGGCGGCCGAGGCGGGCGGCTCGACACCGCTGCGATCGATCATGGGACTTCCGACGGATTACGGAACGCTGTGCTTCTCGTTCGTGCTGTGGGGGTGGACGGCGGGCTTCATGGTCGTCTACTCGCTGCTGGCGCTCGCCGCTCTCCTCTATCTGGCGGCCGCGCTCGTCGTGTGGTTCCGCAAGATGAAGGCTCTCGGCTGATCAGCCGCACATTCTGAGGGCGCAGTGAGAAACCTTTCATATCGCCTCGACTTCCCGGCGGGGATTGCTATCTTTCTTGCAACCGCAACCTGGGTGCCCCTACCCGAATCCCCCAGTCGGCGCCAACCCGTAGCGTCGGCGTGACCAGGAGCGCCGCATGAAGTTCGCCCTCCCGACCGCCCTTTCGACCCTCCTCATCGCCGGTTTCGCCGCGACCACCCTCGCCGCTCCTCCGGCATCCGCCGCGTCCGACGACCCCACCCTCGTTGTCTCGGACTCCATGGACCGCAACGTGGCACGCGGGCTCGGCTCCGCACCCGTCGGCGGCGCGTACCGCCTCTCCGACACCAGCGCGTTCTCGGTGGCCGACGGAGCCGCACGCGCCGTGGTGCGCACGCCCGGCACCTCCGTCTCGGCGATCCCGACCGACATCGCACCCGCGGATGCCGCCGAATCCGTCGAGTTCACCCTCCCGCAGCTTCCCCTGGTCGGCAGCGGCGTCTACCTCATCCTCCAGGCGCGCCGCGCCGGCAGCAGCCACTACCAGGTGCAGGCCCGCGTCGACCCCCGCGGTCAGGTCCTCCTGGAGACGGTGCGGACACGTGACGGCGTCCAGGAATCCCTCCGCCGCGCATACGTCCCCGGCCTCACAGTGAAGGCAGGCGTCCCCCTCACGCTCAGCATGCGGATCGCCGGGTCCGACACCGTTTCCATCGACGCAAAGGTGACCTCGGCCACGCGTGACACCGCCGACTGGGACCTTTCGGTGAAGGACAACAGTCAACGCCGCCTCGAGGGCAAGGGCGCCGTCGGCGTGCGCATCTACCTCTCCAGCTCGACACCTGGGCAGACCGTGCGGTTCGACAGCTTCACCGTCCGCAGCGCGGATGCCGGGACTCCGTCTCCGACGGGCACTCCCGCCGCCCCCACCCCGACGGTGACTCCGACGGCGCCGGCCACGCCGACGCCCACCGCGACCGCGTCGCCGTCGCCCACCGCATCCCCGACGACGCCGCCCACGGTCCCCCCGACCACCCCGCCCACGACGCCCCCCACCACTCCGGGCGGGTCGGGCTCCCCGGCGTGGAAGACCGACGGCACGCGTGCCACCACCGGTTCCGCGAAGATCGGTT
>Ga0182739_1001579_pt1 | contig 23418 bp, 18 predicted proteins | sample eDN5th30CBELigBY_FD_128873 | JGI IMG/M metagenome (GOLD analysis project Ga0182739, IMG submission 128873) | Enriched backyard soil microbial communities from Emeryville, California, USA - eDNA 5th pass 30_C BE-Lig BY (version 2) (version 2) | ecosystem: Environmental > Terrestrial > Soil >... | reverse complement strand
GCTCTGGCGTCCGCGCTGCGCGGCGCTCCCACCTCCCGCGGACCGGCCCAGGTGTGGGGCATCTGCGACCGCCGCTCGCCCCTGGCCCACGCCGATCTGGACCGCGTAGCCGTGGGCACGGACGAGGTGCCGGCCCTGCTGGCGTCCCTGCGGCTGGAGCGCGGTACGGTGTTCCTGCTGATCGACGACGCCGAGCGCTTCGAGGACACCGACCAGTCCATCGCGGGCGTGGTGGCCTCCGGGCAGCCGGGGCTGTGCGTCATTGCCGCGGGGCGGGCCGCTGACCTGCGCGGGCTGTACAGCCACTGGACCAAGACGGTCCGCAAGTCCCGCCTGGGCGTGCTCCTGCAGCCGGACATCAATTACGACGGCGAGCTGCTGGGCGTCACGCTCCCGCGCAAGGCGCCCGTGGCGCTGACCGCGGGGCGCGGCTACCTCGGCGTGGGCGGCCAGGTGGCGCTGGTCCAGTCGATGAGTGCCGGGGACCAGGCCTGACGGCGGCCGCCTGCGGTGCACGGAGGGCCGGCGCACTCGCCCTAGAATGAGCCGGCCCTGAACAATTCGGCCCTGAACAGTTAGATCGACATCGGAGAACACGGCATGCACTTGGCACAGACGGGTGAGGCGCTGGGGGCGTCCTACCGCTTCGGCGAACGGGTGGGTTCCGGCGCCGTCGGCGAGGTCTGGACCGTCACCTCCACCGACGGCGGGGTGCTCGCCGCCAAGGTCCTGCGCCCGGAGCACGCCGAGGATCCCTCGCTGGTGGAACGGTTCGTGCGCGAACGCTCCGTGCTGCTGGGGCTGCAGGATCCCCGCATTGTCCCGGTGCGGGACATGGTGGTGGAGGGCGCCCGGCTGGCGATCGTCATGGACTACGTGGCGGGAGGCTCGCTGCGGGACGCGGTGAAGGACCTCGGTCCGCTGCCTCCCGCGGCCGCGCTCACCGCCGCCGCCGAGGTGTTCGATGCCCTAGCCTTCGCCCACTCACGCGGCGTGACGCACCGGGACATCAAACCGGACAACGTGCTCCTGGCCCGCCCCTTCTCCGAGCACAGCCTCTCCGAGTGCGGCCCGGGCGACGTGCTGGTCTCCGACTTCGGGATCTCCGACGTCGTGGGCGAAAAGGTCCGCCAGACCACCGGCCTGGTCGGCACCCCTCAGTACATGCCTCCCGAACTCATCAGCCAGGGCCGCTCCGGCCCCGCTGGCGACGTGTACTCCGCGGGCATCCTGCTCTACGAGCTCCTTGCCGGCCGCACCCCCTTTGCCGGGCCGGGGACCGACTTCAGCGTCGCCTACCGCCACGTTTCCTCCCGCCCGCCGAGATTTCCGGTGGAGGACGCGGTCTGGGACGTCCTCGAGGCGCTGCTGTCCAAGGATCCCGCCCTACGGCCGACCGCCCGCGAGGCCGCGTCCACGCTCCGGCGCCTGGCGCCCCGTGTGGAAGGCAGCGCCCCGCTGGCGCGCGCCGAGGCACCCGCGGATTTCGACGCCGTCGAACGCCCCGCCACCGTGGTCCGCGGCGGCCTGACGGAGGAGGAGCTTTCAGCCCTCACCGTTCTCTCCCCGGCCGACGACGGCGCGGTTCCCGAACTCGGGGAGGCCGGCAGCGCCACCATCGTCCGTCCGCTCCCCCGCCGCGACGTGCCGGCCCGGGCGGAGGCCCGGACGGAGAATCAGTCTGCGGAGCAGGACGCCACCCCGTTCTGGCGCACCCGCAAGGCGCTGCTGCTGGCCGGCAGCGCGGCCGTCCTGCTGGTCGCGATGGTGGTGGGCTTCGTGGTCCTCGCCCCCGCGGACCGGACGGGCCCGACGGCGGGCGGTGGCCAACAGGTGTCAGCACAGCTGCAGGACCCGGCCCTTCCCACCGGCCTGACGGTCTCCCGCAGCGCCTCCTACGAGCCGTCCGCGGGCCAGACGCTCCTGTCGGTGACCTACGCGGCGCAGAAGGCGCCGTTGTCCGGCGACTTCCTGGAGGTCATCCCGGGCTTGGCGGAGGGGGACACGTGCCCGGCGGCCACGTGGGAGGACGCCTCGGCGAGCCGGAACCAGGCCTCGATCACCGGCCTTGATGTCGAGTGCGGCTGGAAGGTCTCCGGGGTGCAGGTCCCGGCCGGAGGGTCCGTGCAGGTGACGGCCACGGTGCCGGTGGCGCCCGCGGACCAGCAGGCGCTCGATGCGTGGCTGCGCGCCGGGTCCCAGGCCACCGCGGCGGCGCTGCAGGACCCGGCGACGAAGGGCACCGCCTATCCGGTCCAGCGCCTCCAGGGCGTTGAGGTGCGCACGCCGGCACGCGTGGTGACGCCCAGCCCGCTGAAGATCACCCTGGTGCCGGTGTGGGCCGGCGGCGCGGACGAGTTGAACCCGCTCTACGTCAGCCCCGCGTCGGGCAAGCCATCGCAGATGCTGACCGCGGTGACTGGCGGCGAGAAGGGCCTGCGCTTCTCCGACGGTTGCGGTGGAGCCCTGACGGTGGACAGTTCCGGGCTGACGGTCACGGCCCTGCAGATCACGCCGCAGTGCACCGTGCGCGCCAGCGTGGGAAACTTCACGGACCTGCAGTCCCCGACCTTCAGCATCACGTCGCGGGAGAACTCCGGCGACTGACGTCCATCAGAGATGTGCCAGAGCCGCGGCACGTCCAGGAAGCACGCGTACTGCGTTTCGTCCGCCCCGGCATGGCGGCCAGTGCCTCGCGTAGGGCCGTGGTGACAAAGTCCTCGAACACCACGGCCATGTTGACTACGAACGAGGCCACGCTCTGCCGGCCGGGCCCGAACTCAGCGCATCACCCTCTCAGTGACGCGTGCGTATTCTTATGCTCAAGGCTTTCGGTCAGAGTGCAGCCTGGAGTGCCGCGCCGGTGATGCCGGCGGTGTTTTCCAGCCGGGCCGGAACGACCGGTGTGTCCAGTCGAAGACCTGGCAGGAAGTTCTCACTGCAGGCCGAAATTCCCCCGCCGACCACGATCAAATCCGGTGCCAGGAGGAATTCCAGACGGGAGAAGTACCGTTGGAGGCGTTCGGTATACCTGTACCAGTTAAGCCCGTCCCGTTCGCGGGCCAAGGCTGATGCCCGGGCCTCGGCCGCAATGCCGTCCAGTTCCAGGTGGCCCAGTTCGGTGTTGGGGACAAGCTGACCGTTAAGCACCAGAGCCGAACCGATGCCGGTGCCGAGGGTAATGACCAGCACCGTTCCCGGGATGCCACGGCCGGCTCCGAATCGGACCTCCGCCAGCCCGGCAGCGTCTGCGTCATTGAGCGCGCAGACACCACGGTTGAGCCTGCCGGCCAAGAAGTTTTCCACGTTGAGTCCGAGCCAGCCGGGGTCGATATTGGCCGCAGACCGCGTGGTCCCCCACCGTACGACGGCCGGCAATGCGACACCGACCGGCGCCGAGGCAGGTGCTGCGCCGACCCGGGCCGAAATCGTGTCGACCAGCTCCGCCATGGCGGCGGCGACCGCCTCCGGGGTGGCCGGCCGCGGTGTTGGAACCTGCAGGGTCGGAGCGGCCAGTATGCCGGTGGCCGTATCCACGATCCCAGCCTTGATCCCGGTACCACCCACATCGACCCCGATCCGAAGGGCCCCTCCCCCGCTTCCCGAACGGGTCTTACCAGAGGTGTCGATGAGGGTGGATGAGATTTGCTTCATCAGGTGCTTCTCTTTCGTCAATCCGTGAACAAACGCAGGCTGTATATCGGAACGGGGATCCTCCCCGACCTCAGCCGCAAACTGGGAGACACTGACCGCCACCGCAGCCCGGCCCATTTACGTCAGTTGGTTGAGCCAGCCTCGCGGGGTGCTCGCCCTTGTTCCTAGCCCGTAGTGCTAAAGGCGGCGTCGAAGCTGGCGGTGGAGGCGGGGAAGTCGAATTTCTTCAGGGCAGCGAGAGCTTCGGGGGCACCGTGGAAGCGATCCATGCCGGCGTCTTCCCATTCGATGCTGATGGGACCGTTGTAGCCGATGGCGGTGAGGGCGCGGAAGGCTGATTCCCAGGGCACGTCGCCGCGTCCTACGGAGACGAAGTCCCAGCCGCGGCGGGGGTCGCCCCAGGGCAGGTGGGAGCCGAGCACCGTATTCCGGCCGGTGGGGCGCAGTTTCGTGTCCTTGCAGTCCACATGGTAGATCCGGTCCTTGAAGTCCAAGATGAAGGACACCGGGTCGATGCCCTGCCACATCATGTGGGAGGGGTCCCAGTTCAGGCCGAACGCTTCGCGGTGTCCGATCGCTTCGAGGGTCCGGACGGTGGTCCAGTAGTCGTAGGCGATCTCGGAGGGGTGGACCTCATGGGCGAAGCGGACCCCGCATTCGTCGAAGACGTCCAGGATGGGGTTCCACCGGTCGGCGAAGTCCTGGTAGCCGGCGCCGAGGACCTTTTCCGGGACGGGCGGGAACATCGCGACATACTGCCAGATGGAGGAGCCGGTGAACCCGACGACGGTGTTGACACCGAGGGCCTGGGCGAGGCGGGCGGTGTGCTTCATTTCCTCCGCGGCGCGGGTGCGGACACCTTCGGGGTTCCCGTCGCCCCAGACCCTGGATCCGACAATCGCTTCGTGGCGGAAGTCGATGGGATCATCGCACACGGCCTGTCCCTTGAGGTGGTTGGAGATGGCCCAAACCTTGAGGTTGTACTTCTCCAGGATGGCGAGTTTGGACGCGACGTAACCGGGTTCGTCCCAGCGCCAGGCGTCCAAGTGGTCGCCGGAGACGGCGATTTCGAGACCGTCATAGCCCCACCCCGAGGCGAGCCGCGCGACTTCCTCGAAGGGCAGGTCGGCCCATTGGCCGGTGAACAGGGTGTATGGGCGGGACATGGTCAGGCTCCTTCCGCGGCGAGGGACTGGTCTTCCACGACAGTGATGGTGCTCTTGTTGTTGGCTGATGCTTCGATGGCGGCCAGGACCCGCTGGATTTGCAGCCCGTCTTCGAACGAGGGCGACGGCGCTTGGCCCGCCTTGATGGCGGTGAGGAAGTCGCGGATCTGATGCGTGAAGGTGTGTTCCCAGCCGATGATGTGGCCCTGCGGCCACCACGCATCTACGTACGGGTGCTCGGGTTCGTTGACGAGGATCCGGCGGAAGCCCTGCTCACGCACCGGAAGCGTGGCATCGAGGAAATTCAGCTCGTTGAGGTTCTCCAGGTTGAAGGTCAGGGCCCCGCTGGTCCCGTAAACCTCAATTTGGAGACTGTTCTTTTGCCCGGTCGCCACCCGTGATGCTTCGACGGAGGCCCCGATGTCCCCGGTGAGCGACAAGGTCGCCCATGCCGCGTCATCTACGGTGACATTCTCCGGGCCGTTCGGACCGGGGCGTTGGGTGATGAACGTCTTCAACACTCCGGAGGCCTCCAGAACGGTTTCCCCGGTCAAGTATTGGATCTGGTCGATGGCATGGGAGGCGATGTCACCCAGAGCGCCGGACCCGGCGGTTTCCTTCCGCAGACGCCAGCTCATCGGGGACGCGGCGTCGGAGAACCAGTCCTGCAGGTACGCCGCCCGGACCTGCCGGACGGTGCCGAGCCGGCCTTCTGCGATCAACTCCTTGGCCAGGGCCAGCGCCGGGACCCGGCGGTAGTTGAACCCGACCATGGACTGGACCCCACGTGTCCTGGCTGCCGCTGCGGCCGCCGTCATGGCTTCGGCCTCGGCCAGGGAGTTGGCCAGCGGTTTCTCGACCAAAACGTGCTTTCCCGCCTCGAGGGCCGCGATCGCAATCTCGGCGTGCATCCAGCCCGGGGCGCAGATGTCCACGATGTGGATGTCGTCCCGGCCCAGGACGGAACGCCAGTCGGTGGCGGACTCGGCCCAGCCGTACTTGGCCGCGGCCTCGGCGACCTGGCCGGCGTCCCGGCCCACGAGCACCCTCTGCTCGAAGGCCGGGACGTCGAAGAAGCTGGCGACGTTCCGCCAGGCGTTCGAATGGGCCTTGCCCATAAAGGCGTAACCGATCCCCGCAACGCCCAGGGTTTTGTCTGAATTTTCCCGGTAGGACATGATTTTCGTTTCTTTCTGGGAGCAGGAGGGACTGGTCATGGGCGAGCCGGTTCAGCCCAGTATTAATCGCACGAGGACTAAGAGAGGTAGCTCTTTGCTCTGCGTCAGAATGAGAGCTCAATGGCCACGGGGGGCGGGGAAGGGGGGCTGGCCCCACTGGTGGGAGCGTACGGGCCAGGTGGCCCGCACGCTCCCCTATCCCTACTTTGTGGGTGTGGATAGTTCAGCGACGGTTGGTACGTCCACCCAGGCGCCCTTGTCGGCTGAGGTGATGATGGCGTCGCCGATGAGCGCGATCTGATAGCCGTCGGCGAAGTTCGGGCTCACGCTGCCGCCTTCTGCGATGGCTTTGAAGAAGTCATGCGCCTCGATGATCTTCGTTTCGCCATAGCCGATGCCCAAGGCCGGGATCGGCCAGAGCCCGTCCCCGTATGGATGGGCGGGGCCGGTGTAGACGGTCCGGAACCCGCGCCGGTCGTTCTGGTCGGAGGCGAAGCAAACCTGCAGCTCGTCGCGGCGTTCATAGTTGAATGCGATGCTGCCTTCCGTGCCGTGGATCTCGAAGGTGATGAAGTTATTGCGGCCGTAGGCATTGCGGGTGGCCTCGATCGAGCCGACGGCGCCGTTAGCGAAGCGGACCATGGTCATGATCTCGTCATCGACGTCAACCTCGCCACGGGGTCCTTCGCCGCCGCGGACGTTCCCGAGCGCGTCTGCGCCACCGGTCTGCAGCGGACGTTCCGGGATCCAGGTCGAGACAACCGAGTTCACGGAGGAGAACTCACCTACAAGGTAGCGGGCCATATCCACCACATGCGTGGCGATGTCACCGAGCGCCCCGGAACCGGCAATGTTCTTCTGGAAACGCCAGGACAGCGGGGAGTTGGGGTCCGCGGACCAGTCCTGGAGGTAGGTGCCGCGGAAGTTGAGGATACGGCCGATGGCACCTTCCTCGATGTACTTCTTGGCCAGGGCGACGGCAGGGGTGCGGCGATAGTTGAAGGCCACCATGTGCACGATTCCGGTGTCCTTGACCGCCTCGTACATGGCCTTGGACTCCTCGCCGGTGCGGGCGAGGGGCTTTTCGCAGATGATGTGCTTGCCTGCCTGTGCTGCAGCGATGGCAATCTCGGCATGCAGATGATTTGGGGTGGCGATGTCGACGACGTCGATGGCCGGGTCATCGATGATGCGGCGCCAGTCGGCGGTGGAGTTTTCGAAGCCGAAGCGGCGGGCGGCCTCGGCGGCCAGAGTCTCATTGGCTTCGGCGATGGTGTGCCGTACGGGCAGAGCCGGGGCGGGCCAGAAAAACATGGGCATGGCCGAGTAGGCCAGGGAGTGGGCCTTTCCCATGAAACCGCCTCCGATGAGGCCGACGTTGAGGTTTTTCATGATCATGTTCCTTTCCTGCGAAGCATGGGGAGGGGTTAGGGGAGGAGTTCTTCGAGGTATCGGCGGCTGATCTCGGCCGCGACCCGGGGGTCGCCGTCGTACTCATCGAGCTCAACCATCAGCCAGCTGTCGTAGCCGCTCTCCTTGACGGCTTGGATGATGTCCGGGAAGTCCAACTCGCCCTGCCCGAGGGGCAGGAAGGAGAAGGGGTCCTTTCGCAGATCCTTGAGGTGTACGTGGCGGATCCGCTCGGGGTACTTGCGGATAACGGCGGCCGGGTCCGCCCCGCCGGCGGCGAGGTGGGCCGTGTCCGGGCAGAAGCCGATCCGGGTGAGGGGCATGAGGCGCTCCAGCTCATCCGGGCTCTCGACGATGGTGGTCAGGTGCGGGTGGTAGCTGGCGCTCAGCCCTGCGGCCTCGGCGATGTCGGTGACCCGATCCAGTGCCTCGCCGAGGCGCTGGTAGTCCTCGTCCGTCGTGCCGGCAGCGCGGCGGGCGCCACCGCCAACGACGAGTCGTTCGGCTCCGAAGGTCGCGGCGAGCTCGGCGGCCTTTTGGATTCGACGCAGCTCGTCCGGGAGGATATCGGCGTAGATGAAGTTTGCGCCGGTGTAGACGCTAACCAGGGAGACGCCGGCTTCTTCCAGAATGCCGCGAAGTTGCTCCGGCTTGTCCTTGTACTCAGCGAGGTTGCCGTCGAACATTTCCACGCCGTGGTAGCCGGCGGCGGCGATGTCCTTGACGGCGGTGTCCATTGACCCGTGGGTCAGGTAGAAGAGGTCCTTGACGCTGGTCACGCCGACCGGATGGCCGACGACGCCGCCCCAGGTGATGGTGCAGTATCCGAGTTTCATGGTGCTGCCTTTCGAGGGAGGGAGGGGGTGGTAGGGGGCCGCGTATGCGGGCCATGGCGGGGACGATGATGGGGCGTCACCCTGCTGCTGCCCGGGCGGCCCAAGGTCAGCCGGTCCGGTGTCCGTAGCCGAGTTCGGCTCCGTGAACGTTTACGATTTGTGTTATTGCTGCCGCCCGCCTGGCGTTCCGTTTGAGCGATGGCAAAGCGCAGTTCTGGGACTTGGGCGGGTTGGGCCCGGGTCCTCAGGGCAGGCGCCGGCAGGCGGGGCGCCGCCCGAGTGGCGGGAGGTGGCTCACGGAGCCTGTGTTTAGGAGAGGGGGACTGTCACTTCCGTTCTTTGGCCGTGGCCTGTGCCTGGGCGTTGGCTTCGCGGATCCGGTCGGTCATGTCCGTGTAGAACTCGTCCTGCGGGTCCTTGATGCCCCAGCCGCGGCCGAGGTTCTCGATGTAGCCGCACCAGTGCCAGCCGATGATCCAGGGCTCGGCCATCACCTTGGCCAGTCCGTTCGCATAGTCCGCGCCGCGCTCGGCGTGAGTGTCCATGTCACTGGTTCGGTGGGGGTTCATGTCCGTGGGAACCCAGTTGCCGATGTCCGCGATGACCACGGGCTTGCCGGTCAGTTCGTGCCAGCCCCGGAGGTCTTCGATCATGGCCTTGTATTCCTCGTCGGACTTGCCGGTGAAGTACTGGACGGAGAGGACGTCCACGAAGGGGACCATCGCGCGCAGGGCCGCTTCCGGGATGCCCTTATTGCCGTTGTAGCGGTCGCCGAGGATCAGGTGGTTGGGGTCGTAGCGGCGGATGGCCTCGGTGATGGTCTTGTAGTACTGGGTTGCGACCTCGAAGAGCTTTTTGTCGTGCTCTTCCTCGCTCAGTCCCTCGAATCCGGGCCAGAACCTGCCCGCGGCGTGGGGCAGCCAGGCGGGGATGTCCACGAGGAAGTAGCCGATCAGGTTCCGGCTGTTCTTGTGGTCGGAGACCATCCGTCGGGCGATCCAGTCCGCGTACTTCTGGAAGTCCTCCCCGAAGACGTCCCGGAAGGCGGGGTGCCCGTTCCAGTCCTCGATCTCCTGGACACGGATTTGCACGACGTAGGGCATGCCGGCCTCAAGCAGATGCTGGTCCGGCCAGGGCAGGGAGTGCCCAAGGTCAACGGGGTCCCCAAACCAGTCCAGCGCCTCGCCCCAGCCGCCGCTGATGTACTGGGACGTCCAGCCGATCGTGTTGAAGTTCAGGTCCTGGAGGTCCTGAACGACGCCCTTCGTCCAGGCTTCCCGGGAGCCGTACTTGCGCTCGAAGATCTCCACGTTGTGCGGGTAGCGCAGGTCGGTGTCGTCGATGTGGTTGAGGGCCAGGGAAAGGAACGGCCTGCCTTCGGGGTCGATGAAACTCCAGGCCCCGTTGCTGTTCTGGGCTACGCGGAAAAAACCGTTGTTGTTTGGTTCGATTGCAGACATTTCTGTCCCGTCCTTTCGAGAGAAGGGTGTTATTTCTTGCTGAGGGAGACAGCGGCGATGATGATGGCGCCCTTGATGATCTGCTGCACCGAGGAATCGACGCCCATGAGGACCAGTCCGTTGTTCATCATGCCGATGATCAGGGATCCTGCGAGGGCTCCGATAATGGTTCCCTTGCCGCCGAAGAGGCTGACGCCGCCGAGGATGACGGCGGCGATGACGTCCAGTTCGAGGCCGACGCCGACGTCCGGGCGGGCGGCGTGGGCGATGCCGGTGAACAGGAGCGATGCCACACCGACGAGGGCGCCGGTGATGACGAACGAGATGATCACCGTGCGGTGGGTCTTGACGCCGGTGAAGCGGGCCGCCTGGGGATTGCCGCCGGTGGCGAAGACCCGGAGCCCGAAGACACTCTTGTGCAGGAGCAGGAAGCCGAGCGCAACGATCACTATGGTCCATACGACGGCGATGGGAACGCCGAGGATATTGCTGTCACCGAAGATGCTGAAGTAAGGCCGGTTGGCGATGAGCACCGGGCGGGTGTCGGTGATGAGCAGCGCGATCCCGCGGGCGACGCCGAGCATGCCCAGGGTGACAAGGAAGCTGGGAATACCGAGCTTCACAGTTAACAAGCCGTTGACGAATCCAAAGACGACGCCGACGGCGATGGCCGCCAGAGCGCCGAGCAGCCAGAAGTTGGAGATGTGCTGGAGTGCCAGGGCGGAGGCCATTCCGCACAGTGCAAAGACACTTCCGACCGAGAGGTCAATCTGGGCGTTGACGATGACGAGCGTGACGCCGACGGCGATGATGGACACGATCGCTGTCTGCCGGCCCACGTTGGCGAAGTTCTGTACGCTGAAGAAGACAGGCGAGGCCAGGGAGAAGAAGATCACCAGGCCCACGAGCGCGATATAGACGAAGTATTCGCGGACGAGGTCCATGGCGGACCGGCCGCGCCATTGCGGCTTAGTCAGGCTAAAGCTGTCGGTGATCGCGCTCATGGCTCTCACGAACCCTTTCATTGAGTCTTGAATAGATGTACTGATCGGTGATCTCGGGAGTGACTTTCTCCGGCTCGCTCATGGATGTTGAGGTCATGAAGTAAATCTCGTCACACAGTTCCTGGAGCTCGACGAAATCGGAGGAGGCCACGACGATTGCCGCCCCCTCTTCCGCGAACCGGTGGATGACCCGGTAGATCTCCTGCCGTGCCCGGACGTCCACGCCTTGGGTCGGTTCATCTAGGAGCAGGAGGTGCATGCCCGGCTGGAGCCACTTGGCGAAGACGACCTTCTGTTGGTTGCCGCCGGACAGTGTCTGCACGGGACTATCAATCGAGTTCGTCTTCACCTGCAGTGTCTCCACCAGGCCGCGGATCAGTGACCGTGCTGCTTTGTTGTCTACGAGCCCGCCCTTGTGCAGCGACTTGCAATGGGCCAGGGTCAGGTTCCGCTGGATCGAGTGCTGCAGCACGACGCCCGAACGGTGCCGGTCCTCGGGGACGAGCGCCACCCCGGCGCTGAGCGCTTCCCACGGGTGCTTGAAGCGGACCGTCCTGCCATCGAGCCTGACTTCTCCGGCGGTGCTGCGGCGCATGCCGCCGATCGTTTCCAACAGCTCGGTGCGGCCGGTGCCGATCAGCCCGGCGATGCCGACGATCCGCCCGGCCTCAGCGGTGAAGCTGATGTCCGAGAACCGGTCCCCGGCCAGTTTGGATACCTGGAGCTTCGGTCCGCTGGAGGCGTTGGCCAACAGTTCGGGGTGGGCGAACCTGTCGAATGCTTCCTTCGACGGCCCGGGCTCCTGGGGTTCCACGCCCGTGATCTCGCGAACCAGCGAGCTCATCTCCATGTCGGCCACGTCGGCGGTCAGCACCTTCCTGCCGTCGCGGATGATGGTCACCCGGTCGGCCAGTTCGAAGACCTCGGTGAGGCGGTGGGTGACGTAGATGATGCCCACGCCTGACTTCTGGATGTCGCGGATGCTCTTGAACAGCAGCAGCTCATCCGCCTTGGTCAGCGTCGACGTCGGCTCGTCCAGCACCAGGACCCGGGCGTTGCGGTGGATGGCCTTGGCGATCTCGACCAGCTGGCGGGAGGCGACAGAGAGGTTCTCGACCAATTCCTGAGGCGGCAGATGCAGCCCCAGGGAGTCGATGAGGTCCTGGGCTACGGCGTTCATCTTCTTTTTCTGCACCATCCCGAAGGCGTTGTGCAGCTCGTTTCCGAGGAAGATGTTCTGGGCCACCGAGAGTGACGGGACGAGGCTGAGCTCCTGGAAGATCGTCGCTACGTCCGACTGGACGCGTGCGCGTCCGTCGATTTCGACGTTTCCTTCATCCTGCGGCTGGACGCCGTCGATGATCTTGATCAACGTGGACTTGCCGGCACCGTTGGGTCCCAGCAGTGCGTGGACCTCGCCGGGACGCAGATCGAAATCAACGTCCTTCAGGGCATAGACGCCGCTGAAAGCCTTGCTTACACCACGGGCCTGGAGCACGGGTTCGCCGTGGACCTGCCCGGCTGCGCCCACGTCCGCCGCCGTTTTCATGGCTGTGTCCCCCGTGGCTGTTTGCTTGCTGGGGCTGGCCATGTCACTGGCCTCCGCAGAGTCCCGAGGACTCACAGGCCTCCAGGACTTCCCGGGGCGGCTTGGAGTGGAAGATCTCCTCGTACTTTTCCAGAAGGTTCGCCGGCGTCACTGCGACGGCCGGAAGGGCAACCCACGCCGGGACTTCGTTACCGATCAGGGCGTGGGCGGCAGCCATGCCCTCGGCGACGCCCTGGTTGTAGGGCTCCTGCGCACCAACGGCCTTGATGTAGCCGCCGCTGGCCATCTCAACGGCAACCTCCGTGCCGAGGTCGATCGTCGTGATCGGGACGTTCACTCCCGCGTTACGCAGGGCGGCGACAGACTGCATGGCCGGTGAATCCCAGATGACGAAAAGGCCGTTGACGTCAGGGTTTGCCGTCATGAAATTGGCTGCGGCGGGTCCGACGGCATTGGTGTCCGTGAAGCCGACTTCCTTGATCTTCACGTCCGGGCGGTTCTCCTTGAACCATTCCTTAACCCGCTCGGTGCGCTGGTTCGTGGTGTAGAAATCGACAGCGAAGTCCACGATGCCGGCCGTACCGTTCTCCGGGATGAAATTCGACAGGGCGGCGGCGGCAATCTGGCCGTTGCCCTGGTTGTCCGGCGCGATCACTGCCTGATAGTCCGAGGGGTAGGAGAGTCCGGAGGCAGGCATGTGGATGAAGACGAGCTTGATGCCGGCATCCGCGACCTTCTTGTAGGTCTGGGCGGTGGCCACATCATCCGTGGGGATGCTGATGATCAGGTCCGGTTTCTGGGTGATCAGGTTCTCGAGGTCGGCAATCTGCTGCTGGACTTTGAACTTTGCGTCCGTGACCCCGACGACCTCAACGCCGAGGTCGCCCAGGGTGTTTTGAATGCCTTCGATCGTCAGGCGGGACCAATCGATATCCATGGTGTTCATCGAGATGCCGACGGAGAATTTGCCCTCGGCCACCTTTTGCTTGTCTTCGTCGCTGAGCTGGAGCGCGTCCACAAGGGCTGGCTTCTCGCCGTTCTTGCCCTGGCCGACGATTCCGTCCGGTGAGATGGATGCGGGGTCGACGGCGGCGGCGGCTTCCGGGGATGTTCCGGCGCCTGAGTCGCTGGAACATCCGGACAGCGAGATGGCGATCGCGGTGAGCAGCCCGGCCGCGGCGGAGAGCGTCTTTCTGCGTGTCATGACAGTGGTCCTTCTGGTGACCAGGGAAGCCGGGGGGCGGACTTCACCCTGAGGGGAACGAAATGGGATGGAGGGAACGAGGCCGCCGGTTGCGGGACATCCTCGTCTGTGGACTGCGGGTGCGCGCGGGGCAGCCGGACGGCCGCCCCGCGCGGGTGTTGCGGTTACTCCTTGAAGAACTGCAGGTAAGCCTCGGCCAGGGCCTCCGGATCCTCTTCTGCCAGCTGGTGGCCCCAGGGCAGGATCACGCCCCGCACATCCTCGGCGACTTCGCACATCTGCCGCTCGTTGTCCTCCCCAATGAAGTACTCACTGCCAACGGCCAGGACCGGCATGGTCAGTTTGGTCTTTGCCGCCTCGCGGTTCTGCTCGGCGTCCTCGAGTGTGGCCCGGTAGATGGCGAACATGCTCCGCAGCCCGCCCGGCGAGGAGTAGCACCGGACGTACTCGTCCAAAGCATCGGGAGTGATGGCCTGGGGGTTGTGAGTCTCGTGCTTGATGAAGTAGTTGAAGTACTCCCGCTCCTTGCCGGTGATCAGCAGCTCCGGGAAGTCCGGCACACTGTAGAAATTGATGTGCCAGAGCCAGACGTAGGTACTGACGTTCTCCTTGGTCAGGAAGGAGTAGTCTTCGAGGCCGAAACCGGGGAGGATCATCTCCTGGTAGACCAGTTTCTTCACCCGCTCCGGGTACTGGGCCGCAACCTGGTACGCGGTCGAGGCTCCCCAGTCTTCGCCGACGAGGTAGAAGCGCTCGTAGCCAAGGTGCGTGGCCAGCTGCGCGATGTCTTCGGCCATGTTTTTCATGTCGAACCCGCCCTGCGGGTGCTCGGAGTCGCCCAGGCCCCGGAGATCGGGGGCGATGACCGTGTAGTACGGGGTCAACAGAGGGATGACGCGGCGCCAGTGATAGGACGTCTTCGGCACACCGTGGAGCAGGAACAGCGGCTCGCCTTCGCCGGCGATGGAGTAATGGAGCCTGACTCCGTTGACGAAAGCGCGTCCGTGCTTGGCAGGCACTCCATTGTGATCCTGAATGATTTCCATGATTTACGGCTCCTGTTTCGTGGTGATATTTCGGGATTTGGTGGTGGGGATTACTGGCAGCCCTCGGTTGACTCGCAGGCCTCCACGAGCTGGGCGGGCGGATCCTGGTGATAGACCTGCTTCCACGCCTGAAGGACGTTGTTCTGAAGCACCGGCACTGCCGGGAAAGCAAGCCAGTTGGGAGCGGTGCCGCCCAGGAGTACCTTGATAGCCATGTCAGCCTCGGCGAGGCCCTGGTCGTAGGGGACCTGGGCGCTCAGGGCCTTGATGTTCCCGCCGGTAGCGAGGTCGGCCGCCACGTCAGAGGCGATGTTCACCGCGGTGATCGGCATCGTCTTGCCCTGGGCCCGCAACGCCTGGTCAATGCCCACGGCCGGGACTTCCCATTCAGTGAACATTCCCTGGACGTCCGGGTTCGCGGTGAGGAAATTCCCGGCGTCCTTGCCTGAATTAGCCGGATCCAGGAATTCGGCGACCTTGATCTTGATGTCGGGTCGGTTCGCCTTCATCCAGTCGACGAAGCCCTTCATGCGTTCCTTCGTCACGAAGAAATCGACGCCGAAGTCGAGTACGCCGACGGTCCCGCCTTCCGGGATGTACTTGGCCAGTGCCTCGGCGCAAACGGCGCCGTTGCCCTGGTTGTCCGAAGAGACCATGCCCTGGTAGTCGGTGGGGTACTTCAGTCCCGAGGGCACGTTATCCATCATGATGAGCTTGATGCCGGCAGCCCCAATCTTGCGATAGGCCTCGGCCGTCGCGGTGTCGTCCACCGGGATGCTAATGATCGCGTCCGGTTTCAGCTGGATCATGTTCTCGATGCTTGATACCTGTTTTTGGACGTCAAAGTTGGGATCGGCCACTCCAACGACCTCTGCGTCGTACATCTTCAACCGTTCGGTAATGGCCCGAACCTGTTCGGTGGACCACTCGATGTTCATCGTCTGCATGACGATGCCGACGCGGAACTTCCGCTCCTTGGCCTGGTTGACTTCCGCCTCGGTCAGCTTGATGTCATCGAGGGTCCCGGACTTCACCCCGTTCGGGCCGAGTCCGACGATGTCCGCGGGCACGAGGTCTTCTGCCTTTACCTGCGCGAGCGGGTTCTCGTTGACACCCGCCGCTACCCCGGAGCCCGAGGAGCAGCCTGTAAGTAATGCGGCGATCGTGGCGAGGGCAAGGGCCCCGGCTGTTGCTGACCTTCTCATGCTCGTTTTCCCTTCAGTGGATCGGCAGTGACCCCGATGAAGCCCTTTTTGGGCATGGCGTTTCACGGTGTAGGGGTATGGGAGTTTTGGGGGTGGGGCGGCTCAGGCGAGGGCGGTCGCCAGAGCAGGGGGCAGCGGCGACAGGACGAGCCCGCCGGCAGCCGATGCCGCGCGAATTGCCGCAGCCTTGTCAGAGGCATTCAAAAGCGCCTCCGCGTGGAGTTTGTCCAAGAAGAGCCCCAAGGAACATGGTCCGCAGTGGGCATGAACCCACTGCACGACATCGCCTGCCACTGTGGCCATGTCCCCCCGCAGCTCGACGTCGCCGTCGTCGACGGTTGTTACCGACACAGGCAGGCCCGAGGAGTCGACAGTGACAACCAGGCTTGCCCACAGGACGCCGGCCTCGAAGACGCCGACGACCGCGGAGGAGTGGTGGGGTACGAAGACCCGGATGCCGAGCGCGACGTCTTCGCCTGTGCATCCGGTCTCCGCAAGCAGTTCTTCGACGTGCGTCCACTGGACGTCGCCGAGGTTGTGGGGCACGAGGCCGGTACGGAGCGCAAGGACCTGCTCGAGGTTGTTATCCATCGTGCACTCCTTCCACTTCGTCCGCTCCGTTTCCGTGAACGTTTACGGTAATTATCGTGAACGTTCACGATCGATGTGTCAAGGGTCACACTAGAGATTTTTGGCGGGCAAACGAAAGCTAGCTGGACTGGTCCGGGACGTTGGTGACACGGTTTTGGAAATGGGGCATGGAAAGGGACCTCCGGGGTTGTGTGCAGCTTGTCGAAGGCCTGCACCCCACCGGGAGGTCCCGTGTCTCATTCCAACTCTCCGTTGTCCGAAACGGGCCGGTTGTGGCTGGCCGCCGCGCCGCGCGGCCGAACGCTTCGGCGGCGCGACGACCATCGCCGAGCGGGGGGGCGCAGCGCTACGGGCAGCCGGGGGCGACCGGGATGGCCGACCGCAGCGGCCGGCCGCGTTCCTGTCCGCATCAAACCGGCACGCGCACCGCACGCCGGGTGGTGGGCCTGCGCATCAACAGGCGCTGGGTGCCGGCCCGGATCGCCTGGCCCCTGCACCTGGCCCCCTCCACGATGCGGCGCATCCTGGTCCGCTGCGGGTGTCCGCCGCTGCGCTGGACCGGCCCGGACTAATACATCTAGCGCCCGGGGCTGCGGGGAGGGGCAGAACTTTGACGGATGACGAGCTTCGGAGGGTTGGGCGTGCGATCAACCTCGCGGCCTTCGATGGCGCCGAGGAGCATGTCGATGCTGGTGATGGCGAGCGTGGTGAAATCCTGCCGCACGGTCGTCAATGGGGGCAGGAAGTAGTCTGAGCCTTCGATGTCGTCGAATCCGACAATGCTGACATCCTCGGGCACGCGCACACCCTTCTCGGTGAAGGCCCGGATCACCCCGAGGGCGGTATGATCGCTGGCTGCAACAATGGCTTGCGGGAGCTTGCCCTCCTCAACGAGTCGCAAGCCCGTCTCGTAGGCCCACTTTGGGCTCCAGTCACCCTCAAGGCACAGCCCCGGGCGGAGGCCGGCATCTCGCAGGGCAGCCTCCCACCCGCGCTTGCGGACCCGGCCGTCAAACCAGTCCATGGAGCCCGCCATATGGGCGATGTCGGTGTGGCCGAGGTCGATGAGGTGCTGGGTAGCCATGCGTGCCCCCAGTTCCTGGTTCTCGGAGTACGTGAAGACATTGGGTGTCGATGATGCCCCGGCGGCGATCATCTCGACCGGAACCCGGACCGAAGCACTCCAGACGGCCGAGGCCATAGACACGACCGGCGTGATCGCAATGATTCCGTCCACGCCGATGTCGTCTAAGGTGTCCAGAGCCTTCTGCACGGAGTCCTCGTAGGGCTCCTCCACCGTGACGACGTTGGTTGAATAACCCTTCTTCCGGGCGATGTTCTCGAGGGCAATGAGCGTCCCGACCGGGCCAAAGCGGGGAGAACCGTCAGTAAGGATGCCGATGGACGTCGAGCGGCTGGTTACGAGCGTGGTGGCCGCGCGATTACGGCGGTACCCGATGTCCTTGATAATTTGCAGTACCCGCTCGCGAGTTGCAGCATTAACATCCGGGGCGTTGTTAAGCACCCGCGAGACCGTTCCGTAAGAGACGCCCGCTATCCGTGCAACATCATTGATATTCGGCTTGCGGCGCGAAGATGAATTTGGGGGCCTTGCTTCAGCATCCTTCTGCCTCACTGCTCCTGCCACGGACCCTCTCCTGTCTGTCCCTCCAGTCACAAGGGAAGCATGACTGCCTGCTTAAGCTTACGGAGTGACGAACTTCGAAAGCTGCCCAACGCTGCGGCTCGCTGGGCAGACAAAAGAGAACGTCCAACTAGCGATCCTGAGTCAGCTTACTTTTCAAACGAAGCCTGTAGGCCTTGCCGCAGCGGCGTCGGCTTTGCTCCCTCGCCATGATCCATGACGGACAAGGCGCTTAGCCCTCCTCTGGCTACATGAACGCTGATAACCTCCCTTACCGGCGGTAAAGGATTGCCCCCAGAGGAGCCACGGGCTGGGGGCAATCATAGTCTGTGGGGCCATCGGGACGACCAAAGGTACAGAAAAACGCTTGCCGTCCCCGAGAGCGAATACTCCAACCTCGACGGCTGGGAACGGCCAACCGGCCGTCACGCGCCTTAGCGGGGAAGGCTGCTGCTGCGTGGACACGTGCGTTGGCAGGCGGACAGGGGCCCGGAAAGGGGACACGAGGCCTCCCGGTCCACACCGACCGTATCGCTGTCAGGCTGCCGGTAACGCCCGTTTCCCGGCTCGTCGTTCTCGCTCCAACACCTTAGACCGCCGGCAACGGTCAGGGCGTATATGACAAGCAGAACCGCATGGGCCTATGGCTGCATAGCATTAGAGCGCCAAGCTAACGCCCCTCGTGCGCCTGCAGGAACGAATACACCTCGGTCTCGTCCACCCCCGGGAACGCGCCCGACGGCATCGCAGCCAGCAAGTGCGTATTCGCGCGGGCCGCCGGCCACGCCTGCCCGGCCCACACCTCGGACAGGGCCGCGGGCGGACGCCGGCAGCACGACTCGTCCGGGCACTTGGACTTGGAGCGCTCCACGGTGTCCCGCCCGCGGAACCACTTCACGTGCTGGAACGGCACCCCGATGGAAAGCGAGTAGGTCCCGGACGAGTGCCGCTCCGTGCGCGCGGTGCACCAGTACGTCCCGGTCACCGTATCCGTGTACTGCTCGTAGGACCGGAACTTGTCCGGCACCTCGAACACTGCACGGCTGGTCCAGTACCGGCACACGGCCTGCCCCTCGATGGCCCCGGTGTGGTCGGCCGGGAAGTTCACCCCGTCATTCTCGTAGGCCTTGTGGATGATGCCGGACTCGTGGACTTTCTGGAAGTGGCAGGTGATCCCCAGGTGCTCGGTGGCCAGGTTGGTGAAGCGGTGCGCGGCGGATTCGTAGGAGACCGCGAACGCGTCCCGCAGGTCATCCACCGCCAGTTCTTTGGCGGCCTTGCGCTGGCGCAGGAACTCCACGGTCGCCTGCTCGGGCATCAGCAGGGCCCCGGCGAAATAGTTGGTGTAGACGCGCTGGCGCAGGAAGTCCGAGTAGTCCGCCGGAGTCTGGTGCCCCAGCACGTAGTGCCCCAGGGCCTGCAGCAGCACTGTGCGCGGGTCCGCGTCCGGCGTGCGGGCCTGCGAAAGGTAAATCCTGCGGTTCTTCAAATCCGTCAGCGAGCGCGTCGAATGCGGCAGACCGCCCACGAAACGCACCGCGAACCCGAGGTGGTCGGCCAGGTCCGCGGCCACGTTGTGGGACAGCGGCCCCGAGGAGTGTCCGACGGCGGAAAGCAGCTCCTGCGCCTGCTTCTCGATCTCCCCGTAGTAGTTGTTGCGATCGCGCATCTCCACGCGCAGCTCGGTGTTCGCCCGGCGTGCCTCTTCCGGGGTGGCGGCCTGCTCGTCGAGCCGGCGCTCCAGCTCGTGCTGCAGCCCCACCAGGGCCTCCAGCACATCCATGGGCAACCGCGAACTGACGCGGACTTTCGGCAGTCCGAGCGACCCGTAGAGGGGTCCGCGCTGGGCGCGTTCGAGGGCGATCTCCAGGGCCGCGCGACGGCTGGGCGGCTCGGTTCCGAGCAGCTCGTCCACGCCCACGCCGAGGGCTGAGGCGAGTGAGGTGAGCATCCCCAGCCGGGGCTCGCGCTTGCCGTTTTCGATCAGCGAGAGCTGGCTGGGCGCGGTGCCCACCAGCTCCCCCAGCGCGTCCAAGGTGAGGCCCTTGGCCTTGCGCAGGTGGCGCACGCGGCGGCCGAGCGCGATCACGTCCGTGCCGGCGTCGTGCCCTTCATCCGGGGCGCCCGCGGCGCCGGCCGCGCCACGGGAGGAGGACTTCGGGGGCCTGTTCCAGGTCGATTGCGTCACTTTTTGAGGATATGCGAAGAACTGCGTTTCTTTCCAGAGAAAACCCCTAGAGACCGAAAAAGATCCGCGGAAAAGTAGTGGGCACAGGAAAGAACACGGGAACCGGCAAGGACGCCGGCACACCCGGAACACCGCCAAGGAGACCCGCAATGACTGAGAACCAGAACACCCCCGCTTCCAGCGAAGAGGCCCTGGAGCTCGAGTGGAACGCCAACCCGCGCTGGGACGGCATCACTCGGGATTACTCGGCCGCTGACGTTGTCCGTCTCCGCGGACGTGTCCAGGAGGAGCACACCCTCGCCCGCCGCGGCGCGGAGAAGCTGTGGAACCAGCTCACCGCCGAGGCCCCGACCGGCGGCTACACCAACGCCCTCGGCGCCCTGACCGGCAACCAGGCCGTGCAGCAGGTCAAGGCCGGCCTGCGCGCCATCTACCTCTCCGGCTGGCAGGTCGCCGCCGATGCCAACCTCTCCGGCCACACCTACCCGGACCAGTCGCTCTACCCAGCGAACTCGGTCCCGCAGGTGGTCCGCCGCATCAACAACGCCCTGCTGCGCGCCGACCAGATTGAGCACTCCGAGGGCATCCAGTCCGTCGAGGACTGGCTGGTCCCGATCGTCGCCGACGCCGAGGCCGGCTTCGGCGGCCCGCTGAACGCCTACGAGCTGATGAAGTCCATGATCGCCGCCGGCGCCGCCGGCGTGCACTGGGAGGACCAGCTCGCCAGCGAGAAGAAGTGCGGCCACCTGGGCGGCAAGGTCCTCATCCCGACCCAGCAGCACATCCGCACGCTGAACGCCGCCCGCCTGGCCGCCGACGTCGCCGGCACCCCGAGCGTCATCATCGCCCGCACCGACGCCGAGGCCGCCACCCTGATCACCTCGGACGTGGACGAGCGCGACCGCGAGTTCATCACCGGCGAGCGCACCCCGGAGGGCTTCTACAAGGTCCGCAACGGGATCGAGCCCTGCATCGCCCGCGCCAAGGCCTACGCCCCGTACTCGGACCTGATCTGGATGGAGACCGGCACCCCGGACCTGGAGCTGGCCCGCAAGTTCGCCGAGGCCGTCAAGTCCGAATTCCCGGACCAGATGCTCTCCTACAACTGCTCGCCGTCCTTCAACTGGAAGAAGCACCTGGACGATTCCACCATCGCCAAGTTCCAGCGCGAGCTCGGCGCCATGGGCTTCACCTTCCAGTTCATCACCCTGGCCGGCTTCCACGCCCTGAACCACTCGATGTTCGACCTCGCCCAGGGCTACGCAGAATCCGGGATGAGCGCCTACGTCGAGCTCCAGGAGCGGGAGTTCGCCTCCGAGTCCCGCGGCTACACCGCCACCAAGCACCAGCGCGAAGTCGGCACCGGCTACTTCGACGCCATCTCCACGGCGCTCAACCCGAACGCCTCCACCCTCGCCTTGGTGGGATCCACCGAAGAGGGCCAGTTCCACTAAATCCCGCAGACGACGACGGCGGGCGAGTCCCGCCGTCGTCGTCCACCCCGCAGAATTTTTTCCAGGCAGGAGCCAGAACCATGAACGACCCCATCACCCTCAACGGCATCACCCTGATCGCGCCGCCGGTCCGCCGGCAGGAAGAGGTCCTCACCCCGCAGGCCCTGGACTTCCTCGCCACGCTGCACCGCGCCTTCGAGTCCCGCCGCCAGGAGCTGCTCCAGGCGCGCAGGACCCGCCGCAACCAGATCGCCCGCGGCGCGGATCCGCGCTTCCTGCCCGGCACCCGCCACATCCGCGAGGACTCCACCTGGTCCGTCCCCTCCCCCGCCCCGGGCCTGGAGGACCGCCGCGTGGAGATCACCGGACCCGTGGACCGGAAGATGACCATCAACGCGCTGAACTCCGGCGCGAAGGTCTGGCTGGCCGACTTCGAGGATTCCTCCACCCCCACCTGGGCCAACGTGGTCAACGGGCAGCTGAACCTGCGCGACGTGCTGGACCGGAAGATCGACTTCACCTCCCCGGAGGGCAAGCAGTACAAGCTCACCGGCGAGCGCCTGACCGACCTGCCGACCATCGTGGTCCGCCCGCGCGGCTGGCACCTGCCGGAGAAGAACCTGCTGGTGGGCGGCGAGCCGGTTTCCGGGGCCCTGGTGGACTTCGGGCTGTACTTCTTCCACAACGCCCAGCGGCTCATCGCCCAGGGCCGCGGCCCCTACTTCTACCTGCCCAAGACGGAGAGCCACCTGGAGGCCCGCCTCTGGAACGACGTCTTCGTGCTGGCCCAGGACCTGCTGGACATCCCGCAGGGCACCATCCGCGCCACCGTACTGATCGAGACGATCACCGCCGCGTTCGAGATGGAGGAGATCCTCTACGAACTGCGCGACCACGCCTCCGGCCTGAACGCCGGCCGCTGGGACTACATCTTCTCCGTGATCAAGAACTTCCGGAACCGTGGCCCGCGCTTCGTGCTGCCTGACCGCAACATGGTCACCATGACCGCCCCGTTCATGCGCTCCTACACCGAGCAGCTGGTCCGGGCCTGCCACCGCCGCGGGGCGATGGCGATCGGCGGGATGGCCGCGTTCGTGCCCAACCGCCGCGACCCGGACGCCAACGCCGTCGCATTCGAGAAGGTCCGCGCGGACAAGACCCGCGAGGCCAACGACGGCTTCGACGGCTCCTGGGTGGCGCACCCGGACCTGGTCCCGGTGGCCCGCGAGGTCTTCGACTCGGTGCTGGGTGATCGCCCCAACCAGCGCGACCGCCAGCGCGAGGACGTCATCCCCGATGACCGCGAACTGCTCAACGTCGCCGGCACCCAGGGTCTCATCACCGAGGCGGGACTGCGCAACAACATCGAGGTGGGCGTGCGCTACATCGAGTCCTGGCTGCGCGGCAACGGGGCGGTGGCCATCCACAACCTCATGGAGGACGCCGCCACCGCGGAGATCTCCCGCTCCCAGATCTGGCAGTGGATCCACCAGCACGCCGTCACCGACGAGGGCGAGATCATCACCCGCCACTGGGTGGAGGAGCTGCTGGAGGAGGAGTTCGCCAAGCTGGAGCGCTTCGAGGACGACCGCTTCGAGGACGCCCGGGAGATCTTCACCGAGTGCGCGCTCGCCGAGGAGTTCCCGGCGTTCCTGACCCTGCCGGCCTACTCCCGCTTCCTCTGCGAGGAGTCCCGCGAGCGGGCCATGAGCGTCGCGTAGGGCTTGTCCCTACCGCCTAGCGCGGCCGCCAGCACGACGGCGGGTTCCCGGCACAGCTGCCCGGGAACCCGCCGTTTGGCGTGCGTGGGGTCAGCGCACGACGGCGG